>Ga0105350_10000113_pt1 | contig 51359 bp, 50 predicted proteins | sample EN1Hudsemesocosm_FD_83506 | JGI IMG/M metagenome (GOLD analysis project Ga0105350, IMG submission 83506) | Methane-oxidizing microbial communities from mesocosms in the Hudson Canyon - EN1E Hudson Canyon | ecosystem: Environmental > Aquatic > Marine > Cold seeps | place: Hudson Canyon... | reverse complement strand
TGGCAACAAACATGAGTTTTGCTGTTTTGGTTGTCAAAGTGTTTGTCTATCAATTCATAATTCTGGATTACAACGTTTTTACCAAAAGACGCCTGAGGGAGCATTTCTTGCGCCTCCCCCGGATATATCTGAAGAATTAAGTTCTTATGATCTTGATGAAGTTCAAATCGACTACGTCGATAGTTTAGATGATATTCGTACTATTAATTTATTAGTCGAAGGTATTCATTGTGCTGCCTGTGCTTGGTTAATCGAACATTCCTTAGCTACGCGAGCGGGTGTTATTTCTGCTGAAGTCAATTTGACATCAAAACGTTTACGTTTGAAGTGGGATAATACGGTTTCTCCTTTATCAACTCTGCTAAGCAGACTTTCACATATTGGTTATGCAGCCACACCTTTTGACGTTGATACTGCTGAAGGTGTATTAGCACGTCGTCATCGATCGCTACTTTATCGGATGGCATTTGCTGGTTTTGCAATGATGAATCTTATGTGGATTTCAATTGCACTTTATAATGGCGCTGATGATGGCGAATTCAAAAACTGGTTTCATTGGATCGGTTTTTTAATTGCAACGCCAACGTTACTTTATGCAGGTTATCCTTTTTTACGCAATGCAATTATTGGCTTACGACACCGTTATTTAACGATGGATTTACCCATAGCAATTGGTGCAACAGCAACCTATATCTATTCTACTTACGTAACAGCTAATGGCTCTGTCAGTGGACACGTTTATTTTGATACTGTGGTTAACTTCCTATTTGTCATCTTAGTTGGTCGGTATTTAGAAGCTATTTCAAAACGTGAAGCATTGTCAGCAACAAGTCGTTTATTAGAGCTACAACCCAAATTAGCAACAGTAATGACCGAGGAAGGACCCTTAGTGCGCCCAATTCGGTCTGTAAAAATTGATGATAATGTACTGGTTAGGCCAGGGGAGAAAGTACCTGTCGATGGCGTAATTGTTGATGGTGAGAGTGCCGTAAATGAATCAATGCTAACGGGTGAAGCCTTACCAGTTATAAAGTATCTTAATGATAAAGTTGTGGCTGGTAGTATTAATGGTGAAGGAGCATTTACCGTTAAAGTCCAGCAAGTATTGCGTAATACTGCGCTAGCAAAAATAGTAGGGTTAATGGAGAATGCACAGGCCTCAAAAGGGCCTATACAATCTACGGCAGATAAGATTGTGCCCTGGTTTGTGCTAATCACATTAAGCTTAGCAGCCTTAACCTTTATCTACTGGTACCAAGTTGACTTTGAACTGGCATTACTGACAGCCACATCTGTGCTGATTATTACTTGTCCGTGTGCCTTTGGTTTGGCAACACCCATGTCAGTTGCTGTTGCTACTGGAGTGGGCGCTAACCGTGGTATCTTAGTGAAACAAGGTGCCGCACTAGAACTACTTTCAAATGTAAGCCATTTTGTTTTTGATAAAACTGGCACCTTAACGCAAGGTCAACTGCGTGTTGTGAGTATTCATAGCTTTTTAGCTTACACCGAACAGCAGCTATTAGAGTTTACAGCATCAGTTGAGCAGAACTCTGAGCATAGTATTGCAAAAGCAATTATGGATGAAGCAAAACTAAAGTCAATTTTCATTTCAACTATATCTAAATTTAGATCAACACCAGGGCAGGGTGTACAGGCAACAGTTAATAATAAAAAAATTATGGTTGGAACGAGAGTTTGGCTTTCTAAAAATGGTATTGAATTAGACACTCAGTGTTCACAGTATACTGATGAGCTTGAACTGCAGGGAACGAGTTGTATTTATATAGCGATTGAAGGTGTTATTGCTGGTTTGATTGGTCTAGCTGATGAGCTGCGAGCTGATGCCACTGAAATGATTCATAATTTGCAGTCACAAAATATTAATATTACTGTATTAAGTGGCGACCGATCTGCTGTTGTTTCAGCTATTACCAAACCATTTGGTGATATTAACCGCTTTGCAGAAGTGTTACCAAAAGACAAAGCTGACACAATTAAAAAACTGCAACAACAGGGTGAAATAGTTGCAATGGTGGGGGATGGTGTTAATGATGCACCGGCATTGATTCAAGCTGATGTTGGAATAGCGCTTGCGTCTGGGACGGATGTTTCAATTGAAAGTGCCGATATTGTTTTGTCTCATAACGAGTTAAACAAGGTAGCCGAAGCGAGACAGTTAGCAAGTCGAACCTTGCGCGCAGTTAGACAGAATATTGTATTATCTATTACATACAATATTATTATGGTGCCGCTTGCAATGATGGCATTAGTCGACCCTCTTGTTGCAGCAGTGACCATGCCGATTAGTTCATTATTGGTTATTGCCAATGCAGCTAGAATAAGACGCTTATTTAAGAAGGTAATATAAATGGAAGTAATATATGGTTTATTACCTGGCATGTTATTGCTTGGTATTGTTGGTGTTGCAATATTCTTTTGGGCGGTTAAAAGTGGTCAATATGATGATATGGATGGTGCTGCCCACCGAATTTTAATGGAAGATGATATTGAGTCTAACACTGAGAGTGAAGACAATAAAAATGACTAAGTATAATTGCACTAATATTTTAGTGAGTTTATGTTTACTCATTAGCTTCCCAATGCTACAGTCAGATTATAATATAAAAGTTGTAATTTCAACCGCTTTAACTGGGCCATCAGCTTCTCTGGGTAACGTTCTAATAGACGGTGTAGACAGTTATTTCAAGCTTGTTAATGATATGGCTGGGGGGTCAAGCTACTTATTAGAATTCATTGTGGGTGATGATGGCCTTGAGCCAGAGCGTGCAGTATCAAATATGCGTACTTTACCCGACAGGGGGAGGTATTAAGATCAGGGCCAACTAAACACTATATTATTAATTATCGGCCAAGTTACGCTGAAGAGATAACTCAGGTAGTCAATGGCCTGCTTCAAGTAGCTTTTAAGCCAAAGAATATTACTTTTCTCACCCGGCGTGATAGCTTTGGTGATGCTCTTTATCATTGTAGTATTGATGCTTTCAAGCTGCCACTCAGGCTTTTTAATTCATGGGGACTATATCAGTGCTGAAGATGCGTTAGTTCTATATTTGATGTCTCTATTCCATCCAAAAATAATGATTATGGGCGAAAGTTATCCACCATCAGCAAAGTTTATTAAGTTACTTAAAGGTGAGTTACCTGAAATATGGTTTATAAATGTTTCTTTTGTTGGTAATTACTCTTTGAAGTGCGTTTTAGGTGAAATTAGTAAAGAAAGTAACATTGATGGAATTAAATCATTAAGAGAGTTAGGCAATGCACAAAGTCTGGCTAACACTGTTTGAAAATTCAGCTATTAAGTCATTTAAATGGAATATGTTGTTTGAAAAAAAGAATAAGAAATTTAAGCATGAGTAAAGGAGTAAAAAATGTTTAAGACATGGAGTATCAGTAGCCTATTAAAATTGTGGGCGTTCGCCACAATTTTAGCTATTTTGGTTATTGCTGCAGTTGCTGTTTATGCCAGCGATCTCTTTTCCAGTAGTCAAAATGATTTGATTGAAAAGGTATTACCGATAGAAAATGCAAGTCGACAGATAAATGCCGTGGCGTCTTTATTTATTACTAGGCAAAAACAATTTATTGTTTCAGAGTCGGTTTCGTCAATTGCAAACTTAATACCAAGAGAAGAGTTAGAGAACGAGTTTTCAATTCAATGGCAAAAGATAGCTGTATCAGTAGAGAGTAAAAAGGATAGAGAAACTGTTGAAGCCTTAAACGAATATTATCGTGATTTTTTAGTGGTTGATAGTGAATTACTGGGGTTAATTATTGAGAAACATACCATTCGAGAACTGTTACAAGATAAAGTCCAGCAGGTGGTCGAGTTAGAGAAAAATGTACATAACAAAGTAGAAATGATATCAGGCCGGATTGATTTACAGGGTAGGTTGAATATACGGCGGTTGGCTTACACATTAAATAACAATCTTTCTACACAAGAGAGTAAGCAACAAATAAGCAAACAATATTTAATTGAAAAACTAAGCCATTTAGTTCGATTAAATGCATTGCAAATTAGCGCTTTAACGCAAAAATTGATGCTGACTGATAATGCCGATGTGTTATTGAGTATTAAAGATAATAATATTAAGCAATATCAAACTATATTGCTGACAAATATTCGATTGCTTAAAGAAAATGTGCACAATAAAACCGAATTATTAGAACTGACTGAATCCTTAGATACACTAGTAGCTTCTTTAATGACTCTTGTTACGGAAGGTGATTTAGCTATTTATAAGCTGAGATTGAACCAGATTAGAATCAATAGTCTGTTAGCCGAAGGCCAACAAAAATCAATTTCAATATTAGAGAAAGTAACCGTTAAGCTTGGTACGCTTGCATCTATAGTGAGAGAAAACAGCCTGCAAACGGTTAAAAATTCAACTCAGGTAGTCGAACAAGCTCAATGGTTAATCATTATCTTGTCCTTTTGTATTACATTTGGAATGATTTGGTTCATAACCTCTATTGCTAAGCTCATCAATACGCCGTTAGGAGAGTTGAGTCGTGCTATGAATGCCTTATCCACAGGTCTTTTTGATACACGCTTAAAAGTTGTCGCTGGGGGAAGTGAGTTCGATGTGATTGCCACTGATTTCAATTTATTTTCAGAAAATACCCAGGCACTAATCGAAGACTTAGCTGAAGCAAAAAATACGCTTGAACTACGTGAGCAATATCTTTCTACTGTTCTGAATGGCGTACCCGAAGCAATTCTAACACTCTCACCCGAAGGTATTATTTCGTCAACCAACCCGGCTGCAGAAGAAGTTTTAAAGGCAGGTAATGAAACACTAACAGGTCTAAATATTAGCCGCTTCCTTGCTGATGAATATCAAAATATTTCGCTTGATAAGATCTGTACTATTTTGAAAGAAAACAAGGAGCTAGAGGGAAGAGATTATAATAATCAGTCCTTTTCAATGTGGCTGTCATTAAATTATGTCTCCAATTCTAAACAAGACACATGGATTTGCGTTATTTCCGATAATACAGCATGGAAAAAAACTGAACAAAATTTAAAAATAACAAGTTCTGAATTAGATGCGATTTTTGAAAATGCAATGGTCGGGATTGCCTTCATTAAGGACAGGACTGTATTACGTGTAAATAGTAAGTTTGAACAATTGTTTGCTGCTGATAGAGCGCTGGTTGAAGGCAAGCCAACTAAGATTTTATATGCTTCAGATGAAATTTATGAACAAATAGGAGATGATGCTTATGCCGCCATGGCTTCTGGCGATAGCTTTGTAGGGGAGGTAAGACTTATACGGCAAGATGGCAGTCTATTCTGGGGGATGATGTCAGCGAAAGCAGCGGATGCTAATGACCCTCAGGGCGGGAGTATCTGGTTATGTGAAGACGTCTCTGTGCAACGTGAAAATGATGAGAAGCTCAGAATGCTAGCCAGTTCAGACCCTTTAACAGGCTTACCAAACCGATCGGTGTTTAACGATAGGATTGAGCATGCAATACATAAGGCGCATCGTAACTCGACGCGTCTAGCTATTTTCTTTTTAGACTTGGATCATTTTAAGCATATTAATGATTCTTTTGGCCATAAAGCAGGGGATATACTGTTGTGTGAGGTCGCAAATAGGCTGAAATCATGCATACGAGAAGGAGATACCGTTGCGCGCCTTGGGGGAGATGAATTCACCATTATTTTAGAAGAGGTACGTTCAGCTCGACATGTTGGTGGTGTCGCCAATAAGGTAATGAGTGCTATTGTTCAACCGTATACATTAGAAGGCATTGAAGTTAATATTAGCTCAAGCATAGGTGTTAGCTTATATCCTGCTGATGGGCGCGATGTTGATACTTTACTGAGAAATGCTGATGCAGCCATGTATCACGCAAAGAATACCGGGAGAAATAACTTTCAGTTCTACTCGGGTGAAATGAATGCACAAGCTGCTAAACGTTTGGCAATGGAAACAAGTTTACGACGAGCTATAGAGAATGATGAGTTTTATTTACATTTTCAACCACAAATAGATATACAGACTGGCAGCATTACTGGTGCAGAAGCCTTATTGCGCTGGAATAATGATAAATGGGGTGAAGTGTCTCCTGCTGAGTTTGTACCTATTTTAGAAGATGCTGGCTTAATTAGTGCTGTTGGCCAGACAGTTATTAAACAAGCTATAGATGCCTACCTGACATTGAAAGATAAGTTGGACCCTGCTTTCAGAGTGGCAGTCAATTTATCTGGGCGTCAATTTCAGGGAGGACAACTTGCAAGCTTTATCGAAGATCAATTATCTATCACTGGAATGTCAGCTAAAAATCTAGAGTTAGAGATTACTGAAAGCGTGTTGATGGATGATACTGATTTAGCCATTACGACACTCAACTCTCTAAGTGGAGTAGGTATTACGCTTGCTATTGATGATTTTGGAACAGGCTACTCTTCATTATCATATTTAAAACGGTTCCCTTTAAATGTACTTAAGATTGATAGTTCTTTTGTGAGGGACGTTAATATTGATGAGGATGATGCCGCTATTGTAATGGCTATTTTAGCAATGTCACATCGTCTAAACCTCGAGGTTATTGCAGAGGGTGTAGAAACGGCAGAGCAACTTAGCTTTTTAGCAGATAATGACTGCGACCGAGTCCAAGGTTATTTCTTTAGTAAGCCGCTTTCCTTGGAAAACTTCAGTAGCTTCATCGATGATAATCCTACTGTTTCAATGGCTCGATAGTGTCTCCACACTATATTCTAAAATTGTTTTTTCATGCTCATTGAGCCGAATTAATAAGCCTAATCGCGGATAATGCCAAAGAGAGGTACTGGGGTTTTCAGTATCTTGTTCCATGACTTCTGGATCACCGAAACGATAACGTATCTTTTCTTCATTTAGTCGTATTGAAGGAATATAGCTAATAGCTGTAATTGGGGCTTTAATCAAGCTTGTATTTGAGAAGTTGTTCAATTGATAACGTCGTGCCCCACTAGGCTGAATACGTGCTTCCATAGCGTGAGATAACATCTCAGTAATCTTGTCTTCATCAACGGCTAAGTTGAGTATTAACTTAGCCGATAAGCCGCCTAAATTGATACTTTGAAAGAAGGCTTCAACACTTGGAACATCCCCCTCCCGAGTGAAAATAGCTGTTTTGCCATATTGGCGTAACTGTTGTTGGGCCTCACGGTAAGTTGTTATACCCAAGTGAATATCAAATACTTTGCTATTACCATCAGCCATGATGGTCACTTCCCATGGCATAGGTGCTGGAGCCTGTTTAGAGGGCAGTAACATTAAAGCAGCAATACCTGCGATAGTAATACATAAACCGATGAGTACACTTTTCATTGTTTGACCTTGCTATGTTGCTGAGGGAGTTTGTAGCCAAAAAGTAACTGGGCCGTCATTAGTGAGAGTCACTTGCATATCAGCACCAAATTGCCCTGTTTCAACATTGTGATACTCTCGCTTGGCTAGATTACAGAAATAATCAAATAATAGCTTACCTTCATCAGGTTTGGCAGCAGAGGAAAAGCTTGGGCGTAAACCTTTATTGGTATTAGCAGCTAAGGTAAATTGAGGAACCAATAATAAACCACCCTTTATATTTCTAAGGGATAAGTTTATTTTGTCATTATCATCGCTGAAAACACGGTAGTCTAAGAGACGTTGCAGTAATTTGTTAGCATGATCTTGCGTATCATCACGTTCAAAGCCAACAAAAATTAACAGCCCTTGTTCAATAGCGCCTATTTGCTTGTTTGCTACAGTGATATGAGCATGGTGAACTCGTTGCAGTAGCGCTATCATTAAATTGATTCAATATTTTGTGAATTAAGTTGTTTGGCCATGGCATCCGTGGCGGATACAAGAGCGTTAATTAACGCAGGTTCTCCAGCTGCATGGCCGGCCATTGGAATGATATTAAGCTCCGTTTCTGGCCATGCTTGATGTAACTCCCATGTTTGCTGAATCGGGCAGACAATATCATACCGGCCATGAATAATGATGGTAGGAATATCTCTAATCTTATCAATATTATTGAGTAGCGGATTATCCTTCATAAAACATTCATTGATAGCAAAATGAAGCTGTATACGAGAATGAGCGAGGGGGCCTGTTTCTTTACCTTCATTATGTTGATATTCATGATCCCGCAAGGTCACAATAGTACTTTCCCAGGCTTCTAATGTTTTTGCTGCACTCATTTGGCGTAATTCATCTGGGCAGGTGAGCAGCTGATGATAGGCTTTTAAAGGATACTTATGCTGTTCTTTAGGTAAGTCTTCAACTAAACGTTGCCATGCATCTGGAAATAATTTAGATGCACCACCTTCTGCATAGACCCAATCTATATCTTGCTGACGGCCTAAAAATACACCACGTAAAATCATTGCAGATACATGGTTGGGGTGACTTTGAGCATAAGCTAAGCCTAATGTTACTCCCCATGAGCCACCAAAAATAAGCCATCTTGAAACATTCAATTGTTGGCGAATAGTTTCCATATCTAATATAAGGTAGTGGGTATTGTTGTTTGTAAGCTGACCATGAGGTTTAGAGCGGCCGCAACCACGCTGATCAAACAAGATAATGCGATAAAGTTCAGGATCAAAAAAGCAGCGATGAGAAGGTCGACATCCTGAGCCTGGACCGCCATGTAAAAACACCACTGGAATGCCATTGGGATTTCCACATTCCTCAACGTATACCTGATGTGAGAGGCCGTCACTCAGATGTTCCATCTCAATAGTATGGATAGCATAAGGTTGGATTTCTGGGTAAAGCTGTGTCATGTCATTCTCATTATGTCTATTTTCAGAAAACTATATCATGGACAGTTATGGTAATTCTTGCTCTATTGCGAGAAAATACTTGGCTGAGTATGCATATTTGATAATACAGACAGAAAATTAATGAAGGCAACGATACATGAACCTGCACGAATTTCAGGCTAAACAATTATTTACTCGCTACGGCATTACTACACCCAATGGTCAAGTGGTGACCAGTGGTTCTCAAGCGCGTCAAGCTGCTGAGCAGTTAGGTGGCGAACGTTGGGTAGTGAAGGCTCAAGTTCATACCGGTGGTCGTGGTAAAGTGGGTGGTGTTAAAGTTGTCGATACACTAGATGCCGTCGCCGATGCAGCATACGATATGCTCGGTCAGTACTTAGTTACTGATCAAACTACGGAGCAAGGGTTGCCGATTCATCAAGTGTTAGTAGAGCAGCCATCCGAGATTCAGCGCGAATTATATCTGGCTGTATTGGTTGATCGTGTTACTAAGCAAGTTGTCTTTATGGTGTCTGCACAAGGTGGAATGGATATTGAAACGATTGCCGAAGAAACGCCTGAAGCGATTTTGAATTTGTTTGTTGATCCTGTTGTGGGTTTGCAAGCCTATCAGTGTCGGCGTGCAGGCTTCTTATTAGGACTAACGGGTGGCGCTTTTAAACAGTTACAAACAGTGATGCAAGGCCTATATAAATTATTTACTGAAAATGATGCTAATTTGGTTGAAGTAAATCCACTGGTTGTAACAGATAGTAATGAATTATTAGCTGTAGATGCTAAGATAAATTTAGATAGTAATGCATTGTTTAGACACCCTGAATTAGCGGCACTGTTTGATGCCAGCCAAGAAGATGAAGCTGAAGTGCTGGCCCAGAAATTTGGTTTGAATTATATTTCTTTAGAGGGTGACGTTGGTTGCATGGTAAATGGTGCAGGTTTAGCTATGGCTACAATGGACTTAATCCAAAAAGAAGGCGGTCAGCCAGCGAATTTCCTTGATGTCGGAGGTGGCACAACGGCTGATCGTGTGGCTGAAGCCTTTAAATTGATCCTTTCAGATAAAAAAGTACGATCAATTTTAGTTAATATATTTGGCGGTATTGTTCGTTGTGATCTGATTGCGGAAGGTATTATTCATGCCGCGAAAGATGTTGGTTTGTCTTTGCCTGTTATCATTCGACTAGAGGGAACTAATGCAGAATTGGGTAGAGAACTATTGAAAAATAGTGGCATGGATTTACGCGTTGCTCAAGATTTAACCGATGCTGCTAGACAAGCAGTGGCTTCAGCTAAGGAGGCATCAGTATGAGTATTTTGATTAACCGTGATACAAAGGTTATTTGCCAAGGTTTTACTGGTAAACAAGGTACATTTCACTCTGAACAAGCTATTGCTTATGGTACTCAGTTAGTGGGTGGTGTGACGCCAGGAAAAGGTGGCCAAATCCATCTTGACCGTCCGGTGTTTAACACTGTGAACGAAGCTGTTGAACTAACGGGTGCTGATGCCACTATGATCTATGTACCAGCGGCGTTTGCTGCTGATGCAATATTAGAAGCTGCCGATGCAGGAATTAAAATTATTGCCTGTATTACGGAAGGTATACCAGTATTGGATATGTTACGAGTAAAACATGCTTTAAAAAATAAAGATGTCACGTTGATTGGACCAAACTGTCCTGGCTTAATAACCCCTGGAGAATGCAAAATTGGCATTATGCCGGTGTCAATTCACTTACCAGGAAAAATTGGTATCGTCTCACGTTCAGGAACATTAACTTACGAAGCAGTTCAACAGACAACTGAAAATGGATTAGGGCAAAGCACTTGTGTTGGTATTGGTGGGGATCCTATTCATGGAATGGATTTTATCGAATGTTTAGCTTTGTTTGAAGCCGATCCTCAAACCGAAGGCATTATTATGGTAGGCGAGATTGGTGGCCAAGCAGAAGAAGATGCTGCGGACTATATCCGTGATCATGTGACCAAGCCGTTAGTTGCCTATATTGCAGGCTTAACTGCTCCTGCTGGTAAGCGAATGGGTCATGCTGGCGCTATCATTAGTGGTGGACAAGGTACTGCGGAAGCAAAATTACAAGCATTAGCTGCAGTCGGCGTACATATTGCCCGTTCTCCAGCCGAAATGGGTGATCGTATGCTTGAAGCAATGGCTTAATAAATTGAATACTAAATTTTGTCTCATTATGGGTCAGATAAACCCTCTGGTTGGAGATGTTGCTGGTAATGTGAATAAAATTATTGCTGCAGCTGAGCAAGCAAAAGATGAATTTGAAGCTGATCTAATTGTATTTCCTGAATTAACTTTAACAGGTTATCCGCCGGAAGATTTATTACTTCGACCAGGGTTAAATAAACGGGTTGAAAAAGGGATTGAAAAGTTAAAGCTTACTATCAAAGATATAGCTGTTTTAGTCGGTCACACAGCAGGCGTTTCTGGCGAAGAGTTATACAATGCCGCCTCATTAATTGCCGACGGTGAATGTTTAGGAACCTATTACAAGCATCATTTACCAAACTATGGTGTGTTTGATGAGCGGCGCTATTTTGTTGAAGGCAAAGAAGCATGTGTCATTGATTATAAAGGCCTTAAACTAGCAATTACGATTTGTGAAGATATTTGGTTTTCGGCACCTGCAGCCCAAGCATTAGATGCAGGTGCTGAAATTATCTTGAATCTGAATGCATCACCCTTTAGGCAAGGTAAGTGGCAGCTTCGCGAAGTAGAAGTTAAGCAACGGGTTATTGAAACAGGTTTACCGGTTGTCTATGTTAATCAGGTCGGTGGGCAAGATGAGTTGGTGTTTGATGGCTGTTCGTTTGCCTTATCACATATAGGTGATAAGGTTGTTCGCGCACCATCATGGCAGCAAGGCTTATTTCCTATAGCTATTGAGCATGATTCAAATGGTAAGCTCATACTTAGTGGTGACTTGGCAAATAAGGACACTGAATTAGCCATGATTTATCAGGGCTTAGTTACTGGCCTACGCGACTATGTAGAGAAAAATCGCTTTCCTGGCGTTGTTATTGGCTTATCAGGCGGAATAGATTCAGCACTTACCTTAGCTCTGGCGGTAGATGCCCTTGGATCTGAGCGTGTTAGTACCGTTATGATGCCTTCTCGTTATACCGCACAGATGAGTCTTGATGACGCAAAAGAAATGGCTGATATACTCGGCGTTAAACATGATGTGATAGCAATAGATGATTTATTCGAACAATTTTTAGCTACACTTTCAGAACAGTTTTCAGGCACTGAAGTGGGTACGACAGAAGAAAATATTCAAGCTCGTATTCGCGGCGTGATTTTGATGGCGATTTCGAATAAAACAGGTACGATGGTTTTATCAACAGGTAATAAGAGTGAGATGGCTGTAGGCTATTCAACGCTATATGGTGATATGGCTGGTGGGTTTTCACCGCTGAAAGACGTCTATAAAACCTTAGTATATCAGTTGAGTAATTATCGCAATATAATTTCCAATACAATTCCTGAGCGTATTATTACTCGGCCTCCATCGGCTGAATTGGCAGATGATCAACTTGATCAAGATAGCTTACCACCCTATGATATATTGGATAGTCTATTAGAGTTATATATCTCTGAGGATGAATGTTTTGAAGATATTGTAGCTTCTGGAATAGATGCTGAAATGGTTTCAAGAATTATCAAAATGGTGGATAGAAATGAGTATAAACGCCGCCAAGCACCGCCAGGAATTCGAATAACTAGCCGAGCTTTTGGGCGAGATAGGCGATACCCAATTACTTCTGGGTATAGTGTCAATTCAACAATAGAATAGGAAATAGAGATGAAGAAAATCGAAGCAATTATTAAACCTTTTAAGCTTGATGATGTACGTGAGTCATTGTCTGATATTGGTGTCACAGGTTTAACTGTCACGGAAGTCAAAGGTTTTGGCCGACAAAAAGGCCATACTGAACTTTATCGTGGTGCTGAATATGTTGTTGATTTCTTGCCTAAGATAAAAGTAGAAATTGTATTAGCTGAAGATCAAGTAGACGTATGTGTTGAAGCGATTATCAAAGCAGCACACACAGGTCGAATTGGTGACGGTAAGATTTTTGTTAGTTCTGTTGAACAAGTCATTCGAATTCGTACCGGTGAAGAAGGTGAGGCAGCAGTCTAAAATCCTAATAACCAACCTTTATTTATCTAGTGTGGTTTGGTGAACCTTAGCTGCGCCATCATAGTCTGGGTAGTTTAATTTTAAAATACGTAAAGAATCCTCTGATAACTCATTAAGTTCCAATACCTTATATGCTTTAGCCATCATTAATAATGCTTCTGGCATTGCAGGTGTACGTGGGTAATTCTCTACCACATATTTACCACGATTTGCCGCTGCGATATATGAACCTCGACGCATATAATAGTGTGCTACATTGAGTTCATGTTGCGCTAAGCGATTACGCAAATAGACAATTCGTTGTGCGGCATCTTCACTATATTTACTGCTAGGAAACCTATTAACCAAAGTTTTGAAATCATTAAGCGCTAGTAGTGCGGCACCAGGATCGCGTTGAGATTCATCACGAGGGATGTACTTTTCTAGCAAGCCAATATCACGGGTAAAGTTAATAAGTGCACGTATATAAAGTGCATAATGCATATTTTCGTTTAAAGGGTAAACGCGTATAAAGCGATCAATGGTCGCTAATGCCGTTTCAGGTTCATCTGATTTGTAATGAGCATAGGCTGATTCGATTAGCGCTTGTTGCGCATACTGACCAAAAGGAAAGCGCGCTTCTAATTGACTATAATGAGCTAATGCAGAAATGTAATCTTCGGCATCAAGTGCAGCCTTCGCTTCAGAATAAATGCGTTCAACAGACCAATTGTCAGCAGTTTTTGCTTCATCTTTAGAAAAGGAGGAACAACCAGCGGTACTGATTAACAATGCAAGTAGGGGGAAATAATATATTTTCATAGTGGTAGATTACGCTAGCATGGGGTTGAAGGCAAAGCAGATTTTCTATTTTATAAAATTGTTGTCATGCAGAAAAAATGATTCCATGTACAATGGCTATAATAAATTACTGATAGAGATATTTTCATGTTCAGAATGCTACTAAGTCTATCACTTGGTTTGCTTGCAAGTACTGCCAGTGCAACGACTTTTAATTTGCCTGATGAAAATACTCGGATAGTAGGCCATAATTTGGTCGTTTACAGCCATCATGAAGATACTTTATTAGATATCGCTAGGCGGTTTGATATTGGCTATAGGGAAATAGTCAGTGCAAATGAGAATATAGATCCATGGTTACCTGGCGATAATACGCGGGTGGTTGTACCAAATAGATTTATACTTCCCGATGCACCACAGAGAGGTATTGTGATTAATCTGGCTGAAATGCGCTTGTATTATTACCCAAAGACTAACAAGGGCCAAAAAAGACAAGTTATAACCCATCCGATAGGAGTTGGACGGGAAGGTTGGTCTACGCCTTTAGGTAAAGCTCGTATTACACAAAAAAGAAAAGATCCTACCTGGACTCCTCCGGCATCAATTCGTGCTGAGCACTTAGCTAAAGGAGACCCTTTACCAAAAGTAGTACCAGCAGGCCCTGATAACCCGCTAGGTGCTTATGCGATGCGTTTATCTATTCCTGGCTACTTATTACATGGTACAAACCGTCCTTTTGGTGTGGGTATGCGGGTAAGCCATGGCTGTATTCGTTTGTTTCCAGAAGATATTGAACATTTATTCGGTATTGTGACGGTAAACACGCCTGTGGAAATCATCTACCAACCTTATAAAGCCGCGATGGGTAATGATGTACTTTATCTTGAAGCGCATAAAACACAAGAAGATATAACGCACCTTGAGGGTAATAATATGACGCCCTTAGTCGCAGCCATTATTAAAGTACAAGCTGGTAAGTTATCTGATGATGATTGGCCTTTTGCAGAAGATATTGTGCGTAAGCATCATGGTGTTGTTCAACAAGTTAATCACAATATATCCTCTAATTTAATAGAGAATGTTTGGTTTATTCATGCTGGTTTGACGCAAGATGTAAAAGCTAAACTAGCTCATGCGTCTACTAGTTTGAATTTAAATGATTATTTTTGGCCCATACAAGGAGCAGCCGAAGGTGAGGTGTTAATAGGGCCGTTCGAGAATAAGGAAGAAGCTGATAAAATGGCGTTGGAAGTGAAACGCGTAGCTGATATATCTGTATGGACAACACTTGTGAGCAGTGATGCCCTGTAGCTTAATCTAGCGCAAAAAAAACCGAGAATAGATCTCGGTTTTTATATTTTGGAAAAGCTTATTTACTCATTGCTTTCTCAAACATGCGATCTAGTTTTGTATTTTGTGCATCAACAGCTCGTTGTGCTGCATTAGCAGATCTTTGGGCTTTGGCTGCGGCCAGTTCAGCATCGTTTGCTGTACGTGTTGCTGTATCAGCAGTGCTTTGCGCATTTCTAGCCGCTACTATTGCTGAATCAGCAGTAGATTGGGCAGATTCGATAGATGGTTTTAATAGTATTTCTGAAGTGTTAGCACATGCTGTTAATAATGCTAAAGGTAGGATGATTGCGCCCAATTTAGTTAAAGATTTCATTTAATTCTCCATGTAAAATATTTAGATTTTAATTAAAACTACATTGCTAGTCTGCAACATATAGCGTGAGGCTATCAGGAATTGTTAACCGTGTCCAACGCCGTAAAAGTTAAAATGCGATATCTGTTAATTATTGTTATACTCACTCGATTAAATCAGTCGTGGTTGTATATTTCAACCACCGAAGATTCATATCGTTGAATCAACTTTACTTGCCCTGGGAAAAATTAATCTATGCATCCTATGCTGAATATTGCCATTCGGGCAGCCCGTAGTGCGGGGAACCTCATTATTAGATCACTACAACATGTTGAACACCTTGATATAACGACTAAAGGTCTAAATGATTTTGTAACGGATGTTGACCGTTTAGCAGAACAAGAAATCATTAATGCGATTCAAAAATCTTATCCTGAACACGCTATTTTGGCTGAAGAATCGGGTGTTCAAGGTGACAATGACACTGTATGGGTAATTGATCCCCTTGACGGTACTAAAAACTTTTTGCACGGTTTTCCTCACTATTGCGTGTCTATTGCCGTTGTTGTTAAAGGACGTATTGAACATGGCGTTATTTACGATCCTCTGCGAGATGAACTGTTTTCTGCGAGCCGCGGCGATGGTGTAAAACTGAATGACCGTCGATTACGGGTAACTAAACGTAAAGAATTAGCCGGAGGGTTACTTGCGACTGGATTTCCCTTTAAATTCCCACAACATTTCCCCGCTTTTTTAGCGACTTTTAATGCTGTTTTCCCTCAGGTAGCTGATATTCGTAGGACGGGATCTGCAGCACTTGATTTAGCCTATGTGGCCGCCGGACGTCTTGATGGTTATTGGGAAATCGGGCTAGAAAAATGGGATTTAGCTGCTGGAGCCCTAATGGTTGAAGAAGCAGGTGGTGTTGTCAGTGATTTTAGCGGTGGCGATGATTACTTTAATAGCGGCAATATAATCGTCGGTAATTTACGATTACACAGACATATTTTGGACAGTATTACTCCTCATCTAACTGATGATTTAAAGAAATAAGCAAATAACATTTTTATATGCAATAGCATTCACACATACAGAACTTAAATAATGACAATTACTACTAGAAAGTTAAGAAACATAGCAATCATTGCTCACGTCGATCACGGTAAAACTACCTTGGTTGATCAACTTTTACGCCAATCGGGTACCTTCAGTGAGCATGAAGAATTACAAGAACGCGTCATGGACTCAAACGATCTTGAAAAAGAACGTGGTATTACCATCCTATCTAAGAACACCGCCGTAAAATGGCATGACTATCATATCAATATCGTAGACACTCCAGGTCATGCCGATTTTGGTGGTGAGGTTGAGCGGGTATTGTCGATGGTTGATTCTGTTTTACTACTGGTTGATTCATCTGAAGGTCCAATGCCACAAACACGTTTTGTAACGCAGAAAGCATTAGCCTTAGGTTTAAAACCAATTGTAGTTATTAATAAAATTGATAAGCCAAGTGCTCGCCCAGGTTGGGTTCTTGATCAAACGTTTGATTTGTTTGCAAACCTTGACGCGACTGATGAGCAATTAGACTTTGATGTGGTATACGCTTCCGGTTTGAATGGCTTTGCAGGATTGGAAAATACTGTTCGTGATGGTGATATGGAACCATTATTCCAATTAGTGGTTGATAAAGTAAGTGCGCCAGACGTTGATACAGATGGTCCTTTCCGCATGCAAGTTACAGCACTCGACTATAATAGCTATGTAGGTGTTATCGGTGTGGGCCGGATCGAACGCGGTAAAGTGAAAACTAATACACCCGTTAGCGTTATTGATACGGAAGGCAAAATACGTAATGGTAGAGTTTTAACAGTTATGGGCTTTATGGGTTTACAGCGTGAAGAGGTTGCAGAAGCACAAGCAGGTGACATTATTGCGTTTACAGGCTTAGATCCTCTTAATATCTCTGATACATTATGTGATCCATCAGCAGTCGAAGCATTACCACCATTAACGATTGATGAACCAACCGTAACAATGACCTTCCAAGTAAATAACTCTCCAATGGCGGGTAAAGAAGGGAAATTCGTTACAACACGTCAAATTAAAGAACGTCTTGACCGTGAATTAATTCATAATGTAGCACTACGTGTTGAACAATTGATTACTGACCCTGATAAATTTAAAGTATCGGGGCGTGGTGAGTTACATTTATCAGTACTGATAGAAAATATGCGTCGTGAAGGCTTTGAAATGGGTGTATCTCGTCCAGAAGTTATCATCCGCGAAGTGGATGGCGTACGTGAAGAACCTTATGAAGCAGTAACCGCTGATGTTGAAGCTGTGCATCAGGGTACTATTATGGAAAAACTAGGCGAACGTGGTGCTTTATTAAGTGATATGGCCCCAGATGGAAAAGGTCGAGTTCGTTTAGACTTTATTATTCCTTCACGTGGATTGATTGGTTTCCGTACTGAGTTCTTAACAGCAACTCAAGGGACGGGCTTAATTTTCAGTGTATTTGATCACTATGCACCTATTAAAGAAGGTGACTTTGGTAAGCGTCAAAATGGTGTGTTGGTTGCTAACGGTATGGGTAAAGCGGTTGCTTTCTCAATCTTTAGTCTACAAGAACGTGGCCGTATGTTCATTGGCCATAATGATGACGTTTACGAAGGTATGGTTATTGGTATTCACTCACGTGATAATGACTTAGTTGTTAACCCATTAAAAGGCAAACAATTAACTAACGTACGTGCATCAGGTACTGATGAAGCAATCAACTTAGTACCGCCAATCAGAATGAGCTTAGAGCAAGCGCTGGAATTTATTGGTGAAGATGAGTTACTTGAAGTAACACCTCAATCGTTACGTGTTCGTAAGAAGTTGTTACTTGAACATGAACGTAAGAGTGCATCTCGTAAACCAAAATAAGCTTTATTGAATACTAATTAATAAGCTAATTAAATAAAAAGGCACTCTACTTATTAGGGTGTCTTTTTTTTGCTAATAATGGCATAAGGAATAGCGCCTTTGTATACTAGCAGTACACCACTCACTACAATAAGGACTGATATCGATGTGGGTATTAATAGTCTTGGTACAGGAAAAGGTGCCCAAACTGAGATGGATGACTACACTAAAACAATAAGGCTAGTCTAACAAAGCAACAGTTTCAAGCCGCTGCTCGTTTTGGTGTAAAAAACACCGATAATTTTTATGAAAGCCCTAATGACAATATAATCTATAGACTTACTGTTCTAAGAGGAAGACGCATCAATTCAGGATGATAATTTAGTGAGAATGCGCATTCAATATTGTTATAAATTAATGGTGCGAGTAGTGAATAGAATTATTGGCAGTCTGAGTGAGTTAAATAATCAATGTATTTATGAAACGGTAAATGAGCCTAAGTTGTACTGATGCTATTGTCAGCATGCAATCTCTGCTTATGATGAAGATATGGGAGATAATATGTGTCTTGTCCATAGATAATGTCAGCCTTTAGTATTAAAGGCGAGACTCCTAATTAAGAAAAGGGTATTCTACTTCGGAGTACCCTTTTTTATTAACGAGGTTTTAAATGCGAATTTTAGTTTTAATTGCCATTGGTCTTTTGCTTTACGTCGTAATTGGCAGTCTATTGCGAAGAAACCGCACTGTTCCACCTAAATCTATCGCTGGAAAAATGGTGAAATGCAAACACTGTAATTTACACATTCTTGAACAAGAAGCACTGCGTTCAGGGGATGCTTACTATTGCTCTAAAGAGCACCTAGAGTCTGATAAATAAGCAGTAACTATGTCATTATTTAATTTCGGTCATGGTGCTAGCGAAACAGTGCCTGCATGGCGTGAATTAAGCATATTTGCTGCTTATCGCTTATTTCTTTCTGCAACTTTATTTGTGGTTTATTGGCTAAGGCTTCCCCCTGATTTTTTAGGATCTGACAATCCTGAATTATATAGTCAGATCATTCTGTTATATTTAGTCTTAGCTCTATTACTAATATTTATTACATTTAAAAAAATAGGACAATATCATGCGAATACACGAATACAACTTATTTTAGATATTGTTTTACTGACCCTAATAGTTAATAGCAGTGGAGGATTGTCTACTGGTTTAGGATCTTTATTAGTTGTTGTGGTCGTTGCGGGTGGAACATTAATACCGGGTAGGCAATCAGCTTTTATCGCGGCAATTGCAACTTTAGCAGTATTACTAGAAGCTAGTTATTCACAAATTTCTGGTGATGGCGTGACTAAATATAGCCATGCTGGCTTACTGGGGGCAACCTTTTTTGCAACAGCAACCCTAGCTCAAACACTTTCATATAAAATGAAAACTGTTCGTTTGTTGGCTGATAAGAGAGGGCAAGATGTCAATAAGCTGGCGATATTGAACCAACATATTATCAGTAGTATGCAAACAGGAATCCTTGTTCTGGATAGTCACTGTAGAATGACATTAAGTAATCGATCCGCACGGGATTTGCTTGATATAAAGCACGAACATACAGATACACCATTGCGTTATTTTTCACCTATATTGGCAGAACAATTGACCAAATGGAAAACCGACCTGCGAGCTACTGTTGACCCTATCGAAATTAAACCTGACTTACCTGAAGTTCTTGCTCGTTTCACAGCCTTAGAACGTGGTGAAACCCTAGTCTATATCGAGAGCGCTACGGCACTGTCTCAACAAGCTCAACAGATGAAACTAGCCTCATTAGGGAGGCTAACAGCAAGCATTGCTCATGAAATTAGAAATCCTCTCAGTGCGATTAGTCATGCGGGTGAATTATTAGCTGAAACCCATGAAAATGACCCTGCTACGACTAAGCTTACTGATATTATTCAAAGGCATAGCGCTAGAATGAATGGTATTATTGAAACAATCTTATCAATGAGTCGACGGAAAAAAGTTGATCCAAAGGTGGTTATATTGGCATTATGGCTAGAAAGCTTTATTGCCGAGTTTTGTGACATTAACCGTATCAAAAGAAAGGATATGGAACTTGCAGTATCCTCACCCTTAGCAAGAGTGAGCATTGATGAGGAGCAATTACAGCAAATTATGTCGAACTTAGTCAATAATGCTTGGCATTATTCATCGGAACAGCCTGATGTTACAAGAGTTAAGATTACCCTTTACACTGAAAATAATGATGCCATGATAGATGTTAAGGATAATGGTGTCGGAATTTCTAAAGAAATACAGCAATATTTATTTGAGCCTTTTCACTCAGAGCGACAAGGTGGCACTGGCCTAGGTTTGTATCTAGCGCGTGAGATGTGCCAAGCGAATGGAGGCCGGTTAAATTATATTGCTGGGGAAGGAGGTGCTTGCTTTAGACTGAGTTTTCCAATTGAAAAACAAGAGGTATTACATTGAAGCCACAAGTATTAATCATTGATGATGAGCCTGATATCCTTGAATTATTGTCGATGACATTATCTGCAATGTCGGTGGATTGTATTACTGCTGAAAACATTGCCCAAGCCGAGCAAGCCCTTGATAAACAGTCCTTCGATTTATGCCTAACAGATATGCGCCTGCCTGATGGAAGTGGCTTAGATTTTGTGAGTATGTTGCAGAAAAATTTCCCTGCTTTACCTGTAGCAGTAATTTCTGCTCATGGAAATATGGACTTAGCAGTGCAGGCTTTGAAGTTAGGTGCTTTTGATTTTGTGTCAAAACCACTGAAAGTACGTGCTTTACGCGAATTAGTTAGTTCTGCTCTCAAACTATCAACAGGGAAAAGAGGCATTAAGGAGCGACGTTCTCGAAGTCAATTACTCGGTGAGACAGAGGTAATAAAAGCATTAAGAGGCAAAATTACTAAGCTTGCACGTAGCCAGACCCCCGTTTACATTAGCGGAGAATCTGGAACAGGAAAAGAGTTAGTTGCAAAGTTAATTCATGAGTTAGGCGCACGATCGGACAAGGCTTTTGTACCAATCAATTGTGGTGCAATACCTGCTGATTTAGTCGAAAGTGAATTGTTCGGTCATAAAAAAGGCTCATTTACCGGTGCTATTTCAGATAAGGAAGGCTTATTTCAAGCGGCACACGGCGGCACATTATTCTTAGATGAAGTAGCTGATCTACCGCTAATGATGCAGGTTAAATTATTACGAGCGATTCAAGAAAAGATGATACGGCCTGTAGGAGGGCATGAGGAAATTAGTGTTGATGTGCGGGTCTTGTCAGCTACCCATAAAGATCTAGCTGCTAGCGTTCGTAGTGGTAACTTTAGAGAAGATCTCTATTACCGTCTGAATGTCATTGAGATTGTTGTGCCCCCATTACGCCAGCGACAAAATGACATCGTACTTTTAGCTGAACATATTTTCAATAATATTGCGGCAAGAAGTGGCGGTTCACGGCCCTCTTTTAGCCAAGAAGCGATGCAGACACTTAATGACTATGCATTTCCTGGAAATGTTCGGGAGTTAGAAAATATATTAGAACGTGCGATTACTTGGGCTGATGGAGATGTTATTGATGTTGATGATCTTATGTTGCCAAGAGTTGAAGCTAATAAGATAATTGAGTCTAGGGATTCGACTATTATAGATAACAGTGCTAATAGTTCTGAGACATTATTGCTACCTGAAAGTGATTTGGGTAGTCAGCTAGAGCAGCAAGAGCGGGAATTGATTAAGAGTGCATTAGAAGAAACACACTGGAATAAAACTGCAGCGGCTAAAAAGTTAGGCATTACCTTTCGTGCACTACGTTATAAGTTAAAAAAATTGAATTTAGAATAATTGAGATTGACATATTATGACCATTAGCTCGAGCGCTCAAAAACCTGACTTAGATTGGAGCCAAGTGCGTGAGACGGTGCGCATGATGAACTTAGCTGTTGCTCAGATTGAAACCAGTATGCGACAAGGAGATGACTCTGTAGACACTTTGACTAATGCGTTTACAACTATGGCTGGTCGGATCCAAGTTATTGAGTCATTAGCACAAAAAAAGGGCAGGTCTCAACAAATAGTAGAGCAGTGTGAGGCTGTTTCAGCCGAAATGAAACACACTATTGTGGCTTTCCAATTCTATGATATTTTAACTCAACGATTGAGTCATGTCTCACACTCATTGGAGTCGCTAACTGATTTAGTAGGTGATAGCACTCGTCTGTATAGCCCTGTTGAATGGTCACTATTACAAGAAAAAATTAAATTAAAATATACCATAACTGAAGAGCACCATATGTTTGATATGGTAATGCAAGGCATGTCGGTTGAAGACGCTTTGCAACAAACTCAGGGGCCAGAAGGTGGCGGAGTTGAATTATTTTAATTACGTCTCTTTAAAGGCTGATTAAGCTTGTTCAGGGAGTTCGGTTTTTAAAATAATAATATCTGCTAAGTCAGCGGTGTGAAGTGATTTTTCTATATCAGATAACTTGAGACTGACTAATAGCTTAATAACATTATTACTGCTTATTTCAGCATAAACAATATGGCCAGCTGTATCGCCAGAATCAGTAATGACTTCATCACCTATATTAGGTGCTTTGCTGGATTTTATTTGAGCTAAAAACATGCGTCTACTGGGCGTGCCTAAATAATGTAACCTGGCCACAATTTCTTGGCCTGGGTAGCAACCTTTTTTGAAACTTACGCCATTGACTAAATCAAAATTAACTTGCTGCGGGGTAAATTTTTCTTTTGTTTCTGGAAAAACCATTGGTAAGCCAGCTTCAATAGCGGCGATATCCCACACTCTTTCAGACGTTAATGGCCAGTTAAGTTTATCTATGGTATCTAATAGTTGCTCAGTTTTATCCATTGAAATAATACATAAACATTGATTGTTTGTGAGTAACTGATAGTCATCTTCAGATAGTCTTAATAGTGCTAGATTGCTTTGTTGTGCATTAGTAATACTAAAAATTGCTAACTGATCAGTATCATCAGAAAGCGTCACTTTCGAACGTAATACATACATGAGCAAACGTTGTTGTAGTATGTTGACCATGGAGCGAGGTAATACGATTTGGTAATGTTGTTTGTAGCGAATAAGTAAGAATAGTGCAAACAAACGCCCTTTAGCATTACAAAATCCTGTTAGCTGACTTTGATTTATTTCTAAGGCCGCTACATCATTAGTCAGTAAATTTTGTAAGAAACTTTGGGCATCCTCACCACTAACTGTTAAAACACCAAGTTGTGATAGGGGAGCAAAACTAGGTGACTCTTCTGTGTTAAAGTCTGGTGTGGTTGTTTGCTGTTGCTGAATAGCTTTTAGCCAAGTGTTAGTCATAATATCTGATTCTTAAAATAGTAATTGCGGCTATTGTATCTCAACTCACAGGAGAGAGGCTGAATGACACGGATTGTTTTTAGCTTAGCTATCGATCGGTCAAAAATTATATTGACGTATTTAATTGCTATACACAGCATAATGCTGCTGACATTACTTAGCTTATTAGAATTATCTGTAGTAGCACTACTAACAACGATTATTTTATTAGCGAGCTTTATCTATTATTGTCGTCAACATCAATGGCTGGGATCCGACGCAGCTTTAGTAGGCCTGGAGCGAGATGCGAAACAACACTGGTATTTAGAATCTAAAAATGGAAAACGAACCCCAGCCTTACAACTTCGCTCTTGCTTTGTCACGCCATCGTTGCTGATATTAAATTTTAAAGGCGAGGCTATCTGGCCTTATAAAACAGTGACATTGTTTGTTGATGCGCTTGAAGCAGAAAAATTTCGGAAATTACGTGTTTATTGTCGGGATCCTAAGACTTTTTGCACAAAATAGTATCCTTTAGTTTAGCTAGGCTTTGCTCCGGATAGTCAAGCATATAGTGTAAGCCTCGACTTTCTTTACGCTGTAATGCAGAAGTAATTATTAGTTCTGCAACATCAGCAAGATTACGCAATTCGAGTAAGTCACTGCTGATACGATTCTGGCTGTAATACTCATTAATCTCTTGCTGTAACAATGTCAGTCGAGATCGTGCTTTATTTAAGCGTTCTTTTGATCGAACTATGCCAACATAATCCCACATGAACCGGCGAAGTTCATCCCAGTTATGGCTGATTGAAATGGCTTCTTTAGCTGGTTTTACTCGACTGGCATCCCAAGCCGGTATTTGGGCTAAAGACAGCTGCATAGAGGGGAGTTGTTGTTTTATTTTTTGAGCGGCACTGCGAGCAAACACTAAACATTCTAATAATGAATTGCTCGCCATTCTATTAGCTCCATGTAAGCCAGTATGTGCTGCTTCCCCAATAGCGAAAAGGCCAGGGATATCTGTTTGACCATTTAAGTCAGTCATTAAACCACCACAGGTGTAGTGTGCAGCAGGAACCACAGGAATGGGTTCACGCGTCATATCAATACCAAAATCTAGACAACGCTGATGGATAGTTGGAAAGTGTTCTGTGATAAATGCTGCTGATTTATGGCTAATATCAAGGTAAACACAACTATCACCGAGTCGTTTCATTTCATGGTCAATGGCTCGGGCAACAATATCTCTAGGGGCTAATTCTGCTTGGGTATGAAATTTACCCATAAACCTAGATCCATCAGCCAGTAATAACTTGGCGCCTTCACCGCGTAAGGCTTCACTGATTAAAAATGACTTAGCGTTGGGATGAAATAAACAGGTAGGATGAAATTGAATGAATTCCATATTAGCGACACTGCAACCCGCACGCCAACCCATGGCAATACCATCGCCGGTAGAAACATCAGGGTTACTGGTGTAAAGGTAGACTTTCCCAGCACCTCCTGTCGCCAAAACAGTGACAGGAGCTGTAAATGTACGTGGTGTATCTGTTTCGATATCTAAAGCGTAGCAACCTAAGCAATTATTTTCTTGTTGCCTTAGCTGCTTGCGGCTAGTGATTAAGTCGATACCGATATGGTGAGGAAATAAGTGGATATTAGGGTGGGCTTTGGCTTTAGCTAATAGTGTGGACTCAACTTCTCGCCCTGTTGCATCGGCAGAGTGAATGATGCGACGATGACTATGACCACCCTCTTTTGTTAGATGATAGGTTTCAGAAGTAATGCCATCTTTAGTAAACGATACACCTTGTTCTATTAGCCATTCGATACTGTCACGAGCATGCTCAACGGTGAAGCGGACTGCATTCGAATCACATAAACCACTACCAGCAATTAAGGTATCATCAATATGGGACTGTAATGAGTCCGCTTGATCTAATACAACAGAGATACCACCCTGGGCATAAAGCGAAGCACCCTCTTCAAGTTGATCTTTAGATAAGACAGCGACTTGAGCATCATCAGCTAAATGTAAGGCATGCGTTAAACCTGCCGCACCGCTGCCAATAATAAGAACGTCAAAGTGATATTTATAAGTCATTACGCTATATACTTTAAATAAAAGTAACGTTATTTTGCACTGTTTAAGGAACAAAGTTAACTCATTATGGTCAATCAGGTAACAATAAAACATAATCTTCTGCAATTCGGAGCAAGTCGGGTGCAAGGATGAGTGTGGATTTAGAGCTAGTACAACGCGTGAAAGCAGGGGATAAGAAGGCATTTGATGTGTTGATAATGAAATATCAGCAACGGATAGTGCATGTTATTACTGGCTTTGTGCATGATCCCGTTGAGGCTTTAGATGTAGCGCAAGAAGCATTTATTAAAGCATATCGTGCTATTCCTAATTTTCGGGGTGATAGTGCATTTTATACATGGCTATATCGAATCGCGATTAATACTGCAAAAAACTATTTAACGGCAAAGGCTAGAAGGCCGCCAGCGATGGATGTTGACGCGATGGATGCGACCAACTATTACGATGCACCGGAATTGAAAGAGTTTGAAACGCCAGAAAGTAAATTGGTGAGTGATGAGCTCCAACATGTCATACATCAGGCCATCGAAAGTTTGCCTGAAGATACTGCGACAGCAATAAAGTTGCGAGAGTTAGAGGGCATGAGCTATGAGGACATTTCGCAGGTAATGGATTGCCCAATTGGTACTGTACGTTCACGGATCTTCCGTGCACGTGGAGCAATAGAGAAAAAAATACAAGAAACAATGAAGGAAGGGGAGCAACAATGACAATCAATCTTAATGAACTATTGTCTGCGTTAGTTGACGACGAATTACAAGGTGATGAGTTAGCACAAGCCTTGACTTTAATTCACTCAGATGAGCAATTTAAACAGCAGTGGTTAAGTTATCAGCATGCTAGCGATATTTTACATGGCCATAGTGTAGGCCCACAAAATAATGATTTAACGGGGCTGATAGCACAACGACTGAGAGATGAGCCTAGCTATTTATTAAAACCTCAAGCTGCAAAGCTTAGTACTTTCGCCCCACAAATATGGAAACAAGCAGCAAGCTTAGCGGTTGCAGCTTCCATTGGTGCACTTGCCGTTGTTGGTGTAATCAATCAACCAGACGGGCAGCTAGTGCCTCGCCCACAGTTAACTGTAGCTGAGAATTTACAGCCAGTTATTGCGGCTCGAAATGGTAAGCGATGGGCAATTGGTGAACAAGATATTGAACAACGACTTAATACCTATTTGGTCGATCATAATGAATATACAGGAGCTTCAGGTGTATTTTCTTATGCGCGAGTTGTTTCTTATGATGCGGGGCAATAAGTAATGAAGTATGTTTTGGATCTATTACTGGCAGTTACGTTATTGTTTCTAAATGTAACGGCCTATGCGGAAAGTGATGCAGTTAAAATGCTTGAACGATTAGGCATTGTTGCCAAGCAACTTAATTATGACGGCATCTTTTCATATCAAGCCGGAAGTAAACTGCAGTCGATTAGGATAATTCATCATGCCGATCAGCACGGTGAAGTTGAGCGACTAGTTTCACTGAATGGCATCACGAGAGAAGTCATACGCAATAACGATATGGTTACTTGTGTGTACCCCGAAGGGAAGTCCGTACAAGAAAATCATCGACCGTTAGGGCGTGGCTTTCCAGCTGAGTTGTTACGTATGCTAAGTGATGCATCTGATTACTATCAGGTGAGTCAGGGACAGCAAGGGCGTGTTGCTAAACACCATACGCAAGAATTACTGATGAAACCTATTGATAATTATCGCTATGGTTATAGTTTATGGTTTGATAAGGATAATGACTTATTATTGCAGGCTAATATTATTAATGAAATGGGCGATGTATTGGAGACTTTTGCATTTGCATCAGTAAAAATGAATATAGAGATTCCTGATGAATTACTTAAGCCTCAAATTCAAGGCAATGAGATGACCTGGAATCGCAAAGAGCAACATATGAAGCGTTATACCATCGCGATGACTAACAACGAACCACTATGGCAGTTTGACTTCTTACCCGAGGGATTTAAGCTGGTGACGCAAAAAAATCGTTTCAAGGCTAAGAATGGTGCGCCAATTGATCAACGTGTTTATAGCGATGGTTTAAATTCGATATCAGTATTTATCGAGAAAATTCGTGCACAGCATGGTCATCTTCATGGACGTTCACATAAAGGCATTGTTAATGCCTTCGGTACTATTATCAGCGGTCATTTCATCACTGTCGTCGGTGAGGTGCCAGCTATTACAGTAGAAAAAGTGGGTGCATCAATTCAGTATATTGCTGGTGACCTGTGATAGAGCAATCAGCCAAGGTTGTAAGTTGTGATGATGATACTGTTTGGCTTGAAGCTGAACGCCAATCGACTTGTGGTGCTTGCCAATTAAAACAAGGATGTGGAACGGGCTTATTAGCAAAACATATTGGAAAAAGGTTCTCACGCATTGCTGTAAAAAAAACACATGAGGTATTTATTGGCGAACAAGTGCAACTTGCTATTCCTGAAGATGCATTGTTGCAAGGTGCTTTTTTAATGTATATTTTGCCACTCATTTTAATGTTTTTATTTGCAGCAACGGCTCAATGGTTGAATGTTAGTAATGTAATGGAGATTTTTTCTGGATTCAGTGGTCTCTTTATCGGTTTTTTGTTGGTTAACAAACGATTAAGCACTAAAAAAGATAGCTTTAAAGCAAAAATTATAGAGGAATAAACCATGAAACAGAGTACATTTTTGACTCGCCTATCGATAGCTTTTGTCGGCTTATTATTCAGTTATAGTGTATATGCTGGAGCATTGCCTGAGTTTACTGAGCTGGTGGCTGATAATGGTGCTGCAGTCGTGAATATCAGTACCACGACCAAAGCACGCAAAGAGAAACGGGTTCAGTTGCCTCAAGGCTTACAAATACCTGAAGGCATACAAATACCTGAAGGGACGCCATTTGATGAACTATTTAAACACTTCTTTAATCAACCCGGCCGTCGACCTCAGCCTTATGAAGCGCATTCTTTAGGCTCTGGTTTTGTTCTTTCATCAGATGGTTATATTTTGACCAACCATCATGTGATAAAAGATGCTGATGAAATTATTGTTCGCTTTAGTGACCGCAATGAACTAGAAGCTAAAGTGTTAGGTAGTGATGAGCGCAGTGATGTGGCATTACTTAAAGTGGAAGCGACCGGACTCAAAACCGTCAAACTGGGTGACTCTACTAATTTAAAGGTCGGCGAATGGGTGTTAGCCATTGGCTCCCCTTTTGGTTTTGATCATTCAGCTACGGCAGGTATTGTCAGCGCAATAGGACGTAGTTTACCAAGTGATAGTTATGTTCCCTTTATTCAAACGGACGTAGCAATAAACCCAGGTAATTCAGGTGGGCCATTGTTTAACTTAGGGGGCGAGGTTATTGGAATGAACTCTCAAATTTACAGCCGAACAGGTGGTTTTATGGGGGTTTCATTTGCTATTCCAATAGATGTAGTAATGAATGTGGTTGATCAAATAAAATCACAAGGTTATGTCAGCCGTGGTTGGTTGGGTGTGGTTATTCAAGATGTTACCCGTGAATTAGCCGAGTCATTTGGGCTAAAAAAACCTCATGGTGCTCTAATCTCAAAAGTACTTCCTGATAGTCCAGCATCCAAAGCAGGCTTTGAAGCCGGTGACGTTATATTAAAATTCAATGGTAAAAAAGTAGGAATGTCATCTGATTTACCACCGATTGTTGGTCGCTCAGCAATCGGCAAGTCTGTTCCTGTCATGATAATGAGAAATAATAAACACCTGACTCTAGATACCACAGTTGAAGAGTTACCTGAAAGTGAAAAATTAGCTGAAGTAGATACGAAAACAGGTGCTGGTCGATTAATTGATGAGAGATTGGCAGTCGAGGTAGCAGACCTAGTCAATGATCAACGCGAACGATTTGGTATTGAAAAGGGTGGTGTATTTGTAGTAAATGTTGAACAAGGCGCCGCAGCGCAGTCAGGAATTCGACCTGGTGATATTTTGATGAGCATGAATAATCAAAAACTTATGAATGCAAAACAGTTTTTAGATCTCGCTAAAGAGTTACCGCTAAACAAAGCCGTTCCTGTCTTAATACAGCGAGGAAACAGTGCTACATTCTTGGCTTTACGTATTAATCAGGATGAAAACTAAACATTAGCTTTATAAGGCACGACAGCTAGGTTGTTTTGCCGTAAAATATAGCAGTTATATTTATAAAATTGGTCTAGATGTTTATTTGGATCGATTTTTTACTGCTAATTTAAGGTTATTAAATTTTTATGGATCATATCCGTAACTTCTCAATCATTGCACATATTGATCATGGTAAATCTACAATTGCTGATCGTTTTATCCAAGTGTGTGGCGGTCTAACAGATCGTGAAATGTCAGCTCAAGTACTTGATTCCATGGATATTGAAAAAGAGCGGGGCATTACTATCAAAGCACAATGTGTGTCCTTAGATTATAAGGCGCGCAATGGTGAGGTATATCATTTAAACTTTATTGATACGCCAGGTCATGTTGATTTCTCCTATGAAGTATCTCGTTCCCTAGCAGCTTGCGAAGGTGCCTTATTAGTGGTGGATGCTGCGCAGGGTGTAGAAGCACAAAGCGTAGCTAACTGTTATACCGCGATTGATCTAGGTCTAGAAGTTATACCGGTACTTAATAAAATAGATCTTCCGTCTGCAGAACCTGAACAAGTGTCACAAGAAATTGAAGATATTATTGGCGTCGATGCTGTTGATGCAGTGCGTTGTAGCGCTAAGACAGGTCTTGGTATCGAAGATTTATTAGAAAGTTTGATAGAACGTGTTCCTGCACCAATAGGCGATCCTGATGCTGAATTAAAAGCACTGATCATTGACTCTTGGTTTGATAGTTATGTGGGTGTTATTTCTCTTGTACGTATTATGCAGGGGTGTATAAAAAAACGTGACAAAATTAAAGTGATGTCCACAGGCCAAGAATATCAAGTCGAGCAGCTAGGGGTCTTTACACCAAAACGAACTGAACATTCAGCACTTTACTGTGGTGAAGTGGGTTATATCATTTCAGGTGTAAAAGACATTAATGGTGCGCCTGTTGGTGATACCTTGACTCACGTTCGTCATGGCGCAACAGAAGTACTACCAGGCTTTAAGTCTGTGACACCTCAGGTGTATGCTGGGATTTTCCCTGTTAGTTCTGATGATTTCGAAGCCTTTCGCGAAGCATTAGCAAAGTTACGCTTAAATGATGCATCATTATTTTTTGAGCCAGAAAGTTCTCAAGCATTAGGCTTCGGTTTTCGCTGTGGTTTCCTTGGTTTATTGCATATGGAAATTATTCAAGAGCGGCTTGAGCGAGAATACGATCTTGACTTAATTACAACAGCTCCAACAGTAGTATTTGAAGTACTTACTCGTAAAGGCGAAGTACTAAAGATTGAAAACCCATCTTTATTACCTGATGTGAGCTCAATTGATGAAATTCGTGAGCCGATAGTTATTGCAGATATCTTAGTGCCACAGGAGCATTTAGGTGCTGTTATTACACTATGTATTGAAAAGCGTGGCGTACAGAAAACGATACAATATGTGGGTAAACAAGTTGCAGTAAGCTATGAACTACCCATGAATGAAGTGGTTATAGATTTCTTTGATCGCGTTAAATCTGTAAGCCGTGGTTATGCTTCGCTGGATTATCATTTCACACGATTCGAAGTTGCAAACCTTGTTAAACTAGATATTTTGATTAATGGTGAACGTGTTGATGCTTTATCTATGATTGTTCACACTGATCAAAGTATTGGCCGAGGTCGTCAACTTGTTGAGAAAATGAAAGAGTTAATCCCAAGACAGATGTTTGATATCGCAATTCAAGCAGCTATTGGTGGGCAGATTATCTCTCGCTCAACGGTTAAGGCAATGCGGAAAAATGTAATTGCAAAATGTTATGGTGGTGATGTATCACGTAAACGCAAATTATTAGATAAACAAAAGAAAGGTAAAAAGCGAATGAAATCAATTGGTAAAGTGGATGTTCCACAAGAAGCTTTCTTAGCTGTTTTACAATTATCGAAGAAATAAGAGAAGGATCTTGTAATGAGTTTTCCAGCAATAATGGTCACTCTTGTTGCCGTCACTGGCATCATTTGGTTAATCGATAGTTTGTTTTTGGCATCTAAAAGAGAGAATAAAGCAAAAGATCCAGTATTAGTTGAGTATGCAAAATCATTCTTTCCTATAATTCTTGCTGTACTGGTCATACGCTCTTTTATAGGCGAACCGTTTCGAATCCCTTCAGGTTCAATGCTACCAACATTGCATGTAGGTGATTTTATTCTGGTTAATAAATTTGCTTACGGTGTTCGTCTTCCGGTATTGAATACTAAAATTATAGAAACAGCCGCACCAGAACGAGGTGATGTAGTGGTATTTCGATACCCTAAAAACCCTTCGGTAGATTATATTAAACGTGTTGTAGGCTTGCCAGGAGATACCATTGGTTACTTTAATAAAACCATTTATATTAATGGTGAGAAGGTAAGCCAAAAAAGGCAGGATAAAACAGTAGATATGTTGGGAATCATACCTGTGAAAAATGAATTACGTACCGAAGTCTTAGGTAAGCACGAACATGCTTTATTAATTGATCCTAATCGTCATTTAATTGAAGGTGAAAGTGAAGTGCCTGAAGGCGAATATTTTGTTATGGGTGATAACCGTGATAATAGTAATGACAGTCGTTTTTGGGGAACCGTACCAGAAGCTAACTTGGTTGGCCAAGCATTCTTTATTTGGATGAGCTGGGACTGGAATGATGGTGGAATTGTTTGGAACCGTTTAGGTAATAGTATTAACTAGAGGGAAATAATATGAAAAAACAACAAGGAATGACACTGATTAGTTGGGTAATCGTGTTAGGCATGATTGGATTTTTAGCGACAATTGTTATCCGTATTTTGCCAATGTATCAAGAATACTTTGCTGTTAGACATATTATGAAAGGTATGGAAAAAGAGCTGGCTAGTCAAAAATTGACTAGAACACAGGCTAAGCTATTGCTAATGAGGCGCTTTAATACTGGCTATATCACCAGTGTTAAAAAAGATAATATTGAAATAAGTCGCGGTAAAAATAGCCCCAATGTGACTAAAATTGTAATTGATTATGAAGTTCGAGAACCATTTATAGCTCAGATTGATGTGATTGGGCGATTTCACTCAGAAATTGATGTGGAACCACAGCTTAGATGATGATAACGATCAAACAAAAAAAATTATGTGCACAGTTACAAGTTTCTTTTAACGATGAAAATCTTTTTCAACAAGCATTAACGCATCGAAGTGCAAATACGGTTAATAATGAACGATTAGAATATCTTGGCGATGCTATTTTGAGCTTTGTGATCGCAGAAGCTTTGTTTGAACGCTTCCCCCAAGTAAAAGAAGGCAAGTTAAGTCGGCTGCGAGCTACATTGGTAAAAGGAGTGACACTTGCTGAAATAGGACGCGAGTTAAATTTAGGTGATGTATTAATTCTTGGTCCCGGTGAGCTTAAAAGTGGAGGCTATCGACGTGAATCAATTCTAGCTGATGCTGTTGAAGCATTATTTGGAGCCATTTATTTAGACAGTGATCTTGACACAATTAAGAGTTTGATTTTACGATTATTTGATGAACGTTTGTTATCTATTGATGTTAACGAAGCCGTCAAGGATCCTAAAACGCGTCTACAAGAATTGTTACAAAGCCGCCAGCAGCCTTTACCCATTTATAGCGTAAATGAAGTTGAATCATCTAATAAGCAACCACGGTTCGAAGCATCCTGCCAAGTGGCATTATTAGATAAAGTAGTTATTGCTCAAGGTGATAGTCACCGCAAAGCAGAACAAAAGTCGGCTGAACGTGTGCTGACCTTATTAGAAGGTAAATTATGACGGATAATTCATTTAAGTCTGGTTATGTTGCAATTATCGGTCGCCCTAATGTGGGCAAGTCAACACTGATTAATCGCGTATTAGGCCAAAAGCTATGCATCACATCACGTAGACCGCAAACAACCCGCCATCGAATTCTGGGTATTAAAAACGAAGAGGGTAGCCAGCTGATCTACGTTGATACTCCAGGGCTTCATATTGATGATAAGCGGGCAATGAATCGCTATATGAATCGTGCCGCTGCATCATCAATTGATGATGTAGATGTCATTCTATTTGTCGTAGATGGTATGAACTGGACTAAAGAAGATGAAGCCGTTCTTGAGCGTTTAAAAGCCAGTGCAAAAGCACCTGTCATTTTAGTTGTTAATAAAGTTGATAAATTGGCTGATAAAGAGGTGTTGTTACCTCAAATCGAAAAGTTATCAGCAGAGTTTGATTTTGCCAAAGTAGTGCCTATATCTGCACGCAAAGGTATGAATTTAAACGAGTTGGAACGTGAAATAAAAACCTTAATGCCAGAAGGCGAGTTAATTTTCCCTGAAGATCAATTTACAGATAGAAGTTCACGATTTTTAGCAGCAGAATTAGTCCGAGAACAGTTATTTCGTCACTTAGGTCAAGAGCTGCCTTATTCGATTACGGTCGAAATTGAACAGTTTGACGATGAAGATAAAATGTATCGCATTGGTGCCGTGATATATGTTGAGCGTGATGGTCAAAAATCAATTGTAATTGGCAAAGGCGGTTCACTTCTTAAGTCGGTTGGTCGAGATGCTCGAATTGAAATGCAAACCTTGTTTGATAAGAAAGTATTTCTTCGCTTATGGGTTAAAGTTCGTGAAGGTTGGGGCGATAATGAGCGAATGTTGAAGAATCTAGGCTATAACGACGAGCTATAAGGTCTTAAGGTGTGAATGTAGAATTGACCCCTGCTTATGTATTACATCAACGCCCATTTCGTGAAACAAGTGTCTTACTGAATGTCTTTTCAAAGCAGTTTGGCCGAGTTAGTCTAATTGCCAAAGGCGTTAGGAAAAGTAAACGCAATCAAAATGGTTTATTGCAGCTTTATCAACCTTTGTTAATAAGTTGGATGGGACGGGGGGAGTTGCAAACCCTAACATCGGTTGAAGTTGATAAACCACGCTATATACTTAAGACTGAATCAGTTTTATGTGGCTTATATATTAATGAGTTAATTGTTAAGTTACTGCCAGCACATATAGCAGAACCAAGCGTGTTTGAGGCTTATGAACATGTTTTAGAGCGCCTACAACAAGCAGATAATATTGAAGTGGCTCTGCGTTTATTTGAAAAATGTTTATTAACGCAGCTAGGTTATGGTTTAGTGTTAGATCGCGATGCTGAAACAGGTGATATCATTGAATATGATCAACGTTATCAATACCAAGCTGATTCAGGATTATACCGTTGTCATAGTGAGTCTAATAAGCATTCTATTTCAGGACGAAGCTTGCAGCATTTAGTGATGGAACGAGACTTCGATAAACAAAGCTTATCTGAAGTAAAACAGTTAATGAGAAGCGTAATACATTTTTATTTGGATGGTAAGCCCCTACAAAGTCGACAGTTATTTGCGTCGATGAAACAGTATAGTAAATAAGGTTAGTAGACAGATGGCAATTTATTTAGGCGTCAACATTGATCACATTGCAACATTAAGGCAAGCGCGTGGCACGCGATATCCTGATCCGATTCAAGCTGCAATTGAAGCTGAGCAAGCAGGAGCAGATGGAATCACATTGCATCTTCGAGAGGACCGACGTCATATCCAAGAACGTGATGTGGCCCTGCTATCAGATATTTTGCAGACTAAAATGAATTTAGAGATGGCGGTCACTGAAGAAATGCTAGCCATGGCTGAGAAACATCTTCCTTCTGATTGTTGTTTAGTACCTGAAAAGCGTGAGGAGCTAACGACAGAGGGCGGATTAGAAATTGCTGGTCAATTGCCTAAGATGAAGGATGCTTGCCAGCGTCTGGCTGAATCTAACGTGATTGTATCGCTATTTATCGATCCTGATCTTAAACAGATTGATGCTTCTGTTGAATGTGGCGCACCAGTAATTGAATTGCACACTGGGTGTTATGCTGAAGCTAAAACAGCCGAAGAAGCTCAAAAAGAATTACGCATTATTATTGAGGCTGCTGACTATGCCCATAAGCTTGGATTGCAAGTTAATGCAGGTCATGGTCTTAATTACCATAATGTTGATAAAATAGCTGAAATCCCACAAATTGTAGAGTTAAATATTGGTCATGCAATTGTGGCGCGCTCAGTATTTACTGGATTTCAATCGGCAGTAGCTGAAATGAAACAACTAATGGTGGAAGCACGTCGAGGATGATCTTTGGTATTGGCACTGACTTAGTCCATATTCCCCGCATGGAAGCGTTATTGCAAAAACACGGTGATAAAATTGCTGAAAGAATTTTAAGTGAGTCTGAGTTTGTTACCTTCCAAGAAACTTCTAATAAGGCATCATTTTTAGCCAAACGATTTGCCGCGAAAGAGGCAGCAGCAAAAGCGATGGGAACAGGATTTCGAGACGGTTTAAGTTTACGTCATATTGCCGTTACAAATGACAAAAATGGTAAACCTGAATTACAGTTTTTTGAACGCGCCATTAGTTTAACCGACAAGCTTAAAATTGGTCGAAGTATGATCAGTTTAAGCGATGAAAATGAGTATGCGATTGCTTTTGTGACATTATTGGAACGATAAAATGAAACAGTATCCTACGATTGATGCATTTGTTGGAAATACACCGCTAGTCAGATTACAACGTTTAGCTGGAGATACTACAAATACTATTTTAGTGAAGCTTGAAGGTAATAACCCTGCAGGCTCGGTAAAAGATCGCCCAGTGATGAGCATGATTCGTGAAGCTCAAAACCGGGGTGATATTCAACCCGGTGATACATTAATCGAGGCAACCAGTGGCAATACAGGGATTGCTTTAGCAATGGTTGCTGCAATATTAGGGTATAAGATGATCTTACTTATGCCTAAAAAGATGAGTGAAGAACGTCGTGCTTCCATGCGAGCCTATGGTGCTGAGATTATTCTGACTGAAGGAATGGAAGTGGCACGTGACTTGGCATTAGAAATGGAACAACAAGGTCAAGGTAAAGTGCTTAATCAGTTTGGTAACTTTGATAACCCACTCGCGCATTACCAAACAACAGGGCCAGAAATTTGGCGTGATACTGATGGCGAAGTAACTCATTTTGTGAGTTCCATGGGCACAACGGGCACTATAATGGGAACCTCACGTTATTTAAAAGAGCAGAATCAATCCGTTCAAATTGTAGGTGTCCAACCGACTGATGGTTCAAGTATCCCAGGAATTCGTCGTTGGTCAAAACACTATTTACCGACTATTTTTGAACCACAACGCGTTGATACAACCATTGATATAGAACAAAGCGTTGCTGAAGACACGATGCGTCGCCTTGCTAGAGAAGAAGGTATCTTCTGTGGTGTATCATCTGGTGGCGCAGTTGCAGCGGCATTACGTGTATCTAAACAAGTTGAAAATGCGGTAATCGTCAGTATTATTTGTGATCGTGGCGATCGCTATTTATCAACAGGCCTATTCCCAGCAGAATGATATGAAAAAACCATTTTGGTTTGTTCTATTTATCCCTCTATTTATCCCTCTATTGAATTGGGCCAATGAGAAAGTGCACGTTTCAATTGCAGTTTGGCAATTCGAAGATATTGATGCTGAAAACCTGAATGTAGATATGCACTTAAGCAGTCAGGGAATAGGCGTGATTGCTTCTGCTGATAGCATTCGATTAGCGGATCCTATTGGCACAATCAAAGCAGTAACACTTCGATGTGATGCATTAGTTATTATTGCCGAGAAATTATCCTGCTCGCGAGGCATATTGGATTTTTCACAACAAGATTTGGGCAAACAATCTATCCGCTTTGAAGCTTTTGCTAACCAAAATAAAGAAAAATATAAGATTGAAATTTCAGGGCTAAAGCTTGCCTCAGCTAAATTATCTTTAACAGCAATTATCAATGCCAAACAGTGGCAAGTATTTGCCGATACACCTCAGATAGAACTTAGTCCACTGACTCAGTTTTTATCACCATATTTATCTAAAAATCATCGTGATGCGCTCAATAGTTGGAGTTACGAGGGTACATTTAAATTGCATGTCGAGGTAGCAGGTCAAGGCAGTGAACTGAAAAGTATAAACCTTGATTTGAATGCAGAACAGCTTAACCTCAGTGATAGTAAAGGCAAATATGTTTCGGAGGCAGTAACAAGTAAATTAAATGTTTCTGCCGTACATACTAAACAACAATGGCAATGGAAAAGTACGCTGAACATCAATAATGGCCAAGCTTATGGGGAGCCTGTATTTATTGATTTCACTGATACACCGTTTAAGGTTCAAGCTGAAGGAGTGTGGTTTAAGGAAACTGAGCAGCTTCAAATAACTATGGCCAATTTGAGCCAAGGCTCAGTGATGCAGGTGTCGATAAGTGGACAAGCTTCTCTTTCTCAGCTGAGTGTTTTAAAGATAGAAATGGCTAAGACTAATGTGGCAAAGCTCTATGAAGTATGGGGACAACCTTTCACGCTAGGTACCTCTATCGATAAGCTCGAATTATCAGGAGAGATAGCCTTTAATTACCAACAACACGCTGATAATTATAGTTTATCAGCTCATTTGGACAATGTGTTTATTGCTGATCAAGCTAATAATTTTAGTTTTGATAGTCTATCAGGTGTTATAGGATGGTCTAATTTTAAGCAGACTGAGAAGATTGATTTACAGTGGCACAAAGGCTCTATTTATGCCCTGTCTCTAGGAGCATCGACATTCAAAGCAGAAGTCAAAAATGCCGCAATAAATCTGCAGCAGCCATGGGTAATCCCTGTATTAGATGGTGAACTATCTATTACGGATTTCAATTTACAGCAATTAGAAAATGAGCTACCTCAGTGGGAATTTGCAGGTAATCTAACGCCGATTTCAATGACATCATTAAGTTCTGCATTAAAATGGCCGCTAATGCATGGCAAGTTATCAGGTGTCATCCCTAAGGTAAGCTATAAAAATCAACAGATAAAGATTGATGGATCTTTGAAGGTTAATTTATTTGAAGGCGAGACCATAATCACCGATTTACAATTAGAACAGCCTTTTGGTGTGTTACCGCAATTACAATCGAATATAATCATGAACAACATCAATCTAGAAATACTCACCCAAACGTTTGATTTTGGTAAAATCACCGGAAAATTAAATGGCAAAGTAGCAGGCCTAAGATTATCAAACTGGCAGCCAGTACAATTTGATGCCATATTTTCTACACCGGTAGCTGATAAAAGTCGACGTCGAATCAGTCAAAAAGCCGTGGACAACTTATCTCAGATTGGCGGTGGGGCAACAGGAATTTTACAAAGAAGTATCTTAGGACTCTTTGAGGAGTTTTCATACCAACGTTTAGGTTTAAGTTGTAAATTACGTAATGATGTCTGTGCAATGTCCGGTGTAGGTGAAGCTGAACAAGGCTATTACATTGTAAAAGGGGGCGGGCTGCCACCTCGAATTAACGTTGTCGGTTATACTCGACGAGTCAACTGGCCTGATTTGATTGAACGTTTAAAAGCTGTCAACAATAGTAATGGCAATATGGTTATAGAATAAACTGAAATAGTGAGAGAGAATATGAAATTATTAAGATACTTGACTGGAAGTGCTGCAGGTTTGATGTTGGTGTCATGTGTGACGATTAACATTTATTTTCCAGCGGCAGCGGCCGAAAAAGCGGCCGATCGGATTATTGAAGATGTGTGGGGGCCTGAAATTATGCAGCCCAATGAAGAGGCTGAAATTTCACCAGAGAAGCAAAGTTTAAACCGAACACCTCAATCGCAAAATATGGCTATTCGTGTACTGAATTGGTTAGTTTCACCTGCGGCAGCGGCAGAGGCAAATATAAATATTAACTCTCCTGCTATTAATGCAATTCAAGCAAGAATGAAGCTGCGCCATAATAGTTTAAAGGGCTACTATCAGAGTGGCGCCATTGGCTTGACAGATAAAGGTTTGGTAACGATACGCGATGCCAAAGCAATTGCATTGAAGAGCCGAAACACAGTGAAAAGTTTGGTTGCAGATGAAAATAAAGATCGTAATGCCCTTTATGCTGAAATTGCCCGTGCAAATGGTCATCCTGAATGGAAAGCTGATATTCAATCAACCTTTTCTCGACGCTGGGTAAGTAATGCTGCTGCTGGCTGGTGGTATCAGTCTACTGGAAAATGGCAGAGAAAATAACGAGAACAAATATTGAAATAAAATCCAGTGGTGTGCTGCACCGCTGGATTTTTTATTTTTAAATACACAGAGAACCGATATAGATGGCAAGACGTAACCGTAGAAGACAAAGAGTATCACAAGACCCTGTTGAAACCCAGATAGAGTCGCTATCGCATGATGGACGAGGCGTAGCGAGAATAGAAGGTAAAACGACCTTTATTAGTGGTGCTTTAGCAGGTGAAACAGTTAAGTTTCTCTACCTCAAACAACATAGTAAATATGATGAAGGTAAAACGGTTGAAGTGCTTGCAACTGACAATCCAGATCGTGTTGAACCGAAATGTCAGCATTTTGGAATCTGTGGTGGTTGTAGTTTGATGCATATGTCACCAGAAGCACAATTAACACTAAAACAAAAAACACTCACTGAACATCTAGAACACTTCGGTAATATTGAACCACAGCAGTGGTTAGAACCTTTAACCGGTCCATTATGGGGCTATCGTCGTAAAGCACGTTTAGGAGTGAAAAATGTAGTTAAGAAAGGCCGAGTCTTAGTTGGCTTTAGAGAAAAAGGTGCACCTTATTTAGCCGTGTTAGACCAATGTGAAGTACTTGATCCACGAGTAGGTATGCGGTTAGCAGAGCTGGGTGAAATGATTGCCAAATTAGAAGCCAATAGCCGTATCCCTCAAATTGAAGTGGCGATGGATGATGAGCATGTTGCCTTAATTTTTAGAAATATGGATGAATTGTCAGAGTCTGATCAACACGCCTTGATTGCCTATGGCGAAGCCAATGAGTTATGGATTTATCTCCAACCTGGCGGTCCTGCTACAGTGACGCCAATCTGGCCTAAAAGCCCACAATTAAGTTATGCGCCAGCTGAAGGTTTGCAGCTAGACTTTGAGCCTAACGACTTTACCCAAGTGAATGCAGAGATCAATCTTAAAATGATTGAGCGGACGATGGATTTATTAGAGGTTTCTAAAGGTGATCGTATTTTAGATCTATTTTGTGGCCTAGGTAACTTTACTCTACCGTTGGCACAACGCGTTACAGAAGTTGTTGGGGTTGAAGGTGATGAAGCATTAGTACGCCATGCTAAAGATAATGCGATTAAAAATAACTTAGGCAATGCAATATTTGAACAAGCTGATTTAACTAAGACTGAGTTAAAAGATTATCCATGGGCCAAAGCTGGCTTTAATAAAATCCTGCTAGATCCTCCTCGTAGCGGTGCATTTGAGGTACTACATCAATTAGCAGCTCTCGGTGCAGAACGATTAGTTTATGTCTCTTGTAATCCAGCGACATTAGCGCGTGATGCAGGTGAGTTAGTCAATAATCATGGTTATACTTTAGTTTCAACTGGCGTGATGGATATGTTCCCACACACCACCCATGTTGAATCTATTGCCTTGTTTGTAAAAAATAAAGGTTAAATTGGCAATGAAGTCTGGTTTGAGCACTAATGCCGTTAAACGCATTAGTGCTGTCTTAAATCAGATTATTACCGATTTTCCTGAGCAAGAATTTGAACGAGATGCTTTCAATGGGCTTGAAAAACTAGAGCTTAAACAGCGTGTTGACCACCTGATTGCTGTTTTAGCTGATTATTTGCCCGCTGATTTTTCACAAGCTGCTGAGGTTTTATTACAGCTAAAGACGAATTGGGACTGGGGCGATGAAAATGATGCCTTAAGTAGTTTTGCAGCATGGCCGTTAGTTGATTATGTGGCTGTGTATGGCTTGGAACACCCTGAACTTGCTCTGAAGATATTAAAACATTTAACCGCTCTTTTTTCAGCTGAATTTGCAGTTCGTCCATTTATTGAACTCAATTTTGAATTAACGCAACAAACATTATTAACCTGGTGTACTGATGATGATGAACACGTGAGAAGGTTAGCATCGGAAGGAAGCCGACCTAGATTGCCATGGGGCAAAAGGCTCGCAAAATTTTGTAATGATCCTAGTGCTATTTTGCCGATATTAGTGTTATTGAAAGATGATACTAGCCTTTATGTTAGACGCTCCGTTGCCAATAATCTGAATGATATTTCAAAAGATAATCCAGACTGCGTTATCCAATTGTGCCGGCAGTGGGCGTATCAAGCGCCAGCTCAACGACAATGGCTTATTCGCCATGCCTTACGTAGTCTAGTTAAGCAGGGAAGAATAGAGGTATTTCCTCTACTTGGCTATACAGAGCAGCCAGACCTTAAACTAATGAACTTCTGTTTAGATAAGTCAGTGATTAAGTTGGGCGAAAAATTAGCCTTATCCATAGAGCTGCGATCTTTATCAAAGCACAGTCAAAAGTTTGTGCTGGACTATAAAGTTCATCATAGAAAAGCAAATGGCAGCACGACAGCAAAAGTATTTAAATGGAAAAATATTAGCCTAGCCGCATATGGAACGATCGAGCTTACTAAATTACATTCCTTTAAACAGATCACCACTCGCACATATTATGCTGGACAGCATGCGATTGAAATACTGGTAAATGGGCAGAGTCGGGTAAAAAAGCCCTTTCAATTGATGCTTGAGTGATTGCTTAACATCGTAACCAACTTGGTTTATTTTGACTTATCATTTAGCTTGGACTAAAGAATCCCATGATAAATTAATGGCGTTTACAAGCGGGTCAGGACAAAGTCAGTTGAATTAATTGGCCTTCTATAAACAGCTATAAACCTACTGCATAATAAGACAGTAGCCTGCTAAACCAGTTCACAGTAGAGTAAATAAAAAGCTAATCAGAGTGACGTTCTCAATGATGAGTTGTTGTTATTTTCCACGATACACCTGGCGTTATACTATATAAGTATAAGATGATGTAGCAAGCAGAAAAAAGGATTGTTCTAGTAGATGTAAAGTATATAAGGTTATTATTTATAACAAAATAAAAATAGTATGATGAACTGTGAGAGTAAATATTAGGGGATAGTACTGGGTTAATTCTTTAAATTGAAGGTTTTCAGCTCTTGGTCGATAAGCGATTGGATAGTGGATGTATCTCTAATAAGAAAGCTTCCAGCTTCTGGCTTTGCTTTATTTCTATCGACATATTTGTTCATATTAGCAATTGAGTAGTGCCATATGTTGGTGCCAAAATCCTGCGACTTTGCAATCATTGAATAGCCAATAGAAGTATAACCATCATGGCTGTGGCCTGCAGTGGTAATACCTACCACTGAATCAAGCATTCTAGCCCAATACTTTTCAGAGTAACTTGATCTAGAAACGCCTACATGTCGAACGCGTTTGCCTACTCGCTGTGTGGAGCCGATAACGCTCATAAAATAATCTATATTAGAACTAACAGGAAGTACCTGTCTCTCTTGCGTTTGACTGATTATTGTTTTTGTATAATGGCCAATGAAAGTATTAAACTCTTCAGCACTAGCAAAACGGTAGCCATGATATTTACCACCAGGCTCGAGTTGCGCCTTAACGTCATTGTAGCTTTGTCCCATAGTTTCCGTGACATCCAGCCATTCGAGGCCTGTTTCTGTATCAGTAGTATATTTCTTGTGATCGATAATCTCAGCATAGGCCGAAATACTAAACAGAGGGAAAGCTGTAAGCAATAACGACATAATTATATTTGAATGTATTTTCATATTATTGTCTAGGTCATTTAACGATGAGTTAGAACATCAATCATACATTATAAACATTAAGAGCCAGCTAAATAGCTGACTCCTAATGTCATATACTTCATAGTTATGTTATTGGTTTAATAAACCATAGGCAATAAGCCCCAACCAAAAAGCTGAGAATGATAAAATCATGTGTGGAAAATGACCAATAAGAAAGTCGTCTACTTTTTGCATTTATTTTCTCACTTTACGAAGGAATTATAGTTTTGAGTAGGGAAACTATACCAATTTACCGCTATTTAATCTAGTCAAAATTAGTAGGTATTTACGCTGTGATAAAGATAAAGAACAAGCGTTTATAATCGTTGTTGAAAATTATTTATTCATAGTGATGACATGATAAGCACGTGACTAAATGTAGATTTGAAGATATCACTCAGTAAGGTTGATATAATCTACAATTTATAAATATAACTAGGTAGGTATCGATGTTAGATCCAAGTAAAATTGACAGTATTGTAAAAGGTATTTCAAATGCCTTGCCTTCTGGCCTGACAGCTATGCAAGATGATGTGGAAAAAAATATTCGTGCTGCTTTAAGTGCTACATTTGCCAAGTTAGATTTGATTACACGTGAGGAGTTTGATGTTCAAACACAAGTTTTACATCGTACTCGTGAAAAATTAGAAGCCTTAGAGCAACGTGTGAATGAATTAGAATCAAAAAAATAAGAGAACACTATGTCTGAATTTAATAATGTCACAATTACATGTGAAGCGAATGTATATTTCGATGGTAATGTCACTAGCCGAACCGTCACATTTGCAGATGGTAGTACAAAAACTTTGGGTATTATGATGCCTAGTGAATATACCTTTGATACTGCTAAAGCAGAGTTGATGGAGGTTCTAGCGGGACATTTAAGCTATAAACTTGCTGGAAAAGATGAGTGGTTAACGGTGAAAGGCGGCGAATCATTTAATGTGCCAGCTGACTCTTCTTTTGATTTAAAGGTGATAGCACTTACGGACTATTGTTGCTCATATATCGATTAATGATAGTTATAAACCCGACTTAGTTCGACAAGAAATGTGTTGAAAAGTCTTTTAATTCGGAATATTAACGAAACTACGCAAAGATACGTCAGTATATTGTTCCATTTGAGTTGTATCGGAAATTTCCAGAAAATACAGTCGATGACTCCCATGCCAATAAAGTGCTTTATGAGGCAAAAGAAAAAGAACTAAGCATGACGGTCGACACTAAAAACGAATTGTCAGGCTCATCATTATCGAAGCTAATGAAAATAGTAAGTATCAGTACTCCTATTGGATTGATATACAGTAACCGTAAGAATTGGGTGGTAAACTCAACCTAAAAAACAACCAAGGATGGTGATGATGACAATAGCAACTGTTTTTAGCCGAGCACTGACAGGTATTGATGCACCAGAGGTAACAATAGAGGTGCATATCTCTAATGGTTTGCCCAGCCTTTCTATTGTGGGTTTGGCTGAGATGGCGGTTAGAGAAAGTAAAGACCGTGTTCGTTCAGCACTTATTAATTCCCAATTTAATTTCCCTCAACAAAGGGTTACAATTAATTTAGCGCCTGCAGATTTACCGAAAGAAGGCGGCCGTTTTGATTTACCGATTGCACTAGGTATTTTAGCGGCATCAGAACAAATTCCACTTGCTGCATTACAGGATAAAGAATTCATTGGTGAACTCGGTTTAGCGGGTGAGTTACGTTCGGTGAAAGGTGTACTACCGACGCTTATTTCGGTGTCAAAGTCAGGCCGAGAACTAGTGTTACCAGAGGTTAATCGTCACGAAGCCGAACTGATCTCTGATGCGAAGAGTCGCTCGGCAAATCACCTATTAGATGTATGTGCCTATTTATCAGGGCAGCAAGCGTTAGCTTTTAATCAATATACTAAAACGCATGCAGCAATTAACTACCCTGATCTTTCTGATGTAAAAGGACAAGCAAATGCTAGGCGAGCATTAGAAATTGCTGCTGCTGGGAGCCATTCCCTATTGCTCAGTGGTCCACCTGGAACGGGTAAGACTATGCTAGCCAGTCGCCTACCCAGCATTATGCCTGATATGCTTGAGAGTGAAGCTGTTGAAAGCGCAGCGATACAATCAATCTCGCGCACTGGGTTTGATAGTACACTTTGGCAACAGCGATCATTTCGTTCACCACATCACACCGCTTCTGCGGTTGCCATGGTGGGAGGAGGCAGCCCGCCACGACCGGGGGAAATCTCACTTGCGCATAATGGAATTCTATTTTTAGATGAACTGCCTGAATTTGATAGAAAAGTATTAGAAGTTCTGCGCGAACCAATAGAATCTGGCAAGATCACTATTTCGAGAGCTGCATTTCAGTCAGAGTTTCCCGCTCGATTTCAACTTGTAGCAGCTATGAACCCATGCCCATGTGGATATCTAGGAGAAACACGATGTCACTGCACTGAACAGCAAGTGCGACGATATCGTGCAAAAGTATCGGGCCCGTTAATGGATAGAATCGATATGTTGATTGAAGTGCCGCCTGTTGCTAAATCGGTGTTACGGCCTATGGCAAATGGGCGGCAAGAAGAGAGTAGTGCCGTAGTTCAAAAGCGAGTGGTGCAGGCAAGAGAAATACAAATTAAGCGCGCAGGAAAAGCAAATTATTTGCTAAATAATAAAGAGTTAGAGGAATACTGTCAGTTGTCAGAAAGTAATTATCAATTAGTAGAACACGCTATTAGCCGTCTAGGCTTATCAGCGCGGGCCTATCATCGCATCTTGAAAGTTGCCCGGACGATTGCAGATCTAGCTCAGTCAGAACACATCGCAACCGCTCATCTCAGCGAAGCTATTGCTTATCGTCGATTGGATACAAGGAATGGTTAATTAGTGCGTGATTTAAATCCGCAGCAGAGGGAAGCTGCGCGGCATGTTGATGGACCATTACTTGTTTTAGCGGGTGCGGGTAGTGGTAAAACACGCGTTATTACACGCAAGATCGCTTATTTAATAGAAGAGTGTGGCATTGTTGCACGAAATATTGCCGCGGTAACATTTACTAACAAAGCAGCACGTGAAATGAAAAACCGTGTTGCTGAGATGATGGCATCGCGCAATTCCTCTGCACGCGGCCTAATGGTTTCAACATTTCATAATCTTGGCCTAAATATTCTTCGAAAAGAATTCGCTCACCTAGGTTATCGATCAGGCTTTTCAATTTTTGATGCCCAAGACAGCTTGGCTGTATTACGTGATTTAATGGGCCGAGACTTTGCGGCTGATAGTGAGCATGCCGAGCAATGTCAGTGGCAGATATCTGAGTGGAAAAACCAGATGGTCATGCCTGCAGAAGCTATGCGTATTGCTGAGGATGGAGAGCAAGTCGCTGCTGCTAATGTTTATCAACGTTACGTTGTTGCTTTGCAGGCCTATAATGCGGTCGATTTTGATGACTTAATTTTAAAGCCAGTATTGTTATTTCGTGAGTTTCCTGATGTTTTGAAAAAATGGCAAGCTCGAATTCATTATCTACTGGTGGATGAATACCAAGATACCAATGGTTGTCAGTATGAATTGGTGAAACAATTAGTCGGTATTCGTGAAGGGTTAACCGTAGTAGGCGATGATGATCAGTCAGTCTATTCTTGGCGTGGGGCACGGCCTGAGAATTTGGTGCAATTACAAGAAGACTTTCCCCGATTAAAACTTATAAAGCTTGAGCAAAATTATCGTTCTATGGGACGAATTTTACGAGTGGCTAATGCCTTAATTGCCAATAACCCCCATATTTTTGAGAAAAAACTGTGGAGCGCAAAGGGCGAGGGCGATCCTATACGAGTGATTGGCTGCCGTGATGATGACCATGAATCTGAAAAAGTAGTGTCTGAGCTGCTCTATCATAAGCTGAAACATCAAGCTGATTTTAAAGATTATGCGATCTTGTATCGTAGTAATCATCAATCTCGTCCGATAGAGCGCATTTTACGTGAACATAATGTGCCGTACTTTTTAACAGGGGGCACGTCATTCTTTGCTAGGGTGGAAGTGAAAGACATCATGGCCTATTTACGTCTATTGGCAAATCAAGATGATGATAATGCATTTCTACGGGTTATTAATACACCGAGACGGGGCATTGGTGCGACTACGCTACAAGAATTAGGTAATTATGCTGCAGAACGCAAAACAAGTATGTTTGGTGCCTGTTTTGAGATGGGATTAGCGGACAAAATCACACCAAAGGCAATGGGTCACTTAGATTATTTTAGTAAATGGCTGGTGGATATTGCCGATCGCGCCAAACGAGGTAATCTGTTGGAAGCGATCAAAGATATGATCGAGGAAATTGATTACCGTGCTTGGTTAGAGGAAGTGACTGGCGATCCAGATCAAGCCAATAGACGAATGGAAAATGTCGAAGAATTAATAGCCTGGATTAGTCGAATTATTGATAAAGATACCGAAGAAAAAAGTATCGGTGATATTGCTGCACGGCTACAGTTAATGGATATCCTTGAACGACAAGAAGATGAAAACCAAGATGATGCCGTTCACCTTATGACGCTTCATGCGGCTAAAGGTCTTGAATTCCCTCATGTGTTTATCATTGGAATGGAAGAGGAAATACTGCCTCATCGTACTAGTATAGAAGAAGATGGCATTGAAGAAGAGCGACGACTTGCCTATGTGGGCATCACCAGAGCACAACGCAGCCTCGTTTTCACATTAGCCAATACGCGTAAGCGATATGGTGAAAAAATAGACTGTGAAGAAAGTCGATTCTTACGTGAATTACCAGGTGAAGATTTAATCTGGACTAGCGAAAAGACTCAGGCTGATCCAGAAGAACGCAAAGAACGTAAAAATGCACATATGTCGAACATTCGGGCGATGCTTAAATAAAAGTTTATTTACAGTAGTTTAGACTTGATCTAAGCTGACACCTTAATATAAGTATTGATCTAAAATGAAGGGTATTGGACTGTATATTCTTATACTCTGAGCTATAAATAATAAACATACTAAGAGGAAAATACTGTGGAAAAATCAAGTAACGAATCACGTAGAAATTTATTAAAAGGCTTCGGTATAGCTTCAGCAGCGCTAGGTACCGGTTTATCATTGAATGCGAATGCAGTCACTGTCGATCATAGCAAGATGAATCACCAGATCCCGATTGATATGAAACTAGAAGAGTTGATCGACACCTTTCTAGAATGTATCAAGATGGGTGAAATTTGTAATCAACATTGCATGCACATGTTTCAAATGGGCGATACCACATTAGCCGATTGCTCAATTTCTGTTCAAGAATTGATCGCAGCTAGTACGGTAGTACTGAAATTCACCGCTAATAATTCGATGCATTTAAACGCTTTTCTCGAAGTCGCAATAAAAGTCTGTGAAACATGTGAAGAAGAATGTATAAAACACGACAAGCACATTCAATGCAAAGACTGTGCTGAAGCATGCCGTGACTGTATTGATTTTTGTACTGAATACCTTGCAGCTTAACGTCTTATACAAGAGACTGGTATCTGGGTTTGAATTAAGCGGCAGCCTGAGACCCACAGCAGACATTCAATCTCAAGCTATTGAACTAATATATACTCTGGAAGAGAGGGGTATATATAGGTAATAATTCCCGCTTTTGGCTTAATTATTCAATTACAGGGAATTTTTATTCCCGTTAATAACAAGTTAGAACGGAACCGCTCGCTATCGCGACCAGTTCCGTTATTGCCGACAGTCGTTATAAGGATATATCCAATAAAAATGGATTATATTATTGATTTTATTTTAAGCCTATCTCAATTGATAGGTATTTTATTTGTAAAGAAGGTTTTGTCTAAAGGTTTGGTTGAAGAAGACAGCATCTGACCCTATTGATTAGCTTTCACAAATTATAGCGATAGTTAGGTTAATTCACCCTCGTAAGCTAACTATTTTGATATGTTTAATCACAGCCTTCTGGCGTGCAAACACTTGATTCACTTAAATTCTCACTTGAGAGACTCTCAGAAGCCTTATCTTCTTGGATCAAGGCCATAATCTCTGCACCTAGAACTAAATCGTGTTCTTGTCCCATTTTGTTTTTACGTAGCCGCCCTTGGCGATCAATAAGTAATAGGGTCGGCGTGCCTCCCATATTATATTTTCGCATTGTTTTAGGAATAGGACCTTGCTCGGCAGGGTTATCGATAGCAACAGGAAATTTAATTTTGTATTCGTGTAAGAATGCTTTCAAAGACTCATATCCCATAGCGGCGTGATGTTCAAATACCGTATGCAAACCAATAACTGCGACGTCTTCATCTGAAAATAATGAATGAACCAATCGGGCTTGCGGAATGGAATGTTCAACACAGCCGGGGCAAAGCATCTGAAAGGCAAACACCACTACTACTTTTCCCTTGAGTGCGGCTAAATCCAGTGATTCAGTCGTATTAAGCCATTGTTGTATATCAAATTCGGGTGCTGGTTTATAATTGGTATCCATAATAAATAGCCTCTTGAATAAAAATGTAAGCATACGATCCTTGTACACTTACACTATGATTACTTCTTATTTACTTAATTTTTCCAGGTAATGAAAGATCTCCCGATGCGACATCAAAGACATCGACAATACATAATAAGGGGGCGTGTGCACTTTCATTAACTCTTAATCCAGACGTTACCCCATCAAAAGCCACACCTACTAGATCTTTTGCATTTCTAAAAGGAACTCGCACCGTAACCTGTTTTCCATCCATTACTGGCGAATATCCAGGGCTATCAATCAATATTGGCAAACCAGGCCAAGTTAATGGTAATGTAGGATTGGTTCCTTGTGGAATATCCTTAACTTTAAGCGCACCTTTACCACATGCATCATCCCCTACCAATACAACCCAATGAGAATGCCAAACGGTACCATCATTCGCTAAATCACCATCGCCATTTTCGTCAAACAAGGGTGTGTCATCAAAATCAGGGTGAGAGGTTATGGCCATGGCAAGGATCCCTTGCTCTTTTTCAAAACCAACGACTGAGCTATCGATTTTAGTCGGCCATACGTAGGAAAATACATTACTACCTTCTAATTTTCCAGTAGGCGTAGGTGTGGTCTTACCTGCCTTATCACTCACACTCATATTAAATGTAAGCCAATTTTCGCTCGATTCAATGCTTGCTTGCACTATATCGTAGTCAGCCATCTTCGCATTGCCTTTTTCTGCAACAATAGCGTGATCATGTGCCGCAAGTGACAACGATGTTGTCACCACAATCGCAGCGGATAAACCTAATAGTTTCTTTTTAAATTTCATCATTATTTCCTAATTGTAAAAACGTTAGTTAATGGAACATCCTTCCATCGGGATCATACAGTAGCCATGCAATTAAATGGCTTTTTTAACATCAGCGCAGGCTTGTTAAAAATACCAAAACTAACACATCGATTGATCTAAGTCATCTGGGTTATTACCTGTTTGACTTAGCCAATTTCTGCCGTATTGATATTCAGTGTCGGCGGCAGCCCCTCGTTCAACCAACACATCAAAATACATTACCGTGCCCGCTTATTATTTTGCATAACAGATTCCCCTGTATTGATAGAATCATTTCGTCGAACCGTTAATAGATTTGTACTTTAAAACTAAGCAACATCACGCAGTGCAACCTTAGGAAAGTCCAGCGGCACAGCAAATGCTACATTAGTATAATTAGTAAAAATATTTAACGCCACGTGAGCAAGAATTTCAGCAATTTCT
>Ga0105350_10000105_pt1 | contig 52687 bp, 51 predicted proteins | sample EN1Hudsemesocosm_FD_83506 | JGI IMG/M metagenome (GOLD analysis project Ga0105350, IMG submission 83506) | Methane-oxidizing microbial communities from mesocosms in the Hudson Canyon - EN1E Hudson Canyon | ecosystem: Environmental > Aquatic > Marine > Cold seeps | place: Hudson Canyon... | reverse complement strand
GAAAAACCAATAATCCAGTTAAGTAACAGTATTTAACTAACATTTGATAAAAGAGGTAAAGACTATGGGTATCTTCTCGCGTTTCACAGACATAGTGAACTCAAATATTAATTCCATTTTAGACAAGGCTGAAGATCCAGAAAAAATGGTGCGTCTAATCATTCAGGAAATGGAAGACACTTTGGTGGAAGTACGTTCCGCTTCAGCAAAAACTTTAGCTAGTAAGAAAGATATTTCTTCACAAATTAGCAAAGCGCAAAATGAAGCTAAGGATTGGAAAGCGAAAGCTGAGTTAGCGATCAGTAAAGATAGAGAAGATTTAGCTCGAGCTGCATTACAGGAAAAGAAAAAATGTGATGAGCATGCCAGCACATTATCATCTGAACTAAAGGTGGTCGATGAACAAATCACTAAATTACAAAGTGAAGTCGGTCAGCTACAAGATAAGCTAGCGGATGCTAAAACACGTCAGAAAGCCATTATATTGCGCCAGAAAACGGTTAGCTCTAGACTTGAAGTGAAGAAAACCCTAGATAGTGGCAAAGTTGATGCGGCAATGGGACGTTTCGAACAATATGAGCGTAAAATTGATGACTTAGAGTCACAAGTAGATGCTTACGATTTAGGTAAAAAGACCCTTGCTGATGAATTTGCAAATCTTGAGTCAGATGATGAGATTGATGATGAACTAGCGGCGATGAAGAAAAAAATGCAAAGCAAATCAACGGCTAGTAAAAAGTAAGACATATACGAGTAAAAGGAGATAAATTGTGGAAGACGTGGTTGGAATCATAATAGCACCTATCATTATTTTTATGATCTTTGTCGCTCCGATTTGGCTGATAATGCATTATCGGAGTAAAAAGCAAATGAATCAGGGATTGACTGAAGCCGAGTATGGCACATTACAGGAATTAGCTGACAGAGCCGAAAAGATGGCAGATCGCATCCATACATTAGAGTCAATTTTGGATGCTGAGGCACCAGAGTGGAGGAATAAAGTATGAAAACTTTTGGCAGTTTACATCGAGACCCAAGTAAAGGAAAAATAGCCGGAGTATGTGCTGGGATAGCGGAATACTTTGGCATGGAAATTTGGTTAGTACGAATTCTGACCTTAACTGGGTTTTTCTTGTTAGCACCGCCATTTTTCTTCGTAGGTTATATAGCAGCTTGGTTTATTTTAGAAAAAAAGCCACATGGCTTTTCAACTAAGTCTCGAAACGAAGAATCTGCATCCAGAAGCTCGCACAATAGAGCACAAGGTAAGGGCTGGCATAATGTGTCTGAGCAAGAGCCTGAAAAAGTAGTGGTAAAGTCTAAAGTTTGGCAAGCAGGTGAACCACCTAAACAGGCTTTTATGGATATAAAGCAACGCTTTGCTAAGAATGAAACGAGACTCAGAAAAATGGAAACTTATGTGACTTCACCGCAGTTTCATCTCAACAGAGAGTTAAACAAACTATAAAAAATTGTTAATGGGGCTAGTTAATTACTAGCCCTAAGTGTTGCGCTTTTCTAATAACATAAGGCTAATACAGTTTTCATGCAAACGTCCTTTTTCCAACACCCAAACATTCAAAGTACTAAACAAAAACTAAAGCTAACGACTGCTAGATTGGTTAATCACCATGTTAACTTGGCAGTGACAGGCTTGAGTGGTAGTGGAAAAACTGCGTTTATTACCTCTTTAGTTAATCAACTTATTGAAGCAAATGAAGCGGCGCAACTCCCCTTTTTCTCTGTAGTAAGAGAGTCACGACTCGTAGGGGTAAAACGCGATGTTCAACCCAACCTAACGTTTAGTCGTTTTGCCTATGAAGATGCTATGGCTAATTTGACTCAATTTTCACCTGAATGGCCCTCTTCAACAAAAGGTATCTCCCAGGTAAGGCTGCAAATAAAGTATAAAAAGAGTAGGGGGTTGAGTAAATATCTTACTGAGGATGCAACGCTAACCTTAGATATTACCGACTACCCAGGTGAGTGGCTGCTAGATTTGCCGCTTTTGGACATGGATTATGCTCAGTGGTCTACGCATTGCCAAGGCGAACTTAGTGACCCAATAAGGCATGACTTAGCCAAACCATTCTTTGATGCTGTAGAGCATTTGGATTTAAATGCAGTAGGCGACGAATTAGCCTTACAAAAAATCGCTGAGGTGTATAGCCAGTACTTAGTTGATTGTCAAAGTCGTGGTTATCAATTGTTACAACCCGGTCGATTTATTTTACCGGGTGAATTGACTGGTGCTCCGGTTTTACATTTTTTTCCTATTACTGACAAGCAACTTGAACAACAAGGAGTTGATCTTAGTAAACCAGTACAAAATAGTAATGCGGAATTATTGAGTAAACGTTTTAAACATTATAAAACCCAGGTGGTTCAACCTTTCTACAAGGAGCACTTTAAACGTTTTGACCGACAAGTAGTGTTAGTTGATTGTTTGTCAGCATTAAACCGTGGTTTTCATAGTTATCAAGACCTACAAAAAGCGTTAGATTGGCTGATGGGCAGTTTTAAATATGGCTCATCTAATGTTTTGCAACGTTTGTTCAAGCCTAAAATCGATAAGCTTGTATTTGCGGCAAGTAAAGCCGATCACATCACACCTGATCAGCAAACGAATTTGGTTAAACTGCTAGAAAGTATGCTGCATAGTGCAAGAAAACAAATACAGTTTGAAGGCGTGGTAACTGAATCGACAGCTGTGTCAGCTATCCGGGCTTCAAAGTCAGCTCTTGGTCAACTAAACGGGGAGAGCATCCCACTGCTGCAAGGAAGAAATGAGCAGGGTTCTGCGATTACATTGTTTCCGGGAGAAGTTCCACAAAGTTGCCCTGATCCTGAATTCTGGAAACAGCAACAATTTGAGTTCCCTAAATTATCACCCCCTCTTTTAAACTCAGAGCATGCATTGCCGCATATTAGAATGGATCAAGTGCTCGATTTTCTATTGGCGGATAAATTAACATGAAACAGTCTTCTCAATCCGAGGAACAAAATCAGTTGCAAAATAAATCACCTAACAGACTAAAAGGTGCATATGTGTTTAACACCCAAGAGACCGATATTCAATCACAACCTATTGTAAAACCAGCATTTATTGTGACCGATATTGACTCAGTTGAAGTAAGCGAAGATCCAATTGAAGACGGATTGTCATTGCAGTATTCAGAAAAACTTAGCGCCAAAAAAACGGGCAAAAAATGGCTAGCATTTTTGTTTGTCTTTGTGCTGTTGGCGAGTAGTGCTGAGTTAGTTTTGTTTATTATGGCACTGATTGAGCAAATGGATTGGTTAGCCGGTGTTTGGTTAGTTATTTTTTCTGCTCTTGGGATATTAGTATTACGCCAAGTCTTTGTTGAATACAGAGGATTGAAGCAACTCAAACGTCAGAACGATATTCGAAGTGAATCTGCACAAATGGCCAGTTCTAGTGTTATTGGTTTAGCTGAACAACATTGTTTGAAAATAGCCCAAACCCTGCCAACTGATTATCAGATTTTGGTAGGAAATTGGCAGGATAATCTAGAAGCGCATCACAGTGACAGTGAAGTGTTAAGTTTGTTTGAACACCAAGTGTTAGCGCCTATTGATAAATTGGCTTTAAAACAGGTCAGTAAAAATGCTTCGGCAGCAAGTGTCATGATCGCTGTTAGCCCTTTTGCTTTGTTGGATATGTTGATTGTGCTTTGGCGAAATCTGCGGATGATGAACCAAATTAGTGAAGTATATGGTTTACAACTGGGGTATTGGGGAAGAGTTAAGCTTATCCGAAAAATATTCCACACTATGGTATATGCAGGAGCTGCCGAAATCCTATCTGATGCGGGTAATTATGCCTTAGGTGCAGGTGTAACTGGCAAATTATCGACCCGAGTCGCTCAAGGAATGGGAGCTGGAGTTTTGACAGCCAGAATAGGTTTAAAGGCGATTAATGAAAGCCGTCCATTGCCTTGGTTATCCCAAGAAAAGCCCGGTTTGTCGGGCATCAGCAAGCAGTTGCTGGCTGATTTACACAACCAGTTAAGATAAACATTTTGCTTCGATGTCCCAGTGTTATTCCTTGTGAAAGAGTGTGTTTGTAAGCTTATATTTACAATTAACTAACAAAGTGAAAACACCCACTAGTCTTTTGATTTTGCGTGGGACGAGTACAATTTTGCAATCGTTAGCTAAAAAATTATTGTAATTGCATGTCAAAGAATACTCGTTATAAATCTCATCAACCAGATGAGAGTGGTCTTGTAAATTGGTCTGCTGAAGAAAATAAAATATGGGCGGCATTGTTACAAAAACAATCGAACTTACTTAAAGGAAGGGCTTGTGAGGAATATTTACATGGGCTTGAATTATTGGACTTACCCTCGGATCGTATTCCACAGTTAGCTGAAATCAACTCGGTATTAACTAAAGCTACGGGATGGCAGGTAAAACAAGTGCCATCGTTAATAAATTTTGATGAGTTTTTTAGTTTATTAGCCAATAAACAATTCCCAGTAGCGACCTTTATTCGTTCAAATGAAGAGTTTGATTATTTACAAGAGCCAGATATTTTTCATGAAATATTTGGTCATTGTCCGCTATTAACCAATCCTGCTTTCGCACATTTCACCCATACCTATGGAAAACTTGGTTATGCGGCTAGTAAAGAAGACAGAGCCTTTTTAGCCAGACTGTATTGGTTTACTGTAGAGTTTGGTTTAGTGAATACAGCGCAAGGAACTCGTGTTTATGGAGGTGGGATTTTGTCATCACCTGGTGAGACACTCTATGCCATTGAATCAGATGATTGTGTGCATCTTCCAATGAATCCTTTAGATGCATTAAGAACCCCGTATCGAATCGACATTATGCAACCAGTATATTATGCCTTGGAATCATTTGACTCTCTGTTCGATATTGCAGAAATGGATATTATGGAGTTAGTCAGCCAAGCTAAAAAGCAGGGGCTATTTACACCTAGGTTTTTACCTAAGGAAAAAAAAGTTAGTTAATTTTTGTTTAAAGTGAATGTTTTTACATACACCCACACCATTTTCATATTTGCGTTTCAGAACGATTGGAGCGCCCAAGCGTAGTTGGCCATGTAGACTTAGATTGTTAAGTCTACAAATGGTTGTTGCCTGAACCGATTTACACTCCCGCAAAATCAATCACTTTGAGATTGTCTGGATATAACCCTGCCCAAAATAGATTTGCTTGGTAGTGAAAAACGCCAAGTAATAAAGCTGTCTTAGCTCCGTTAATTGTAATAAAATCTTTACGCTAGTCTAAGTTGGGCTAGTCTAGTCTAGTCTAGTATTCAATCGGGGTTGTAAATGCGCTTAGAAGTAAACTGCCAGGATCGTTTGGGCATTGCCCAAGATGTGTTAGATATATTGGTAGAACATGAAATCGATTTGCGTGGTATTGAAATTAACGAGCTTGGGAAAATATTTCTTAACTTTCCGAATATAGAGTTTGCAGATTTTCAACATTTAATGCCTAAAATTCGCAAAATTGAAGGTATAGAAGACGTCAAAACTACGCCTTTCATGCCAATCGAGCGAGAGCAATACCAGCTTAAAGCGTTATTACAGACCTTACCCGACCCGGTATTTTCAGTGGATACTAAAGGTAAAATCATCTTGATTAATGACGCGGTTGTGTCAAGTCTAGAACTGCCTAAAAGTGACATTGTGGGTAGCGACATTGCCGAACTTCTTAAAGGGTTTAATGTTATTCGCTGGTTGGAAAGTAAAAATCCCCAAGCTCAAGCACAAAGGATTAGATTTTTAGAACAAGATTATTTGATTGATATGTTGCCTGTTATGGTGCCCGACACAGAAGGTGCAGATATATTGGCGGGAGCCGTGTTCATGCTCAAGTCTGAGCTCAGATTAGGTCAACAACTCACCGTATTTCATAAGGCAAGTGTAGACAGCTTTATTTCTATCCAAGCGGATAGTAAAGCAATGAAAAATGTGGTGAAAGAAGCCAAAAGAATGGCTGAGTTGGATGGGCCCATTATTATTTTTGGTGAAACGGGCACAGGTAAAGAAATGCTTGCTAAGGCATGCCATGAAGCCAGTAGACGTAATGAAGAGGCTTTTTTAGCATTAAATTGTGCGTCTTTACCGGATAATGTTGCTGAAGCAGAATTATTTGGCAGTGCCTCAGAGGTTAGCGGACAAGCTGATAGTAAAGTGGGGTTGTTAGAAAGAGCGAAAGGTGGCACGTTATTTTTGGATGAAGTAGGCGATATGTCTGCACAATTACAAGTAAAGCTTTTACGGGTATTGCAAGAGGGGAGTTATCGAAGAATTGGCGACGACCATGAGTTGCAGTTCGATGTTCGGATTATTTGTACTACGCAAAAAGATTTAGGTAAATTTATACAGGAAGGGCATTTTAGAGAAGATTTGTTTTACCGGTTAAATGTGTTGAGTTTAGTGTTGCCTCCTTTGCGAGAGCGCAAATCAGATATTATTGCGTTAGCAGAACGTTTCATAAAACAACACAGTGTTAAATTAGGGAGAAAGGCGCCTAAGATGACGAAAGCATGTGTTGATTATTTACAAACTTATCCTTGGCCGGGCAATGTTAGACAACTTGAAAATGCGCTTTATCGAGCAGTGTCGTTGTTAGAAGGCAAAGAACTTGAAAAAGAAAGTATTCAACTGCCGTCGTGCTCAGCAACAGTCAGTTTTGTTTCAGAGGAATTTGCTGGAAGTTTAGACGATGAGGTGAAGCGTTTTGAAAAAGATATTTTGATGCGTTTATATCCTAGTTACCCAAGCACTAGGCAGTTGGCTAAAAAACTAGGCTTAAGTCATACCGCAATCGCTAATAAATTGCGTGATTACGGCATTAATAAAAAGACGGTAAAGATTGTGTGAGCTATTTGCTTATCTATCAAAGTTGGCAGTAAACCTATTTATGCATATACACATCAGTAAATAGGTTTTCTACAAGTTCTTAATGGGCAACTCAGTGGTGTTTTTAACTTGCTTAAGGGCAAAAGTAGAACTTAGATGATCGACTAAAGGCAGGTTAGTGAGCTTGGTTTTTAGTAAATGCTCATATTCTTCGATACTTTCAACTATGACTTTTAACAAATAGTCTTTGTCTCCACTTGTGGTATGACATTCAACTATCGCATCTATACTCTGTACCGCTTTTTCAAAATCATTTAAAGACTCACCATCATGATTTTTTAAGGTGACATATATAAAGACTGATACGCCTAAATTTAACTTTTTGCTGTCTAGTAGCGTCACTTTTTGCAGAATGATTTTATCTGCTTCAAGGCGTTTTACTCTTCTCCAGCAAGGAGTATGTGATAAGCCTACTTTTTGGCTTAAGTCAGCCATTGATACCGTCGCATCCTTTTGCATGACGCGCAAAATTTCTCGATCGAATTTATCTAGTTTCATAAAATACTTTGATTAATTGAAAGTGTTAACTTAATTTCTAGCATGATGAAAGTTTAATTCTTTTTCAAGACAAAAAATAGGATATTTATCCTAGTGACACAATTCATCTGTGTTTTATCTATGCAACTAAATTTTCTGCTCAATAAAGTCGCAAAAGATGTCCTATATCTAATGAGATATGATTAGACCATGTGAACACTCATCTGGAGAAAAGAATGTCGGTTTTTGAGCATAGTGAATATGATGGACACGAACATGTGGCTTTTTGTCAGGATAAAGCTACGGGACTAAAAGCAATAATTGCTGTGCATAATTCAAACCTTGGCAACGCTCTTGGTGGTTGCCGGATGTGGCCTTATGGTAGCGACGAAGAAGCCTTGCGTGATGTACTGAGATTGTCTAAGGGAATGACTTATAAAGCAGCAATGGCGGGCCTTAAACAAGGTGGGGGTAAAGCGGTCATAATCGGTGACCCTAGGACTGAAAAACGGTTGAAAAAATGTTGGCAATGGGTAAGTTTATTGACAGTTTATCTGGGCAATATATCAGTGCAGAAGACTCTGGTTTAACCGTTGATGACCTAAAGATGATGGGGAAGAAAACTGAATATGTTTCAGGTATTCAAGCCAAATATCATATTAATTCTGAACCTGCGGATGGGAATCCAGCTCCATCAACCGCTTATGGTGTTTTTGTAGGTCTAAAGACAAGTGTTAAACATGCTATGAACTCTGAGCTAAAAGGTGTGAAAGTAGCCATTCAGGGATTGGGGCATGTTGGCATACGCTTAGCTAAGCATTTACACAAAGAAGGGGCCCAGTTATACGTTACCGATATCCATCCAGAAAACATTGAAAAGGCAGTGAGTGAATTTGCCGCTACGGCGGTCAAACCAGAAGATATCTATGATCTAGATGTTGATGTCTTTGCCCCCTGCGCAATGGGAGCAATACTTGATGCTGAAAATATTTTCAAACTAAAAGCAAAAGTAATTGCTGGAGCGGCGAACAATCAATTAGCCAAAGAGGAGTTTGGTCAATTATTAGTGGGTAAAGGTATTTTGTACGCACCGGACTATGTAATTAATGCTGGGGGAATAATAGATATATACCATCAATCAATATCTAGCTCCGATCAAGCATTGATAAATCATATAAATAAAATTGGTGATACTTTATTAGAAATATACCAACGTGCTCAGACGCAAGGTATCGCTACCAATATTGTTGCTAACCAAATTGCTGAGGAACGATTTAGTTAATAATTAAATTGTCTTAAAAAGTGGGTTGCATCTGACATGAGCTTTGTTCATAATGCGCTCGCCTTGACTAGTCTAATTAGTTTTAGTTAAGGTTCTTCAATGGTGACCTTTCGGTCCCCTCGCAATGATACTTTGTGAACCCGGTCAGACCTGGAAGGGAGCAGCCGCAGCAAACGACTCATGTGCCGAGGTGTGGCTGGAAGGGCACCACCAATTCCTTTATCTAACTATCTTTTTCCAACTTTTTTCTAAACTATTCTGCTCTAAAAAACTCATCGCTTGTTTGACTGCATTGACCACGTTCATTTCCATTTGTTGACGTTCACTTTGGGGCATGTAAAACGACATATCCACTTCAAATCTGATATAGCGGGGCGGTATCTGATTTAACGCTAGGCAACACAAATCGGCTAAGTAATCTTCGCCTTTAGTCTTGTTTAAACCTAATAATTCAATTCTTTCTAATACTAGGTGCTCATAATAGTTATGGATATCATCATCTAACTTCATGATTTTTGGCCTCTATCGTTTTTATCCGTTAGCTAACTATAAACATGAACTAATGGTTTCGTATAGTCATTTTACAAATTGTCATTATGGTATTAATACAAAATTAGTATGCAGAAGAAATCTTTTTTCAAAACAAGTGCTTTAATAACAGGTGTAAACTAATTTTTACTTAAATGATATAAATAGTGAGCTTTTATTTATATCTTATAATCTAACTCGTTCAATAGTTGACCCTAATCCCCACTTACGTATATCATCACCTGTGAGGTTCACTACCTTTTCTATATTAAAAGTCGTTATAACGACAAAACACACTAAAAATTTGTGGTCCAGGGAGACATACATGTTTACAAATTCAAAATTGGCGAAGTCAATTCGTCTAGCTATGGCTTTTGGTGCAGCATCAACAGCTATGATTGCATCAAGTGCAGTTGTTGCTCAAGAAACACCTAGCGCAGAAGAAAAAGAGTCTTTTGAGAAAATTTCAGTTACAGGTTCTCGTATTAAGCGTATCGACGTAGAGAGCGCAAGCCCTGTTACTATCATCGGTCGTGCTGAACTTGAAGTGACTGGTTTAACTGATATCGGTGATTTTCTTCAGAGCATCCCTTCAATGTCAGGATCACCTATTGGTACAACTACCAATAATGGTGGTAATGGTTCTGTACAAGTTGATTTACGTGGTATGGGTACAGCTCGTACACTTACGCTAGTCAACGGTAAACGTGTTGTAGATGGTGGTGATTTCCAAGCAATCCCTTCAACTATGATCGAACAAGTTGAAATCTTGAAAGATGGTGCATCAGCAGTTTATGGTGCAGATGCGGTTGCGGGTGTTGTTAACATTGTAACTCGTCGTGACTTCAACGGTATTGAAATTACAGCTCAAACAGCTGATTGGAACAATACTTCCGGAGCTGGACAGAATTCATTATCTCTTATAGCAGGTAGAGAATTTGATGAAGGTAACTTTGTATTTGGTATGGAGCGAGTAGAGCAAGACGAAGCGTTCCAACGTGATACTCCTTGGGATTTCATGCAGAATTCTTTCTACATCTATCCAGGTGGTTGTGAAGCACAAGTAGCTGCTCCATATGACGGCACACCACAAGGTGGTTGTTACCCAATTGGCTCATCACGTATTCCTGAAAGTCGCTTACCTTTTTACAGCCAAGGTTTATTCTTAATTGGTACGCCAGCTACGACTCCAAACGAAGTGGGATTAATGACTCCTCACGACGGTCGTACATATAACTATGCGCCAGTAAACTATTTGCAAACTCCGTATGAAAGAACAAACATTTTCGCAGAAGCGAATTTTGAATTGTCTGATAGTGTTCGTTTCAAAGCAGAATTCCGTGGTAATCAGCGTACTTCAGCACAGCAGTTGGCTCCTCTACCATTCACTGGTGGCGACCCAATGTATAACGGTTTCTATGACGACCCAGAAACAGGCAATACAGTAGGTTTTACTGGTATTTCACAGGATAACTACTACCTTCGCCGTGCGGTTGATTCTTATAATACTGCAAACGGTACGTCGTTAGTGTACGAACCAGTAGTTAACCCTCGTCGCCGTATGATTGAAACTAACAGACGTTTCGAACAGACCATTACTCAGTACCAATGGACTGCTAGTCTTGAAGGTGACATCAATGATGATACAAGCTGGGAAGTGTTCGTAAATGAAGGTCATCGTAATAACGCTAGCCAAGACTTTGGTCAATTTGCTGGCTCGCGTTTGTTTAACGCATTAGGTCCATCAGCTGATTTGAATGGCGATGGCGCACCTGAGTGTTATCAAGATATCAATAACCCTGGTACTTTAATTGTTGGTTGTGTACCACTTAATTTGTTTGGTGGTGGTGTTGTTGATGCGGGTGGTAACCCAACCGTAACAACATTGACGCAAGAAATGTTAGATTATGTATCATTGGATACTGTAGATACAATCAACCAAGACCAGCGCACTGCAGGTGCTAACATCACTGGTATAGCAATGGAGTTGCCAGGTGGCGATTTGGGTTGGTCTGTAGGTTACAGTTACTGGAAACAGGATCTTGCTGTAATACTTGATTCAGCTAAAACAATCGGTGCAGTAACGGGGAATGTTGGTGCAAGTACCAATGGTTCTCTAGTTAATAATGCATTTTTTGGTGAGTTTTATGCGCCAGTATTTGATAACGGCGAGCAGAGTTTAGCCATAAAAGGCGGTCTTCGTTATGATGACTGGGATCAATTTGGCGAAGATACAACTTACCAAATTGGTTTAGAATTCTCGGCATCTGCTTCACTTAAATTGAGAAGTACTTACGGTACGGTATTTAGAGCGCCAACTATTGGTGATTTATTTGGTGGCCAAGTAGATAGCTTCCCAACATATAATGATCCATGTGTACCACTTGCTGGCGAGTCATTACCAGCTGGTTGTGCTCAAGTAGGTGTTCAAACAGATAGCCAAGTGTTAGCACGTGTTGGTGGTAACCCTAACCTTAAACCTGAAACAGGCGATTCATTAACTGTAGGTGTTGTATGGAATCCTGAGTTTGGTGATCACAACTTCACATTTATTGCTGATTACTGGGAACTTAGCCTAGATCAAGGTATTAGTTCTTTAGGTGTTCAATTTACCCTTGATGATTGTTACCTTGAGCAAAATGCTGCAGCATGTGCTTTGATTACGCGTAATTCTGATTATTCAATTAACAACATTATTGATGCTCAATTGAACGTGTCTACAGAGTCGGCTGCTGGTATTGATACTGAGTTCCGTTGGAATTATCCAAGTGAAATCGGTGATTTGAGAGCAACTGTATTGTGGACTCATATGTTAGAGCGTGAACAAGTTCAGTTTGCTGGTAATCCAGTAGATGATTTTGTTGGTCGCTATGCTGGTGCAGCATTTGCTGAAGATAAAGCTAACTTTACTCTTCAATGGACTATGGATGATTGGTCTGTTAGTTATTTAGGTGAATACATCAGTGGATTGGAAGGTGGAACTGGATTTGGTCTAGATTACACTCAACAAATTCCATCACAGTACTACTCTGATATCGTAGGTAGCTATACTTATGAAAACATAGTTGTATCTGCTGGTATTACTAACATTACTGATGAAGCTCCTCCTTTCATGGATACTGGCTTTAACGGTAAAACTGATCCATCTACTTACCGTATGTTTGGTCAAGGTTATTACTTGCGTCTTAAGTGGACTTTCGAATAAGTCGTTAGATATAACAGAAATATGAAAAGGGCCGCTATTTAGCGGCCCTTTTTTTATATGGTGAAAATATATTTGAAAACTGACTAAGGTTTGAAGAAGAGTTGTTTGTGCAATATTGGACTAATTGATACTACTGAATAAAAAAATCAATCTTTTGCAACAAACCATCCTGTCAGTGATAGACGTGGTGCAGCAGCATAAGGTGTAACATAAGTAACAGAATGAATGTGACTTACATCAAAGATTGATAGAACGTTAAACTGAGGGGCCCATGCATCGCGTGGTGTTCCATCTTTTTCATAGAACTGCAGTAATCCGCCCCAATCAGGATGCCAGTCTTTGGTCAATCCAAGTACGAAGGCAAAACGTCTGCCACTACCGGCAATAACATCTAGATGACGTGTTAAAAAATGTCCAGGCGTGAAGCGGGTGTATTGTGTTTCAGCACCAGTAATTTCTTGGCATCCAGTAATTTGCCTTATTTTGCTTAAAACCTCTTCACTACTGATATAATCAAAAATCTGATGTAGAAATGACAATTCAACGTTAGATTGTTTGTTCGGACCGGTATTAATTCTTCTTTTGAGATAACCTTCGTATAGAAAACCTATTCCCTGGCTTGCAGCTGATGAAACTTTATTATTGATATCCCTCGCATCTTGCGGACTGAGTTTGGCTATTTCTTCCGGCGTTTTACTTTGATATTTACCGTCAATAACATAGTGCATGGAGAATGGCACGTTTTTCAAACAGGCATTATGCATTCGTTCGGCAATGCTTTGCTGCATAAAATTAGGAACCATAAGCCGCTTGTCGGTTTTAAACTCCTTAGCTAACGTTTTAATATCTAGAGCAGGATTTATCATTCTTTCTCCATTCGGCGATCATATTATTTATCTTTGCTGATTAACGTTTAATTTAACCAGAATATTACATTTCTTATAATGACTGGGCGTGTTTTTTGGCTATAAGAACCCAAGCCATTGGTAACTCTTCACCGGGAATATAGAGTTTGTCCGCAGTCTCAATAACAAAGCCTCGTTCCGTTAAATCATCTTTAATCTGTTCGAATTTTGAGTTGTTGATTGCTGATTCGCTCATAGATGACATCCGTTTTGCATAAGCACTTAATTCTTCTTCCATTCTATTAAGCCAGGCTAAAACGTCTGCTGATTCATAATGTTGAATGCGTTGGTGAATTTGCCCCACATCGTTATATAGTCGAGAAATTGAGTCCCCAGCGACGTGTGAGCCATATTCCCGCATAATTGACTCGAGTTCCATAATAGCAGGAGCGAGTTGTTTGGAGGATTGCTCATAGGGTTTACGATCTGCACCCTTGATCGACTTGAATCCAGCATCAAACATTTCTATGGCTAATTGAATGAAGCCTGACGTTTGGGTTCGTTCAATAGCAATGAAACTTTGTTGGCACTCTAGATGAATACTACTTGCATCACAATGCATCAGTAACACCATGGAGCCACTATCTGCTAACAATCTTGCAGCTTCAAGGATGGCATCATGACCGGCATATTCAATACCATATTGACTGGTTACTATATCAAAACTGCCTGTTTCTTTAGGTACTGAGTTGGCATTGGAAACAATGCCTTTAACTTTTGGGTATCGGCTGTGAATATTTTTAATTGCAGCTTCAGAAACATCCAAAGAATAGAGTTCGTTTGGAATTTGCTCGAACGCCTCCAATGCACATTCGATAACAGCTCCATTACCGCTGGCAATATCTAAAATATTAGGATTATTATAATTCTGTTTTGCACTGTTAAAAAACTCGATCCAGAATGCTCGAATGGCAGGGTGACTAACACCACCACTAGTGAAAGCACCAGTGTCGTTCGTTCCTCGCCAGTATTTATCCCAGCTTTTACTGGTCTGAGAAGTGTTAGATATCATATTATTCATAGTGTCCAAACTGCATTAATAATGCGTTAGTATAACAACCACATTTCTTTAATAACACTAGCATTCTGCATCGAATAGATTAATTTTCTGAATGAGGGTTTTGCCTACAAAGTTAAAGCTTTTAATGATAATTGCTGTAATAATATTTCATAATGAGACGTAAAAATGACTTTAAATAATGACTATAAATTCCACACAATTGAGTGAAAAAGCTAGACATGCAGTGCGAATTCAAGACTGGGGAACAGTTTCAGCTTGCGCTAATTCAATTATTCAGCAAGACATCAACAATCCAGAAGGCTACTTTTTATCTGGTTTAATTGAAAGAGTCTCAAACCGCCCTGCAAAAGCGGCAAAGGCTTTTGAACGGGCCCTCGAATTGGATGAAAGACGTTATGATGCCGCCATTGAATTGGCTAACCAATACTCGATAGCGAGACGCAACGGCGATGTTGCAAATCTTCTGGCTAAATATGAAGATAAGTTGGCAAACAGTTCAATGTATCTGGATTTAGCTGGGACGGTTTATACTGACATCGGAATGCCAGAAAAAGCTTGGCCTTTGTACCAAAAGGCGAATGAATTGCAGCCGGGAGTTGATCTTTTTCAAGCAAATTTGGCGGCTTGCGGTGTATTTTTAGGTAAAATAGATGAATCTAAAAAAATATACCAATCTCTACTAAAACGTTTCCCGAATCATCAACGAAATCACTATCAATTGGCGCGTCTTAGTAAAGCTAAGGACACATCGCACATACAGCAGATGCAGGAAATACTCAAAAGCACAGGTGCTACAGAAGACAAAAATATCTTTATGTATTATGCGCTTGGCAAGGAGCTTGAAGATCTTGAACGTTGGCAAGAATCATACAGCTATTACAAAAAAGGCGGGGATGCCGTATGCAATGTTGCCAAATATGAGATAAATAATGACATTGCCTTAATTGATAAAATTATAGATGTTTGCAACAAGGATTGGTTGGTTCAAGGGGCTGTAAAGCAGAGTAAATCTCCATCTAAAAAAACGCCCATATTTATTGTTGGTTTGCCTCGTACCGGAACAACATTAACTGAACGAATAATTTCAAGCCACTCACTTGTTGAGAGTGTTGGTGAAACACAGTTTTTGCAAATGGTATTACGTCGTGAAAGCGGGGTGCAGAGCATTGAAAATATGACTGCTGAGATGATTGAAGCATTAGTCGATTCAGATCCGGAAACTATCGCCAAATGTTACATTGACAGTGTTAATTATAGACTCGCAAAAGAACCGTTCTTTATAGATAAACTGCCTTTTAATTTCTTGTTTCTGGGTTTTATTGCCAAGGCTTGGCCTGACGCGCGAATAGTTCACCTTGGTCGTAATCCCATGGATGCCTGCTTCTCAATGTACAAACAAATATTTACTTGGGCATATAAGTTTTCATATTCGCTCGAAGGATTAGGGCAGTATTATGTGGCTTATGATCGGTTGCGCAACCATTGGCGTGACGTATTGCAAGAACGCTTGATAGAAGTTGAATATGAATTTTTAGTTTCAGATACAGAAAATCAAACACGATTATTGCTTGATAAATTAGGTTTAGATTTTGAGCGGTCTTGTCTTGATTTTGATCAGAATAAAGCGCCTAGCGCTACCGCAAGTTCAGTGCAAATTCGAGAAAAAACACATGATCGCTCAATTAATAAATGGCAGCGTTTTAGTGATGAACTTAATCCATTAAAAGAGTATTTAGAAAGTGCAGGTATTAATGTTAAATAATAAAAATACAAACGTTCAGGCTACCTTGGTTTCAAATGGATAAACAAAGAGTGCACCAAGAATTGTCACAGCTAAGCCAGCAAGCTAGATTCTCAGTACAACAAAAAAATTGGCCAAATGTATACGCGTTTGCTCAAAAAATTATCGCTTTAGATAAGAATGACCCAGAGGGATATTTTCTTGGGGGCTTAGCTGAAAAGGCTGCGGGAAGATATGAATCAGCTATCGAAGCTTTTACTCGGACACTTAATCTTGGGCCGCAAAGATATGATGCAGCAATAGAACTATCCCAAGTCTTTTTATTGTTACTAAGGCATAGTGAAGCCTATGATTTACTTAATAATTATGAACAACAGCTAAGCAACAGCCCACTTTATCTAGATATGGCGGCGAATATTTTCTCAGGCCTTGGATTACACACCAGAGCCTGGCCTTTGTATGAACAAGCTAATATGCTTCAGCCCAATATAGATCCGTTCAGAGCCAACCTTGCAGCTTGTGGCGTTTTATTGGGAAAAGTCAAAGAATCGAAAGCTATTTATAGGGATCTTGCTAACAAATACCCTCAACATCAGAAAAATCACTATGAACTTTCAAAATTAGAACCTGCAAAAAATGACATGCATATTGAACAAATGCAGAAGATTCTCAAAGATACTAAGTCTCCTCCAGAGAAAAATATTTTTATGTATTATGCCTTAGGTAAAGAATTAGAAGATCTTGGGCGTTGGAAAGAGTCGTTTGAATATTATCAAAAGGCAGGGGAGGCAGTTTTAAGTGTCGCTAATTATGATGTGGCTGATGAAATTAGAGTGATTGAAAGTATTATAAATACGTGCAATCTAGATTGGTTATCGACAGGTAAAACTCCTAGTCCAACACTGAAATCGGTCAAAACTCCTGTTTTTGTTGTTGGTTTACCTCGAACAGGTACTACATTAGTTGAGCGTATTTTGTCATCTCATTCACAAGTTGAAAGCGCAGATGAAACATTCTTTATGCAAATGGCTATTCGACATGTCAGCGGAGCCGTTGGCATCAATGAGCCTGGCGAAAAAGTGATTGAAAATGCAGCGGGTAAAGATATTCAGCTCATCGCTCGACATTATATGAATTCAGTTGAGTATCGCTTATCTGATCGACCAATGTTTATCGATAAGTATCCTTATAATTATCTCTACCTTGGTTTCATTGCAAAAGCTTTTCCTCAAGCCAAAATTATTTACCTTAAACGAAATCCAATGGACGCTTGTTTTGCAATGTTTAAACAATCGTTTTTTAAATTTGCTTATTCTCTTGAAGATTTAGGCAGATATTATGTTGCTCAGGACAAATTACGAAAGCATTGGCAGTCAATGCTTGGTGACCGAATAATTGAAGTTGATTACGATTCGCTTGTAGCGAATCAAGAATTCAAAACAAAAGAAATGCTAAATCAAGTAGGGGTGGAATTTGAACCTGCTTGTTTAGAATTTGAAAAAAACACTGCGTCTAGCGCTACAGCCAGTACGTTACAAGTTCGTGAAAAAATTCATACCCGTTCGATCAATAAATGGAAAAATTTCGTTGATGAACTAGAGCCGTTAAAAACATTTCTTACCCAAGCTGGTATTAAAATAAAGTAACTATTTAAGTTTCTACACCAAGATATCAACTTAATAATATGCGTAATAATGTTGTGATATCTTAAACAATTAAATTGCCAAGCTTTTTTATTAGGCTCCAACAGATGGCAATCTCATTGAGATCTAGCTAACAGACAATGAGATGATTTTAGCCTCTATAACTGAACGAAATTTTGCTCGTATCAGCTAAAATAGTGCATACCACCAACAGTTGACGGTTAGCTAAAATTAATAACAGACTGAAGTTGCTTCATAGTGACTATATTCAGAAGAATTTACATATTGGCAACATCTTTGTGCTGGTGGAAAAATTCGCGCCTGTAATTTTATTTGGCAGAGTCAAAGGACTTTATTCGAGCTATTTACTGTTGTTCTAGATGCTTAGGTGACTATTTTATGAACGTCCAGCCATCAAATTTAATAAATAATATGTTTATGGACTGTAGTTTCTTGACAATTTAGTTACATACGTGTGAATATTCCTAGGTCTTAGTCTCTAGATCTATAGAGTCTAAGCCCCTTTAACAAACAGAACTTTAAAGCCCCTTGTCGACGAAATACATGGCTCGACGAGGATTCAAAACAAGAAAATTGGTTGGGAATTATGTCCAAAATGAGCAAGAGAAACCTTATTGCTTCTGCCGTCGTTGGTGCTTTAGCACTGGGTAGCAGCGCCGTTGTCTCTGCAGATCCGTTAAATGAGCTTCATAAAGAAGAAGCTAAGATTCATGCGGCTGCAGCGAAATCCCAAGAGAAAATAAACAACCTGTATGAACAGTCACAGGAGTTGTTTGTTGAGTATCGTGGGATCGTTGACGAAACAGAAAATCTGAAAGTGTACAACGACTATGTTGCAACACTTGTTGCTGATCAGCAACGCAGCATTGATTCATTGCAAACTCAGATTGATGGTATTGGTGGCATTGAGCGTGGCATAGTTCCGCTAATGTTTAGAATGATTGATAGTTTAGAGCAATTTATTGCTCTTGATGTGCCAATCAATCTTGAAGAACGTAAAGAGCGCGTAGAGCGTTTACGTGACATTATGGCGAATTCAAATGTCACAGTATCAGAACGTTTCCGTCAGGTTGTTGAAGCGTATCAAATCGAAAACCAAATGGGTGCTGCAAGTTCAATTCGCGCTTATCAAGGTAAGTTGGATTATCAAGGTACTGAAATTACGGTAGATTTCTTCAATCTTGGTAGAACAGCACACTTAGCTTTGTCCCTAGATGGGAAAAATGCTTGGGTTTGGGATAATGATAATAGAGCTTGGGAAGAATTGGGCGCTGAGTACATAAGCGCAGTTGTTACAGCTGTGAAAATGGCGAACAAATTGACACCACCTGATCTTCTTAAACTACCAATCAAAGCTGCGGAGTAATATTGATGAAAACTGTATTTAAATCCATATTAGCTGCTGCGTCGATCACACTAATGGCGTCTTCAGCACAAGCGGCGACTTCGTTAGAAGATCTTCTTCAAGAAGTTAAAAATAATCGTGTATCCGAAGCACGCATAAATAAACAACGTGAAGCGGAGTTCCAATCAGCTCGTGCCGACAAACAAGCTTTAGTTAGAAAGGCGAAAGCCGACCTCAAAGCTGAGAAGTCTCGCGGTGACAGATTGCAAAAAGCATTTGCCGACAATGAAGTTAGATTAGCCGAAAAAGAAGTTGAATTAATCGCAGCTACCGGCAATTTAGGTGAAATGTTTGGTGTAGTTCGTCAAGCGTCACAAGAAGCTTATGGCCAAATCTCTACTTCTATTGTTAGTGCTGAATTCCCAGGGCGTGGTGCATTTTTGAAACGTATGTCTGAAGAATCTAAAGGCCTTCCTAATATTAAAGAGTTGGAAGATCTTTGGTATGCACTACAAACAGAAATGACCGAACAAGGACGAGTTTCGCGTTTTACTACTGAAGTCGTCAGCTTGGATGGTGGTTCTACACAACAAGAAGTGATTCGAGTTGGAACATTCAACCTAATTGGTGAGCAAGGCTATTTAGCTTACGATTACGAAAATGAAATGGTTCAACCTTTAGGTCGTCAACCTGATGGATACTTAGTGAGTTCTGCTTTTGAGCTTAGAAATGCCACCTCAGGTCTTGTTCCTTTTTATGCGGATCCTTCAAGCGGCGGTATTCTTAGTTTGTTGAAAGAAAAAGCAACAATGGAAGAACGTTATCATGCAGGTGGTCCAGTGGGATACACCATTACTGTTATGTTGTTTATCGGACTTCTAATAGGTATCTACAAAGTTGTTACTCTTACCTTAGTTGGTGGAAAAATGAAGTCGCAACTTAAAAATATCTCTAATCCATCAAGCAGTAATCCTCTTGGACGTATATTGAAAGTTTACGGTGAAAATAAAACCGCTGATGCTGAAAGCTTAGAGTTGAAGCTTGATGAAGCGATTCTGAAAGAGTTACCTAGAATTGAAAGTGGTATCAATATCATTAAGATTTTTGCTGCAATTGCTCCTCTATTAGGTTTGTTAGGAACCGTTATTGGTATGATTGAAACTTTCCAACAAATTACCTTGTTCGGTACAGGTGACCCTAAATTGATGGCGGGTAGTATTTCAATGGCATTGGTAACTACTGCATTGGGTATTATTGCTGCTTTACCATTATTGCTGACGCACAGTATTGTTGCCGGACGTAGTAAGTCAATTGTACATATTCTCGATGAGCAGACTGCTGGCATCATAGCTACGCATGCTGAGACGGAGAAAGCCTAAATGTTATTTCTGATAGAACAATGGGAGTCTGTCAGGGATTTTATTGCTGCTGGCGGTGACGTGCTTTATGTTGTCGCAGCTGCGCTCTTTCTTATGTGGGCATTTATGATAGAGCGCTTTTGGTATTTAGCTTCAGTTTTCCCAAAACTCAGAGATAAGATTATCTCTGATTGGGATTCACGTGAAGACACTACCTCATGGTATGCGCATAGAATCCGTGATACATGGATTTCACAAGCTTCAGATGGCCTTGGTACAAGAATGTTATTAATTAAAACGCTTGTTGCTATGTGCCCTCTAATTGGTCTGTTGGGAACAGTTACCGGCATGATCGGTGTGTTCGAAACCATGGCAACTCAGGGTACAAGTAACCCTCGTCTAATGGCTGCGGGCATTTCTATGGCGACTATTCCTACTATGGCAGGAATGGTAGCTGCTTTATCTGGTGTTTTCTTTAGTTCTCGTTTAGAAGCTAAAGTGAAGATGGCTAGAGAAAAGCTAGTAGATGCCTTACCCCATCATTAAAGAGAGGATCTTATGGGTCGTAAAGTTCGAGTAGAAGAAGATGCAACAATTGATATGACACCTATGCTAGACATAGTGTTCATCATGTTGATCTTCTTCATTGTTACCACTGTTTTTGTGAAAGAAGCGGGGATTGAAGTCAATAAACCTAATGGTTCACTGGCTGTTATGCCCAAAAATGCAAATATTTTCATTGCAATAACAGAAGATGGAAAAGTTTGGATTGATAAACGTCCGGTTGAAACGGATCTTGTTCGTTCTAATTTAGAGCGTTTAATGGCTGAACAGCCTTCTGACGTAATCATCATTCAAGCTGACAAAAAGGCCGAACATGGTCTGGTTGTTGAGGTTATGGATCAAATAAAAGCGGCTGGTATTGATCGCATCTCAATTGCAACGGCAGGTAGTTAATATGGGTCGGTTAATAGTTTCTATATTGTTAGGTGGTGTAATCGCCTTCATACTTTTTATTGTCATGGCAGAGTTGATTTCTAATTCTGGAAGACCACCTCCAAAAGCCGGTGAAACAGTTGTAATTGATATTGTTATGGCTACGCCTGACGATGCGACACAGCTGAGACAAAGGGTGCCACCACCACCACCACCACCGCCTAAACAGCCTCCTAAAATTGAGCCGGTTGAGCCGGATGTGGCTGAAGTTGATGCAGATGGCTTAAGTTTCAGTATGCCTAGTGTTGATGTAGGTGGGGCGTCGGTGAATATTGGTAGTGTTGGTGCGATGCGTGATGGTGATGCAACACCTATAGTGCGAATCGAACCTAAGTATCCTGTTCAGGCCGCCCGTGACGGTAAAGAAGGATGGGTTAAACTGTCTTTTACTATCAATGAAGTGGGTGGCGTTGAAGACGTCAAAGTTATCGAGGCCGATCCAAAGCGAGTATTTGATCGTGAAGCGAGACGAGCTTTAGGTAAGTGGAAATACAAGCCTAAAATTGAAGATGGTAAACCGATGAAGCAATATGGGTTAACAGTGCAACTAGACTTTAAGTTGGATCAATCATAATGAATAAACATCTAAAACATTTATGTGTGGTTTCAGTGATGTCTGTTGCCGCAATTATACCTACGACTGTTTTTGCTCAGGTATCTGCTCCGATTGCCTGTCCCGATTATAAGCGTGGACCAACTAACATTCCTGGTCAAAAAGTAGGGAAAAAAGTTGGTAAAGCGTTAGAAGCTTATAATAATGACTTGATTGATGAAGCGTTGAATATTCTTTATGAGATTGACACTTCTAATACATTTGATAGAGCGTTTACCGACAGGTTTATTGGTAACCTTCTAGCTACTCAAACGGGTAAAGCAAAACAATCCATTGAGTACCTACAAAAAGCTGTAGCGCCTAGTAAGTTAAATGATGTTGAGCAAGTTGGTACTATTAAGTTGATAGCTGACTTAAGTTTGCAGGAAGAGCAATACGATATTGCAATTAAGTCTTATAAACAGTGGCTTAAAGTAACTTGTAAAGAAGACTTTGATGTCTACTTTAGAATGGCTAATGCGTATTATCAAACTCAGAAGTATGCTGAAATTATTGAGCCGATTAATAAGGCGATAGCCTTAGCTAAAAAGCCTAATAAAACTGCTTACGCCTTGAAAATGACTTCTTATTACAACCGTAAAATGTATAAAGAAACGATTGATGTGCAGGAAGAAAGCGTTAGAGTATTTCCTGAGGACGGCTCTCAATGGACTCAGCTTGGATTCTTTTATTTGTTAGTTGAAGATAATAAGAAGGCATTGTCTACATTTGAGATTGCTTATAATCAAGGTTTTGTTACTAAAGCAGCTGAGATTAAAGCGCTTAGTCAGTTATATTCGATGAATAATATACCTGTGAAAGCAGCTCAAATTTTGGAAAAGCATCTTAAATCTGGCTTAATTAAAAAAGAAGAAAGAATGCTGACAAGCGTGGCATCATCATATTCACAAGCTAAAGAGTTTAAAGAAGCTGCTGATTATTATGGTCAATCTGCTTTGTTGGCGTCTGACCCAGATTTATTCCAGAAACAAGGTACTGTTTATTATGCAATGGAGAAATATAGCGAAGCTGTTGTTGCTCTTCAAAAGGCATTGGATGGAGGCTCTGATAAGAAAGGTTCTATCCATTTAGCTATGATGCAAGCTCACTTTGATAAAGGTGACTTTAGGTCGGCTTATAAACATGTATTGGAAGCAAAAAAGGATAGGTCCACAGCTCGGAATGCTAGAAGTTGGGAACCTTATATTAAAGAAAAAGCTAAAAACCGCGGTATTAGGCTTTAATGAAAAAAGCTCCCATAGGGAGCTTTTTTTACGTTTTAATTTGGATTTACCTTATTAAATCTAACGTATTTATATTCCTCAAAATTATTAACCTTAAAGCAATGTCTGAATAATTAATGCAATATTTTATCTCTGTATTTATTAGTGCCTTTTTGGTATTTCAAATTCAACCTATTATTTCTAAAATTATATTGCCTTGGTTTGGCGGTGGCGCCAGTGTATGGACCACTTGTATGCTGTTTTTTCAGTTCTTTTTATTGGTTGGTTATTTATATGCATTTTTGCTGAGTAAAATAGTCAAGGTGAAGTTTCAGGTCGTTGTTCATTTGACTTGCCTCTTACTTTGCTTATTTTTGTTGCCTGATAATATTTCTGATTTACAAAGTATCTCGATTAATGGGGCACCTACTTGGGCCGTATTAAAAGTGTTGTTTTTGGGCTTAGGTGTTCCTTATTTGATATTGTCAGCCAACACGCCTTTGTTGCAGCATTGGTTCACAAACCACGCTAATGGGGATCAACCCTATAGGTTGTATGCGGTTTCGAATGTTGGGTCATTTTTAGCGCTCATTAGTTACCCACTAGCCATAGAACCTTTTATGCCTCTGGACTGGCAACTTAAGTTATGGTCCAGTATTTATTTGTTGTTTGTGTTTATGATTGGCTGGATTTGTTTTGTCGTGGTAAAGCAAAATAAACAGGAAATACTTGAACTTCGTAAGCAAGGAATTAACCCGAAGGTTTCTGTTTATCGGTTTTTCTTATGGTTTACACTGTCTGCTTTAGGTGTGGTTTTGCTAGTTTCGACCACCAATGCATTAACCCAAAATGTTCCTCCTGTACCCTTTCTCTGGCTAGCTCCATTAGCCATATACCTACTAACTTATGTCGTGGCTTTTAGTCATTTTGCGCTTTATATTAGGCATTTTTGGTTGCCTCTTTTTATGTTGCTGTCCTTTGTCGCCTTATTAATTTATTTCATCGGTGGGCAATTTGACTTTATTACGCAGTTATTGATTTATCTTTTGATTTTATTGTGTGGTTGTATGATTTGTCATGGTGAATTGAATTCTCTTAAACCTCAACAGGGCAATACAACCTTGTTTTATTTGGTTCTATCCGCCGGTGGAGTATTTGGTAGTTTTCTAGTGGCTTTCGTTGCTAAAAATATATTTGATGATTTTTTAGAATTTCCATTAGCGATTTTCAGTGTATTAGTACTGGCAACTGCTTCACTGTGGTGGAACAAAAATGAAGAATTTGCGGAGACTAAATCCGACATGGTTGGGAGCGTAAATAGCTCATTTTCCAAATTAGCTATAGGAAGTGCTGTTTTTGGTCTGGTTTGGTTATTTGTTTTTATCAAGCTGAATAACCAATACCAACAATACGACATTGCAAAAGCGCGAAATTTTTACGGCATATTGTCAGTTAAAGATATTACTGAGGGCTCGGTTAACGAGAGAAGGTTAATTGATGGTACAACCTCTCATGGTAGTCAAACGTTGCCCTTGTCTAATTCTGCAGTGCCTAGGAGCTATTATCGTCCTGGTACAGGTATACAATTGGTCATTAAAGAACTGTCTAGGGATGGTCAAGTAGATGTTGGTATTATTGGCTTAGGAGTAGGGGCCTTAGCTGCTTATGGTCAAAAGGGTGATCACTATACTTTTTATGAACTTAATCCATTGGTATCAGATTTTGCTAACAGATATTTTAACTATTTGGGCAGTTCAAAGGCTGATGTAGATGTTAAGTTAGGCGATGCTAGGGTAACGTTACAACATGAGTTAGATTCAGGGAAAAGTAACGAGTTTGATTTGCTTGTTATCGATGCTTTTTCTGGAGATCTAATTCCGACTCATTTATTAACGAATGAAGCATTTTTATTGTATCTGCAACATATTAAATCCCAAGGTGTTATTGCCTTACACATTTCCAATAGGCATTTGTCACTACTGCCAGTCATCATGCACCACGGTAAAAACTTCAATATGCAGGTTATGTTGTTTGAAACTCCAGGAAACGGAAATGACCATGATGCACAATGGGTGGTGCTGACAAATAATAGTCGATTGACCGATTCAGCAAAGCTTATTTATAGTCAAACTGTGATACCTATGGAGCAATATAAAGAGGTCATTTGGACAGATGATTATTCAAGCTTGTTATCTATTCTAAAGGTCTTAAATTAATTATTAACCAGTTAGAATTTTTTTAAAGCTAACTCTTAATATTTGTTCTATTTGTTTTTTGCCACTCAAATCAAATTTTTCACAAAGCTCTTTATCTATTAAGTTTTGCAATAGTGCACCTACCAGAATGTGTTTCTCTTGTGTTGCCAGTTTTAACAAGCAAGTTGCGTTACCTATCAAGTACTCTTTTAATAATCGCTTACAGGTGGAATAAGCCCGTTTCCCTAAAGCAAATTGTTTAATAATCTGCACACTATCACTCGCCTCTGAATTAGCGTTTGGTTCAAGTTGTAAAGTTTGAATCAATAACTGTTCAGATATTGTTCTAAAATTTTTGTCCATTTGAAACAACAGCTCCTGATAAAACTCACAATGAATTGAGTCAGATAAATGTAATGCCTCGTTTGTTAAGGGTTTAATACAAATGCCGCTGTGTTCACCACTTGAAACTTCTGGTTTTGAGCTCAGTTTAGCGAGTATAAATTCACTTCTGTACCAAAATCTAAGTATGTCTGCATTGCAGCCAAAAGACGCACTTAGGAAATTAATATCTTGTTGTTTAGCCTGTTGCTCTACGTAGTCAATTAATTGTTTTCCCAGTCCTTTTCGTTGGTGCTCAGGTTCAATAGCAATTCTGCTAATACGCCACTGTTTAGATAATAGGAAAGGCTCAGTGTTATAGGATGACGCAATGTTTTGTGCCACTAAATGTCCCTTTACGCGTCTACTACAATCAGCAATATTTTCCGCGAGCTCGTCAAAGTAATTTCCCCCTTCTTCGACCGTTTGAACGACACCAAGCAAAGTGTTACCTCTGGTCATAATAAAACATTCGATTTCAGGTGCATCTAATAAACGCTGCAAGTCATCTTGACTGGTTTGGTAGTGAGCGTTAATTAATAATCTAAATACATCTGCTAATAATTTTTTATTGTTGAATAGTTGTGTTTTAGAGATATGCCGATAACTAATAGGCTGGCTATCCGAATCAATATTTTTACTATCTTGTTGCACATTTTGAAACATGGTCTTGAACCAAAACTGCTCTAATGTGTCATGTTGATACCAGCGGATCGGTTGTGCCATTTGCATTCTTTTGAAGTCAGGCCTTAGTTGTGAGAGTTGCTTTATAAAACGCATCTCAAAACCACGACCACTGCCTTCATAGCCATGAATTGTCGAGCTGAACACAATTCTTGGATACTTATTGGCAAGCTTAATTAAGATATGGATAGGCAATGAAGAGGCTTCATCTACTAACAGTAAATTTGTACTTTCTTTACTGTTTAGTAATTGATCTATGGGCTTAAAATTTAGGCTGCTACCTTGAAAAGTGATATTGCTTTTTGTGGCACTTGCCATTGGTAACATTCTTAGTGCGTGACCAAATATCTGTTCGGTGTTATCTAAATGTAATGCAGTTACCCAAATAGTTTTTGAGTATTGCTTCATCAACTCAGCCGCCGCTATGCCTAAGGCTGAAGACTTTCCTCGGCCCCTGTCCGCAGTCAACACCAACGGTCTATTTCTATGACCTAAAGCGACTCTAATAATTCCTTCAACTGCTTGATTTTGTTGATCAAAGTTGTGAGTGACCGACATCTTTTCGGCAATAGCTACCGATCCAGAAAATTGGTCTTTTGTACATACCGCCACAAAGTGATCTTCAGTAAAGGCCGAGCTCAAGTAACGAAAAAATTGACTATTAATTTTCTGTTGGTTATACCCAAAGGAGATTCGATTTATTTTTTCAGGGTCGTCATATGTAGGCCATAGGTCAATATCAGGGCAAAGTAATATCATCAACCCTTTTGCTTTTATTGTGCCACTTAACGCCATAGCTGCATTAGCTCGAAATCCACTGAAGCAGTTTAAAACGACAAAATCATACTCGTGTCCCAATTTAGAGCGGTAATTTTTTATATTAATATTTTGATATTCAGATTGGGTGTCTCCAACCCATAACGTATTTTGAAAGTCGTGATCACCTAATAAAGTATCCGCAGTGTTTATTGTCCACTGCTCTTGCCCAGTTAAGACTAACAATTGTCTATGACATAATTTTGATTGACGTTGTTTTAGCCAATGGAATAGCTGTTTAGGTAAGTTCACAAAAAATCTTATTTAATGGGGTGGAATATTGCTTGCTAGTGTAAGCAAACTTATTAAAGAATACGAATGTGCTTTTGGCATACTTAAGTATTCATCTGTGTACAAATCAAGTGAGAATTCCCTTATCTAATATGAAATACTGCGCATCAAATGAAATATCATTTATGTATTATCAAGAGGAAAAGAAAGTTGCTATTTAGAGTCATTTTTCTAGTTGGCTTAATTCTACTAACCGCTTGCAGTTCATTAGCCACTAATTCTCCTCATTATGCCGTGTTAACCCAGCATGATTTACCAGATGAGCTAAAAGAAACGTCGGGACTATACTGCCCAAAAATTGGTTCAGCTTACACTGTCAATGATTCTGGCAATAAGCCTGTTATTTATAAAATTGACAATAAGGGGCATATCGTTGGTGAACAACTCGTCTCGACCAATAATACAGACTGGGAAGCACTAACTGGTGATAGCCAACATTTTTTTATTGGTGACGTTGGTAACAATAATGGTAAGCGAAAGTTTGTTCAAATACACGCAGTACCCATAAAAAGTAAAATAGGTGAAGCGGATGTCACCACATCTAGGATATTTTATACAAAAAACGAAATTGAAAAGAATGAGTACGTTAAACACGACTTTGATGCTGAAACCTTGATTAGTTTGCAGGATAACCTGTTTCTATTTTCTAAGAGTTGGAAAACGGGCACCTTATTTATCTATCAGCTCAATAAAAAAGAGCCAGAACAATATGTGGAACATATTCGCGAGATCAAAGGGCTACCAGGTGTCGTTACAGGTGGTGATTTTGACAGAAAAAACAATCGATTTATTTTAGTCGGTTATGAGCTTAAATCCGTGGGAAATTTCAGTCCTTTTATCGCTATTCTTAATGCAGATTTGACCTTGCAAAAGTCTTTCGAACTTAATGGTTTTGGACAAGTTGAGGGAATCTGTGTCACTCCAAATGGTGAACTATGGTTTACCCAAGAAAGTTCGTTGTTCTCCGATAACAAGTTAGTCACACTAAACATTTTACAATAACTAACCCGAGTTCAGGTTAAATACTATTTTACTCTTATAAATTCCCATTCGACTATTGCTATGGCTTACTTGCCTGTTACACTGCGTTCGCTTTTTGCGTGGTAACTAAACACCCTGCTATTTAGCAAACCAAGGGGAGCCTTTTGGCTGAGATTTGAGTAAATACTCATAACCCTTATACCTGATCCGGATAATGCCGGCGTAGGAATGGTCATACACATCCCCATTTACCTGCCGTACAGCCGGATCTTTTCAACCTTTAGTGAAGAGATCCTTAAAAATGAACTTTAGTAAAAAACCACTGGCTAGCCTTATAAGCCTTTGTTTAATCAGTACTTATGTATCTGCCCAAAATACTGATAATCAATCAACTGAACAAAATGAAATAGATCGGATAATCGTAAGAGGCGCATTGTTTTCCACACCTTTGTCTGAAATGGCCACCAGTATTTCTGTTTTAGATGAGCAGGCAATAAAGGAACGCCAAGCCCAACACCTTGAAGATATTCTAAATCGCGCTGCGAATGTGAATTTTGCCAGCGGTGCTAGTCGTGGACGTTTTGTACAAATTCGTGGCATCGGAGAGCGCAGCCAGTTTACCGATCCAATTAACCCATCTGTTGGTTATCTGGTTGACGGTATCAATTATTCCGGCCTACTGGCTGGTGCAAGTACCTTTGATATTGCTCAAGTTGAAATATTCAAAGGTCCAAACAGTGCGCGGTTTGGCGCAGATGGTCTTGCTGGCATGATCAATGTGTTGAGCAAAGAAGCATCAGACGAAAGCAGTATTGACGCTCAATTTGGAGTGGCAAATTTCGGTGGTTGGCAAATTGGAGCTGCAGTCGGTGGTGGATTAAGCGACACCGTTGACTACCGTTTATCGGTTCACCAAAACACCAGCAACGGGTTTGTAGATAATATTTGGCTAGGGCGTGATGATACTAACGGTGTAGATGAGTTCACTGCGCGGGCCAAACTAAATTGGCAAGCTAGCGAAGACCTATCGGTTAAGACTGTTATTCATTTGATAGATGTTGACAATGGTTATGATGCTTTTTCACTTAACCGAGATAGAACCACTTTATCTGATGAGCCAGGTTTTGATACGCAAGAGAGTGAAGCTATTGGCTTTACAGTGGATTATCAAGGTTTGGATTGGGCTAATTTGCAGCTTCAGAGCAGTTTTATGCAGGCCGATCTAGCGTATGGTTATGACGAGGATTGGGGGTATACGGGCATAGCGCCGGGCTGGGAATACTCTTCTACCGATCATTATTTCCGCGAACGCAAAGACAGCGTCATTCAAGCCAAACTAACCAGTAAAAGTAGCGAAACTAATAACTGGGTCATCGGATTTTATTTTGCTGATAAAACCGAGACGTTAACGCGCGAGTATACGTGGTTAAGCGCACCGTTTGAAAGTCAGGTTGATCGTGTAGACAGCGCATTGTTTGGGCAATATAAACATGTGTTATCAGATGACCAGTGGATTACCACTAGTTTGCGTTTTGCCTCACAGACTCTTGATTATGATGACTCTAAGTTGATTAATGAAGACCTTGAGCATAATGATTGGGGAGCTGAAATTAGCTATCATCAAAAAGTAGGTGATAGCAGCCTGCTTTATCTCAGTCTCTTGCGCAGTTATAAAATGGGTGGAGTAAATGGTCAAGCCTTAGGTAAGATTGACGATGAGGACATTGCTGAATTTAGACAAGATTTACTCGACAACGCGATATTTGATGCTGAATCTTTAGTCGGTATAGAGTTTGGGGTAAAAGGTGCCAGTCAAGATGGTAGATTGGAATTGGACTTCAGCACCTTCTATCAAAAACGAGGTGATGTGCAGTTCAAAAACTCTATTGTAAACGATCAATCATTTGTCGATTTTTACAATAATGCGGCAGATGGAAAAAACTACGGTATTGAAGTCAGCCTTAATTATAAGTTGACTGAAAGTGTCGATACATTAGCTAATATCGGTTATCTCAAAACTGAAATTAATGGAATTACGCGTCAAGACGGTAGCACTATTGATAAACGTGACCAAGCACATGCCCCTAGCTATCATGTGAATGCGGGTCTAAATTGGCAAGTGACTGATAACCTAATTTGGCTTATGGAATTTGATGCCAAAGATGAGTTCTTTTATTCCTTTAGCCATGATCAACAAGCAGATAACGTATTCATCGCACATACGAGCCTAGATTACCGAATCGAGAATTGGCAGATTAGTTTGTATGCTCGTAATTTATTCGATAAACAATATGCTAATCGTGGTTTCTATTTTGGTAATGATCCACGAGATGAGTATGAGTCACATTTGTACGAGCAATTTGGTGAGGCACGTCGAGTCGGTATCAACTTCAATTATCAATATTAACAAGGATATTCCAAACCGGAGTTGACTTGTCACTCCGGTTTTTACCTCTAGGAATCAATATGAAATTAGTCGCCGAAATATCTATGTATCCTCTTAAAGAGCAATACATAGAACCAATTCAAGAGTTTATTGATCGTTTAAATACATATGAACGTCTAAGCGTGCTTACATCTGCTACTAATACTGTAGTGAGTGGGGATTACTTACCTACCATGCAACTGTTAGCCGAAGAAATGCAACGCAGTCATAAAAAAGTGGGCCAGGCGATATTTGTTTGTAAGTTTTTAAATGGCGACAAAATGAGCACTGATATTTAATGGAAAGTTTCCTAGCACAACTAACCAGTACATCAGGATTAGAAGGCATTGCGGTTGTTCTCGCTCTGGCCTATGTGTGGCTAGCTGCTAGGCAAAATATATGGTGCTGGCCTTGTGCTTTAGTTAGTACCGCTATTTACACTTGGTTGTTTTGGCATGTGTCGTTGCCTTTTCATACTGGGCTTAATTTTTATTATTTAATTATGGCTGTTTATGGCTGGAGGCAGTGGCGGAATAAAGATGCTGAAATTGTAACAGTGCAAAGTTGGGCTTTGAAACGTCATGTCATTTGTATTTTAGGTCTTAGTATAAGCGCATGGATGTTAAGCCAATTTGCTAGCACTGTATTGGATGCCAATTTCTTATATTTAGACGCTTTCATTACTGTATTTAGTGTGTTTACCACTGTTTTGGTCGCCCACAAAGTGCGAGAAAATTGGCTGTATTGGATCGTCATAAATATCTTTGCTGCATATTTATATTTTGCAAAAGACCTAGCGCTCACAGGAATTTTGTTTTTATGCTACATAGGTTTCGCGATTTATGGCTATTCCCAATGGCGTACTGAGACAGGTAACCTAGAAACCGAGTCTGATACGGTATGAATAATATAAACGTTTCTATGCAAGCTGAACTAGCCAGTTTGGATTTTATCCAGCCAGATTTTCGCCTCGTATCTATAACTGGCGGGGCAGTTAATAACAGTTATCGACTTGAAACATCGGATAAAAATTATTTTGTAAAAACGTTCGAGTCTGCCAATGTAGTACTATTGGATAGAAAAAGACTTTTCGACTTCCAATTAAAACTGGTGGATAAAGGCCTTGCTGTAAATCCAATCTATTTATCAAAGTCACGTGATTTTCAAATTGACGAATGGCTTGATACTCCCACATTAGACAAAGCCGATGTATCGGAGTTAGTTACCATTAATCGTTTAGCGGCCTCTTTATCATTAATACATAACACTGAAATAAGTGCTCAAGAGTTAGATTTACCTGCTCAATGGCAACACTATATAAGTTTAATTGACTCACCAATTTCAACATCAGATCAGCAAACGATCGACAATTATACAACTATATGGCAAAACGCTTGTTCGACCAAAGCCGTCTTTTGTCATAATGACTTGTCTTCATCTCATATTACAAATGCTCAACCAAGCAAAGTTTTGGATTGGGAATACTGCGCTCTTTCTTGCCCATATTTTGATTTGGCATCATGTGTAGCGGTTAATGATTTTGGCATCGCAGATGAAGCCAGCTTATATGCATTTTATGCACAATATAGTGGACAACGATTATCAGATGTCATTGCTAAATCGACTAGAATGAAACCCCTTGTTGAATTAACCAATAGGCTTTGGTTTCAGGCTGCAAACCGGTCAAATACAATTGCTACCGATTTAGCGACCTAAACCACTTATTGCTCCATTTAGTTTTGTCATTTTGCATTGGTTTGATGGTTTTGTTTATTAAATGCGCTGTTGTTCAAAAGATATCATGAGTAAAAGCAAAATCACTTTACCTTTTGTTTTCCGTCAGTATAATTCAGCCGGTCAGCAGGAGTGTAGTTCCAATTGGTAGAACAGCGGTCTCCAAAACCGATGGTTGGGGGTTCGAATCCCTCCACTCCTGCCAAATAATTTAGAATCGACCTGAGTTGATCCTCGGTTGTAAAGTAAAAAATGATAGTGATGGTAGAGGGTGAGAACACCCATGGGGTCGACAAATCGTCTGGAACGATTTGAACCGCGACAGCGCCGCTTGCGGTCTGTTACATGGATGTAACTGAGATAATCCCTCCACTCCTGCCAACTTTTCTTAAACGTCAGTTATCTAATTTAAATTCATGCTAGTCTGTTGAAATGGAAAATACCTCGCATCTTGTGTTAACTGATTATCAACGAGCCATTTTAAATGAAATGGGCGTTTCCTCTTGGCAGTTAGCAAGTGAAGAACAAACTCAAGCTAAGGTCGATAATCAAACCATTGAAGCTGTAGCTGCACCATCCGAAGTTGTTTCTAAAGTAGATGCGTTAGCGAAGTTAAAACAACTTAAAGTACAAACCCAAACAAATGAAATGACAGATGCTGTATTAGTCACTTTTTCACAAAGCGATGCTAAATTTCAAATATTTTCAGATGTATTAATCGCGTTGGGGCTAGAAGCTGACCAACACAAGCATATTTCAACGGACCAACTTAACCATTATTCAGGTTTTCCCCTTAGTTGGACTCTAGGTGAAAAAGTGAGTTTGCACGATAAACAACTTATCACACCAGCTATATCTGAGTTACATCGCTCAGATACCAAGAAGCAACTTTGGCTGCAATTACAAAGTGCCTTATCTCTCGCAAAAAATTAATTAAATAGCAGGCGCACTAAGTTTAATGAAGCCAGACTTTTCACCTTTAACCACACAAAATAGTGACCCCTATTTTGAGCTGCATAAACTAGGACAATTCTCACCTTGGTCTCGTAAGATATTTGAGGATTGTTTAACTAAACCCTATTTTGCATATTCACTCGACCAAGATAATCAGCCGCTAGGCTATTACATTGGTATGAGAGTGCTAGATGAAGTGACGTTGATGGATATAGTGGTAAGCAAGGCTCATCAAGGCAAAGGTCTAGGTAAAACCTTGTTACACCATTTTATAGCACAATGTAATCAACATAATATTCAACAAATATGGTTAGAAGTACGTGAGTCAAACACCGCTGCAATCAATCTTTACGATAATGCGGGTTTTATTTTGGTCGAGCAGAGAGTGAATTATTACCCTAGTGCAAAAGGAAAGGAAGACGCGTTGATCATGTGTTGTTATTTAGGGTAGGAGCTTGGCATCTAAAAAAAATCGCTAGAAAACATTATTTATCGAAGAGTAGGGGGCGCTAGTCCCCCAACAAATATAATTTAACGACGTGCAGCCGTTACATTTAGGTTTTCAGCCGTGTCTTGACGATCAATGGCTAACTTTACAAATTTCGATGAATTGTAATTACAACCTACACACATAGCGATAAATTGATTCATGCTAGGTGCACCAATATTCTTTTCCCAGTTTTCGTAAGTTTTACGGGTTTTAACGTTAGCAAGTTTTGCCATTTTAACTGTGGTTAACCCTGCATCAAGACGCATTTTTCTTAAATCTGCACCATTAATATACATATTTATTTCCTCTTATGATTATTGAAACAACAACAGAGTAGTGGATTAGTATTATTATTAATCTCTGCTTTCATTCTCAGTGTTAAGAGTACAAATAAAAATGTGGATTTGACTCCACGGGGTGAATTAATTTCACTTAATTGGGTAAGTTTATGATTTCTTAAGTGAAATTAAATTAACTGAATTCATTTTAATATAAAAAGGAAGCGCCCCTTTAACGAGGCGATCTAGGTGCTTTATTGAAAGTTTCTAAATATAAGCAATCATAGGAGGTGTTTTCTTAGCTGTACCAGCAATCATAGGAGGTGTTTTCTTAGCTGTACCAGCAATCATAGGAGGTGTTTTCTTAGCTGTACCAGCAATCATAGGGAGTGTTTTTTTAGCCGTGCCAGCAATCATAGGAGGTGTTTTCTTAGCTGTACCAGCAATCATAGGGGGTGTTTTTTTAGCCGTGCCAGCTACTAAATGTCTAGGCGACTCTATAAATTTAGGTAATGTGATAATAAATAAAACGAGTGTGATACCTAATATTTTTACATTTAAATCTTTCATTACAAAATCCTTCAAAAGTTATAGCAAAATTGCCATTAATCTATTATGAAGGTTTTAGTTTTGAATGTAGAGCGTTAAGCTTTCAATTGTTTAGGTATTAACTGTTTATAACTTTCACTAAAAGCGGCCCATATTATTAATGTTGATAGTCCGTGAATTATATAGGCCGAATAGTTGTAAGCTAATAGCGCATTTGAATAGCCTAGGATGTGCCTTACAAAGTATTCAAGAAAAATAATTGTTTGGGTTATAACTAAAAATGCATTTATCTTATAAAGTATCCAATCGAGATTGATTGAACGTCCTTTTTCTGGAAAGTACATGTCAACATAACTTACTCGATTGAATATAAAGTGCCTTACAAATATGCAAACAATCATTAGCCCCAAATACCATGCAATACTTGGCGCTGAATATTCTGTCAAATACCAGAAGAGTTCAGCGATTATTGCCAAAATCGAATTTGCCAGCAATATTTTAGATACCCAGTCATACCAAAAGTAATATGAAACCAATAGTCCGGCTAGATAAATTGGGATGTTGACAATGTCATAGGCTGGTATATACAACCATGCTAGTTCTTCGAATAAATGTTGCAGGAGAATTATGGCTAGAGCTGCCACAATATTAATATCTCTGCGGCAAAGAATTGCAGTGAAAATAATGACACCTAGAAAAAGTCTGTCAAAAACTAAAGCATTCCCAAAAGTGAAAATACCAGCTGCTACAAAAAGCCCTCCAAAGAGGGCTGTTAGAAAATGGGGAAGATAGGCGCGTATTAGCATAGGCCTAGACTAAAACAAGATTAGCTTAAGTTAAAGCCGAAATAATCCATAACGGTAGAGAAAAAAGATTCGCGGGTTTGTTCTGATGCAGTTTGGCGGCAGATAGACCACCATTTATTCACAACGCCTACGCCGATATTGTCCATGGTTTCAGGTTTGTCATTTTCTATGGCAGACACGGTTTCACGGCTAATGCCTACTCTCTGAGCGAGTTCTTCTTGGGTATAACCGGCTTCTTTGCGCAATGATTTGAGCTGAGCGCCACTAAACATTTTTCTACGTGACATGTAAAGTCGTTTCCTCATGGCAAATTATAAATGTTATTAGTTAAACTATTACACGGCAAAAAATTTACCTACAGCAAATATAATTTAAACATGGGGTTGAGTAAATAGAAAACGTAATAATAAATAGTGGCAATATCGAAATTTCTTATAGTTAAAAGAAAGGAGCCTAATAAAACTGGGTACTAAGCTACAAAATTCTCTCAGATCAGCGACTTTTTTATCGGAGTCATATACAATACGCGGCCAAATTATTTAGTAACCAGTCACTTAAGAGTATTCCATGTCTTTCCAACAAGAAGTTGATAAACGCCGCACATTTGCGATTATCTCTCACCCCGATGCGGGTAAAACCACCATTACAGAAAAAGTATTGTTGTTTGGCAATGCCTTGCAAAAAGCCGGTACGGTAAAAGGCAAAAAGTCAGGCCAACATGCTAAGTCTGACTGGATGGAAATGGAAAAAGAGCGGGGTATATCTGTTACTACCTCCGTTATGCAATTTCCGTATCGAGAATGTACTGTGAACTTGTTAGACACACCAGGACATGAAGACTTCTCTGAAGATACTTATCGCACATTAACCGCGGTTGATTCTTGCTTGATGGTTATAGACGCGGCCAAAGGTGTAGAAGCACGTACGATAAAACTGATGGATGTAACACGATTACGTGACACACCCATCATTACCTTTATGAATAAGCTCGACAGGGACACGCGGGATCCTATCGACTTATTAGATGAAGTTGAAAAAGTACTAAATATTAAATGTGCGCCTATCACCTGGCCAATTGGCATGGGTAAAGAATTTAAAGGTGTGTACCACTTACTTAGAGATGAAACGTACCTTTATCAGACGGGCTTAGGCCATACAATTCAAGATGTGCGGATAGTTAAAGGTTTACACAATCCAGAATTAGAAGAAGCGATTGGTTCTTACGCCGAAGAATTGATAGATATGTTGGAACTGGTGCAAGGTGCATCACACGAGTTTAATCGTGAAGAGTTCCTAGCAGGAGAATTAACCCCAGTATTTTTTGGTACTGCCATGGGTAATTTTGGTGTTGATCATATGCTCGATGGTTTGGTTGAATGGGCACCATTACCTCAAGGTCGGGAAACCAGTGAACGTAAAGTTGAATCATCTGAACCAAAATTCAGTGGTTTTGTTTTTAAAATTCAAGCCAATATGGATCCCAAACACCGTGACCGTATCGCGTTTTGTCGTATCGTATCGGGCAAATACGAGAAAGGCATGAAAATGCACCACAGCCGAATTGGCAAAGATGTGCGTATTTCAGATGCCTTAACGTTTTTAGCCGGCGATCGTGAATTACTTGAAGAAGCGTATGCAGGCGATATTATCGGTTTGCACAATCATGGTTCGATTCAAATCGGTGATACCTTTACCGCCGGTGAAAAATTCCGCTTTGCAGGTATTCCTAACTTTGCGCCAGAATTATTTAAACGTATTCGATTAAAAGATCCGCTCAAACAAAAACAATTGCAAAAAGGTTTGATTCAGTTGGCTGAAGAAGGCGCTGTGCAGGTATTTAGACCACTACAAAACAATGACTTAATTGTCGGCGCGGTAGGTGTTTTACAATTTGATGTGGTGGTGGCTCGTTTAAAAGGCGAGTACAACGTAGATGCAATGTACGAACATATCAACGTGTATACAGCCCAATGGGTGACATCTAAAGATCCTAGGAAACTGGATGAATTCAGACGTAAATCAGAAGCCAATCTGTCTTTAGATGGCGGTGATAACCTCGCATATATCGCACCTACTAGAGTGAATTTGTCTCTGGCCAAAGAGCGTTACCCTGATATTGAGTTTCACACAACCAGAGAACACTAAGGCATTTTCATTAGTAGCCTGAAGCATTTTAGAAACAAGAGCAGATATGAACTTACACACATTGTTATTAGACAAATTTAAAGCCGCACTTATTGCAATAGGCGCACCTGAAGGCACGCCTGCTCCTCTTAGTCGCACTACTCGTGCTGGATTTGGGCATTATCAGTTTAATGGCGCGATGGCGCTATCAAAAGTGCTTAAACAAAACCCGCGAGAAATAGCGCAAAAAATTGTGGACGCGGTTGAGTTAGATACTGAAGTTGAAAAGCTTGAGGTTGCAGGACCTGGTTTTATTAACATTTATTTGAACCCCGAGTGGTTAGCGCAACAATTACAAGCCGCTAACGCTGATGTTCGTCTTGGTATTGAAGCTGAACAGCAACAAACTGTAGTTGTAGATTACTCAGCGCCTAACCTTGCTAAAGAAATGCATGTTGGTCATTTGCGTAGCACCATTATTGGTGATGCAGTGGCTAAAACCCTTGAGTTTTTAGGGCATAAAGTCATTCGCCAAAACCATATGGGGGATTGGGGCACACAATTTGGCATGTTGCTAGCGCACCTCAATGACAAATTAGCCGCTAATGAAGTAGCTGAAACTGCATTATCTGATTTAGAAGATTTTTACCGAGCAGCTAAAGTACGCTTTGATAATGAAGAGGGTTTTGCAGATCGTGCCCGTGATTACGTTGTAAGGTTGCAAAGTGGTGATGCCCAATGTATGCAGCTTTGGCAAAATTTTATTGATGTATCGATTGCTCATAGTGAGGAAGTATACGACAGGTTGAATGTCGCCCTTAAACGCAGTGATGTAATGGGTGAAAGTGCTTACAACAATGATTTGGCCGCTACAGTAGCGGAGCTTCAATCTGCAGGCATAGTAGTCGAAAGCCAAGGCGCACAAGTAGCATTCTTGCAGGAAATGGCCGATAAAGAGGGTAACCCCGCAGCCTATATTGTACAAAAGTCTGGTGGCGGGTATTTGTATGCTACTACCGACCAAGCGGCTATTCGTTATCGTAACGGTGTATTAGGCGCTGACCGGACATTGATTTTTACTGATGTTAGGCAGGCTTTGCATTTTAAACAAACAGAACTGGTTGCCCGAAAAGCCGGATTTATCAATGCACAGCAAAGTTACGAACATTGTCCATTTGGCATGATGTTAGGTAGTGATGGTAAACCGTTTAAAACCCGTACCGGTGGAACAGTTAAGTTGGCTGAGTTATTGGACGAAGCGATTGAGCGAGCGGAAGTGCTAATCAATCAGCGTGAATCTGATTTGTCAGCACAAGAGCGTAAAATTATCGCTGACAAAGTGGGTATTGGCGCGGTGAAATACGCTGACCTAAGTAAAAACCGTACAACAGATTACATCTTTAACTGGGATAGCATGCTCAGTTTTGAAGGCAATACTGCACCTTATTTACAATATGCCTATGCCCGTGTACAAAGTATTTTCAGAAAAGCCCATGTAGATGACGTGAACTTACAGGCTGATATCCAGTTAGACGAAATGCAAGAGCAGCTACTTGCGATCAAGTTAATGCAATATGTTGAAGCTATTAAACAAGTTTCAAACGAGGCCACGCCTCATGTACTTTGTACTTATATATATGAGCTAGCTAGTTTATTTATGGGCTTCTACGAAGCTTGCCCAATATTAAAAGAAGGTATTGATGAGCAGACTAAAAACAGTCGTCTAATGTTAGCTCAATTGACTGCGAAAACTTTGCAATCAGGTTTAGACTTGTTAGGTATTGAGACTATGGATAAAATGTAAAAGACTTCATCTCGAAACAAACTATTTTAATCAAAGAACCCGCAATTTTGTGGGTTCTTTTTTTTTCAACTCATAAAATCTCAATTTGAGCTAAATGCTGATATATTCATATCTGTTTTCTAACTATATTTATAATAAATGAGACAACTAACATGGTGAAAATTTTAGCATTTGCAGGCAGTGGCAGAAAAGATTCAGTTAATAAGAAAGTAGTGGCTATAGCCGCTAAAGGTGCCCAAGAAGCTGGCGCTGAAGTGACTATTGTCAATTTGGAAGATTTCGATATGCCTATTTTTAATGAAGACCTAGAAGCAAAGCAGGGTATGCCTGTAGAAGCCCAATCCTTTAAGGAATTACTCATAAGCCATGACGGGTTTTTAATTGCATCTCCAGAATACAATAGTTCTTATAGTAGCTTATTTAAAAATGCGATTGATTGGGCATCGAGAAAAACCGGTGACGAAAAGCCAATGGCCGCTTATCGTGGCAAAGTCGCCGCAATTATGGCCGCTTCGCCCGGTGCGTTAGGTGGTATGCGAGTTTTAGTTGTATTGCGTATGTTGATGGAAAATTTGGGGACTATGGTGTTACCTAATCAAAAGGCCATAGGAGGTGCATTTGCTAAGTTCGATTCTGATGGCAACATTACTGATGAAAAAACGGAAAAAGCGTTAAAGGCTCTTGGTAAAGAGTTGGTTGAAACCCTAACTAAGTTGAAAGCGTAAACTTATCTAGGGTTTCATCTTTGTTTTATTCGGTCAGTAAAAATTCATGTTCTGGGTCAACAATTAAGCGCCCAGACATGGCTTCTCTTCCCAGCAACATAAGATATTTCATTTCAGAACGGTCGGTAAGTGTCAGTTCTATGCTCCACTGCATACCGGCAATTAAAATGTCTGTTTCGATGACATAACGTCTTTGTTGCGTAGCGTTAGAGCTTTTAACTTTACGTACACTTTTAACTTTTGCCTCTCTTTGCATCAATTTGTTCACATCATGTGAGTCCGGGTGAATATCAAATCGTACCCATTTTTCATTTTCTTTTTTAAACATGACAATATTATCTACATGCAATGAGGATGTAGTGGCACCCGTGTCAACTCTTGCTTCCAATCCGGTTAGCTTGAGTTTTGGTAAATCACATAGTTCAAGCGCGCCTACTAAATGTTTTTCATTCATCTAAGTTACTCTTTAATCAATAATCGAAGGGTCATCTACAACCAAGTCGTCTTGTAAGTTATCTTGTAATAATCCGAGGTGTTCGGCGACTGAATCAGGTTTCCTAAAATAAGCAATGTGATACATAGCTTCACCTTCTTGGGTTAAGGGAATGTTTTGTTTACCAATAACCACCCCCTCTTCAGGACAAGTTACTTTGCATAATTCAGTCCCATAAGGGTCTGCAATAATGGCCAATATTCCCCCTTTGCTTACATGATCTCCTAACTGCGCAACATGGCTAACAAACCCGCTTTCTGTGGCCCGTACCCAGCCACTTTGACGTGCTACAAATTTGGATATTTTGTGTCCTTTGCGTTGGCGCTTATTTAACATGCCTATTTCTCGCATCACGTTAATCACACCTTTTACCCCAGCTCGGATAGAAAACTCATCATACCTAAGTGCTTCTCCCGCTTCGTATAGAAGAACTTTCACGCCAGCGTCTCCAGCTGCCTGTCTAAGTGTACCTGGCCTGATGTCAGCGTTAAGTAAAACGGGTAATCCAAACGATTCTGCCATAGCTAATGTGTCCGCATCGTCCAAGTCTGCCCGGATTTGAGGGAGGTTACTGCGATGAATCGCGCCCGTATGTAAGTCAATGCCAACGTCACACTTAGCGACGATTTCATTTAAAAATAAGTGAGCTAACCTCCCGGCAATAGAACCCTTTGAACTGCCAGGGAAACTCCGATTAAGATCTCTTCTATCTGGTAAATAACGACTTTGATTTAAGACTCCATAACCATTCACAATAGGCACTGCGATTAATGTGCCTCGTAATGATTTCAATGATTTGCTTTTGAGTAATCGGTTGACGATCTCAATGCCATTTAATTCGTCACCATGCACGGCACCACTGACAAACATCGTTGGTCCATCTCGCTTGCCACGTTGCACATGCACCGGCATTGACATCCTAGTATCTGTATACAAAGGTGGCATAGGTAATTCAATACGTTTGGTTTCACCACGCTTGATCGTTACTCCACCAATTTCAAGATCTTTCATTTCGCCTTTTTCTCTCTTCTTATTGTCATTAGGTCGGTTTGTTTCGATATGCTGGATGAACATGCCAGCAACGGTTTTACCTTTTTAATTCCAGCGATGTCGTTACAAAGATAACGCGCACATTTTAATAATTTGATAACAACAGGTACAGCACCTAATTCTTCTAGGTTTTGCATATTACGTGCAGCTGTGGCGTAACGTAAAGGGTTATTTTGCTTAGAATAAAAAATCAAATTATTTGCCGATGGCACCATAAAAATAGCAATTCAGCGCAAATTTTAAGGCGCTATACGCAAGGTTGTTTTTTGTCGGTTTAACAGTCTAAATCAAACGTCGAAAATGCAAGAGGATTTCCTTTTAAAAACAGTTTGAAAGTAAACGACTGAGCATGCCTCTAATGCGTTGTGTTAATTCAAATAGTGCTCGACATTGATTTATTGGAGAGCATTGAACTGACCCCCCTCAGTCGTTCTGAAATGCTATTGTCGAATAGTTGTAGCTATATTCAGAATGACTTAAACGATTTATTTATAGGATAGTTACGCTACCTATACTGTCATTCCGTTACAAAATCCGTTAAAATCCGCGTCCTTTTATTTCGAGTACAACCCTATTATTTATGTTTGAAATCAATCCTGTACATAATGCGCTAGCGGATATAAAACAACGTGCCGATTCGCTTCGGGGGTATCTTTGACTATGATCAGAAGAAAGAACGCCTTGAAGAAGTTAATCGCGAGTTAGAAAGTTCTGAAGTTTGGAACGAGCCCGCTCGGGCCCAAGCTTTAGGCAAAGAAAAAGTGGCGCTAGAGCTAGTTGTCGAAACCATAGTGCAGCTTGAGCAAGGCTCAGAAGATGTGGCAGGATTGGTTGAACTGGCTGTTGAAGCTGAAGATCAAGAAACCTTTGATGAAGCTGAATCAGAATTAGCTGAATTGGTTAAAAAACTCGAAACCTTAGAATTTAGGCGTATGTTTTCTGGGCCAAATGATGCTAATGATGGCTATATTGATATTCAGTCGGGCTCAGGTGGTACTGAAGCGCAAGATTGGGCCAACATGTTGCTGCGCATGTATTTACGTTGGGGCGAAGCCCACGGATTTAAAACCGAATTAATTGAATGTTCTGATGGTGATGTGGCTGGTATCAAAAGTGCCACTATTCGTTTTAGCGGTGAATATGCATTTGGCTGGATACGCACCGAGACTGGTGTGCATCGTTTAGTGCGTAAATCGCCTTTTGATTCTGGTAGCCGCAGGCATACCTCTTTTGCCTCAGCGTTTGCTTATCCAGAAGTTGATGATGATATTGAGATTGAAATAGATCCTTCGGATTTACGTATTGATACTTACCGAGCATCAGGTGCGGGTGGACAACATGTTAACCGTACTGACTCTGCGGTGCGTATTACCCATGAGCCCACTAATATTGTTGTGCAATGTCAGAACGATCGTTCACAACATAAAAATAAAGCACAGGCGATGAAACAATTAAAGGCCAAGCTTTATGAACATGAAATGCAAAAGCAAAATGAAGAAAAACAAACCATGGAAGACGGTAAGTCAGATATTGGTTGGGGCAGCCAGATACGTTCGTATGTGTTAGATGACTCGCGCATCAAAGATTTGCGTACTGGGGTCGAAAGCCACAATACTCAAGCCGTATTAGACGGTGACTTAGATAAATTTATCCAAGCTAGTTTAAAGTCTGGCCTGTAAAAGTAAAGTAAATAACAGTAAACCAATATTTGGAAATGACGATGACTGAACACACCCAAGATGAAAACAAATTGATTGCAGAGCGCCGCGCTAAACTTGCGCAGATTCGCGAGAACTGCCCATCAAACGGTTTCCCCAATGATTTTCGTCGTGAATTCTATAGTGATGAATTGCAACAAGCCTTTGGCGAACATGAAAAACCAGCATTAGAAGAGCTTGGCAAAGTGGTCAGCATTGCTGGGCGTATCCTAGCTAAACGTGGTCCGTTTTTGTTGTTGCAAGATATGAATGGTCGTATTCAATCTTATGCTTCTAAAGATACACAAAAAGACATTAAAGAACGTTTTGGTAGTTTGGATATAGGCGATATTATCGGGGTTAAGGGAGAATTACATAAGTCAGGTAAAGGTGATTTATATGTGAACATGACCGAATACCAATTGTTGACTAAGTCATTACGTCCACTACCTGAAAAATTTCATGGTTTGGCAGATCAAGAAACTAAATATCGCCAGCGTTATGTGGATTTAATCACTAACCAGCAAACCCGCGATACTTTTATGATCCGTAGCAAAGTAGTGAGCGGTATTCGTAACTTTTTAACCGAACGCAACTTTATGGAAGTTGAAACTCCTATGTTGCAGGTAATTCCGGGCGGCGCTACAGCTAAACCTTTTACCACTCATCATAATGCACTTGATATCGATATGTATTTACGTGTTGCCCCTGAACTTTACCTTAAACGTTTAGTTGTGGGTGGTTTTGAGCGAGTGTTTGAAATTAACCGTAATTTCAGAAACGAAGGTTTGTCCACCAGACATAACCCCGAATTTACCATGCTAGAGTTTTATCAGTCGTATGCTGATTATCACGATCTGATGAACCTAACTGAAGAAATGTTACGTAAAGTGGCTCAAGATGTACTTGGTACCACCATCATTAAAAACACCACCAAAGATGTCGATGGTAATGTTGTCAGTGAAGTGAACTACGATTTTGGTCAACCTTTTATACGTTTGAGCATGAACGATGCAATCATCAAGTATTGGCCTGAAGCCAATGTTGAAGCAATCAAAGATCCTGAAAATCACCTGCCAGAGCTTAAAGTTATGGCTAAGCAGCTGCATATTAAAGAGCCTGAAGTGGATGGGATTTGGGGAGCAGGTAAGTACTTGTGTGAAATTTTCGAAGCAACAGCTGAAGAAAAGCTCGATCAACCTACCTTCATCACAGCGTACCCTTGGGAAGTTTCACCATTAGCCCGAAGAAATGATGACAATAGTTTTGTCACTGATCGTTTTGAGTTTTTTGTTGGTGGCCGTGAACTAGCTAATGGTTTCTCAGAGTTAAATGATGCCGAAGACCAAGCTGCACGTTTCCGTAAACAAGTCGAAGAAAAAGACGCCGGTGATGATGAAGCCATGCACTTTGATGAAGACTACATTCGTGCTTTGGAATACGGGTTACCACCAACAGCAGGTGAGGGCATTGGTATCGATCGTTTAGTGATGTTATTTACGGATAGCCCAACGATTAAAGACGTCATTTTGTTCCCGCATATGAAGCCAGAAGTACCAGCTGAATAACGAAAAATTTTTATCTTTCAAAAAAGACGCTTAGGCGTCTTTTTTTGTCTCTAATCTTCTAATTTGTTCAACCAGAAAATGGTTTGTAGGTGTTTTTATCTTTAGTTTTGTAGCCATTTTAAGCACGTAACCATTTATATATTCAATTTCAGTTTTGCGCATAAAAGCAATATCTTGATGCATAGACGAATAGTTATTGGCAGTGGCATTTATCACATTCAGTACATTATTGATTAATTCCAATGTTGTAACTGGATAACCTGCTTTACTCATTACCTGGGCTATTTCCGCGCAAATTTCGGCGATATCTTTTTGATACCCAATATCTGAAAGTTGGCCATTCTTAATATTATGGATAGCAGTAAGAGGGTTGACTACCCCATTAATTGCCAGTTTTTTCCAAAGTGCTAAGGTTATATCTTTATGCCATGTACTGGGTGGAAGAAGAGATGAGAGTATTGGTGTTATTGAATTCTGTAATGAAGTGTTTGGCTTTTTTATCCAGCCAAAATGAGTTTCACCTAAACCAGTTTCAGTTATTCTTTGATCCGAGGGTTTAAATGCACCATAACTCGTTGTAGCTGCAACTAACGAATTGTTTGGGAACATAGCGCGAACTTGTTCTATGGTACCCATACCATTATGCAATAACACAAGGACGTGGTGTGATTGAATGAAAGGCTTCATCTGTAAAAGAATAGGCATCACTTGATAAGCCTTAACAGGTAAGATCAAAACATCGAAACTTTTAGGATGATGAATATCTGATACAGCAGGCGTTATCTTATGTTGTTGGCCAGTTATATCTTGTACTTGAAAACAAAAGTCTTGTTTCGTACGTAGCAGTAGTTGGTAATTGAGTTTCAACGTGGCGCATTTAAAGGACAATAAACTACCGATTGCACCTTTTCCAACAATGCCAATCTTAGGCTTAGTTGGCATTGTTGTTGATTGGGCTGAGTTTATATTTGGGCCACTGTAACAACCAAGGTGAGGTCACATTTTTGAGGGTGTTCTCAAACTCCTTAGTTTTAAAAAGCGCTCCAAAATCAGGCGAACAACACACTGAAATATTTTGCCCTTTATACTCAAATCTTATGCAGTAGGCATGCAGATATACTCTGTCTGACGTGTCTGCTTTATAAAGACTGTCTCCTAAAATTGGACTACCTAAACTTTTTAATGCAACCCTAATTTGATGGGTTTTACCGGTTAATGGTTTGATTAAGAATAAACGAATACTAGGAGATATTGAAAAGCTGAAAAATTGAGAATGTGCAACATTACTGTCAGTGCTGTCCAACATCCATTTACCATCTCTGACTTTTTTCATTCCCCCTTTGACTGTACCTTGTTTCTTTTTGGGTTTTTTCGATGATATAGCCAAATAGTATTTTTCTATTTGTTTATGTTCAAATAGCTGACCAAATACTGCCGCTGCTTTTGCATGTTTAGCCAGAATTAAAATACCGGAAGTGACTTTGTCTAACCTGTGCACCAACCATAATTTCTCAATATTAAGTTGCTGGCAAAGTAGAGGTAAGATACCTGATTGATTGGCCTCATTTTGCACTGCGACATTACAAGGTTTGTGAACCACCATAAAATCAGGATGATCAAATAACACTTTGATTAAATCTTGCAAAACGTTTTGCTATTCCAACAGTTCAATAGCGCTGGCGTAATCTAAATTATCAATAGCCTTTTTTAATTTATTTAGTTTTTCCGAAGGAAAACCTAAGGATTGAGAGTAGTCTTGCATTTTACTATCAGAAATAAATTCATTACGCTTCAAAGCCGCTATTAACTCAGCCTTCTCATCTTGTTGGATGTCTTCTGTAGGACTTTCTTCAACTTCATTTTCTACAGAGTAGTTTTCTACTACGGTAATAGTTTGCTTAAAAATCTTCGAAAACGCTTCTAAGGTGTAATCGGTTATTGGATTAGCCAAATCTACTTCAAGGTCTTTGCATGCTTGATGTAAGGTTTTCATACCTAGATTTCCACTCACACCTTTTATGGTGTGCACATCTTGTTTCGCAGCATCAATATTTTGCTGTAGTAAGTGCTCTTCGAGTAAAGTATCAAAGTGTGCATATTGTCGGATGAATTTCTTTAAAATTTGTACCAATAACAATTGGTTACCGCTAAATTGATTGGTAGCAAATTGTGCGTCGAAAATATTTAGATCAGAGCCAGACAAAATAGCGTTTCCTCAAATGTTATTAGGTATTAAAAGGTTATTTGGATTTTGTTTTTCATATTCTAGCAAACAATACTGCGTATTTGTTACTCGATGTAAATTACTGATATACCTAGTTACTTTATTTATAAACTGCAGGTAGACTAGAACTCATATGTTAGTTCTTTTTATTTTTAATTGGATGGTATTTTGCAAGCAAATCAGACTCCTTTTGCAGAGCGTTTAAAGGTATTACAAGATCATGCAGTTGTACAAACTTTAAATGGAATACGCCATGGGATTGAGCGTGAAACTTTACGTATTAATCCTGATGGTGGTTTAGCTCAGAGCCCACATCAAACAGCATTAGGCTCGGCATTAACCCATGAGTTTATTACCACTGATTTTTCTGAGTCATTATTAGAATTTATTACTCCGCCAGAAGTGTCTGTACAAAAAACAATCTCCCAGTTAAATGATGTACATAAATTTGCTGTCTCAAATATGGGTGATGAACGTCTTTGGCCTATGAGTATGCCTTGTTTTATTGAAAATGAAGATGCTATCCCTATCGCCAATTATGGCTCTTCAAACATTGGCAAGATGAAAACCTTATATCGAGTAGGTTTAAAAAACCGTTACGGAAGTATGATGCAAGCAATCTCTGGCGTGCATTTTAATTTTTCTCTGCCTGATGAGTTCTGGCAACAATGGTTAGATAAAACATCTGGAGAAACTGCTGACAAAGATGCGGTTTCTGCAGCGTATTTTGCATTGATTAGAAACTACCGTCGTTTTTGTTGGTTAATACCTTATTTGTATGGCGCGTCTCCCGCTATTTGTGGTTCGTTTATCAAAGGTAAGGAAACTAATTTACCTTTTAAAAAACTGGGGCGTGGTACCTATTATCTACCTTTTGCCACATCACTAAGAATGAGTGACTTGGGCTATACCAATAGTGCACAATCTGGTTTAAATATTTGTTATAACCAAGTAGATAGCTATATTGCTTCTTTACGAGCAGCTATTAACCAGCCATCTTCTGCTTACCAAAAGTATGCGGGTAAAAAAGAGGGGGCGTATCAACAGTTAAATGCCAACGTATTGCAGATTGAAAATGAACTGTATTCACCTATTAGACCCAAACAACCCACTAAGCCATTAGAAAAACCGTCTGAGGCACTCGATAAAAGAGGCGTTAGTTATATAGAGGTGCGAGCGTTAGATGTTAATCCATTTAGTGCAATCGGCATTGAGGAAAATCAATTTTATTTTCTTGATGTGTTTTTGTTGTATTGTGTCACGAAGACAAGTGCAGTGATGGATGCCGAGCAGTATCAAGAGACTGAAATTAATTTAAGTGCCGTTGTTGATCATGGACGAGACCCAGAACTTTTACTCTCAAATGCGCAGCAAAAAATTGGTTTATCAACATGGGCATTGCAGCTGTTTGCTGAAATGCAAGAAGTGGCATTGGTGCTGGACCAAGCGAATAATACAACGCATTATTCATCTGCATTGCAGCAGGAAAAACAAAAAATACTTGATCCTAGCTTGACGCCCTCAGCAAAAATTTTACAGCGATTGATTAGCCAACAATGTGATAATGGTTCATTAGGCTTGGCATTAGCAGAAGACTACAAACAGCAATTATTAGATTCTGATTATGCCTTTATGAATGCTGAAGAATTGGCTGAACACGCGAGTTTATCCATTGAGAAACAGCGTGTTATTGAGCAGCAGGATAATGTTTCTTTCGATGATTTTTTAAGTAGTTATTTTTCGGTTGCCACAACCAATTAATTTAAGGCAAAAAAAAAGCCTGATATATATCAGGCTTCAAAGCTACTACCAGGGAAAACACACAATAACTAGAACACGTTAATTAAGAGTAGGTTATGGATCAAAAGTTCACAAAAAAATATTATTTTTTAAAAATTATTTTAATCAGCATATCTAGCACCTTATTTTTAGCGGCTTGCACCACCACGCCACCGCAAAATATTAGTAATATTTGCGATATTTTCACTGAAAAGCGCGATTGGTTTGAAACTGCAATCGATATGCGAGAGAAGTGGGGAGTGCCTATTCATGTGCCTATGGCCATGATGTATCAAGAAAGCTCATTTAAAGCTAAAGCTCGTCCACCCAAAGACTATTTCTTCTTCGGCCTGATCCCTTGGGGACGCGTTAGCAGTGCCTATGGTTACTCTCAAGCCAAGACACCAACTTGGGATGACTACAAGCGAGAAACCGACAATTCCTGGGCCGACCGTACAGATTTTGATGATGCAATGGACTTTATGGGCTGGTTTATTAGTAAAAGTAATGAAATGAACGGCGTATCAAAATGGGATGCAGAGTTGCAGTATCTTAATTATCACGAGGGCTGGGGTGGATATCGCCGAGGCAGTTATAATAAGAAATCGTGGCTTAAAGACGTCGCTAAAACTGTTAACGCTCGCTCCTTAAGATATGCGACCCAATTAAAAACCTGTGAAGATGAGCTATCTAAAGGCTGGTTTTGGAGATTGTTCACCTAACAAATCATAAGTACAGGCCATTCTTTGGCCTGTTATATCCCTATAACATCTTAAAATTTGCGTATTCATTCGGGGGAACATTGGTTGTTTTTGTCCTAGAACCCTTCTTTTCCATTTAGTGCGTCCACCCATATCAGCTTTACCTTAATGGCTTTAAACTCAGGCTGAGAGATACATTTTTTGGAGGTATGGTTCCCCTCAAATATTTGAAAAAATAATAATGAATTCGACCGGCTGTTTTTTACAAAAAATAGACTCTAGTTTTTAAAATGTATTCTATTTTAGGTTTATAAGTATCTCTATTATATAGTGTTAACAACTGGCTAATTGAAACCAATTAGCCAATACTGACATTCTAAATTTGCATTAGGTGTGTTTTATGAAAGGTATTGTTTTTGTAAAGTTTAATGATTTTATTGAAGAGCTTTGGGGGGATGAATTCTGGGATGAGTTACTTGATGAAGCTGAGTTACCCAGTGAAGGTATCTACACCACTGTCGGCACTTATGATGACCAAGAATTATTTACATTAATTGGCTTGGTTGTTGATAAAAAAAATATATCAGCAAAAGACGCACAGTTTGCTTTTGGTAAATGGGTGTTTAAAGAACTCTATAACTTGGCTCCACCTGGCGCCCACGATTTTAAAGATGTGTTTGAATTTTTGCGTGCGGTTCAATACTTTATTCACGTTGAGGTGAAAAAGCTGAATCCAGATGCATTACTGCCCGAATTTGAGTTTTTATCTGAAACACCTAATCAACTCTCTTTTCACTACCAATCTCCGCGTAAGTTATGTTATTTCTGTGAAGGTATTGTACACGGGCTTGCAGAGCACACAGGACAAGAAGTTAAGGTATCCCAATCCGAATGTGAGCATGAAGGCGATCAACGTTGTGTGATAGAGGTAGAAAAGGTGTGACACAATCTGCAGAGCCAGAGTCTAATGATAGCGCTGACCAATCAGTTAATGAATTGGAGAAACGCATTGCTGTTTTTGAACGTAAAGCTATTAGAGAGAAAAAAGCACGCAACCTTGCTGAAAATCAATTGGAACGCTTTTCGTTAGAGATTTATCAAACCAATCAATCTTTGAAAAGTGCACTGGCTTTTTCTACAAAAAAACAATCCGAACTCGAATATCTTGGCAGAGCGTCTTTGGGAGTTTCTTCAGAGCTGCCGTTAGACGATATGATAAAAAATATGGTTGAGCTCACATGTCAGTATTGTTCTGCAGAATATGGTTTTTATTTTGTTTCTAAGGGTGGGGCGGCAATTGACGGCAAGCTTAACGATGCTTGGAGTGATGAACACGGATGGCGAAGTGAAAGTGAGCTTCAGTAATTGGTTATTGAAAATTTGCCATTAACTGAAACTAAGGTGTTGGAGTCTTGGTTTATTTCTCCCGTTACTGATGACAAAAATCAGCACGAAAAAGAGTTTGGCTGGGTACTGTATATGAACTTTTCCTTATCCAGAGGTAAAATCGGTTGGTTGGCTTTTTTGAGTGACATGGAATTGGTTGAAGAGGAAATATTTCCAATTTTAGCAACTGCTAGAGATAATCTAACTAGCGGTATTCGAAGACGATTGACCGACGTGCGTATATTAAAACGTAATGTACAGCTTCAAGACTCAGTGAACAAACTAGAAAGTGCTAAACGCCAACTCATACAGTCAGGTAAAATGGCGGCGCTGGGCCAATTGGCTGCTGGTGTTGCCCATGAAATTAACAATCCTATCGCTTTTATCCGTTCCAACATGCAAGTACTCCAAGAATATTTAGAGGACTATAAGAAACTACATGATGAAATTAGAAGTGAATTAGCAGTTAATAAAAGTTTAGATACGGAATCCTTTACTTCATTATGTGAAAAAGTACATCTTGCGTATATCGAAGAGGATTCAACAGATTTGCTAAATTCCAATATTGAAGGACTAAATAGAGTTAGAGAGATTGTAGAAAATTTAAAAAGTTTTTCTCATTCTGGAGATGTTAAGCAGGTTCAAATATCTATAAACGATTGTGTTGAAACGGCACTTAAAATTGCTGGAAATGTATTTAAATATGAGCACCAAGTCGACAATCAGGTGACTAACTCTAGCTCTTTAATCCTTGGAAGTTTGGGGCAATTACAGCAGGTTTTCGTTAACTTATTTGTCAATGCAGCCTATGCCATGGAAGGAGGAGGGAAGCTCAGTCTATTTCAAACTGAAGACAATCATAGGCTGATTATTCATGTTAAAGACACAGGCACCGGCATGGACAAAGAAACCGTAGAAAAACTATTCACTCCATTCTTTACCACTAAACCTGTAGGCGTGGGTACCGGTTTAGGATTGTCAGTTTCCTATGCCATTCTTGAAGCCCACGATGCACAGGTAACAGTGGATTCTGAAATTGGATTTGGAACCACCTTTAACTTATCTTTTCCAATTGTTAATGCTTAGACTGCAGAGAGTTGTTCCTCAACGACCAATTGAATAGGTTCTGCTTGGCTTTTTTCAAATTGGATTAGCTTGGTAATAGTTGCTGCGTATTCCGGTGATTGTGAACACCCATTCCGGTCTGAACGTGAACACCTGAGCATCCCCGCATTGGGCTAGTGTGTTTTGTACCCTAAGTGTTCACGTTAAGTCAATTCAGAGCGTATTTT
>Ga0105350_10000097_pt1 | contig 54163 bp, 63 predicted proteins | sample EN1Hudsemesocosm_FD_83506 | JGI IMG/M metagenome (GOLD analysis project Ga0105350, IMG submission 83506) | Methane-oxidizing microbial communities from mesocosms in the Hudson Canyon - EN1E Hudson Canyon | ecosystem: Environmental > Aquatic > Marine > Cold seeps | place: Hudson Canyon... | reverse complement strand
GTTCATAAATAGCCAAGGCTAAAGCTTTAAACGCATCATTTAGTGGTAAATAGTTTGCATACAGTTGTTGGTGATAAACATCATCAGCTTCAGCAGCACTATATTGTCCACCTTGCCATGCATTTAACATTGCGGTGTCAGCTGAGGCTTTGGTTTTGTTTAATGTGGTTTTAGCAAAGGCGTAGCTTGTGTTATTGAGTAATGATATTGGTTGATGAATGCCTTGCCAATACAGTTCTAATAATTGGCTTAATAAGGCTTTTGGATCTTCAACCGCTGCAAATTGATAGTCATTATCTTCAGTTAATAAGGTGCTGTTTAAGGCTATACCTTTTGGTTTAACGGCATTCAGTACAAGATGAGAAATCCATGTCGTTAATATGTCATGACCTTTGGTTTTTGCCATTCGGTAATGAAAGATGCCTTGTTGTGATACGGGTTCAATTTGCCCTATTAGTTCAAACTCATTGAGGCTTAGTTCAAATGAAATCGCGGGCAATAGCGCCTCTGGATATTGCGGTAATAATATATCGGCAAAGCTATCCACTTTTTCAGCTTCAGCTTCAAATAATTGCTCGCCCATTAAGCCTTGTGGCAATACACCACTGGCTTTAACTAAGTCGATCATATTGGTTTGAAGATCGTCATTAAGCCGTGTATTTAATAATTGTTGGCGTAACTGCCAAGCTTGCAGGCCATCGAGTTCAAACGGCTCTCGAATGTCGAGTTGTTGTTCAGTCACGTCCAATTGCATGCCCAGTCGCTCGCGTAATAAATAACGCGCTGGGTGACGATAGAATTGTACTAATTGATTTAAAGTCACTTGCCGCCAACTATCATCAGCTTGCGGTAAGGCATTTTCAAACCATGTAGTCGATTCAGTTTTATCAACACGAGGACACTGGGCTTGAGCGAAACTAAACAGCTTATTATTGCTGGCATCAAAATAGCGCTGACTAAAGGATTGTAATGGGTGTTGCGTTAAACACTGTGGCCAGATGTCTTCGCCTTGTTCATCACAGTACGATTGATTAAGCACATCGCGCAAGTCACTGACTAATACTGATGGTGGAATCGCTGCATTATCGCGAATGCTAGCACCGACATAGCTAATATAAAGGTATTGTTGACAGGACATTAATGCTTCTAAAAACAGATAGCGATCATCATCGCGCCGTGAGCGATCGCCTAATCTAAAGTCATGTGATAGTAGATCAAAACCTTGTGTTGGTTGGCGGCGTGGATAACTTTCGTCATTCATGCCGATTAAGGCAACTACTTTAAACGGAATACTTCGCATTGGCACCATGCCGCAAAAGGTAACCCCATGGCCCATAAACCGGCTGATAGTTTGGCTGGTGTCTAAATGATCATTAAGCCACTCTTTGACTAGCGCTAAAGACAGTTTTTGTTCAAAGTCGGCGAGTTCGGTTGATTCGACTAATTTGCCTAGAGTTTGCCTTACTATGTTTAGCTCGGTGTCGTCATTACTGTCAGGTGATGGTAGGAACAGAATATCGAGCACGTCATTTAACTGCTGTTGCCATTGCTCGGCGGTGCGGGCATAGCTGAGTTTTTGACGTACATTATCAAGGCTATCTACAAATGAACACAGTTGTGCCATGGTGGCGGCCTTATCGCCACTAATACCATCGAATGCCAGTTGTTGTTCAAATAATTGGCTTTTCTGCCCTGCAGCAGATGAGTGAGTCATTGGCATGGCAAAACCTAATAACAGTCGGTCTAAGCCTGCTCGCCATGTATTGCTGCCTGTTTCAGGTAAATCAAATTCAGCTTTATGCTGTGCTGATAAGCCCCAACGAGTATGGGTATCACTTAACCATTGGCGAATAACCACCAGCTGCTGATCATCAAGTGAAAAGCGGTTTTGAATGGCTTTGCACTCTAATAAAGCCAGTACAGTTTCAACATCAAATCGCGATTGCGGTAGGCTTAATAAAGCCATAAAGCCGTTCAATACGGGGCTTTGATAACGTACACCACAATCGGCAATACCATACGCTATCGCGTGTTGCTTATTCGCAATATTGCCAAACACGGCATCAATCCATGGTGCATAGATTTCAATATCAGGCGTCATCACTACGATATCGGTCGGTGATAGTTCAGGATCGTGTTCAAATAAGGCGAGAAGTTGATCGTGTAATACTTCAATTTCACGCATTGCACTGTGGCAGGCGTGGATCATAATCGAGTTATCATCGTTGTTAACAGCTGTTTTATCGAGTTCTAAATCAGGCGTTTGCAAGGAGTAAATATCAAATTGTAATAGGCCTAATAAATGGCTTTGTTGTGGTTCGATATAGGCTTCAAACGCTTCATGTTGACAGCTTTGCAGTTGCTCAAAAAAGGCTTGGCCTTGTTTGCCCATGCTGGCAAGCAAGGGATGGCCGGTATTGAAATACTCATCCTCTTGCTCTTGCTCGGCGTCAAATAAATCACGTTGGGCCAAGCGTTTGGCTTGTGTTTTTTGGTCAACCAAGTCACCCCAATAACCTTCGCTTGGCGATAAAAAATACAAGGTAATATCGCAATGGCGTGCCATCAGTTCAAAGAGGTTTAAATACACTGGCGGTAAGGCGGAGATACCAAACACAGCGAGTCGTTCGGGTAACCCCACTGGCCGCGTATCAGTTGCAGTTAAATTATCGCGTAATTGATTAAGTAAATTAGCACGGTGATTAGCGGGAATGTCTTGTTCATTTTCAGTAAGACGCTGCCATAAATACGCCTGCCAATGCGGTGTTTCACCACTTTCCCACGCTTGCAACCAATCAGGTCGATACATTAAATATTGATCAAAACTATCGGCTATACGGTGTGATAAGCCATAAAGCTTTAAAGGATCATCCTGCTCGCCTAAATAATTATTAACGATTGAAAAAGACTCAATCTGGCGACATTTGGGTAATAATTCAAAAATACGCCATGTCATCGCATCGGTTGCAAAGCTTGATTGCTGAGGTACATTTGGCAATACACGCCCAAATAACTTCCAGATATACGCCGAGGGATAAGGAAACTCAATATGGCTAGCGACACCGTGTTGTTGCGCTAAAAACAAGGATAGCCAGCGCGCTAATTCATTACTTTGAACCAGCACTGTTTCGGCGACTAGAGGCGGTAAGGGAGTACGTTGTTGTAATTCAGCAAGCTGTGCAGCTAATTGCACCATATTATTACTGTAAACAACCTTTAGCATTCCCTGATGTCCTTTGTTCTTAATGTTATAATTAGGTAACACTAATTCTAGCAGATGCGTTACACCTTATTCATCTAGTTAAATATAGCGTGTTAATTATGATGTATAAGGCCTATGAACTGGTGTGTTTATTTTTTGCGTATAGTTAAAGATAAAACCATTATCGACAAAATAACTTAAAAAAATAACATTGATAATGTAACTATCCGCTCTGTCACTAAGTCTATGGTTATACTGTCTGTTATTCATCGATTAAATTATTAGGCCTAAATTATGTGGCATCTTATTTATAAGGCTTTTAAAACAACCTTTTTTAATAAATACATTTTAATTCTATTGGTCTTATTAATCGTATTCATTGCTGGTTTTTTTACCAACAATAAAGTATTTTCCCCTGATCTTCATCGACTCTATGTGCAGTCGAAGGAAGTGACTGACCAACCACCTGTTGTGCTAATTCATGGTGTTTTAGGCAGTACAATACGTGACACAATAACTAAAGAAGAACTATGGCCAGGTTCGGCTAGACGCTTATTCCTAAGTGACTATTCTGATATCGCACTTGCTATTGATCCTGTCACTCTCAAGCCTAAGCAAAATAACACGGAGGCCTATGCAATCTCTGAAGGCGCAGTAGGCAAAGATTTCTATGGCAAAATTGTGCGTACACTTGGCGACTCAGGTGGGTATAAATTCGCCCAAGTCGGCAAAAAAGTCGACCCCACTGACAAGAATTACTATGTTTTTCATTATGATTGGCGTCAAGATAATGTTGAAAGTGCAGGAAAACTAGCTGATTTTATTGAGAAAATAAGAGTTGATTATAATGATCCGACTCTAAAAGTTGATATTGTCGCCCATAGTATGGGTGGTCTAATTTCTCGTTACTACATCCGTTATGGCAAGCAAGATGTTATCAATGGTAACGATTTTGATAAAAAACTCACTATGTATGGTGCCGAACGCGTTCGACGCATTATTTTACTGGGCACACCTAATTTAGGCTCTGTTAAAACACTTAATCTCTTTATTACTGGTGTTAACCTTGGCTTAAACAGTATTGGCGCAGAAACCTTGGCAACTATGCCAAGTTTATATCAACTATTTCCCCATCCCTTAAATGATTGGATTATCACTAGTAGCGGTAAATCACTCAACCGTGATTTATTTAGTATCAACATGTGGCGCCGCTTTAAATGGTCAATATTTAATCCCGAAGTTAGACAAAACATACTGGATAAATTTGAATCTAAACAACAAGGTGAAGCTTACCTTGTCACCTTAGAAGGCTACTTTGAAAAACACCTGGAACGTGCCCGCCGCTTTGTATGGTCATTAACTATTCCTTTACCCAAAGATCACCCGAAGCTTATCATTTTTGGTGGCGGCTGCTCTTTAACGGCAGCAAGAGTTATTATTGAGGAAGTAGATGGTGAGTCACTAATCCGCATGCATCCCGATGAAGTCACTGAATCTGTGGAAGGTGTTGATTACGATGTATTATTACTGGAACCAGGTGATGGTTCTGTCACCAAGGCATCACTACTCGGTCGGAATATACTCGATCCAAGTGTAAAACGGCACGAATATATTTTCTTACCCGTGCAGCAATCATTTTTCTTATGCGTATCGCATTCAAGTTTAACTGGTAATCTTAATTTCCAAGATAATCTGTTAAACACGCTGCTATCTCGAGATAACATTCAACATTAGGTTAAAAATATGAGCTATTTTAAACACGGAATATTCACGCTAGTATTTAGTATTTTATCCACATCAATCGGATATGCTGATAGCGAAAATTTACATTATCTCGAACAGAATTGGTCGGACAAAGAGAGAAATTATTTTTATTTTGCAGATCAAGGTTCTCGTCTTGTTACTTATGATTTCTTTCTAAATCTAGAGCAAGCCGATAATGAAAATTTATTTAGAAGTAATAGTAGTATGCTTAGATTTGGCTTTATTCCAGCAGCACCGAGCGCCAATAACCCTGATGGTTTACCCATTGGCTTAACTCGCAATGGCGATAAAATGGGCATGACCTGTGCAGCCTGTCATACCCAACAAATAACGTATAAGAATCAAAATATTCGCATTGATGGCGGACAAGCTTTTATAGACTTACAACTATTTTTAACACAATTAACCTCGTCATTGAAAGCAACCATGGAGCACAAACAAAAATTTCTACGCTTCCAACAAAAATTATTAGGTGATCAACCGACAGAAAAGCAACAGCAAGCATTGCAACAGCAGCTGCTCGCTGAATATGAAAAGCGCCGTCAGTATGCAACACAAAATCACACCGAGTCGGTTTACGGCTTTACCCGTCTAGATGCCTTTGGCGCGATTTTAAACCGAGCTCTTCTTGCAACAGGTGTCGACAATAATAGCAATCCGCCCAATGCTCCCGCCAGCTATCCATACCTTTGGGATACACCTCAGCATGACTATGTAGAATGGAATGGTTCTCAATCTAATTCTGGCGTTGGTGCTCTAGCTAGAAACATTGGTGAAGTGATTGGTGTTTTTAGCGATATTGAAACTGAAACTAGTACGTGGCTAGGTTTTATTGATGGCGGCTATGTCTCATCAATAAACACCAGTGAATTACGTGAACTAGAACATATTGTAGGCAAGTTATATTCACCACTATGGCCAGATAGCTTTCCTGAAATTGATAACGATCTCGTCACCGTTGGTCGTGGTTTATACGAGCAATACTGTATTCAATGTCACCTTGATATAGATCGGACAGACCCAATGCGTAAAATTCAAGTACGTATGAGTACCTTATCTGAAATCAATACCGATCCATTCATGGCTGAAAATGCCATTTATGCGACAGGTAAAACAGGTAAATTTGAAGGTCGTCCTCGTTATTATTTCGCAGGTAACGCTTTGGCTGAACAAGCTCCGGTAATTCATATCGCCAATAATATAATGATCGGTATTTTAAAAAATAATCCACTTCAATCTATACTTGCCAAATACGATGCTAAAAATTTAGGCCATCCTGATGTCAATCATCCCCCCAAATACGTCGATGGTGAGATTATTGAACAGGGCAAAGAGGTCTCTGACCATGCATTACTCGCCTATAAAGCACGACCATTAAACGGGGTGTGGACCAGTGCGCCATACTTACACAATGGCTCTGTGCCGAATATGTATCAACTTTTATTGCCTGCGGAACAACGTGTTAAGCAATTTTATCTAGGCTCTTGGGAATACGACGTCAAAAACCTTGGCTATATTAGCCAAGCAACAGATAACAGTTTTTTGTTTGATACTACACATGTCGGCAACAGTAATGCCGGTCATGAATATGGCACAGGTTATTATGGCAATCCAGCTCTAACAGAACAAGAGCGCTTGGCTTTAATTGAATATTTAAAAATATTATAAAGTGACCCAAAAAATTATGGATAACGATATTACCCAACAGACTAGTGCCTTAAAAAAAGCGTTTACCTTTAAGGATAACTTTCGTTCGATTTACACTCGCCGAGCCTCTAATTACGCATCAATTGATGGCATTCGTGCCATATCAATCATTTTGGTACTGATTTTTCATGCTTTTTTCGTCTATCACCTTTCTCATCCTACATATAATATAAATGATATCCTGCGAGAATTAGGTACGGGCTGGGCATGGGCCTTTAATGGCGATAAAGGTGTTGATGTTTTTTTTGTAATAAGTGGTTTTCTTATTTCAAGCATACTGTTACGTGAGGTGGCTAAAGAAGGAAAAATAGATTTAAAGCGGTTTTACCTGCGTCGTTATCTACGTCTAACGCCTGCCTATTACTTTACTTTAACGGTGTATTGGTTAATGAATGGCCCCAATAGTGAATGGATTTGGGCCAATTATCTCTATATCAGCAACTTTATTGATTACAGCCACCAAGCCGTCGGTTGGACATGGAGCTTGGCCATTGAAGAACAGTTTTACTTTATCTATCCTTTGCTTTTAATTGCTATATTAAAGTATTCCAAAAGGCCTGGCTATGTAATGTTATGGCTATTTCTTACCTCATTTATTATTCGAGCCGGTGTTGTATTGTATGATGATTCAATAAGAACATCGCCAGGCAGTAGAATGTATTTGGATCATGATTATTTCAATCATTTTTTCACGATTTTATATGACAATCTCTATACCCGTTTTGGTAGTTTATTAGTGGGCTGTTTAGCCGCTTATAATTTTCATTTTCACAAAGATAAATTAAGCACGTTTGCAAACTCTAGTGCAGGTATTTTTGCAACCATTGTTGGTTTAGTGATGATCTTCTTCTTTATGGCATTCCCCTCTTTTTCTCAGCTCTACGATAATAATCAAGTCTTTCATATTCTCTATTATATTTTTAACCGTAACCTATTTTCTATTGGTATTGGCATTTTAATTATTGCCATGTTGTTACAAAATCATTTCATCGCGAATACGCTTCGATCATTTTTATCATTGCCGTTTTGGTATCCCTTCGCCACACTATCGTATTCACTGTATTTGAGTCATTTAGTCGTTATGTCGGTGGTTATCCCTGCGCTGATTAATCTTACCGTAATGATGCCTGAACACTATCCTTGGTCAATAGCCGAAACCTTATTGTATGGCTTTGTGACAAGTACTGTTGTCAGTCTTTTTATCGCAAGCCTGATGTATTTATTCCTTGAAAAGCCTGTAATGAGTTTACGCCGTTAATACCATGCTGAAATTTTCCCTAAAGCTACTATTGGGCATCAGCCTTATGATTGCCATGCTTGGTGTTCTAGTGTTTTATCATATGCAAAGCCATGCAATTGTAACCGTTGAAGAAGTCATTCCTGCTGATGAGCCACAGCAAATTCAGCGAGCTGTAGATAACTTTATTAACATTATTAATGACACAAACTCTGGGCTTGCCACACGAGGGGCTCATGCGAAAGGTCATGCCTGTGTAAAAGCCTACTTTGATGTTGATACAGACCTTGATCCACAACTTAAATATGGCATATTTAAAACAGCGGGTAAACGCTATAAAAGCTGGATCCGTTTTTCAAATGGAAGCTCTAATCTTGCCAACAGTGATGATAGCCAAAAAGATTCACGAGGCATGGCAGTCAAACTATTCAATCTTGCTCACACAGAGGCGTTAATTGGAATGGGTACGCAAGACTTCTTGATGCATAACAGCCCTGCATTCTTTAGTACCGATCTTAATGACTATAACCAACTTGTTGAGAGTAAGGATAAGGTGAGGTATTTTGTAGATGGTATCAACCCATTCGATTGGCGATTACGCGAATTATCACACGTCATTGATACGCTATCGCCACCGCCCTACAGTCCTATTTTAGATGAATATTTTAGTAATACTGCCTATAAATTAGGCCCACATAATATCAAATTTATGGCGAAGTCTTGCACTGCGATACCAGAACAGCTTAACCCGAACAGTCATCAACCAGACTTTTTAAAAACAACCTTAGCTGATGAGCTATCCAGTAATTCAGCATGCATGAAACTGATGGTACAGCTACAAAATTCAAATAAATTCATGCCGATTGAAGACGTGAGTGTACTGTGGAAACAAAGTGACTCACCGTTTATTCCTGTCGCTACGATTACAATACCCAAACAAGCATTTGATTCAGCTGACCAACGGCAATATTGTGAAAACCTATCTTTTTCACCATGGAATACACTCGAGGAGCATCGGCCTATAGGTGCACTAAACCGAGTTAGAAAATTGGTCTATGAAGCCAGTTCTGTGTACAGGCACTCACAGAATCAGCAAGCTGTAGCTGAAGTTATAGTCTGGGATGACTTGTAGACTTTAAGTCCCTAGTATTTATCAGTAACTACAAAATACAAGCAGCAAGGTAAAAATCTATTGAAAAAATAATTGAATAAATGCACTATTCACAATAGAGAGATTGTTAATGTTAAACATTACTACAAATAACTATATCTTTCTAAGAATTTATTAGATGACTAAGAAGGCTTATTCTGGTGTTTGGTATGGTGAACTAAGAACAAAGAGAAGTAATACAATCGTTATTCGTGACGATGAATTGCCCCCCGCTGCTCAAGGTAGAATCTATTTATATAATACCGAACGAGAAACCTTGGTTCAATATGATCCAGCAATCGTAGCTGACAAGCTTTTCGAACTTGATGCTGAACATCGAAAACAAGCCATGAATCAGTTCAAATCTGGATGGGAATTAGCCAAACAACAGATCTCCAAAGCTAATGGCCAGCCAATGCCTTATTCTAAGGAAGCAAAGCCTGCTGATGATTTATGACATGAAGATAGACCTAATGATGACTAGAATATTAGTAGCTAAGAGCCACAAATTGGCTTAGTCCAGATAGTATGCTGCGCACTCTGTTAATTCACTCACTAAAGTATAATACAGTTATTTAGTGTAAGGTTTTAGATTCTGGTTCGTGGGGTAGCGATGTAGAAAAGATATGAGACACATCGACTTTATCGAAGTAATAATGCTCATTACAAAATTCACATGCTACCTCAACCTTTCCCTGCTCTTCAATTAGATCCATTGCATCAGTTTCACCCAATAAGCTAATCGTATCAGCCACGCGCTCTCGTGAGCAGGCACAAGCAAAACGTAATTCGGTTAGCGATAATAGTCGACATTGTTCTTCATGAAATAAGCGATGCAATAATGTGCCTGCGCCTAATCCTAATAATTCAGTATTTTTTACCGTTGCGGCTAACTGAGTTAAACGAGACCAATTTTCATTATCATGCTTTTTCTGGTCTGCTTCACTTGGTAATTGTTGTAAAAATAAACCTGAGGCTGCATTTTCATCTGCTGATAACCAAATGCGTGTTTCTAATTGTTCAGACTGTTTAAAATATGTTTCTAATAGTCCGGCGATAGAGTCACCTTCTAAGCCAACAATCCCTTGATAAGGTTGTTTCGAACCCTCAACATCAATGGTAATGGCCAAAGCACCCTCACCTGTTATTGCTAATAAGCTAGCATTTTCAGCAATATCACCCTCCCATTGTGCAAAGGCACGCAGAGTGTTTTCACTGGTGCATTCCACCATCATTAAATTAACCGGCCCTTCAGACTTAATTTGTAATACGAGACGGCCTTTTATTTTAACTGTTGCAGTTAATAGGGCCGCAGCAGCCATCATTTGGCCCAACAAGTTACGAATTGCTGTCGGATATTCACGGCGCGTTAGTACTTGTTTCCAGCTTTGAGAAAGATGCACCCATTCGCCACGAACCGGAATATCATCAAAAATAAAGCGTTGTAAATTATCAGATTGAAACTCATTTTCTTGAGTTTCTACTTTCTCTGTATCGGTCATATTTATTCCAAAAAAAATGCTGACTAGTTGCCTAGTCAGCATTTTACAACATTAATAAACCTAGGTTTACTTAGTTAATGTTAATAACAACTCATTTAAGCGTTTAACATAGCTTGCCGGATCTTCTAAATGACCGCCCTCAGCAAGTGACGCTTGATCAAATAAGATTGAAGACCAATCGCCAAATTTCGTATCATCTGATTCAGCGTTTAAACGCTCGACCATTGGATGCTCTGGATTTAATTCAAAAATAGGTTTTGTCGCGCCCACTTCTTGGCCTGCCGCTTTAAGCATACGCTCTAAGTTTGCACTCATATCGTTGCTATCGGCTACTAAACACGCTGGGGAATCCGTTAAACGATGTGTAATACGCACATCTTTCACTTTGTCACCTAGCGCTGTTTTAACACGACCCACTAAGTCTTCGAAGTTTTTATCAACTTCTTCTTGTGCTTTTTTCTCAGCTTCATCTTCCAATTCACCAAGATCTAAATCACCTTTTGCAACTGATTGAAGCTCTTTTCCATCAAACTCAGTTAATGAATTAGTCATCCATTCATCAACACGGTCTGTTAGCAATAATACTTCAATACCTTTTTTGTTGAATACTTCTAAGTGTGGGCTGTTTTTCGCTGCGGCGAAGCTTTCTGCTGTGATGTAGTAAATTTTGTCTTGCTTGTCATTCATACGTTCAACGTAATCAGCCAATGACACTGTTTGTTCTTCAGTACCCGTTTCAGTCGATGCAAAACGGATTAATTTAGCTAACGCTTCTTTATTAGCGAAATCTTCACCCGGGCCTTCTTTAATAACTTGGCCAAACTCTTGCCAGAATGTCGCGTATTTCTCTGCATCTTTCTTAGCCAATTTCGCCAGCTCACTCAGCACTTTCTTCACTGATGCTGTGCGAATGCTATCAATCGTTTTACTGCCTTGTAAAATTTCACGTGATACGTTCAATGGTAAGTCATTAGTATCAATCACACCACGAATGAAACGTAGGTAACGTGGCATTAATTGATCAGCATCTTCCATAATGAACACGCGTTTTACATACAGTTTTAAACCTTGTGAACGATCTTGATCATATAAATCAAATGGTGCTTTTGAAGGTACATAAAGTAATGATGTATATTCAGTTTTACCTTCAACTTTATTGTGGCTCCAAATTAATGGCTCCTGAAAGTCGTGAGATACTTGTTTGTAGAACTCTTGATATTGTTCATCGCTGATTTCGTTTTTAGATAATGTCCATAATGCAGTTGCTTTGTTGACTGTTTCGTCTTCTAAAACCACAGACTCATCAATCTTGCCTTCTTCATCAGGCACAGCATCTTTTTGCATAACAATCGGTAAATTGATGTGATCCGAGTATTTAGTAATGCAATTACGTAAACGCCAGCTGTTTAAAAATTCTTCTTGATCTTCACGAAGATGCAAGATGACTTCTGTTCCACGTGTTGGTTTATCAATTGTTTCAATGGTGAAATCACCTTTACCTTCAGAGCTCCACTCAACACCATGTTCTGATGTTAAACCCGCGCGGCGTGTTTTCAATGTTACTTTGTCAGCAACAATAAATGCTGAGTAAAAACCAACACCAAATTGACCAATTAGTTGAGAATCTTTCGATTCATCGCCAGTCATTTTGTCAAAGAATTTTTTAGTCCCTGAGTTCGCAATCGTGCCTATATTTTCAATCACTTCTTGGCGGTTCATACCAACACCGTTATCCGTAATGGTGATTGTTTTGGCATCTTTATCAAAAGCAACACGAATCTTTAATTCTGCATCACTTTCGTATAGTGCATCGTCAGATAAAGCTTCAAAGCGCAATTTATCTGAGGCGTCCGCTGCATTAGAAACCAACTCACGCATAAAGATTTCTTTGTTGCTGTACAAAGAATGGATCATAAGATCCAATAATTGTGAAACTTCTGTTTGGAAACCTAACGTTTCCTTATGTGCATCAACACTCATTAATTCATGCCTCCATTTAGGCTTGTTTTGATATAAAACCAGCATATTGGGGCAACCTCATCAAAGTTCAAGTATTTTACTGAAATATTTCATTGATATTAGACGCTATTATTTTGTCCACAAGTCATGCTATTGTCCCAGTTAGCAGTGATTAATAATGGTTATATAGTTATATGGCAGAAAGCGAGCTACGCATTGTTACCTATAATCTTCATAAGGGCTTTAGCGCTGGGAATCGCCGTTTTGTATTGCATAAAATCCGTGAAGCTTTACTCACCACTAAGGCCGATATTTTATTTCTGCAAGAGATGCAAGGTGAGCATACTAAACATCAACAAACGCACCTCAACTGGCCAGTTTGCTCCCATTCTGAATTTTTAGCGCAAGATGATTGGCCGCATATTGCCTATGCCAAGAATGTTGAATACTCTGCCGGACATCACGGCAATGCCTTACTAAGCAAATACCCTTTTGTTCAATGGGAAAATATTAATCTTTCACCCTTTACTTGGGCCAGCCGCAGCCTACTACACGGCAGTATCAAACGGGCTAATTTTGACCAAGTTCTCCATATAATATGCATTCATTTAGGCTTAATGGGCATAGAACGTCGTCGCCAGTTTGATATGCTATCAAAACGGATTGCCGAACATGTTCCACACGATGCACCGCTTATTGTCGCTGGTGATTTCAATGATTGGACTGGCCAAGGAGAAAAACATTTTGCTCAACAATTAGATCTGAAAGAAACATTTCGAACCTTACATAATCATTATGCAAAATCATGGCCGGCTTGGATGCCAATGCTCACTATGGATAGAATTTATTACCGCGGCTTAGATCCTATCTCATGCGAACGTCCAGTCCATAAAGTATGGAAAAAACTATCGGATCATACCCCCTTAATCGCCACGTTTTCACAACACTCATGACGCAACAAACACCCCAAAATAGACTCACCTTAGCCAATCTACTGACGAGTCTTCGTTTTGTCTTCGCTCCAGGATTAATTTGGCTAGCATGGCATGGCTACAGCGAACAGTTTTTATGGCTATTGGCCTTTACTTTTTTAACCGATGTGCTTGATGGTATGGCAGCAAGAATGCTCAATCAACAAAGTGAGTTTGGTGCATTACTTGATAGCGCAGCAGATATAATTATCTATGCCATAATGTCAGTATCAATTTGGTGGTTGTGGCCAGAAATTGTAGAGCGCGAGAAGTTGTTTATACTGCTGGCAATCGTCAGTTATCTATCACCTGTTCTAATCGGTCTTGTCAAATTCCGTGCTTTAACGGCTTATCATACCGTGTTGGTCAAACTAGCCGTACTATGCATTGGCACTTCATTTTTTATCCTATTCATATTCGATATAGCGTGGCCATTCCAGCTTGCTGTAATAATCAGCTTACTTGCCGCTATGGAAGAAGTAGCTATCACCTTATATTTAACTGAAATACGATCTGACATCCACTCTTTATGGCAATTGATTTACAAAACCAATAAATAAATCGATATACATTTTAAACTTTAATATTTCGTAATAACCCCTTTCTTGCCGTTTCTAGCACCACAAAATATAGCTGCAATTAAAATATATGTAAATAGCTAAAGTTATTGTAAGTTTGTTCGCTATCATAGTTATAAGCTCATAAGCCATCTCTAAATGAGGCGATCACAATGGAAATCCAAACCAAGCAATTTAGTCAGCAAGTGAATGATTTGACTAAAAGTGTTGATAAGAAAGCAAATGGGCCGGCGGGACAAACCGTGTCTGATTTAACCCAGCTTAGAAATAACGCAAAAAAACAACTTAATGCTGCTATTTTAGAATCAACGATTAATGTCAGCGCCTCTAATTCACCTCAATCATTGGTTTTAAAAACAGCGTTAGCAGGCATTAATGATGCACTCAAAGGAACGCTAGGTGACAATGCAATTCAAACAGCCGTTGACGCCGGTTTGAATGTCAGTCCCGATGCAACTGCCGAACGTATTGTGTCACTAAGTACCGCATTTTTTAGTGGCTATCAACAACAGCACCCTGAATTATCAGAGCAAGATGCACTAACAAAATTCACCACACTTATCGGCGGCGGTATTGATCACGGTTTTTCTGAAGCGCGAGACATTTTATCAGGCTTAAGTGTACTGAATGGTGATGTTGCTAGTAACATTGATAGCACCTATGCCCTTGTTCAAGAGAAATTATCGGCCTTCGTAGAAAATTTTAATTCTAGTGGTTCTACAGCCAAAGCAGAATGATTAGTTTATTTCAACGCGCATACTGCTTGAGACGGATTGCAATGCAGCTTCAATTGCTTGGCAATTTCCTTTGGCATCCGCAAACGATAGTTTTGGTGCCGTATTATTTAATATCGCAGCACTAAAGTGTTCAATTTCCAGATCAAAATGATTGGCAGCTTCTAGTTGTAGTTGATGGCGTTCGCCAGCATCTGTCCACCACGTTACGACCGGCAAATCATCAGGGTTATTCCACACGGTTTCACATTTAACACCACCTAAAGTGCCGATGATTTCATATTCACTACGACGAGCACGTTCAAAGCTCATATCAAATTGGGCGTATTTACCCTCTCCATAATCTAATATTCCACTTAAACTGACATCAGCACCGCTTTCATTTAAATTAGCCGTGGCGATAACCGATTTTGGCTCACTGTCGAACCACTTACGAGCAGTATGTATAGCATAAGGACCAATATCCCACATCGCCCCCCCACCATGAGCAATATCACGGTTAATTCGATATAAACGTGCTGGTTTCATCGGGAATGAAAAACACGTTTTTACGGTTCGAACTTCGCCAATGACACCCGAATCAATGAGTTGATGCACGGCATCATGCTGAGGATGGAACACATACATAAAGCCTTCCATCACTTTTACATTATGTTTAATCGCAGCGGCTTCAATGGCTTCAATCTCTGCTACTTTGAGTGTCATTGGCTTTTCAATCAACACATGTTTACCTTGCTCAATCGCTCTTAATGCCCATTCGGTGTGCTCTTCATTTGCCATAGGCAAATACACAGCATCAATATCTGGGTTTGTTAATAAGGCTTCAGGATTATCTAGGGTCAACACCTCTGTCAGCTGTGGTGCATATTTTGCTAACGTTTCAGCAGCAGCATTGGGGCGTCGGCTGGCAATCGCTACTAATTTAGTATTGCTCGAATTGACAATCGCAGGTAGCAGGCGCTCGTTCACTCGTGCAGCACCCAAAATACCCCAACGCACTACAGCTTGATTTGTCATTGTGTTACTCCATAAATAATGTATATAGTGCAAGCATCATAACCATTTAATGCGGCCAACTCCACTACTATAAACCCCTGTAAATTTAAGTGTTTTTATCTGCGTTTATTTAGCATATGCTTAACAAACAAAAATTCTTCACCCTAAATATTAAGGACTTATTATGACTATTGAAGTTGGACAACGTTTACCTGCTGGAAAATTAACTGAATGTAATGAGTTTGACCCTGAAAATGGCTGCCCAACTAATCCGCAAGCCGTTGATGTTGCCGAATTAGCGCAGGGTAAAAAGATTATTTTATTTGGTGTGCCAGGTGCATTTACACCACTCTGTTCAGCACAGCATTTACCAGGTTATGTTGAATATGCCGACCAAATTAAGGCGGCTGGTGCTGATGAAATTTGGTGTCTTTCTGTAAATGATGCCTTTGTAATGGCAGCTTGGGGCAAGCAAAATAATAGTGCAGGTAAAGTTCGCATGATGGCTGATGGCAGCGCCGAATATACCAAAGCATTAGGCTTAGATCGCGATTTAACTGGCGGCGGCATGGGGATCCGTTGTTTCCGCTTCGGCATGTTAATTGATGACGGTATCGTCAGTTACCTTGGTGTTGAAGGTTCTGGCGAATTTGGCGTATCTAAAGCTGAAACATTATTAGAACAGATATAAAATCACATTATTACGAATCACGGTGCTCAATAACACCGTGATTCGCAATAAAAATATCAGTCGCTAACTGATAAAAAATACCATGTTCAACTATCCCTGGAATATTATTTAATTGCGCATTCAATTCATTCGCATCCAATGATTTATCAAAAGTCATATCCAATACTAAACTGCCATGAGTCGTAATAACTAAGCCATCGCCATTGCTATTTGGCCGTAAACCACCCTCACCGCCAATCTGCTCAAGACTTCGTAAGACCATCTGCCAAGAGAAAGGCGCCACTTCAACAGGAATCGGGTATTTCTCGCCAATACGACTCACACACTTTGCTTGCTCTGCCATCACATAGAATTTATCACTGGCTTTGGCTAATAATTTTTCTTTGACCAGATCAAAACCACGGCCTTTTAATAAACTCATATCAGCTGTGATTTCATCGGCACCATCAACATATAAATCTAACTGGCTGACATGCTCTATTGCGACAAGCGGTAACCCTAATTGCTGTGCCTTAATAGTGCTGACAATAGAACTTGCTACTGCAGTAACATCTAAGCCTTCTTGTTGCTTTCGTCGTGCAAGCTGCTCAATAAAATAATTAGCCGTTGATCCTGTTCCTAGGCCAACAACCATGTTATTTTCAACAAAACTAGCAGCGTAATTCGCCACCAATTGTTTATCACTTAAAGCTGAATTGCTTGTTTGCTCAGTCATGGTCGGCTCTCATTTATAGTTGGCAAATAATTGTTGTCAGCATACCATGCTATTTTCAGTCTTTCAGAGAATCAATTATGAATAATATTGAGCCTATTATTAGTGAAATTGAGTTAGTCACTGGTATTGATATGAGTCAACATCAACTTAGCCCTGTGAGTGGCGGCTCTATTAACACTGCTTATCGAGTGCAAACAGCTCAACATTCTTATTTCATAAAATTAAACCAGCCTAAACGAGCAAGTATGTTCGAAGCAGAAGTCAAAGGGCTTACCGAAATGAGAGGCTTAGACTTCGTTCGTATTCCTGGGGTCGTCTGCAATGGCCAGACTGAGCATCATAGTTACCTTGTGCTAGAATATATCGAAATAAGTAGCTTGCATGATAGTGCTGCTAAGTTATTAGGCACACAATTAGCTCAATTACATCGCCATACGCAGCCCTTTTTTGGCTGGTATACTGATAATACTATTGGTAGTACACCGCAATATAATAATCGCGAGCACGATTGGGCGACCTTTTGGAAAAAGTATCGTCTAGGCCCACAACTCGAATTTGCAAGCCAAAATGGCTTTAATGGCAATCTGCAATCCCAAGGTGCTCTGCTTTTAGAACAACTTCATCATTTTTTTGATGGTTACACACCATCACCTTCTCTATTACATGGTGATTTATGGAGTGGTAATGCTGCTGCTGATTCACACGGTAATCCCGTTATCTTTGATCCCGCTTGTTATTACGGCGATCGAGAGTCAGATATAGCAATGACAGAATTATTTGGTGGTTTTGATTTAGACTTTTACAATGCTTATCAAGCTGAATACCCTCTCGATTCAGCTTATAAAACTAGAAAAACACTTTATAACCTTTACCACATTCTTAATCATTTAAATTTATTTGCTGGTAGCTATTTAGGCCAAGCTGAGAACATGATTAATCAATTACTTGCTGAGATAAAATAATGAACCAAATTAAAGTACTATTCGTTTGCATGGGCAATATCTGCCGTTCTCCTACTGCTGAAGGGGTATTCAATAAGCATATTAAAGATATGGGCACAACAGATCGCTTCAATGTCGATTCTGCGGGAACACATGCCTACCATGTTGGCGAGCAATCAGATCCTCGTTCACGACAAACCGCTCAAAGTCGCGGTGTAGATTTATCAAAAATACGGGCGAGAAAAGTAGCCTCTTCCGATTTCGAACAATTTGACCATATTTTGGCCATGGATAGCAGCAATTACCGCATCCTGATTGATTCTTGCCCGGCACAGTATCAACATAAAATAGCATTATTTTTAGATTACGCTCCTGAACAAAGTGAAACTGATGTGCCTGATCCCTATTACGGTGAAGCCAATGGTTTTGATCATGTTTTTGATTTAGTTGAAGATGCTTCTGAAGGATTTTACCAACACATTATGAAATAAATACCTGTCACCTCTTTCACATAGTTGAGTTGGGATGTATCATTAAAAATCTTTTCTACCGCCTAATCTAAATATTAAGGTATTTTAAATGCTCAAGCACTTGCAATCTAACCGTTCAATCATAGGCACTTTGTGCTTTAGCATATTAATACTGGCTTTTCCGCAAATTTCATTCGCATCAGCCGATGTTCCAATGTTGGACTTAACTAACCATTGGGTTGGTTATGCAGGGCTAGTCATTTTTGTTCTGGCTTATATACTCGTTATCGCAGAAGAAGAAATTCATATGCGCAAGTCGAAGCCCGTAATGGTTGCTGCAGGTATTATCTGGGCCATGATTGCTTTTATCTATGCAGGTCAAGCAGACACGGCTTACCACCACACTGCAGAGGTTATGATTCGTCACAACTTACTTGAATATGCTGAATTAATGCTATTCCTACTGGCTGCAATGACTTATATCAATACGATGGGGGAACGCGGTGTATTTGATGCCTTACGTAGCTGGTTAGTGAACCAAGGCTTTTCACTTCGAACTATTTTCTGGTTGACGGGCGTTCTAGCATTCTTTATTTCACCTATTGCTGATAACTTAACAACAGCATTACTCATGGCCACCGTTGCCATGGCTGTAGGTGGAGACAATCATGAGTTCGTAGCCATCGCCTGTATCAATATCGTTGTTGCTGCTAATGCGGGTGGTGCATTCAGTCCATTTGGTGATATTACAACCCTAATGGTTTGGCAAAAAGGCGTCGTCGAATTTCAAGAATTTTTCGTATTATTTGTCCCTTCTGTTGTGAACTGGATTATTCCTGCTGCCATTATGTCTATGGCTGTTCCTAAGGGACAACCTGAAGCCTTAAAAGAAACGGCCACCATGAAATCAGGAGCATTTGTTGTTGTCGGCCTATTTTTACTAACCATCACAATGGCAGTCTGTGCGCATAATTTCTTACATATACCCCCAGTAATAGGCATGATGACCGGTTTAGGCTTCTTAAAACTGTACGGTTATTCAATAAAAATGCGTGATAAACGACTTTTTGAAGCTTCTTTAGAAGGGTCTGTTTTGTCTGTTGATGGTACTAGAGCGGAACAAGAGCCATTTAATATCTTCAAACAATTAGAACGTGCCGAGTGGGATACCTTAATGTTCTTCTACGGTATTATTCTATGTGTGGGTGGTTTGGGTACCATCGGTTACCTTGCTGTCGGCTCAGAATTTATGTACGACGACTTGGGCCCTACTAATGCCAATATTCTGGTGGGTATATTATCTGCCATTATTGATAATATCCCAGTAATGTTTGCTGTACTTTCGATGATGCCGGAGATGGATCATGGTCAATGGTTACTAGTAACATTAACGGCTGGTGTAGGTGGTTCATTGTTATCCATTGGTTCTGCTGCTGGTGTTGCAGTAATGGGCCAAGCTCGTGGAATTTACACGTTCTTCGCTCATTTGAAATGGATTTGGGCCATTGCTCTAGGCTACGCTGCAAGTATTTGGGTTCACTTATGGTTGAATGCTGACTTATTCACTTCAGTACACTAAAACCACTACCAAAAATTTAAAATTATTTTATTCCGGATAGTTTTCTATCCGGATTAACCTTATAAGAGTATAAAGTTTCATGCTTTACAGCACAGATGATCTACGTATCTCAGGCATGCAGGAAGTACTTCCTCCAGCCGAGTTACATCAAGAATTACCCCTCACCAATCACGCTTCTGCAACGGTGTTTAATGCCCGAAACCTAACTCAAAAAATTGTCCATGGCGGTGATGATCGCCTTATTGTTATTGTCGGCCCATGCTCTATTCATGATCCTGATGCCGCTCGTGACTATGCAACTCGCCTCAAACCACTAATTACAGAATTAAAAGATGACCTTCATATCATCATGCGCGTCTATTTTGAAAAACCACGTTCGGTGACTGGTTGGAAAGGTCTTATTAATGACCCTTATCTTGATGGCAGCTTTAAAATAAATGATGGCCTGCATTTTGCCCGTAAGTTATTACTCGATTTAGCTGAAATGGGCGTGCCTGCTGGCAGTGAATATTTAGATTTAATCAGCCCTCAATATATTGCTGACTTGATTTCATGGGGTGCAATTGGTGCCCGCACAACTGAAAGCCAAGCTCATCGAGAATTAGCCTCTGGGCTTTCATGTCCTATCGGCTTTAAGAATGCAACTGATGGTGGTTTACAAATTGCTGTAGATGCTTGTATGTCTGCATCTAAACCACATCACTTTATGTCACTCACTAAAGCAGGTCATTCCGCAATTTTCTCAACCACTGGCAACCCTGATTGTCACGTTATTTTGCGTGGTGGTAAAACGCCAAACTACGATATTGCAAGTATTCAAAAAACCTCTGAAACCATCGGCCAGACAGGACAAAAGCCATTATTTATGATCGATTGTAGCCATGCCAATAGCGGTAAAAGCCATATACAACAAGAAGCAGTTTGCCGTGATGTCACTGCTCAAATTGCTAATGGCGAAAAACGTATTATGGGTATAATGCTAGAAAGTAACCTTGTTGCAGGCAGGCAGAATTGTGAAGAAGGTAAGGAGCTAGTCTACGGACAAAGTATTACCGATGCCTGTATGGCCTGGGAAAATAGTGAAGTGTTGTTGAGGGAGCTGGCCGCAGCTGTACGACAACGCCGTTCACAGTAATTCTTTTCATTGAATAACTATAAGTCATTAATTGAAAAGAATTATTGTGTAGAAACACACATTTCGAAACATAGCTCAATACAGTATACTACGTAGTTATTAAAGTTCACCTGTGCCGTTATTTTATCGACTCGCAGTTAAATCAGTAGGTTATTGTATGGCAGAGTATGCCCTCATATTAATTAGCACCATCCTTGTAAATAATATTGTCCTAGTTAAATTTTTAGGGCTATGCCCTTTTATGGGTGTTTCTCGCAAATTAGAAACCGCTATGGGAATGGGCTTAGCGACTACCTTCGTACTTACTTTATCCTCTATTTGTAGTTTTTTAATCAATGAGTTTTTGCTGATTCCACTCGGCATTGAATTTCTGCGTACCATCAGTTTCATTTTTGCTATTGCTGTTGTCGTGCAATTCACTGAATTGGTTGTTCATAAAACAAGCCCTCTTCTTTACCAAGTGCTAGGGATATTTTTACCCTTAATTACAACCAATTGTGCAGTATTGGGCGTTGCGCTATTGAATGTACAAGAAGGTCACGGTTTCTTAGAATCCGCCCTATATGGTTTCGGCGCAGCTATTGGTTTTTCTATGGTTTTAGTTATCTTTGCAGCAATGCGTGAACGCATTGATGTTGCCGATGTTCCAGCCCCTTTTCAGGGAGCAGCAATTGCATTGATCACAGCAGGTTTAATGTCTATGGCATTTATGGGGTTTGCAGGCTTGGTGAAATAACATGTTGACTGCAATTCTAGCTATAACGCTATTAGCGTTAATTTTTGGTCTACTATTAGGTTATGCCTCAATCAAGTTTAAAGTTGATGGCGACCCTATTGCCGATCAAATTGATAAAATACTACCGCAAACTCAATGTGGCCAATGTAGCTTTCCAGGCTGTCGCCCTTATGCTGAAGCCATTGCTGCAGGTGAAGTGGATATCAACCGCTGTCCGCCGGGTGGTGAAGCCACGATTCAAGCACTCGCTGATTTATTAGAAGTTGAAGTCAAACCGCTTGATAATGAGTGTGGCATTGAAAAACCAAAAACATTGGCGGTTATTGATGAAGATCGCTGTATCGGTTGCACATTATGTATTCAAGCCTGTCCCGTTGATGCAATTTTAGGTGCTGCTAAACAGATGCATACCGTCATATCCGATGAATGTACTGGTTGTGAACTTTGCGTAGCTCCTTGCCCAGTTGACTGTATTGATATGGTTGAAACAGAAGTCAATCCTAATACATGGCGCTGGCCTGATCCTGCTCGTATTGAGCTACAAGTAGGAGAAAATAAATGACGAGTAAATTAAGTTCATTTCCAGGGGGCTTAAAGCTAGCTGGCCATAAGAAACTTTCCACTCAAACAGCGATTCAGAAGCCGCCTCTAAGTAAAAAGCTTATCTTGCCGCTGCAGCAACATATTGGTGCAGCGTCATCACCTATTGTTGAAGTAGGCGATAAAGTACTTAAAGGCCAGAAAATTGCACGTGCTGATGGTCATGTATCTGTTTATTTACATGCCCCGAGTTCAGGTACAGTTAGCGCGATAGATGACCATGCTATACCTCACCCATCCGGCTTATCCGCCTTATGCATTACCATTGAAACTGATGGCGAAGATCGTTGGATTGAACGTAAACCAATCCCTGATTTTACCGCCGTATCAGAGCATGAAATCCGCCAGCTAATCCGTGAAGCAGGAATTGTTGGTCTAGGTGGCGCTGGTTTTCCTAGCTATATCAAACTTAACCCAGGCATTCACCATCATGTTGAAACACTAATCATTAATGGCGTTGAGTGTGAACCTTATATCACCTGTGATGATATGTTGATGCGTGAACGTTCCAGTGAAATCCTTGATGGCCTCGAGATTATGCAATATGCATTAGGTGTGAAACGGTGCGTTATTGCGATTGAAGATAATAAGCCAGAAGCTCTTTCAGCAATGGAATTAGCACTTGCGTCACGCACCTTTAAAAATACTTCTATTGTGGTTATCCCTACTCGCTACCCAGCTGGTAGTGAGAAACAGTTAATTCAAGTTATTACCGGCAAAGAAGTACCAACCAAAGGCCTAGCCATCGACTTAGGTATTATTTGTCATAATGTTGGTACGACCTATGCTATAGGACGTACCATCAATCATGGTGAACCCCTTATTTCCCGGATTGTGACCGTCACCGGCAAACATGTAAATAAAGCCGGTAACTTTGAAACACTATTAGGCACACCAATGCATGAGTTGTTAGCCTTTTGTGAAACAGAACGTAAGGCTGATGATCCATTTATCTTAGGTGGTCCCATGATGGGCTATAACTTATCGGGCGATCATCTACCTGTCACAAAGACGGCTAACTGTATTTTAGTCGGTGTTGATGATGCTGCTCCAGCCACTACGCCTATGCCATGTATCCGCTGTGGTGATTGTGCAACAGCTTGCCCAGCCGGTTTATTGCCACAACAACTCTATTGGCATGCTCGAGCAAAAGATCTTGAAAAAACACAAGAATATAATTTATTTGATTGTATTGAGTGTGGCTGTTGCAGTTATGTCTGTCCAAGTAAGATTCCATTGGTTCACTATTTTCGTTTTGCTAAAACAGAAACAATGAATCAACAACTTGAAACAGAAAAGTCTGATATTGCTCGTGTTCGCCATGAGAATAGACTTGCTCGCCAAGAAGCTGAGAAACAAGAAAAAGAAGAACGTCAGCGTCAACGTAAACTAGCATTAGCCGCATCGAAAGCAGCTAAAGAAAAAAAAGCTGCTGCAGCCGCATCATCAGAACCTGAAAGTGAGGAACAATAAAAGATGCCTTTAAGTCGCTTATCTTCGCCCTTTTTATCCGGTGTTAATCGCGTAACATTACATATGTTGCACCTATTACTTGCTCTTGTTCCTGCTGTTATTGCATTGGTTTATTTCTTTGGTCCTAGTGTCCTCATTACAATAACTCTGGCCGTTGTAGTAGCCATAAGTGCTGAAACACTAATGTTGAAGCTACGCAATCGACCTATTAAAGCCTTTTTATTAGATGGCAGTGCTGTTGTCACAGCCGTATTACTGGCTATTGCTCTACCTCCCTTAGCACCATGGTGGTTAACAACTGTCGGTATTTTATTTGCCATTATATTTGCTAAGCATCTCTATGGTGGTTTGGGCTATAATCCCTTTAACCCCGCCATGATTGCTTATGTTTTATTGCTTGTGTCATTTCCTTTAGAAATGACCCGCTGGTTACCAGTAGTCGGTTTAAATGAACAAGCGCTGGATTTCACATCAACTTTTCAAGTTATCTTTAGCGGCCAACTTGCAAGTGGCATTGATACTATGTCAGGTGCAACGCCATTAGATGCAATGAAAACTCAAATTGGATTATCAAAGTCACCTTCACTTATTTTACAACAATCGCTTTTTAATGGTTTCGCTGGTCAAGGTTGGATGTGGTTAAATATTTGGTTTGCTTTAGGTGGTCTTTACCTTATTAATCGTCGCGTCATCAGCTGGCATATTCCAACAGCCATGCTGGTCGGTCTAGCGTCGATTAGTTTAGTAACTTGGTTAGTGTCTCCAGAAACAACTGCATCGCCAATTTTCCATCTGCTAAACGGTGGCACTATGTTGGGCGCATTTTTTATCGCTACCGATCCTGTTACTGCGGCAACCACAATCAAAGGCCGTTTAGTCTTTGGAGCCGGCGTAGGCTTACTGACCTACATCATTCGAATTTGGGGTGGCTATCCTGATGGGATCGCTTTCGCTATAATAATCATGAACATGCTTGTTCCATTAATTGATTATTACACTCAGCCCCGTGTGTACGGTGCAGCAAACAAATGACTGTACTCAATACTTCAATTCTCCGCGTAGGTCTCATGCTGGCTATTTTCGCAATAGTGGCGACAAGCCTTGTGGCTATCACTGAGGACAATACTCGTGATAAAATTGTCGAAAATGAAAAGAAAACCTTATTAGCTGCTATCAACGCACTAGTTGATAGCAATGACTATAATAATGACATTATTACAGATATACTCATCTTACCTAAAACGAAACGTTTAAACACACGGGAAAACAGTATTGTCTATCGTGCTCGCAAAGATAATCAGCCGATTGCAGCCGTATTTACAACGATTGCACCTAATGGTTATAGCGGGAAAATAAAATTACTCATTGGCGTAAATTATGATGGTAGCTTGGCGGGAGTGCGAGTAATTAGTCACAAAGAGACACCAGGATTAGGTGATAAAATAGATCTAAAAAAAGCAGACTGGATCCTGCAATTTAATAATTTATCTCTGATTGTTCCAGTTGAATCCAAGTGGAAAGTTAAAAAGGATGGTGGACAGTTTGACCAATTCACCGGTGCTACAATTACCCCTCGCGCAGTGGTCAAGGCTATTAAGAATGCTTTATACTTTTTCGAAAAAAATCGCGATGACTTATTTAAGGTGATAGATGAATGAATGCTGTCTATGGTCCCATTATTCGTGAAGGCTTATGGAAGAACAACCCCGCCTTAGTACAACTACTTGGTCTATGCCCATTACTGGCTGTAAGTAATACTACAATCAATGGATTAGGTCTTGGTTTAGCCACTATTCTGACCTTAGTTGCATCAAACGGTTTAGTGTCGTTATTACGTCACCAAATTCCTGACGAAGCTCGCCTGCCCGTATTCATGATAATAATTGCCTCAATCGTTACTATTATTGAGCTCTCAATGAATGCGTGGTTTCACGAGTTATATTTAATCCTCGGTATATTTATTCCTTTAATCGTGACCAATTGTGCCATTATCGGCCGCGTAGAAGCATTTGCAGCCAGAAACCCCGTTGGCCCTTCTATCGTAGATGGTCTAATGATGGGCTTAGGCTTTACTGCTGTATTAGTACTACTTGGTGCTATGCGCGAAGTGATTGGCCAAGGAACATTACTAAGCGAAGCACATTTAATGTTTGGTGAATCTGCTAGTCAATTAACCATCGTTGTATTTGAAGAATACCGTGGCTTTTTGATGGCGTTATTACCACCAGGTGCCTTTATTGGTTTGGGTTTAATTGTCGCCTTAAAGAATGCGATTGATGCCAAGCAATCAATCAAGCAGGTACCCGTTAACAGTACAACAAAACCCATTTCAGCTTAAATTGTGAATCAAGCACAACGTCACAAATTTTTCGCGGCACTTAGAGCGGACAATCCTGAGCCAACTACTGAGCTTAATTTCAGTAGTACTTTTGAATTATTGATTGCCGTCATCCTATCAGCACAAGCAACTGATATTGGCGTTAATAAAGCAACGGATAAACTCTACCCTATTGCCAATACACCCGAATCTATTCTTGCTTTAGGTGTTAATGGCTTAAAGCAATATATTAAAACCATTGGCCTGTTTAATAGTAAAGCTGCAAATGTTATTAAAACCTGTCAGCAGCTCATTACACTTCATAATAGTGAAGTGCCTGATGACCGAGATGCACTTGAGGCTTTACCTGGCGTTGGCCGAAAAACAGCAAATGTTATTTTAAATACGGTATTCAAACACCCTGTGATAGCTGTAGATACGCATTTATTTCGTTTATCAAACCGAACAGGTTTAGCTAAAGGAAAAACAGTCCGTGCAGTTGAAGATCGCCTAATGAAAGTCGTACCCAGTGAGTTCAAGCAAGATGCTCATCACTGGCTCATTTTACATGGTCGATACGTCTGCATTGCACGCAAACCTCAATGCACGAACTGTGTTGTTAATCAATTATGTGATGACTATCGCCGCCAAAAAAAGATACTAGCTAAGGCATCATCACAATGATATTCGGCCAAAACCGTCAACAGTTACGCCAGATGTATCGTGATACTTGGCAAAAAAAACTGGCTGACGAACCACTGTCAGATCTTGAATCTATGGTAGCTCAGGTTATTTCTGAACACCCTGAATACCATAAAATATTTAGCAGTGAAGCTAGTCTACAGCAAGAGTATTTTGTTGAAAATGGACAGACCAACCCTTTTTTGCACATGGGTTTGCATATTTCTTTACACGAACAAATCTCAACGGATAGGCCAGCAGGCATTCGTAGCTTATATCAACAATTACAAGTCAAATTTAATAACGCACATGACACTGAGCATCAGATGATGGAAGCATTAACAGAATCATTATGGCTGGCGCAACGCAATAACAAAGCCCCATCTGAATCAGTTTACCTTGCCTCATTAAACAAATTACTATGACAAATATGATAACTGCTACAATCGAATTTTCATTTAAAGGTGAAACCCACCGCCCTAGTGCAGAATTAGAACTTGATCAACTGATGCAACAGCACGGTGCCATTCCCCCACTGCACTCTATGCTTGCCACACTTCATAATATTGGTAGCTATTCATATGAATATGAAATGTTAGAGGCAGAAGAAGTTAAATTTTCAAATGCAAAAGGTGAGGCTTTAAATTTTTTCAATAATAATCAATTTGATCTTGCTGAATTTGAACAGAATTGGCATGAGAAAAACATTTTGACTCAGCTTGAGCTCATCGTTAAACAAAATTTAAATATTGACGATATCCAGCAACACCCAAAGCTTAAGAATGTGATCATTGCTGCATACCAACTTGGACAAAAAACGAATTAATTATTATGAGCACCCTTAGCTTGATAACTCTTAACCTTCCTGGACTATTCCCATGAAAGCATATGGCTTTAACAGTAATGATTCTTCACCCGCTTTGTTTGAACCAGCAACGCCTGAAGCCACAGGTCATGATGTATTAGTTGAAATTGATGCCATTGCCGTTAACCCAGTTGATACTAAAGTCATAGCAGCCATTAACGAACAATTAGAATCACCTAAAGTTGTCGGTTGGGATGCAACCGGTACTGTTGGTTCAATCGGTGAAAATGTCACACTATTTAAAACGGGTGATAAAGTATTTTATGCAGGCGACCTTACTCGACCCGGTTGTTATGCCAGTCACCAGCTTGTAGATGAACGCCTTGTCGGTCACGCACCTAAAACACTTACAGCAGAACAAAGTGCCGTAATGCCACTAACGAGTATTACCGCTTGGGAAGCCTTATTCTCACGTTTAAGAATGACTGAAACTCATGATGCAGGTAAAAACATTCTGATTATTGGAGGTGCCGGAGGTGTCGGTTCTATCGCAATCCAACTTGCTAAATCCATTGTTAAATTAAATGTCATCGCCACAGCATCTCGTACAAACTCAGAGAAATGGTGTCGAGAATTAGGTGCAGATTATATTATTAATCACCATAGTGATTTAGCTCTTCAATACCGAGGACTTGGCATTGCTGATCCTGATTATATTTTATGCCTTAATGACACTGATAGACATTTTTCAGCTATGGCTGAGCTTATCGCACCTCAGGGCATGATTTGTAGTATTGTCGGTACGCAAGAGAAGCACGATCTTGATATTCTCAAATCCAAAAGCGCAGGTTTTGTATGGGAGTTTATGTTTACTCGTCCAATGTTCAAAACAAGTGATATGCTTAAACAACATCAACTTCTCAACGCCATCGCTAACTTACTTGATGAAGGAAAAATCGTCAGTACACACAAGCAAACAATAGGGGCTATTAGCAGTAAAAATATTAGTCTCGCCCACCAACAATTAAAGACCGGCACGACGCTTGGGAAAATTGCTTTAACAGCAATTATATAGACACTATTTCACCAATAGCATTATCATCGTATAATTAACTATTTATATTAAACCTTAAGGTTCATCATGGCTTCTCAAAATTCAGGTAAATTCTTTGTTGGCAGTATTGTTACTTTCCTAATTATCTTTGGTGTCATAAAAGTGGTTCTTTCAACAATGCTAGATGTTGGAAAAAATATTGCCGCACCTGAAAGCATGCAGGCAGAAGATATTGCAGAAAGAATCAAACCTATTGCTGAAGTTTATATTGGTGAAGCACCTGTTATTGTAACGGCGGCTGTTGAGGCACCAGCTGCCAGTGGTGGTGCTCTGATCGTGACTCAAGTCTGCGCACTATGCCATTCGTCAGGAATGATGAACTCTCCAAAACTAGGAGATGTTGATGCTTGGGCACCTCGTATTGAGAAAGGTATTGAGACACTTTATGACAGCGCAATTAATGGCTTAAATATGATGCCTGCACGTGGTGGACGGCCAGATTTAAGCGATGATGATATCAAGGCTGCTGTTGACCATATGTTATCTCTTGTAAAATAAATGGCCCCGCACGTGCTTTTTTTAGCAAATAACTAAATGAAAACTATTAACTTCCCATATATTGCGCTGGCCTTAAGCTCACTTTTATTATTGCTCATACTAAAAGGTAGTGAGATTACTGCAGATGGCACAACTCAAATACCGTTGCTGACATTATTAGTATTTAATGAGTTTTCATTCTTTGTCACCGCTATTGGTGCGTATATCGGCTTAAAAGAGTGTCGTATTACTGGATTCAGATCAATTTATGCCTTAGCATCCGTTTTTTGCTTATTGTTTTCTATAGCCTTCATGCTACTAGGAATTAAGCTCTGGCCGTTATAATAATGGCCTTCACTGCTTCAGCTGTAAATAAAGCGCCTCTACTTTGGCTCTAGCCCAAGGTGTTTTTCTTAAAAACTTAAGACTTGATTTAACGCTAGGATCGATTTGAAAACAATTAATATCAATTCGATACCCTAACTCTTCCCACCCAAGTTGCTCGACTAAATGACTCACTATTGATTCTAAGGTAAGGCCATGCAAAGGGTTATTAGCTTGTTGTTCTGACATAATGAATTATTTTATTCTGGGAATTAGACGATAAGCTTATCAGAAAATAGCTATTAACTATATTGCCAATAGCCTCATCACGATATACTTAGTTTAAAATTAAATTAATCAGCGTTATATTTAAACGCGCTGCAAAAGAAATAGGACTTATTTGTGACCAATAATGATGTTTTACGCCGGATCCGTTATACCTTTGATTATAACGATTCAAAAATGATTGGCATCTTTGCCGCCGCTGATGCTGAAGTGACTCGTGAGCAAATTAGCAGTTGGTTAAAGCGTGAAGAAGATCCTGATTATAAAAACTGTAGTGATGTTCAAGTTGCTACCTTCTTAAATGGCTTAATCAATGAAAACCGTGGCAAACGTGACGGCGAACAACCCAAGCCTGAAAAGAAAATTAATAACAATATCATTTTTAGAAAACTAAAAATTGCTTTAGATCTACGTGATGAAGATATTTTGGAAATCTTATTGCTGGCCGATCTTCAAATCAGCCGTCATGAATTAAGTGCTTTTTTCCGCCGCGCTGATCATAAACACTTCCGATCTTGTAAAGACCAAATTTTGCGTAACTTCCTACACGGTGCTCAAATCATGTATCGACCAGAAGAGTCAGATGACGAATCAGCTGAAGAAGGCTTCAAGTGGGATAAATAATCTGTATTAAGTCAGGCTTAATTTGGTTCCTATAAAAAGCAAGGCTTCAATACAATCTGACTCTCTGTGAAATAAATACGAGGCCTTTATTTCATCTGCAACACTCCTTTTACTTGCGTAAAATATTAGCATATTGCATCGACCGGTTGAAGCCAGAGTCAGATGCGGTCATTCGTTTAACATTCAAGCTATGCATCCAATTAAGGTGGTTGCATAGCTTACAAATTTCTTCATTGATTTGTTTTTACTGCTACTTGCAATAATGGCAATTAAACGCACAGGCTTTCTCTTCATAGAGGACGGCTCTCATCAACTTATCGAAATCGATTACTCTGTCAAACTGTGAATTCCTTCCCTAGAGCACCTTTAAAGAGCACTCTGGGGAAGGCTAAGATATAGAAGTTGATTTACTGACGAATACCTTCGATATGGAGTTCAAGTTCCACATGCGTAGATGCGGGGCCCAAATTGTAATCGATGCCATAATCGGCAAGTTTCAGTGTCGTTGTACCACTAAACCCTGCTCTATAACCACCCCAAGGATCATCACCTTCACCAATTTTTTCTACCGGGAAGCTAATGGTTTTTGTGATGCCGTGAAGTGTAAACTCACCGGTAAGAGTGCCACTTTTTTCATCAATAACTTTATATTCAGTACTGGTAAAAGTTGATGTTGGATATTTTCCAACATCCAGAAAATCATCACCTTTTAAATGCTTGTCACGTTCGGCATGATTAGAATCAAGGCTCGCAGTTTGAATCACTATTTTTATTTGTGCTGCATCGGCTTTATCTTTTTCATAACTAAATGTGCCATTAAAATTATTGAATCGGCCAGTCAGCCAGCTATAGCCTAAGTGCTGTACCTTAAAGTTAATGGCGGCGTGAACACCTTCTCTATCGACGATATAGTCGGCGGCATGAGTAAACCCTGATAATAGCGTTACAGCTGAAAAGGTGCTGGCTAATAAAAAATTTTTCATAATATCCTCCAAATGGATTTATTGAGCGTCTAAATGTCAGTCGACGGTGTCGACTTTCAACATACGTGTAAGACCACTATCTTTATTGATAAAGTGATGTTTGAGCGCAGCTAATGCATGGACTGTAACCATCGCCACTAATAACCAAGACAAAACCAGATGTATTTCTCCCGCAATATCTTCCTGATTTTCAACACTCCAGGGCAATGCGGGTGCATTAAATAGATCAAAAACGACGATCGCCGCACCATCTGCAGTCGAAATAAGATAGCCACTGACCAGCAGTAATAGCATAACAAGGTATAAACCACGATGCATCAGACTGGCAGATATTTGCTGCCATTTCGGTCCAGCTAATTCTGCCGGTTTGCTATTAATCACACGCCAAAACATACGAAATGCTAACAAGATTAATAACGCCATGCCAAGACTTTTATGCAGCGCCAGTGAGCCCTTATACCATGCATCGTAATAGGTCAGGTTCACCATATAGAGCCCTAGCCCAAACACAAATAAAATGACGATGGCCATCAACCAATGCACAACAATGCTGATCCAACCATACGATTTACCATTATTTTTTAACATGATATTTTCTCGTCAATAAAATATTATTATCAGCATATCGCTGTTGCACACAGCTGAATAGTGCTATAAATAATAAACAGTTGTGCACAAAGTAATGAAGTGCTGTTATAGTCAGGTAAATAGACACAGTCGACGAGAATACATGCAAGATCTTTACTGGGATCACTACCACGTAGCCTATCAGGTGGCACAGTCAGGCTCCTTAAGCAAAGCGGCTAGACAGTTGCAGTGTAATCATGCAACCGTACTACGTCATGTCAATCGTCTGGAACAGGCATTGAGCATCAAACTATTTATTCGTCATCAGCGTGGCTATAAACTGACCGATGCAGGGTCGATCCTCATGAAAGAAATGCCCGCTATCTATACTAAATTTAATCGGCTGGAAAACCTACTCGGTAATGTAGAGCAAGATATCGGCGGCAAGCTTCGTATTACAACTTTGCTTGAATTCTCATCGCTACTTCACCCTGCGTTATCAGAGTTTCGCCGTGCCTATCCCAAGCTGCATGTACAATTGATTTCTACTGATGAAATAATTCCCTTAGCGAGTGGCTCGGTACATGTTTCATTAAGGGCAGGTTCAAAACCTCAGGATTCTGACTTGATTGCTCGTAAAATCATGGAAATTAATATGGCCTATTATGCAACCGATGATTATGTGCAACGGTTTGGTTTACCTAATAATGTTGAAGAATATAACCAGCACGATTGGGTTATGCCCAGTGCTGACAAGCAACATATTCCCTATGTCAAACAAGTATTGAAACATATCGATAATGAGCGAGTGGTATACCAGAGTAACCACTTTCTCGATGTACAATCTGCCGTAAAGTCTGGTATGGGAATAGGCTTGATCTCGGAGATGAATGCGGCAGGTTGCGATGATTTGCATAAATTACAGATGGACAATAACACCTCGGATGAAGCAGATGTGCTCTGGTATGCCTATCATCGCGATTTAAAGCACAACGCCAAGGTGCAGACCTTGTATCAATATCTAGTGAAGCACTTAAAAACTGATTTGGATTTGGACTCGGACTAAATAAAACAAAAGTGGCTTTAGGCTAAAAGCCTAATTGCTAAGCTGAATGCTGTGACACTAAATCGTTTTAACTTTCGATAAGAATCAAGTTGGCTCCCTCGCGACTGACACCTTGATTAATCAATTTCATAAACAAGGAATAGTAAGCCTAGAAAACCAATGAGGTCAGACTCGATTGATTCTTGAAACCAGAAATAGAATGAAACTAAAGATATAATATATAATTATAAATCAGTATCTTACCTAATATTAAAGGCTTTAATGAAAATCAATCGATCCTGAGCCCATTGATTTTCTGATTTTAAATTGTGGTAATTTAAATCTATCAGAATCATACGGTATCCGCTTTTTCTACCAAGTGTTGCACTTAGGAATTTAATTCACCCCTTTTAGTTTATTTCCCACCCCCATTGCACCCTCCATTGTATCGCTTTCCCAATCACCAAAACGGACTTTGTCGGATACAATTTTGGGTCTATCGTGAATACTGACGCTATCGGCAAAAAGACGTCTACGACTGCAGCGACGCTTCCTTCTGCGGCGTTTGTGGTGCCTTACTAATGAACGATAAAGGTCCCCGCCTTGACTTGCATCAGTGAATACCCATTGATAAATCGTTTCGGGGCTGAGTCGCATTTTATCACTGCGAAATTCTCGTTTTAAGCGGCCACAAATTAATTCAGGCGATAAGCCATTTTGTATATTTTGGATCACAAGTTCATAAAGTGGTTGATGCGATGTCCGCTTTTTAACTAGCTGTTGCACTTAGGACTTGAATTCACCTTTTCAATTTCGCCAAGCGCTTCCCCAGCTGGCCCAACAACACGCCAACTGGGTGGGGAATCAACGCACCCTCCAAGAACGCGCCTTGGCGCTGGCGCAAAACACTGCCATATCCTAAAACCCATCCCTTCGAACACAGCGAAGCTGACAATGACGGGCAGCTTTGTGCGTTTTTGGATATAATTGGGCGCAAATACTCGACTCTTGAATATTCTCGCCAATTTTTGACTATCGCTGCTTGAATCACAGCGAATTGGATATCAATGGCTAATTACACTGACCTTATCGCTAGATAGTGGGTGTCAGGCGAGTCCCTGATAATGCGTTTTTGGTTAACGCTTACTGTTATTATTTTTCACTTAATGGCCTTTAATTTATGGCTGGTTTGATGACTATTTTAAAAACCCTTGAGAGGTATAATAATGCTCACTATATATTACGACAGTAAATGTCCTTTGTGCACCACTGAAATGCAGCACCTAAAACAATATGATAAACAGCAGCAAATTATTTTAGTTGATTTACATCAGGTTAACTTTCGGTCGTTGTATCCAGATATTAATTTTCAGCAAGCAATGAGAATATTGCATGGTAGATATCAAGGAAAATTATTACTCGGCTTAGAAGTTACTCATCGTGCTTGGACTATAGTCGGTAAAGGTTTTTGGGTAGCACCACTTAATTGGCCTATTATTAAGACAGTCAGTCATTGGTGTTATTTGTTACTCGCTAAATACCGTCACCAAATTTCAGCTTGCCTCGCCAAAATTTTTGGTTTAGATACACCTCATTGTAACTCAGGTGCCTGTAATAGTTATGATAACAAAACAAACTCTGATCGTCGGCGCAAATAGCGCAATAGCCCAATCAATTGCTGCACAACTTGCCGATGACAAAGACACTGGACTAATATTAGTTAGTCGTGATCTTAATGCCTATTCGGCTTTAGTTAACGACAATGCTGTCAACATAACAGTTGAAGACTATCAGTCAACTGCCATTGAGTTGGCAGTCAAACAAGTAGCTAAACACAATACAGCCCCTATTACGCAAGTATTTATTTGTCACGGTGTACTACACACTGATAAATTTCAGCCCGAGAAACGCCTAGAAGACTTTTCTGCAGAATCATTTCAACAAGTGATGGCAGTAAATGCATTAACCCCAATAACATGGATACAAAAACTTACCCCTATATTATCAGGAAAAATCGATTGTAAAATCACTGTATTTAGCGCTCGAGTTGGCAGTATCTCAGATAATCGTTTAGGAGGTTGGTATAGCTATCGTGCATCTAAAGCAGCGCTTAACATGATGTTAAAAACCGCTGCCGTCGAACTTGCCCGCAGAGCCAAAAATATCAAACTGATATCTTTTCATCCAGGAACAACAGACACACCGCTGTCTAAACCTTTTCAAAAAAATGTACCTGCCAATAAATTGTTTACCAGTGATTTTGTTGCCAAACAATTGTTGAGTATTGTCGAAACTAGTGAGATTGATGGGCAAGCAAGTTATCTCGATTGGCAAGGTAAAACAATAAATTGGTGAGTGTATTACATTGTATTATTTGTTTACACTAATTGTATTTACTGATTAGACGAATGTGCCATGAAGGTTATGGTTACTGGTTCTAGGTATATTTTATAAATATAATGTCGGCATTTATTAAGTTGGATTAATTATTGCCAGCCTATCCGCCATATTTCGGTTTGCTTTAATTCTCTCCAATCGATGGAGTATTCGTTCTTAGACATCACCGCCTCAATAGCGCAATGATTAACTTTCTGTAATTCATCAAAAGTCACCACGGTGACAATAAAGTGTTTTTCTTTATTGTTAATGGCTACTTTAGTCCATTTGCTACGTAATAGAACTTTAGGATTGATTTTATTCATGAAACCCTTGATAAATTTTTAAGAAAATATTTTCTTCAGCTAAATTCGATAGTAAATACACCTAGATTAAATTTTCCAGGTCGTTTTTTCGTCATCAAAAAGCCTATTTCTTTGAGATCTTGAGATGACATTGAAGGAGCATTATTGATTATTCGTCCACGAAAAGAAGCTTTAAAATCACTCAGAGTAAATGTTAATTTTTGCCGTTGAGCTGCTATTGTCTCAAAGTCATGCTTAAACGCTAGTCGATAGCCATTAAGGTAGACAATTAACCTGAGCTGGTAAGACTGTCCATCTCCTTGAACATCAATAGTCACCAATTCATAACCTGATGGTGGTTGCTCAAGGTAGCGAAACACTGAACTGAAACCTCCATTATTATCTAACGAAATATTCCCCGTAAAAACACCATGGTCTTTTTCAAAAATCAACTGGCCTTTGGAACGTCCTCCCATAACACCATCATTGGTGATCCTCCATCGCTTAACTTGTTGAGCTGTTTTAACATCAATTATCATTGGCAAAGGTGATCTTATAAGACAAAAGGGGGCAGCTTGAATTCAATTAGCAAGTGCAACAAGGTTAAAATTTTCAATAAAAATGTTCTCGATCATTTCTTGAGGTGTCCGAAAATCAAACCTCTTTCTCGGCCTAGTATTTAACAGCCAGGAAATTTTATCCAACTCTGCTTGGCTGTACACAGATAGATCCTCACCCTTCGGTAAGTATTGTCGAATTAAGCCGTTGGTGTTTTCATTTGAGCCTCGCTGCCAAGCGGAATGAGGATCGGCAAAGTATATCTTTAAGTCTACGTTTTGGGACATGATTTTATGTTGTGACATTTCAGCCCCCTATCATAAGTCATTGATAAACGTAAAAGTCAGGGAGGGTTTTCATTTTTTTTCAAACCCCACTCGTAGGTTTAAGGCAGGTTTTCTTTTCATTTCACTCAGAATTAAATAAGCTGTGGCTCGCTCAACAAGTGTTCCAATACAAGACTGGTTTTTAGAACCGGTTATCAAGTCACCTTCCCAATGTCCGGCCACTTTTCGTTCTTTTATTTCTTCTGGACGACAGTGAATAAATTGATCATCATTGACTTTAACACTACTGTAATTAATACTTTTAGATCCTCGAGGCCCTCGTTTTGATTTCTTTCGACGTAAGGCGCTCACCATCCTTTTTTTAAGCTCACCTTTTGGGTGAGCATAAATACATCTGTAAATTGTTTCGTGGCTAATCTGCATGTTTTTTTGCTCTGCATACCCTCTTTTCATTGTGACTGATATTTGCTCTGGAGACCACTGCTTGTTGAGTAAGCACTCTTTAATAATTTGATACAAGTAAGTGCCAAACACCAGTTTTGTTGGCTTAACACATGCTTCACGCCTAGAGTCATACTGCTGGCCAGCACTTCTAGCACAATATATCGAGTTTTTATTAGCTCTATTTCTTTTTAAATCTCGACTTATTGTCGAGGCTGAACGGTTAAGGATCCGAGCAATGGTTCGGAGGGATGAGTTATTATTTCGTTCAATCATAATAACTGCTCGCTCTTCTGGGCTTAAATGGCAATAAATAGTCATCAACATATTCTCCACAAATATGTTGCATTTGCAATGTGAGTCTAAGCAGTACCCTTTTAGGTGGTAGTAGATTAATACTAAATAAAAACAAAAGCTTACCAAATAAATGGTACTGAGGTTGCAACACTTTAACGTACGAAATAATTAAGGGTCAGGTGTTTGCTCAAATTCTACAGGAATAACATAGTCTAAATAAGAATGCCACCGACGCCCGTTGTAGAAGACTTCGATATAGTTAAACACACTTTGTTTTGCTTCACCTCTAGGTCGATAATCTTCATCATCAACCAGCTCTGTCTTCAATGTGCCAAAGAAACTTTCAGCTACGGCGTTATCATGACATTCACCTTTTTGACTCATGCCGCACAATCACTCCTTATCCTTAATTCAGTTTCCGGTAGTCACTCGATGCATAAGTACTGCCTTGATCTGAATGCACAATCACATTATCTACCTTGCCTCTATGTGAAATCGACATCGTCAAAGCATCTGTAACAAGTTTAGTGTCATTGCGATCAGATATTGACCAACCAATGATTTTCCTTGAATATAAATCCATCATCATGGCTAAATATAACCAACCTTACCGTGTCCGAATAAAAGTCGTATCACTTACCCATGCTTTGTTTGCTTCACTGACTCTAAATCTACGTTTAAGCCTGTCTGGTGCTGGAGCCTTACTGGTTTTTGACATTCTGATTGTAAAAATCTAGAAGGTATAGCTCCGTCAGCTCCCTCACTTGGCAGTCATTGCTTTGTCGTGATTGGTCCAACTAGACGCCCTTTGAGATCAGTAAAATATTCTCTAACAAGGACAGCCATGGCAACTAAAAAGTAAACCGTTTCATCATCTCTTCCATGGATTCTGCTTCACCCGATAGTTTTTCCGCCGCCGCGGCGCCTTCTCGGGATGCAATAACATTCGTCTGTGTCACCTCGCCAATACTGGCAACCCCATCGTTAATTACTTTAACGCTCGCAGATTGTACTTCACTGGCACCTGCAATTTTCTTGACCAAGTCAGATGTTTTGTGAATGCTCTCGAAAATATCCCCTAATCCTACGGCAGTCTGATCAGCAATCGACGCACCATTTTGTGTTTTCTCTGTTGATAACTGAATCAGTTTATTGGTTTCTTCCGCGGCTTCAGTACTACGTGCAGCTAAAGCCCTCACCTCATCAGCAACAACAGCAAAACCTCTGCCCTGTTCACCTGCTCGGGCCGCCTCGATTGCGGCATTCAATGCCAATAGGTTAGTTTGCTCTGCAATTTGATCGATAGTACTAATAAAAATGGCTATGCTCTCCCCCGCAGACTTGATTTCAGCCATCGCTTTTACCATATCGTTCATTTGTTCCTGCCCTTTCCTTGCCGCATCTTGTGCATTGTCTGCAAAAATGCTCGCTTGGTTAGCGTTCCTAGCATTTTCAGTGGTTTGCTCGGACAAGTTCATCACTGAGGTCGAAATAGATTCAATACTCGTGGCTTGCTGATTTGCACCGCCGGACAATGAATGACTGGTATTAAACAATTCGGTACTACCAGAAGCAATATGTTCTCCAGAGAGCTGCACTCTACCAAGCACTTCATTTAGGTTTTCATTCATCAGGGTCAACGCCTGACCAAGCACATCCTTGTCAGAGGCGAGACGAACGTCCTGTGACAGATCTCCGTCAGCAATTTTCTGTGCTAGAAGGGATTTTTCCTTCAAATTATCAACCATGACGCGCATCGTGGCATACAGGCTAGTGCTCTCTTCACCTTTATCTGGCAAGTCCATACTCAGATCGCCTTCAGAGACAGACTTCGCTATTGCCCCAACTTCAGCAGGATCACCACCCAGCTGTGAAATCGTAGCGCGGGTAATAAATACGGCAATAGCAGCCCCGCCCATTGCTGCGAAAATCACACACAGTACAATAAGCTGCGTGGCCCTACTATTACTATTCTGGAGCTCCGGACCCAACTCATCTTGAACCGATTTTATTTCGAGTTTGACTTCTTCTACCTTTTTGGCAACAACAGGACCTATCTTATCAAGCGTACCTTTGATGATAGAATTTCGAGCGTTAATGGCATTAACAACCTCCTCGAAAGCGCCAACATACTCAATTTTTTGCTTTATCACCTTAGTCAGTAAGACCCGGCGGCCAGAATTTTGTAACTCTCTGTCTAATACTTCCAGATGTTTCTGCATCTCTTTGAATTCTTTGTGCACACGTTCTACTGCAGACGACTCATTGGTATCAAGAAATTTTCCTGCGTAAAGTCGAGCTAACAATAAACTTCGGGTGGCCAATGATGCCTCATACGCTGCGGTCATATCCTCATCACTGCTCGCCGAAGTAAGTATCTTTGTCAGATTATTTTCTATGCGGGGCCCTACAGTGTTCAATGTACCACTGACAAGTTCATTTCGTTGTGCAATCAACTCAACAACTTGCTTAAAAGCCATATTGTATTGCTGCAGTAGCTTATCAACATCATCAATTTTTGCTGCCCTATCAGGATTATGAATCTCTTTTTGGGCTTCAGCCATAAACTCACCGGTTATTTTCCAGTAATGTTCAAATTCCTTTTTATCCTTGTCACTGGCCGTAATAATGTAGTCCTTCACATTCATTCTGACCATCAGCATATTGGCTTGAACACGACCTGATAGATTCGTATCTCTAGCCATTTCTCGGTAAGTGGAAAACCCGTTTGATGCGCCCTGAATGGCGAGATAACCAATAAGCCCCGTTATCAGTAGCAATGTCACTACAATGGTAAAAGCGCCATATAATTGTTTGGCTAAGCCCATGTTTGAAAAAAATTGCTTTTGGCTAGACATGAATATTCTCCGTCAATGTTGTAGAACTTAATTTATTTTTCTTATTTTTACTTACTGCATAGCGAATGAATATTTTAATTCTAGAATCTAGAATCAAAGGGGACGCTTCCCTTTTTGATCCTTCTTTTGTAGGTCGAGCCTTCGATCGATAACGTAAAGAAGGCTATAGTTAACCCCCTCAAGCTTGTCAATAAAACTATCCGTGCCACACGGCAGTCCTGTTTCTAAATTCTCTCCAATACATCCCTAACCCTCTTATTTTCTGCATCGACCAACCACGCTGACCATTTCATCAACACTAATAACATTATTTGCACAGTTCATCAACACCTCGCTATCAACGAGGCTACTCTGATGAGTAGCACTTGACTCAACATAGTCTTCAGCCTTATCCTCCATACTGGCTTCAACAGGGTTTCTTTCCACATATCGAATAGCGGCATAAGTATGAGCTTCATCCAATGCTGATGAAAAAAATCGCCCTTGTCATAAATGACCGGTCCAGCCACGATGTTTATTAATATATTGGCATAACACATACGAAGCGGCTTTAATACTTTCTGCAAGCCCTTTTCAGTTTCGGGGCTCACAACGAAATGAACATGATCATTCATCAGACAAAAGAGTGACGTGGTACGTTAAAAAATAGTCAGTCAACCACGCCAAATAGAGCTGTTTATCGTCATTACAAAAAAACACATTCTCACATCTATTACCTCGTTGGGTAATGCGGTGAGGGGTAGCTGGGAAAACATGTCTGGCTAGTCTGAGCATGCCGTTAGACTACATTATTGCCAAATTAAAAGGAAGTGTCTCCTTTAATTTAAATTCCCTAATTAATTGAATTGGCCTTTAATTGCTCGATTGTTTAGGCTCTCACTTAAAAAGCTGTAAATGAGTACCTATTCGTCGCAATGTGATTTCGTCAGTACCAAAAAATTAAATAATCAGCATATCACCCATCTAAATGAGATTCCCTACAATCCTGATATTCACCCATAAGCTCATGGTCTCGTTATCCGACAGGCAACAATCCATCTTCTCTAAGTATATTGATGTAATGAATAAATTTTTCAAATTGAGAATCGGCTAATTTTGCTTTCTTAAAATCTTTTACAAAAACCCTATGCCGCTTCAGAAAAGTACATTCCTAAAGAATTAAGCACCACCTTTGCTTCATTAAGCGATTTTTCTTCTATACGAAGACTTGTTTGTATTTTTGACATAAATTACTCCTATCTGATTCAAACCCATAAAAAGGGGTCAGTATGAGGTTCCCCTAGTGTAACGGACACTTTCTTGTACTACCTTTTATAGCCCACTGTTTCGAGACATATTTTGACGTGTTCTTTTTTAAAATGATCTGTTAGCCAAACTCAAACTGTAGCCACTTTTACTTGACTCTGCACAGACAGCTTAGAAATAAAGTCTAAGCACCATTTCAGCTATACAAGCAGGGCGTTTACACCCTTCAATTTCTATTGTCACCTCTCGTATAATTTCCAGAGATTTTTTCATAGGTGTTAGTTGAGTCACCTGCGTCCGCGCTCTAATACGTTTGCCACATTTAACTGGGTAAGGAAATACAACCTTATTAATGCCACAATTTACCACCATACAGGCTTCTTCATAAATTGTTTTAGCAGGATCGACACTATCGGTCAATATCGGAATTAAAGCGAGTGTCAAAAAGCCTTGAGACACTGTCGTTTTAAACCGTGACTGTTTCTGTGCTCGCTCTGGATCAGTATGGATCCATTGTGAATCACCAGTCACTTTTCCAAACTGATCAATACAATCTTGATCTATTAAAAACCAATCGCCGACGAATGTTTCTTCATTCAATTGTGCATTTAGTCGTCTAAAAACAAGCTCTAACTCACTTGATTCCTTTAGAAAACCTTGCTTTTCTGGAGAAAAATCAAAATAATGATTTATATATAAACATGAATCAATAAACTTTTTATTGATAGAGATAGGCAAACCACGAAGCGTCGATTCCAGCCTATATCTGAGGCCATGACTATCATTGCTATTGTCTGACTGAACATTTCTTTGTAATGACTCTGCTAATCTTAATCCCATCATAAATTCCTTTTCCAAAAAAAGTAATAAGTAATATTAACGATTCCTAACAAAATAATTAGCAACAATCATTCCAGTCACCTTTTAGCCTTATTTAATATATTATTTTATAAACCGGCTTAATGCCATATAAATCAATTACATATACCATTAATGCGGACAATAAAAAATAAAACTATTTTATATAAATAACATAAAGTCCAAGCTTTCTGCCATTACATTGAAGAATAACCGAATACTAAAGTAGTAAGAAAAGCGCTTTTTATGTCGCTTGAAACTTAATTTTAGAGAACTACAGTATACCCATTAAATTTATGGTGTGAAGATGACGCAAAGAAGAAAACCAAGAAAATATACCAATGACTTTATAGATGAAGCCCTAGCTTTGCTGACTCAGCAAGGCTATACCGTTACAGAAACCACTAACTCTTTAAGAATAACAAGCAAGTTGATTTATAACTGGAAAGACAAGTGAACAGCTCAAACATCAGCTGAACATGCTGAACTCATTAGGCTCAGGAAAGAAAATAAACGCTTGTTGATGGAGCGAGAAATACTAAAAAAGGCCGATGTAGATTCAAATAATCATTGCAATACTCTTGTCAATCAGGTGTGATGAAGGTGAGTCGTCTAGCCTATTATGCTTGGCTTAAACCAACCAGCCGAGATAATTACTGATCAAGAGTTGAGCTTTTATCGTCGTTGCAAATCACTGTTTAATACAAGCCGCCAAAGTGCAGGCGCAGAAACGTTGATGAAATTATTTCGCAAAGAAGGCTTTAATGTTGGTATTTATCGAATAAGAAGCGTGATGGCGACGCTAAATTTAGTAGTGAGGCTTATAAAGTAACAACACGACGAACGTATCGCCATTTAGTTGCAGATAAGCGACCCAACAGGCAATTTAATCCAGGTAGCGCTAATCACATTTGGGCAGCTGATATTACCTATTTATGAACGCAGCAAGGTTGGATGTACTTGGCTATCGTGATGGATTTACATTCTCGCCGCATTGTTGGTTGGGCCATGAGTGGACGTGGCTCCTGGTTAAATAATGCTGTAGTGGAAAGATTCTTTGATAGCTTGAAAAATGAATCGCTAGCCCATGTTGACCATCGAAGTCGAAATAGCATACAAATGGATGTGGAGAAACACATCAAATATTACAACTATGAACGGTTACATACAATATTAAATGATATGTCGCCTATTGCGTTCGAAAGTGTAAAGAAAAAGTGTGCTGCTTAACTTGACCTGTTCACTTTTCAATGGTTTAAGGTATGCCATTTTTTTTATTTTCACTTCTAACATAAAGCTTTGCAACGATAATTCCTGCAACGAGCCCTCCCATGTGGCCCACCCATGAAATATGTGTACGAAAATCAAAGACTACAAAGATAAAACCTGCATAAAAAACTAGTACCGCCAAAGCTGTAACTAAAGATTTAATTGAACGGGAATAATATGCTTCAGCTAATATAAATGACCAATAACCTAAAATTAGGCCACTCGCACCAGCATGATAGGCACTCGTTCCAAAAGTCCATGTTATTACGCCAGATATAACGCTTATGATTAACGTTGCTTCCCAAAAAAGTGTTTTGCTTTTAAGTTCAATTAACGTTCCAAGAATAATAAAAGGAAGTGAATTACTAATCAAATGCCACCAGCCGTGATGGATCCACGGGGCAAAAGCTATCCCTATGCCACCCTGAAGTGTTCTAGGTAATATTCCATAATGGTCAAGCCCTGGCCAGATGAATGATTGTATAAACTGGAGGAGCCACATAGCCGCCAGTAAATAGAGCGCATAGGGTATTTTTATGCCAAGCACAATTAACTGCTCATGCAGTCTTGAGCACGTTTATTCGATACAATTTGTGTTTCGTTGACAAGCGTAATGATGGATTTTCCTGTGCATCTTGTATCGTGCAAGGGGTTAACATCAATTGTACCATTGTCGTTCACAATAGCCATTGGTATACCCATGCCCGCATTAACAAAGCGACAAACAATATCGGCCCATGATTTATCCGTAAATTCTACATCAAGACGGACCATACGGTCGTCGTCATGGGTAAACATATTCTCCAGTACAAATTCAGTACCTGGTGCGAGCAGTGAGCGAACAATCAACTCTGGATAGGCCCGAACTGGACGGATCATAATGTCAGCCCCCGCATTTTTCATTCTTTCACGATTAATATCGTCAGATACTTCGGCCACAATCGTAGCTTTTGTTCCAATTTCTTTAATTCGACTTAAAATATCAAACGTGAGGCTGTCAGATAACGCACTATCAGCATCACGTGCAATTAAAATAATGTATTGTGCTTCTTGGACATTAACTGCATTTAAGTTGTGATTATTTTCTGCAGCGCCACTGTAATGAACAACGCCGTGCTCAGAAAGGTCTCTAGGGAGGCCATCGTCAAACTTTCTGGTTAAAATCTGAACCGGCACTTCTGCTAACTCGGGTGAAATCCGGATCTGTCCGATCAATCGAGTAAGGTAATTGACCGTATCATTGTTCGGGGTATTGATTATTAATAAGTGAGCTTTCATTTTCCATCTCCATAAACCACGAGTCTTTTTATCTCTAAGCGTTACCCTATAATCAAAAAACTCACCTGCTAATTGTGCTAAAAGTGATATAGCAATAGTATAAAGAAGGATCCCTGTTATCCATCGCCCTTCGGTCGTGCTCGCCGATAAATCTCCATACCCTACTGTTGTTACAGTTGTGATGGAAAGCCAGATTGCATCGCCCAGAGCCATTTTCTCAACATACGAGATAGCCACGCTATGAATTGCAATTAAGCCAAGCAATAGGGCCATTGTTTTACCAAGCCGAATAATGAACTGACCATCATTATGTTTGGTATATTTAAGGTAATGTCTCTTTCGCCAATAAATCTGTCTAAAACTTAATAGCATTATTTCTTTTCCTTCTCTCCATGATAGTGCAGGTTAACTTCTTCCATGACACGTCGTTTTAATTCTTTTTCATTAGACGGTTCTAGTTTGTATCTGACCGCTAGGCTTTGTAGTTCGTCTTTATTTAATGACAGTCCCAGTCGTATTCTCTGGATTTTTTTGAATGGTAGGCCAACAAGTCTTCTGACAACATCACTGGGTTTAATGGCGCTCTCGGCTGCATCGTGCGTGATTTGTTTATTTATATTTGTTTGAAACTCAAATTGCACCTGCACTTTTTTAAGTGCATTTACCTCGCTTTGCCATTTATCGTTAGGGCTAGTTTTTGCCATTAGGCCACATCTCTGCAACAACATCTAATGGTGTCGATACACTCAAAAACACGTCTGTTTCACCACTCGACCAAATTTCAACCAATAATCCGTAATCATCATTATCAGAAGATTCACATTCATGAAACCTAAATGCTTCGCTACTCTCATCTTCATGTGATGATGGTATGACACCCTTTGCGATTAAATCATCTTTAAAGTAATAACCTTCGCCATGCGAAAGCGTTTGATGATAATTATCGCCGCCAACCCAGTCTTTTAGACGCTCAGGAATAGATTTAACTTCAAGTTGGGCATAACTAGCATCTTCAAATAGCCTTGCAAACTGCCCCAGATCAAATAACGTTTCAACTTCTGCTCTTTCTATTTTAATCGAGAAACATAACAGTGGATCACCATCATTGTCATCAATAGACATGTAATACGTTTTGTTGTCTATAGATCGGAAGGTGAGTTCTTTTTCAATACCATCAGAGTACTGATGTGTTCCAACACTGGTTACTTCAAGCTCTTGGCTGCGTAATATTTTAGGCAGTGATTGTCGCTCATTTAAGACGACGATATCTCCTACCTCTAATTCAATAGCTTTAGTCAGTGATCGCGTTGCTGTATCTTTGTTATTATTGAAACCAAACATATCCGCCCTCTTAAATAGCAAGTAGTGTTAACAAAGAGGGCTTCACTGCCCTCTCAATAAATAAAACTATTAACTACCGGTGTTTTTAGATCTTAAGCGTTCAAGAACACTACTTGCACTACTTGTTGCCGACCCGCTGACGCCTGCATCAGCTAGCTTTTGATCCAGATCAGAACTTTGCGATTCATCCTCCATCCACTCACCCGCTTTTTGACGATCTTTCCATTTTTGCTGTTTTTCTTTAACACGGGCCAAGGAGTCTCTCACGCTATTAGCTGTAGAACCAGTAGAAGCAAGATTATTGTTAATGCTCGCACTCGCTTTTTGAAGTTCACCTACTGTTTTTACTTTCTCTAACTCGCGTTTGTTTTTTTCTAGGTTCTTTGCACGATTTTTAATGAGTTTATTTAGATCTGTTACTTCTTTAGCCAACACATCATATTCAGTTTTCGTTTCATTATAATCAGTCTCTATTTCAGCTATACGCTCAGCTGTCTCGGTCGCCAAGGCTTCATTGCCACTTTCTAGCAACGAAACTGCTTTGCCTTCATAATCGCTAATATCTTGACTTAATGACTCTAACTTACGTTTCAAGTTAATTTCAGTTGATTTTAAATTGGTAAGGCTCTGCTTAGCTTTATTAATCGCATTACCGTCATCGCGGATATCTTGTTCAAGAATGCGAATTAAGTTGCTATCGACAATGGCTTCCCCTGCTTGACTAGCGCCACCTTTAATTGCTTGAAATATATTTCTTAAAATACTCATAGTTATTCTACCTTTTCTTAATTAAGCAATGATTCAATAGCTTCAAGTACATCGATAGTATTTTCCGCTTGTACTTCGAGTTCATGGACGATTTCTTTAATGTCCGTGCTAATCGCCATTGCACCAAACAAAATATAATGATCGCCTTGCATACCCGTTGAACTTAAAGGTACGAGAGGACTCAACTCCAGTAATGCGATGTTTAATTCAGCCACTTTGTCTAATTGTATTTCCGATGTCTTAAACAAATACGTTACAGCAAGAATTTGCTTTTCTGTCATAACGACTTGAATTGGAAACTCAGTGTTATTCGAACAGATCACTTCAATTGTGCCGCTCTCAGTCAATATGGCTTCAAAGAAGGTTCCTTCCGTTGTGGTGGTTGTATTCAGGCTATGTGCCAATTCACTTAATGCATTTTCCATAAAACTGCTCCAACTATTTAAGATGATTTCTATCATCGCGTTATATTGTAATGCCATATTATGGCATTTATCAACAAAAAATGTTCTATCTGGCTAAATATGACATCCCTGCTCGTAAAGTATTCTCTTGCATTAGCCGTTTAATTACTGGTTATCAATTAAGAATAACCCCTCATTTTGAGCCCAGGCATCATGATGATAATAATAAAGCTGATGACTGCCGAGTTTATTTACTTTGATATCAGATGTGTTTTGATAAAAGGATGGTGAAAATACAAAGGCACCTTCCATCATCGCTTTTGAAAGCCAACGATCTTGAATAGGCAGTGTTTCCACATCTTTGATTCTATCAAGTGCACTTTTGCCGTGCATCGTTGCAATGGTCCACCCCCATTCACCAAATGTCGGTACATTGGCGTGATACTGCTGAGTTATAAAACCTGCATCTGCTACTGATTTACCAATCGAGATGAAAGCTTTTTTCGCGTGATAAGGAGATGTGGACTGAACTACTAGAGCACCATCACCATTGAGTAATTCTTTGAGTCTGAGATAAAAATAATTTGAATACAGTTTATTGAGGTCTGGATGGCTCGGATCAGGTAAATCAACGATAATGGTGTCAAACTTCCTACTTCGACTAATCATCGCTTCTATTTCAGTAAATGCGTCTTGATTAATTACAAACACGCGCTCATCCAAAAAAGAAGATTGATTTAACGTTAAAAACATATCACTAATGTTTTTAGGCGCTTTATCGTCTTTACCTGAAAACAAATCGATCATCGCTTTATCTAAATCAATTAATGTGACAGTCTTTGGCGCCCATTTTAAAACATCCCTTACTGCCAAACCATCACCCCCACCAATAATCAGAATACTATCGTGTCTGGCGGAAGCTAACATGGCGGGGTACGTAAGGTAGCTGTGATACACCTCTTCATCATTACTTGAGAACTGCAACCGTCCGTTAATATATAAGCTATAGACCTGCGGCAACCCTTTTCCAGCATGTCGTTTTGCAACGGTTAAGTGTTGGTATGGCGTCGCTTTAGTGTAGACAACTTCATCTTTAAAGAAGGTGGCATTAATGCCATTGGTCATTTTGACACCCACCATAGCCAATATAAATAAAAAGAGTAAAACCACAATATGTAAAGCCCAAAGTAGTTTTGACTGTTTAATTTTATCTTGATAATGATATAAAAAAACTAGCCCCATTAAGATATTGATTGATGCAGTCCCTAACGCAGCAACCATAATGTCTAGCTTAAGGCATATTGTGACCCATATCGCCGCCCCAATACCTGCACCGATATAGTCAGCACCATAAACCGTGCCCATATTGTGCTTAAGATGGGTTTGATGTAGATCCTCGCGTATTCGCGCTATTAAGGGGATCTCAACCCCAATCATGATCCCTAAAATAAAACCGCAAACATAAGGTGTATAAAAAGCCATCTTTTGAATAATTGCAATTACCCCGCCTTCCATTCCCACGCTTGAATCAATGCCGTAGATGGCTTGCAACTCTTGTGGCAAGGTATAGCTTAAACCAATGATACTTGCGATCAGCAAGACCGCACTACCACCGAAGATGCCGATAATGAGCTCTAGATAAGAAAACCCTAGATAAGGATTTTTTATCCATTTAGCTAAAAAGGCACCTAGCCCCATGGCCACGATCATGATCCCAATCATGCTATAGACTGCAGTATCTGTGGAACCAATAACACGGCCAGCGTAATGGGCTAGTAAGTATTCATAGATCAGGCCACAGCCTGCTAGGACACCCATTATTCCAATAAGAACGATATCGTGTCTTAGCAAGGTGTAGCGAGTTGCCTTAGCTGATTGTATAACCGTCATTTTTATAATGATGTATCAATAATTAGCAATAACGGATCTAGCACAAAGGCCATTGAGACGAAGATCTGAGCCTCAATAAATGCCACACCAATATTTTCTTGGTCATCAACTTCTTCTGTTGTATTTATTCCCATTAAGATGATGGTGCGAGCAAAGACGGCTAACAATGAAATAGCAATGACGGTCAAAACTGAACAGCCGAACCAGACAATAGCAGCTAACCAGGGTTCAGCTTGTGAGTAACTCACTAAATGCGCTGCCGCACTAATCCCAAAAGCCGTTGCAATAATATGGCCTGAATAGCGAATAGCCAAGGCGGGATTACCCTTTTGTAATGCATCTTGCCAAACAGCACCATTGTGACGCCTTGCATAGACTAGGGCGCGATAACGTGTAACAGCCAATAAGACAGCTTGCGCCGTAACAAATGTGAAGATAACAGACAAAATACCTTCATACGTTTCAACTTCGATCCAATTAATAGCTGCTGAAATAATAATACCTAAAGCAATATAGTTCGCCGCTTGAATGATGCCCGCTGTAATATTTTGTTTTGAAATCTCTTTCGTTAAAGAAAACTGATTAAAGTTCATCTTGTCGTTAACTATTGCACCGACACGAAGCAATAAGATCCCTAAAACTGCATAGATACTGACGTTGATAGCCTCATAAAAATAGTTTGCCGCAGGATCACCACCTACTGCCGCAGCTATAATTTGAGCCAGCGCCAATGCGCCACCAGCAAAAGCAATCCCAAATGCAAAGTTATCTTTTTTAGATAACTCCTGCGTGGTATTGATGCCTTGTGTCACGCTTTGAAAATACCGATAACCGCTAATTGCAATGACTGCCAAAATAAGATCGATACAGATAATACCTGCAATCCAGATCATAGATTCACTTAACATATTTATATCTCCTGATATTAACTTGGCTTATTTACCGCCACTCCTGCCACGACTTGTTCTGCTACTGGTATTTCTAACTGAACTTAGTGAGCTATTTGATGATGAATATGAGCTTTTAAAGTTACTACTTCTGTTAGAAGACTTAGGCCTGACTGTTGTGGAAGTTGCCCCAGCTCTTGTCTTTGCATAAGGACTAGTAAATGCTTTACCTTGTTTTTGAAACTTAGCTCTAGCTGTCGATTGACTCGTTTGTTGTTGCTTATACTGAGACGGCGATGTGTAATGGCTGCGCCCTACATCATGGTAATAACTGTAATGACGTCCCGTTGACCAATTATTGTAATAGACAGGTCGGTGTAGATTGCTAAACATCGAATAAGCAGCTAACCACATCCAAACCTGACCATTATTATTATTTTGCCAATGACCATAACTGGGATTACCCACCAATTGACTGCCTTGATGAGGCTCAGTAGCCCCACCTGTGGCTTTCATTGCTTCTTTACTCATCGCCTCTACACGCGCGAGTTTACCGTCTGACATATCTGCCAATACATTGATAGGATCCGTTAATATCATATTGTATAAAGCAGGGGTCGCGGCTTCTTCAATTAAAACCATTTCCCGTTTAATTTTATTTGATGCACTTTCACCGATAATTGCGGCTCTAGGAATATTTATCTTCACATCGTTAAGTCTAAATTCCAAAGATAAATAGGTTGGCCCATTAGGTGTGGCATCTTTTGTTAGGGCATCTACTAACTGTGCAAATTCTGGTTTAGCTTGCTTTACCGTTTCACCATATAATTTTAAGATCGGGATGTTTTTTACCATACCGCTATTAATGTGGTTCTTTAACGAATTTAGCTGCATCTCTGCCAGCTGAGCTTGCTTTGTTAATTGTGCTTCCAGTCTCGCTTGGCGCTCAATCTGCCTATCTTCTTGAGATGTACAAGCTGTCAACATCACAGACAGTACAATGAACATAACCTTATATCGTATTGATTTCATAATTTTCCCTTAATTTTCATTGCTTTTTTTTGATATACCTTTATTACTTAGTTATTAAGTTTGTAACCGACGCCTCGCGCTACCTTTTCTATGTCAAAGACTGATGTTTTAGAAGTCGCACGTATAACTTCAATGGCTTTATCAACATCACAATCGCCGCACATGAAAATATCAAAGGCAGCATAATCATATTCGGGCCAGGTATGAACGGTAATGTGGGATTCAGCAAGCACCAGTACACCTGTGATACCACCGCCAGCAATGAATTGATGAAAGTTTGAGAACAGTACTGTCGCGCCTGCAAGCTTAGCTGCACTGTGCATCATTTCACATAAAGTGTCTTCATTCATATGGGCGACATCTCCTTTGCAATCTAAGAGAACATGCTGCCCTAACGCATCCTTCATGTCATTTCATTCCTTTTTGCCAGATTATGTCCTACACTATACATTGATAATTTACGCGACAAGCATTTAGTATTCTGCTGTTCTTAACTCCTAACAAATGTTTTCATACCATGGTAATAGATCCAAACAAGCACTCTTCGGCCCAAAGAAACTGGGAAAAAAAAGTAAGCTCTTACCTATTATTACGGAAAAAGCTTCACGTTTTATCCTTCCAGGACATCGCTAACCGTTTAAAACAATTAGAGATCTCGCAGTCACCCAAAAGCCTTAGTCAAAAATTCAATACTGGCAAATTAAAGACCTCTCTCTTTTTAGCAATACTGTCTGTTCTTGGTGATAAATCTCTCAATATAGATGACTTCAAGTAGATAGAAAGCCAAATTAAATTAATTCTATTTATCCGTTTCACATCAAAAAACACAGTTAATTTATTCCAATTTACAAAGCGTTATCATCTCCAGTGTTCAAACATTTAATTTTGACTCTCAATACCTGTAGATACGTCTCTCGCAAGCAATCACAAGCTACTATTTTAAGCCACTTGTGGCTGATATTCAGTGTGATGTTTAATGACTTTTAAGGGGACTTTTAAGGGGACTTTTAAGGGGACGCTACCCTTTTTATCTAGAGTGATATGGTGCGGATGAGTCGGAAAAACGTGTCTAGGAGTTCTTGGCATAGTATAACCATACACCGCGGGTGCTAAAAAGGGAAGCGTCCCCTTTTATTTAATTCTCCAGTATTAATTGGCAAAAGTGTGGCTTATTTGTTATTGTCTGGCAGAGTAATTTTTTGGGGGATATTCCGCTATTCAAAACCAAGACATAATTCCTTGTATGGTAAGGAAATGAATGTCTCTTAATTCTATTGATATTAAAGAAGAGAGCTAAAATGAAAAATATGTTATGTAAAATTTTATTGTCAATGACAATCTTAATGCCAGTAATCGTATCAGCCCATCCGGGGCATGACCATTTATCCTCTAGTGCGGTATGGCTTCACTTACTTTGGATAGCACCTTTATTGCTAGTCCTAGTGGGCGTTATCTATCAAAAAAAATCAAAAAGCTCACAATAGGAAGACAATATGAACTTACATTCCATCGTAAAAAAAATAGATCAGGCGTTAAATTTCAACACTGTTTCGGCTCATTGTGACATCCCATGTAAAATTTATGATCCCATCACAGCACAACTGGCCGTTTTAACAATGATTAGAATGGTCGATTTATTAGGTGAGTTAGAGGGTAAACAACCATTAAGTCTTAACGATCAAGCGCAATTTAACCGATTGGTGGCCCAAAAAGAAGAGCATGGACTAAAAGTAAAAGAAGAAATTCGAGTAATATGGGGCGACTATATTAAGGAGCCGCAGTTAGCTCAATTTCCAGAACTACACGAATTGACCCATACTATTATGCTGACCTCATCTAAAGCAAAACAACAGATAGATAAAACAGTTACACTTGACTTATTAGACCAGGTAAATCGCTTTGCCGAAATCTTTTGGGAAACTAAAGGGGTTAAAACCTTCAAGGCCACCTGTCCTTATCCTCCTGCAGTAGAGCTTGTTTACCCAAAACTGTAGAATAAATGTTTGGCTTGACTATCAATCGTATTGTTGGAGACAGCATGTCTCCAACACTCGATGACGGTGAATATGGATGTTTTTTTTGCTATTTCTTCCATTATGAATTAAAAAGAAAACAGATTGTCGCAGTGGATCATCCTCATTTTGGACGTATAGTTAAACGAATTTCTTTTCTTGATAGTCAGGGCTATTATTGGTTATTGGGAGACAACCCAAATAGCCTATCCTCAGATAAAATGGGCCCTATTTCCCCACAACGAATTAAAAGTATTTTGTTATTTAAAATAGCTAAATAACCGTGTTCGTTTTGTGTTATCCCCGCTGCATCAAATGCCTATTAACACGTGCGCTAATAGGTTAAAATTTCCTTGGATATTTTTTCTTTTTTGATTACGAGCTATTTTCTTACGTTGTTTGGCATACTGCTGCGCCCAGTCATACCAATAAGTGCTATATTTTCCGGTATTGCGAGCTAACTCTCGACTGATGGTGCTAGGCGCTCTATTTACCCGTCTTGCAATCAAACGGACGGAGAAATTAGAAGTAAAAGGGGTCAGGGGTCAGTACCCTTTTAATTTAAATCCGCCGAATTTAACGGCCTTCCTCGCTTAGCATAACCTGTTTTCACACCAAGTAACGATTCAATCTCTTTTTTGAACTTTTCACTTCCAAGTGGTGTGCCTGTTTGTGTTGTTTGCTCGATTTCATTC
>Ga0105350_10000092_pt1 | contig 55024 bp, 52 predicted proteins | sample EN1Hudsemesocosm_FD_83506 | JGI IMG/M metagenome (GOLD analysis project Ga0105350, IMG submission 83506) | Methane-oxidizing microbial communities from mesocosms in the Hudson Canyon - EN1E Hudson Canyon | ecosystem: Environmental > Aquatic > Marine > Cold seeps | place: Hudson Canyon... | reverse complement strand
GACTTGATCTCTTCGCGATGTTTTTCTTCCAGAGCAAAACGCTGTGTGTCCAACTTGTCAATAAAGTGCTTATCGACTTTTTTGCGCGCATCGTGAGTAGGCATATGCTGAGTCGACGTATACATCAACTCAAATATTTTGAACGAGTCATCTTCGTGAAGCACTGGGTTAAGGTGGTCTAAAATCACCTTGATCCGTATACAGCCTTCAGACAATTCAACTTGATCATCAAGTATCGTGATCGCGAGTACTTTCAAGCTGTCTACTAAGTATTTCTTCTGTTCAGTTTGACTGTTTTTTTTCTCAAGCGCTTGGCTTTTGTACTCTTTCAGCACCTTTGTTTTTCTAACAATGTATAGACTCAGGCCTGCAATAATAAACAGGCCAAACAAAATCAACAGCCAAATTGATCGATCAGACATCACAAACCTTCTGCGCTAACCAAAAGGCGCAACGCCAATTAAGGGAAAGTGTACAAATTTAGCGAAGGCAACGAACGCCACAACACCAGCAATAACTACAAAAAGATCGTTAATCTTCGACGTAGCACCAGCTGTTTCTGATACCGGCTGTCTTTTTTTCATTGAAATAATTTCAGCAACCGCCCAGATCAAAAAACTACCGAACAGTATTACATCCGACAGATTCCCATTCACCAGCAGGTGCCCTAACGCCCATAATTTTACCGCAATGAGCTGAGGGTGCTTTATACGAGCTTTAATATTACAAGGAATATATGAGGCTATAAAAAGAATAAAAACAGGGAGAATTAACAGAGAGCTTAAGTGTCTCAACCAAACAGGGCCCGTGTATAACACGACAGGCTCTAGCCTTAAATCGGCATAACCATTCGCAATTAACATAATGCCACCGATAGAAACTAGCGTGTAAACTAGCTTCCACCCTATGGTGCTTCGCGCGGCCAAACTATCTCGAAGGGGTCTCGCGAAAATCGAGATAGAATGAATCCCAAAAAACAAAATAATCCCCATAATGAGATTAGCCATTGTTAAGTACCCTGATAATGAATTTGAAACACCACTCTATTCCATATCGAAAAAAATATCTTCATGAAATAGAGTAACTAAGAAGTACTCGTCATATATCGTTCAAACCACAAACACTAACTCGGCGTAGACTGACTTCGCCATTTCATCGCCTTGGTAAACAACCACTGATACCCTGTTGGAAAGCATCTGACCACGCCATCAAATAATCTAGCATCAACACCTATCAAAACACGACGAGCATTCTTGCGAACACCTTTCAAAATTGTTTTTGCTGCACTCTCTGGCGTGTGGATAAACATGTTTTCAAAATTAGCTGTAGACGCCGCTTTGTCCATGCCGGTGATAGTCTCAACACTACTATTCATGCGTGCTGATTTTGCAATATTCGTTTTGATTCCACCAGGGTGAATACACGTGGTACTGACATTTGAGCCAGTTATCTCTAAGTCTTGCCTGAGCGACTCAGTAAAGCCCCTAACTGCGAACTTACTCGCATTGTAACCACTCATTAGCGGCTGAGAAGTAAGACCAAAAACACTGGATATGTTAACAATATGCCCTTCTCCCGATTGCTCCAAATAAGGCAAGAAGGCTTTGGTTCCGTAGACGACACCCCAAAAATTGATATCCATAATCCATTCGTAATCTTCAACCGATAAGGCATCAACCGTACCAGACAACGCTACACCGGCATTGTTAAAAATCAAATTCACACGACCATGGTCTGCTACTACTTTATCAGCCCACTCATATACTGCTTTTTTCTTAGATACATCGAGTAACTGGTGAGTAACCGCTACGTTGTATTGTTGAAGTAAGTTAACAGTCTCTGCCAACCCAGCTTTATCTACATCTGAAAGCGCAACATGACACCCTGATTGCGCAAGAGCAATCGCCAAAGCTTGCCCGATACCTGACCCTGCACCTGTAATGGCCGCTACCTTGTCATCTAAATTTTTCATCTTTATTCCTTATGCTTTGTCGTGCAACACCACAACGTGAATTTCTTAGACCTTGGTTCAAACCAAAACGCGTTAACCGTCAATAATATGGTCTGCCGTTTTGAATTTTTTTGCCCATCGTCGATAAGTAAAACTGAAGCCCGGAAACATCGCAATCACCTTACCACTTTTGCTTTTATACCAAGAATCACAGCCGCCACTCTGCCAAACGGTCTTTGTCATTTCTCGATGGATTAGAGCGGTATACCTTTCTTCGGCGTCAGCTTTGACTTCAATATTACTTGCGCCTTTTTCTGTCACCTCTCGAATACTTCTCATTATGTAAGCCATTTGTGACTCGATCAAGAACAGAGCTGACGTATGACCAATACCGGTGTTTGGCCCCGTAACAACAAACAAGTTTGGAAAATTGGGCGCCGTCGTACCGAGGTACGCCCTCGGAAAATCTTCCCATACCTTTCTTAGCGTAATACCGTCTTTTCCTTCCACAGGATAAGAAATCACACCATCTGTCGCATCATAACCTGTTGAATATACGATTAAATCTAACTCATGTTCTGTGCCATCTTGAGTGATGATACCTTTTTCGGTAATTTCCTTAACGCCGTTGTTCTTATCGAACAAGGTGACGTTCTCTCTACAATAAGCGGGGTATAAAGTGTCAGATAGAATCACTCGCTTACAGCCAAATGAAAAATTCGGCGTCACTTGTTGCTGCATTTTAGGGTCACCGATGTGTTTTTTGATCAATTTTTGCGCGGCGTTTTTCCCAATTAGGTTGAGCATGCCTTGGGAATATTTGAAACCCACCACTCGATATTCCAAACTCCAATATATAAGCGCTCGAACAAACTTATAGATCAGTTTGCTCTTGAGGAGCTTTTTCTGCCAAGCACTGAAGCGCCAATCATTACGTGGCATTACCCAATGAGGCGTTCGCTGGAATATGCTCAAGTGCTTAACTTTATCCGCTATTGCTGGTATTACCTGAGCCGCACTTGCCCCGCTACCAATAATGGCTACCCGCTTTCCTGCATGATCGTATGATCCATCCCAATTATTGGTGTGGAAAGACTTACCCTTGAACAAGTCCTTTCCCTTGAATTCAGGAATAACTGGCGTACTTAGTGGACCTGTAGCATTGATCAAAAACTGACATGACAGCGACGCCTTACCCTCTATATAAATTTGCCATATGTTAAGCTTTTCATCCCACTTGATCTTGGAGACAGTAGTATTAGTAAGCGTTTTTTCCGCAAGATTGTTCTTTGAAATCACATGATTCGTATAGGAATTTAACTCTTCTTGCTCAGCATATTTTTGTGTCCACGCATAAGGCTCAGGCTGCAAAGAATATAGAATAGACGGCACGTCAACCGCTGCCCCTGGATAGACATTTTGACTCCAGGTTCCGCCCATAAACTCCCGTCGTTCAAGAATTAGGAAATCGTCTACACCTTCTTTGCGAAGATTTAAAGCAGCTGTCATCCCACCGAACCCGCTACCGATAATGATGACTTTATATTCTTGTTTCATTATTTCTCCAAAGAACAAACAAACTGTGGCACCGAAATGCCGCCTATATCTATCGAAAGAACCAGCAATATAAACTACTGCTTCAATAAAAGAAAGCATCTGACTACGCGCGTCGTCAGATATAAAGTTACCCCATGAGTATACTTAAAGCCTTGGAGCATCTTCGTTATTGTGACAGCTGTGATTTAAGGTTAAGGAAGTTATTGCTTATCATGCGCGAGTGGTTGATAACTCGACAAAAACCTAAGATATAGCACATATATTAACCAGACTTTTATCTTATTCTTTTTTAGAATATACAGCTAGCCGACTATCTCTTTTCAGTCTACACAAAAATAAGCTACAGCATTGTCCGCACATACACCCACGACTATACTACCCCCTTTTTAAAGCTGTCCTGCTATTAGTACTTTCGTACCTTGTAATAAAGAGAAGAAGTAACCAGCAGTTCAAGAATAACAAACCGTGGAGACCACCGTATGCGATCACGCCTTGTTCATTGGGCGCCGACATTGCTGCTGCCTGCATTATATGCAGCAGATGTCAGTGCAGAATATGGATTGAATATGCCCGTTGGGGTCACTGATGTAAGTAAGTCAGTGTTCGATTTACACATGCAAATCTTCTGGGTTTGCGCAGCCATTGGCGTAGTGGTCTTTGGCGTTATGTTTTATTCGATGTTTATGCATCGAAAAAGCAAAGGCGCGGTTCCCGCCAAATTTCACGAAAGTACCCTAGTGGAAATCATTTGGACCGTCATTCCTTGTGTCATTCTTGTTGCCATGGCATGGCCTGCGACAACTACTTTGATAGAGATGTACGATACATCTGAATCAGAGGTCGACATAAAGGTAACAGGTTACCAGTGGAAGTGGCGTTACGAGTATATAGGCGAAGATGTCGATTTTTTCAGTGCATTAACCACACCTAAAGATGAGATCTATAACAAAGCCGAAAAGAACGAAAACTACCTTCTTGAAGTCGATAATGAATTAGTCATCCCGGTCGACAAAAAAGTTAGATTCCTCATCACTGCTAACGATGTTATCCATTCATGGTGGGTACCTGACTTTGCCGTTAAGAAAGATGCGATTCCTGGTTTCATAAACGAGTCATGGACTCGCGTAAATGAAACAGGCATCTACCGCGGACAATGCACAGAGCTTTGTGGCAAAGACCATGGTTTTATGCCAGTAGTTGTGCGTGTCGTAGAACAAGCCGAGTACGAAACCTGGCTAGCTGAGAAGAAAGCAGCGGCACAAGCTGAAGCAGCTTTAGCAGCGCAAACCTTCACACTAGACGAAATGATGGTACGCGGTGAACAAGTTTATGCAACAAACTGTGCAGCTTGTCATCAGCCTAATGGTGCAGGTATTCCCCCAGCCTTTCCTGCGCTTAAAGGCAGCCCAATTGCACTCGGTGCAATTGATAAACACCTAGACATCGTCGTCAACGGTACTCCAGGAACAGCAATGGCAGCCTATGGCGGTCAATTGAGCGAGCTGGATATTGCAGCGGTTGTAACTTACGAGCGAAATGCTTGGGGTAACGATACCGGCGATAATGTGTCCGTTAAAGACGTCGTAACTTTTAAGAATAAATAAGGAGGGCTTATGAGCACTGCAGTTGATATAAACGCTGAAAACAATCATGACGATCATGAGCATCATGGTCCTGCGAAAGGAATAGCCCGCTGGTTGTTCACGACGAACCACAAAGATATTGGTTCAATGTACCTTTGGTTTAGCTTTATTATGTTTTTGGTTGGTGGCTGTATGGCCCTGACCATTCGAGCTGAACTATTTCAACCTGGCTTACAGTTAATGGAGCCTGAGTTTTTTAACCAGATGACAACCCTACACGGTCTAATCATGGTCTTTGGGGCTGTAATGCCTGCGTTTGTTGGCCTTGCTAACTGGATGATTCCGATGATGGTAGGTGCGCCCGATATGGCACTTCCCAGAATGAATAACTGGAGCTTTTGGATTCTTCCTTTTGCATTTACTCTATTGCTGAGTACTTTGTTCATGGAAGGCGGCGGACCTAACTTTGGTTGGACATTCTACGCACCACTCTCAACAACGTACGCACCAGATACCGTTACCTTCTTTATCTTCGGCGTACACATGATGGGTATCTCTTCAATCATGGGCGCAATCAACGTAATCGCGACCATATTGAACATGCGCGCTCCTGGCATGACTCTAATGAAGATGCCTTTGTTTGTATGGACATGGTTGATTACCGCTTACCTACTTATAGCCGTTATGCCTGTACTAGCAGGTGTTGTAACAATGATGCTTATGGATATTCACTTTGGCACAAGCTTCTTTAATGCAGCTGGTGGTGGCGATCCGGTATTATTCCAGCATGTATTTTGGTTCTTCGGTCATCCTGAGGTTTACATTATGATCTTACCGGCATTTGGTGCGGTTTCTCAGATCATCCCGACCTTTAGCCGTAAGAAGCTTTTTGGCTATCATTCAATGGTCTATGCCGTAGCATCAATTGCCTTCTTGTCGTTTATCGTTTGGGCACACCACATGTTTACGGTTGGCCTGCCATTATTTGGTGAACTGTTCTTCATGTATGCCACCATGCTAATTGCTGTACCCACAGGTGTTAAGGTTTTCAACTGGGTCGCAACAATGTTCAGAGGCTCACTGACGTTTGAAACCCCCATGCTGTTTTCAATCGCTTTCGTGATTCTATTCACAATTGGTGGATTCTCAGGTTTGATGCTCGCCATCGCACCTTCAGATTTCCAGTACCATGACACCTACTTTGTTGTTGCTCACTTCCATTACGTACTTGTACCTGGTGCAATCTTCGGCATTTTCGCAGCAGTTTACTACTGGTTGCCAAAGTGGGTAGGAAACATGTACAGCGAAACAATGGGTAAGGCGCATTTTTGGCTATCGTTTGTTGGAATGAACCTAACATTCTTCCCTATGCACTTTTTAGGTTTAGCAGGCATGCCTCGTCGAATTCCGGACTATGCATTACAGTTCGCTGACTTCAACAGCATTGCTTCAGTGGGCGCATTTATGTTCGGTACAACTCAATTACTATTCTTATACCTAGTAATTCATTGTATTCGAAAGGGTGAAAAAGCAACTGACCAAGTATGGGAAGGTGCTGAAGGACTAGAGTGGACACTTCCATCTCCTGCTCCATATCACTCTTTCACGACACCACCAGAAGTTAAATAGACAGAGAACGTTGACACTATGACTCAAACCCAGAACAAACACGGTCGAACAATTTCCAAATTAATATTGGCAGTCGTTGGCATGTTTGGATTTGGGTTTGCGCTCGTTCCTCTTTACGATGTATTTTGTGATTTAACGGGTATTAACGGCAAAACTAAGGGTCGTTACGAAGCCAGCGTAGAAACACAGATAGTTGACGAGAGCAGAACGGTCAAAATTCAGTTTATTACGCACAATAATGAAAGCATGCCATGGGACTTCAAACCCACAGTGGCCGAAATAAGAGTCAACCCGGGAAAAATGACCCAGGTTGATTTTTTTGCTCGCAATCCAACCGATAGAAGAATGGTTGCTCAAGCAGTACCGAGCTTATCACCTTCACAAGGGGTTGATTACTTTCATAAGACAGAGTGTTTTTGCTTCAACCAGCAAGTGCTTGAAGCAAAAGAAGAGACCTTGATGCCGCTCATTTTTGTCGTAGACAAGGCTCTACCAAAAGATATAAAAGTTCTAACACTATCCTATACTATCTTTGATCAAAGCCAATTTGACCAAAGCGGATTCGATAAAAAGGCGTTTAATCAGAACAAAGAAGATCAAGTTATTGTCGCTGGATCTCTTTAAAAGAATAAAAGAGGAAACCGGCCAATCTCGCCGATTCCCACATTAGCAGGAGTTTATTATGAGTGCAGAAACATCTTATTACGTTCCAGCACAATCCAAGTGGCCAATTGTTGGGTCCGTAGGATTATGCACTACTATGGTCGGACTAGGCTCAGTATTGAACGCTGGATCAGCTGGAGAAAGCACAACCGTACCTTGGATTGTCTTCCTAACTGGCTCACTAATTATGGCATACATGCTATTTGGCTGGTTTGCTAACGTTATTCAAGAAAGTCGTGCGGGCATGTACAGTCCTCAACTAGACCGTTCGTTCCGCTGGGGGATGAGCTGGTTTATATTCTCAGAAGTTATGTTTTTCGCCGCATTCTTTGGCGTACTGTTTTACGTTCGTACATTTGCACTACCTTGGTTAGCTGGCGAAGGCGATAAAGGATCCACTGGCGAATTCCTATGGCCCGAGTTTGAAGCTGCATGGCCACTACTGACTAATCCGTCATCTGAATTATTCCCTGGACCAACAGCGGTTATTGACCCTTGGCACTTACCTCTTCTAAATACCATTCTTCTTGTTACTTCAAGCGTGACGGTTACGTTTGCTCATCACGCATTGAAAGTCGGAGAGCGTGGAAAGCTTACAGCCTGGTTAGGCGCAACCATCCTACTTGGCTTAACGTTTTTATTCTTCCAGGTCGAGGAATATATTGAAGCCTATGAGACGATGGATTTGACCTTGGCCTCAGGTATTTACGGTACAACATTTTTCTTGTTAACAGGCTTTCATGGCGCACACGTTACCCTGGGAACGTTCATGCTAATAGTCATGTTCTTCCGTGTTCGGAAAGGCCATTTCGACAATGATAATCACTTTGCATTTGAAGCGACCAGTTGGTACTGGCACTTTGTTGATGTAGTTTGGTTAGGCTTATTCGTTCTAGTCTACATACTATAAGTAACGATCTAGAAGCCCTTGTACAACGTCACGAACGTTTGCGAGGGCTTTTATTTTTGTGTTTAAAAAGCATTAATTGGCGACGAATTGAACTCAAGCTGCCCTGTTAGAACGGCCGTTACCATTAGCACGATAAGCAATACTGCTAAGCCTACTCTCACCGTTAAAGCATTCACAAGACGCTTGCTATCGGGTTTGTCTTTTACCAAGAATGCTAGCCCACTAAACAGACTGACCACAATTGCGAGTAATGTTAGAGCAATTAGAAATTTTATCATTTTATGAGGTCCTGTAACTGTGAGTAGTCTAAAAAGACCTAGTTTAATCTTGAGCGCTCACATGAGCAAAAAAATCTGAGCACTCATTGTGAATCGAACACTAATTAAGATTTGGGTATTTACCCTGGTATTTTTACCCATAACAATTTGTCTGGGTATTTGGCAATTAGATAGAAGTGCTGAAAAAACATTGCTTTTAAATACGATGAACCAACGCTTTACGTCACTCCCCGTTCAATTGAAACCCAACGAGAACATGCTGCCCTTCAAACATTACGCTCTACAAGGCAGATTTTTAGGCAAAGACTACCTCTTAGACAACAAGATTAAAGACGGCCAAGTAGGCTATGAAGTATTATCGCCGTTTTATCTAAGTAGCGAGAAGAACAAAGGGTCGTTTGTACTGGTGAATCGAGGCTGGATCAAAGCTGCAAAATATCGAGAAATTCTTCCCGAGGTAAACTCACCCAGTGGACCAGTTAAAGTATCCGGCTACTTTCATGAAACAGACGGCAAGGTGCCCGTTCTTAACGAAACAAAACAAGACATTAGTTGGCCATTGCGAATACAACGAACCTCTTGGAAACAAGTTAACCAACAGTTAAATGGAACCCTTCGGTTCAACAACGAATTCAGGCTAAGCAATAGTCATGAGTTACCTGACAATTCCAACAGCCAAATTCAATACCAACTTGGCTGGCAAAAAACCAGCATATTACCCGAAAAACACACCGCCTATGCGTTCCAATGGTTCGCTCTTGCTACGGCACTGTTAATACTCTCCTTAAGTGCTACTTATAAATTGAGAAATGAGAATAAATAACATGAACGAAACACAAGATAACATCACACCGATGGACCCAAAGTTAGTCAAACAAAACCGGATCAAGCTCATCGCGATTTTCGGCGTCGCCCTCCTTCCACTAATACTTGCTGTTTCAATGTATTTTGGCAACTGGGCAATCCCTCAGGGAAAGACTAATAAAGGTACATTAATTTGGCCCCCAGTTACGCTAAACAGCATAGATTCCAAACAAGTCGATGACCAAGACAACGATTTGATGAAGAAAGTGCTAGAAGCCAAAACGTGGACCATCATGATGACCGGAGGATCAACGTGCGAAAAGTCCTGCGCCGATACCTTGCACACTATTCGACAAGTCAACGTTGCGCTCGGAAAAGAGAATGACCGAGTGGGCCGAATTCTGGTCAGCTCACTACCTAATGAGACCATTGAGAAATGGGTGAAAGAATACCCTCGTCTAGTCACCCATTTTGCGACGCGAGCTGAAATTGAGCACTTTCAGCGTGAAGCGATCAATAACGGCGCGAAGTTTGATTCTACACAAGACAAAGAATGGAACGTATGGGTGGTCGACCCGCTCGGAAATGTAATTCTACAGTACTCAGACAACAATGACGGCTACGATATGATCGACGATTTGAAACGATTACTAAAGCTATCAAATATAGGCTAACAGGAATTCAGAATGAATAATCTCGCGCTTAACCGACTAGCCCTAATTGCGACGCTATTTGCATCTGTTGTCGTACTTCTAGGTGCATGGACCAGATTAGTTGACGCAGGATTAGGCTGCCCAGATTGGCCTGGCTGCTACGGTTTTTTCTCTGTGCCAAGTACACCAGAAGAAATCGCAACTGCAGAAATGCGTTTCCCAGATGCTCCGGTTGAAGTAGAAAAAGGCTGGCCCGAGATGATACATCGATATTTCGCCAGCTCGCTAGGGTTACTAATCATCGGAATCACAGTGCTTAGCTTTAGGGTACGAAAGCAGCAAAAAATCAGTGCTGTGGACAATGTCAAAGTCCAATCTCCACCGATCAAGCACAGCGTCGGACTGCTAGCACTCGTCATCTGCCAAGGCCTTTTTGGAATGTGGACCGTCACGCTCAAGTTATGGCCCCAAATTGTCACCACTCACCTAATAGGCGGTTTTACCACCCTTTCTCTGTTATTGCTGTTATATCTACGAACACGCACCGATGCTTCGCCTATGCGACCGAAACAAGAAAGACCACCATGGCTGAATAAAATAGCAAAACTGGGCACGATTGCCTTAGCACTCGTTGCAGTTCAAATATTCTTGGGTGCTTGGACTGCATCAAACTATGCAGCCCTTGCTTGCGGCTCTGACTTTCCAACATGTCAATCTAGCATATGGCCCGAAATGGATTTCTCTGGAGGATTCGATTTTTTCCAGGCAGTTGGCCCAAACTATTTGGGAGGTCTATTCGACAACGAATCACGCACCGCCATTCACATGACACACAGAATTGGCGCCATCGTTGTGACCGCTTTCATTATATATCTACTTTGGGTAATAAAGTCAGCGAAGCAATCTCTATCAGTCAAGCAGAAAAATGCCGCTAAATTCATGCTGTTATGTCTTGTAGCACAGGTAATTCTGGGTATTAGCAATGTGATCTGGTTAATCCCCCTATCAATTGCAGTTGCCCACAACGGTATGGGGGCTGTATTATTGCTGTCCTTGGTAAACCTTAACTATTGGTTAAGGTGTGACAACACGAATTAATTGATGTTTTTTTGCAGGCTAGGTTATGAATACAACAGATTTGAGCATCGAACAAAGTGCAGGCTGGAGAGACTATTTAGAGCTTTGCAAACCAAAAGTGGTCGCTTTGATGCTACTCACGTCGGTCATTGGAATGCTATTAGCTACCTATAGCTTACCGTCATTTAGTGTTTTGTTTTGGGGTAATTTGGGCATTGGTCTCATGGCCGGCTCTGCCGCGGCCATAAATCACGTTGTTGATCGAAAGATCGATATTCATATGGCCCGAACTAAGAACCGACCTCTTGCTCAAGGTAAAGTTGATGTTTTTCAAGCCTTATTATTTGCCCTAGTAATTGGCGCTGTCGGCATGGCAATCTTGCTTATTGAGATTAACGCACTAACGGCATGGTTAACCTTGGCATCGCTAATCGGTTATGCGATCGTATATACACTATATTTGAAACGTGCAACACCGCAGAATATCGTTATAGGTGGAATCGCAGGTGCAGCTCCTCCTCTACTGGGCTGGACCTCTGTCACCGGTCACGTAGATCCGAATTCTTTATTACTCGTATTGATCATTTTTGCTTGGACACCTCCTCATTTTTGGGCACTAGCCATACACAGAAAAGAAGAATACGCAGCAGTGGATATTCCCATGTTGCCGGTTACACACGGTGAACGATTCACTATGCTCCACATTATTTTGTATTCCATCATACTCATATTGGTATCAGTACTACCTTACCTAACTGGCATGAGCGGCTTAATCTATCTCTCATCCGCATTACTGTTGGGCGGAAGATTTTTACAGTGGTCTATTCGAATGAAGAGAGGCACTCACGAACATGCAGCGATAAAAACCTTCAAATTTTCTATCATTTACTTAATGCTATTATTCGTCGCTCTTCTTGTAGATCACTACAGCCTACCTTACATGCTGACCTTATAATCATAAAACGATATTGCTCTTCCAGACACGCAGCATCGGAAGAGCATTACACTAACGAATACAGCACCAGAAAAACCCTGCGGCATGACAAATAACCAAGCCCCTATTTCAAAAAGAACCAATCCACTTCAAGCTGAAGGGCGACAATACGCGGGCGTCAGTCTAAAGGCCCGCACCAAGCAACGAAAAGAACAATTCCTTCAAGCAGGCTTGAACTTATTTGGCACCACAGGGTTTAGAAAGTGCACAGTACGTAGCTTGTGCAAAGAAGCTAATTTGACCGACCGATATTTTTATCAATCATTTGGCAGCCTCGAAGCCTTACTCACCGCAGTATACGAACGCTGCATGACAGACCTAGGCACTAACCTGGTCAAAGTCATATCTGAGGAATACACAAATTCTGGCGCAGAAAAAGCAATCATCGCTGGACTGGAAGAATATTTCATATTTCTAGAAGATTCTAGATTTGCAAGGGTTTGCATGGTAGAACTCGAAGGAATCAGCCCCGAAGTAAACGCCCTCTACTATAAATATATTGACGGTTTTGCAAGATTATTGAAGAATTTCGCAAATCACGCCTACCCCCATTGGAAGGCAAACGATGAAGAACAACATATTTTCGCTATATCATTGATTGGAGCAATGCGCCAAGTAGCAACAAATTGGCTAGAGAATGATTACTCAACAGACCGCAATGTACTTGTATTGACCACTGGTCAATTATTTATCTCTATGATGCGAGAAATTCAATCCGAGAAATAGTAATAGGAGAAAGGTCAACAATCTTATTGGTCTCCGGTATCGAACGTAGTTAATTGACCTTTAAATTTTCACCACCGAGGACGCAGAGGCGCTTCGCGCTTCACCGAGTAAAGAACAAGACTTTGTGTATATTTTATTCTCGGTACGCCTTTGTGATGAATAAATATCTTTTCTTCAATACTGATCATTCCACCCCTATTGCTTACCCGGTGGCAAAGAATAACTACCCGTAGCGTGAGCGACCAACTCATCTGACCCGTCTGAGCTAATTCCTACTTCACAAAATGCAATACGCCTTCCAAGCTTTATGATTGTGGCCTCGGCAACAAGGTCTGACTGACTGGGGCGCTGAAGAAAGTTTATATTCAAATTGCTGGTCACCGCCATTGCCACCTCTCCAAGCGTAGCCAATATGGCTGCATACATCGCAGTGTCGGCAGCAGTCATCATGACTGGGCCTGAGATACTGCCACCAGGACGGATACTTTTTTCTAAAAAAGGGATACGAATTTTCGCGTAGCAATCCCGCACCGTTTCAATTCTAAGGTCAATATCCTCAGCCATTGGAACCCATTCTCGTATACGCGTTTCAATATCTTTGGCACTTAAACTCATTATTTTCCCTGAAGTCACGAAATATAGTGGTGAAAGACTATACGATACCTGCGTAGCAATTTAAAATACGCCGATAATTTTTTCATTCTTTGCTTTTACAGGATAACACCGCCTTATGCGCGCCAGTCGATTTTTAATAGCCACTCAAAAAGAAACGCCGGCCGATGCCGAGGTAATCAGCCACCAACTCATGCTGAGAGCGGGCTTAATACGTAAGTTGGCTTCGGGATTATATAACTGGTTACCAATGGGGTTACGCGTACTTAGAAAAGTCGAAGCTATTGTTCGCGAAGAAATGAATGAAGCGGGCGTACAAGAGTTGTTAATGCCCGTTGTTCAACCTGCAGAGTTATGGGAAGAATCGGGCCGATGGCAACAATATGGCGGTGAATTGCTTAGAATACAGGATCGGCACAATCGAGATTTCTGCCTAGGCCCAACACATGAAGAAGTCATTACTGATTTCGCGCGAAACGAGTTGAGCAGTTACAAACAACTCCCGGCTAATTTCTATCAAATACAAACGAAATTTCGTGACGAACGACGACCAAGATTTGGTGTGATGCGCGCACGTGAGTTTCTAATGAAAGATGCATATTCGTTTCACGCAAGCCAAAGCTGTCTAGATGAAACCTACGAAATAATGCACGCCGCTTACACAAAGATATTTACTCGACTGGGGCTAGACTTCAGAGCAGTGCAAGCTGACTCAGGCAGCATCGGCGGAAGTGCTTCACATGAATTCCATGTATTGGCCGATTCTGGAGAAGACGATATTGCGTTCAGCACTCAAAGTGGCTATGCCGCCAATATTGAAATGGCAGAAGCGTTAGCACCTAACAGTGATCGACCGACACCACTGGGCGATTTTAGTGAAATCGCCACTCCTGACAAAAAGAGCATTGAAGAAGTCACTTCGTTTCTTTCTGTACCTGCAGAACAAGTTCTCAAGACCTTGCTTGTAGTCGGTAGCAAAGGTGAAGATGATGAGGAAACAACATTAGTTGCACTGGTGCTTCGGGGGGATCACACCCTTAATGAAATCAAAGCCGAAAAAATTGACTGTATCGCCTCGCCGCTAACCTTAGCAAGTGAAGAACAGGTTAAGAAAGTAGTCGGCGCTGAAATTGGTTCAATAGGCCCAGTGGGATTAGATATACCCTACTTTGTCGACCGAAGTGCCGCGCAAGTGGGCAATTTTGTCTGCGGTGCAAATAAAGATGGCTATCACTTAACCCAAGTTAACTGGGAAAAAGATCTAGACCTAAGTAATGTTGTCGATTTACGCAATGTTCAAGAAGGCGACGCCAGCCCCGATGGAAAGGGAACTCTCGAAATAAAACGCGGCATCGAAGTCGGTCATATTTTCAAACTCGGCAACAAGTACAGTACCGCTATGAAGGCCACCGTCTTGAATGAGAATGGCAAAGCCACCACGATGGAAATGGGTTGCTATGGTATTGGGGTGTCACGAATTGTCGCAGCAGCAATCGAGCAAAATTATGATGAAAAGGGCATTCTTTGGCCTGAATCAATATCACCGTTTCAAATTGCGCTTGTTCCATTAAATATGCACAAATCCGAACTAGTCGCTGAAAAAACTGAAGCGCTTTACGAAGAATTGAAGCAACTTGGCATTGATGTATTCATGGATGACCGCAACGAGCGCCCCGGCTTCAAGTTTGCAGACATGGAGCTGATTGGCATTCCTCACAGAATAGTCATTAGTGATCGAGGTCTAAAGAACGGAACTCTTGAGTACAAAGGCCGTGCAGATGCTGAGAACCAAGATATTGAACTGGATCAAGCCTTAGCCTTCATTCGCGATAAACTAGGTTGTAAATAAGCTTTGAGACACCTCGATTTAAAACGTAATACGCGAGCGCTGATAATAATTTATCAGTTTCTTGTGTTATTGACTTTATCGAGCTCTGCTTTATCTGAGCAAAGCACACAGCGCCAAGCACCCGATGACGAGTTGCGCGCTCTACTTAGCAAAACGGTCACGGATGCCTCTAGTTTTGTAGACCGTTTTGATGCCGAAGTCTGGCTCGTTGATATGTCAGGAAGACTAAAACGTTACATCAAAAATCCGCAAGTGCGCCTGGATTTTCTGAAGCTAGTCCATGCAGAAGCGACTAAAGCAGGGCTCGAACCAGAGCTCGTTATTTCAGTCATTCATGCAGAGAGCGCATTTAAACAGTTCGCTATTTCTAGTGTTGGCGCTCAAGGACTAATGCAAGTTATGCCATTTTGGAAAAATGAAATTGGCAGGCCAAGCGATAACCTGACTCGTGTAGACACAAACCTTCGCTACGGCTGCACAATTCTTAAACACTATATCGATAAAGAAAAAGGCAACTTGGTCAGGGCTCTCGCACGCTATAATGGAAGTTTAGGCAAAACCAAATATCCCGCAAAAGTGCTCGATTTTTGGCAAAAATACTGGTTTGTAAACCATGTCTAGAGCACGGTACGAATGCAAAAAGTAATTATTGATTTGTTCATTGAACAAGATGAATGGCTGAAAATCTATCGAGGCGAAGCGAATAGCGTACACGCGACCAGTCGAGATGGCCGCGCCATTCAGTTTCCCGCAAATATACTGACTAAGTACACCACGCACCACGGCGTTAATGGCAGCTTTGCGATCAGTTTTAACGACGAAGGGAAATTCCAGTCCATCGTCAAGCTATAGCGAGAAAATCTCGCTAAGTAACCAGGAAGTCTAATGCCAGATAAGATCTTACAAACCAATGATGTCATCAAGCTCAAAGAAGCTGAGTTAGTCGATAGGCTCAAAGAAATGTCGCTTGAAGAACTAGAGTTTCATACCTTAAACATTATGAAAGACATGGGCGCCGATAATTATTCCGTTATTATGGCTACCGTGATGAAAACTTTAAAAGAGGACCAATCTGAAGGATTTTCGCAATTCGAAGTCGTCCAAAATACCATTCAAGAAGCCTTACCAAACAAGGCGTATATGAGTGATATTTATGCGAGATTGGCTGCAATGGTGATGACTATTATTTCTCGCAAATTTTCTGACCTTCTATAAGTTCTATAGGCCCTAATGACGCAATTCCCTATCGAAGAATATCAACAACAATTGGACGAAAAAGTTGCAAACATTCAGCAACGTTTCTCTCCGTTTAAAATTCCATCTTTAGATATTTTTGAAAGTGAGCCTCAGCATTTTCGTCTACGAGCTGAATTCAAAATATGGCATGAAGGCGAGCGTTGCTTTCATGCGATGTTTGAACGTGGCTCTAAAAACAAGCCCATTGAAATTACAAACTTTCCAATCGCAAGCGAAGCAATCGTCTCACTCATGCCAACGTTATTACAGCGCATAAATGAAACACCCATATTAAAGCGACGCCTGTTTCAACTCGAATACCTCGATACTTTATCTGGTGATATGCTAGTCACCATGATTTATCATCGCCCACTCGATGAGGAGTGGCTGGTAACGGCAAAATTGCTGAAGGATGAACTGGGCATCAACATCATCGGTCGCGCCAAAAAGATGAAATTACTGCTCGATCGAGACCACGTAATCGAAGAATTAAATGTTGATGGCAGAACGTTGAAGTACAAACAAATAGAAGGCGGTTTTACACAGCCAAACGGTCGAATCAACGAGAAAATGCTCAGCTGGGCGAGAGACTGCGTTGATGGCAGTGATTCATTTGATTTGCTCGAACTTTACTGTGGAAATGGCAACTTTTCCATCGCCATGGCAGATAAGTTCAGGCACGTTTTTGCGACCGAAATAAGCAAGACATCAGTGCACGCGGCCCTGTTCAATAAAGAAATCAACCATATCGACAATGTTGATTTTGCCCGCGTTAGCGCCGAAGAATTCACCGGTCATATGAATGGCGTACGTAAACGTCGTAGACTAAAAGATATGAAGCTTGAAGAGGCAAATTTCGGCACGGTGCTTGTTGACCCACCTCGTTCAGGATTGGACGACGACAGTTGCGCGATGATCAGTCAATACCCCAATATTGTGTATATATCTTGTAACCCAGATACGCTAGAGGAAAACCTCAAATCTCTCAGCAATACCCATAAGATAGAACGCTTTGCCCTATTCGACCAATTTCCCTATACGCACCATATCGAGTGCGGGGTTTATCTAACACAGAAATAACACCTCAAAGAGTTCTCATTTTCTTGATTACCCCCCATTTGGGGGATATCCACTCCGGCGTCAATCTTCTATATTTTTTCTAAACAAAAATTTGATTTAGCTTTAGTTTGGATAAAATACGATGACGTTTTCGAAAAAGCATTCGATATATCTTTTATCTATCACCGTATTGCTCACCACAATCATATCGTTTGTTTTACCAGAAGATGAAACCCCGGAACGTGCGCAGCAAGTACAAGCTCATGTCGACATCCAAGAAAAAACTGAGCCTGCCCCAGCTCCACAAATCACCAATTTTAAACCTAAAAAAAGACCGGGTTTCGTCAAGACACTTTTGTCTCCCAACTATGAAGAGAACCCATTTTCGGGCGAAGAAACCAAAGCCCGTCTGACTCAAATATCAGATAGCTTTCGAGAAGATATCAAATACCCGACAACCTCTAAGCCGATTCAAGATGAAGATTCTCTTCAAAAATACTTACCCAATCGAAGCATTGCGTCGAGCGTAGCAATCTCACCAAGGGATGAGCAAAGTCCTAAAATTTCGATTAAATCATCCAAACATCAATATTTTAGGGGTGAAGATATTCATGCAAGCGCTTATTTTGAAGGCTTAAGTGATCGTCAAACTCTAAGTGTCAGTGGACGTCTTGTTCAAGCCGGAAAACTGCTAAGCCAAGCTGAGATCATTCCCAACGCTCAGGATAGAAGTCGCTTTGACCTCAAATTCAACGACCTGCCTGATCAAGAAATACACCCCGAACGTGGCGCAAGAATCGTGGCACAATTCAATGTCGACAACCGTTCTTACGAGATTGGAACCGCCATAAGTTATGTCGCATCTGTCGCCAGAGTAGATCACGTCGATAACGCTCAAATCGACAATGAGTACTTGAGTATTCCGGTCTACATATCAACCACCTCACCCGGCTATCACAGACTGAGCGCAATATTATATGCAGCCGAAACTGGTACCCCTCTGCTTTCGTTAAACGCCGAGAAAGACTTGCAGACAAATAACGATTTCATTCCATTAAAGGCACATATTGCCTCGCTCAAAACAATGGGCCACGAAGGCCCTTATACCTTACGAGAGTTCTCACTGACACGCATGCCATCAAAACCCAATTTTAGGACCGAACATGGCGTGGTCGAGCGCGAATCATTCGATATACAAGGGTTTCCGTTTAGCGAATATCAAGACATCCCGTTCGAAGATGAACAAGCCCAAGCTCGCGTGGAATTTTTAACTCAATTAGGGAGCACAAAGTAACCAACATATACCTTCTACACCTTACCAAAATGGATTTATCAAGTTCGTAGTCTGATCTCAAAGCTATCAAATATAACTGGCTTAAAAAATAAAGATAATATGGAGAATAGAAATGAAAATGTACAAAACCGTACTAATCGCAATGCTAAGCTTGGCAGCATTAAGCAGCCATGCAGCACAACTAGCCGGAAAGAACGTCCTCTTAATACAAGGTTTTTTACCCCAGCACTTGCTGATTCACCCCAATGACGAAGGTGAGTCTGATGGAATTGGTTATTGGTCTGACTTCGACTCGGCGCTTAAGAATAACGACGATAGCAATATCCTTTACTATCCCTCAAACTACCCACTTCAAGGTGCTAACGGTATCGCAGCATTGGTCGCCGAACAGCTTGAACCTATGCTAAGCAGTGGAACCTGCGACGATGGCTGCATCATCATCACACACTCTACCGGTGATTTGGTAATGCGATATGTCATGGCCAACAAGAATTCACTACTCGGCTCAACTCTCGCCAACCGTTTTAACGTAACGGCTTTCATCGACATGGCAGGTGCTGGCGGTGGAACAGAGTTAGCTAGCTTGGGAATGGATGTAATCAACGGCGTTAATGCTGGCACAGATGTAATAGAAACCTTGCTGGAATGGGCCGGATTCAACATTAGCTTGGGTATCAACCCAGGCGTACTTAATGACCTTCAACCTACGGTTGCACGAAATACCGCGACTACGGGTATTCCTTCTATACCTAAACTACGTATTTCTGCTACCGGGAGCGAAATTTATGGGTTCCTGACACATCTTATAATCAAGGGTGGAGATGATAGTGTTGTGCCACTACACAGTGCCTGTGGGGCAGCAAATGACAATGCTTATGAGTCGTGCACAAAAGATCTTCGAATGGATGGCAGAGTCACTAGCGTTAGCAATGCCCCATCGTCAAGCCAGCTATACGACTATCATTACCCACTCATCATGAGTGAAAAAATGCCTCACAACGATATGTTCAAAGACAAAGATGGTCGCGACATGACCTTTGCTTTAAGCGCTGAGAATAACTACAACAATGGCGGCGCCAAGACAATTGATGCCGATGTAGAATATCATCATGTATATGCTTGGTGGGATTGGTTCAGAAAGTACCGTTTCATCACCAATGCCGATGACAAGAATATGGGCCAAGTTATATTGGCGTCGTTTGAATAAACCTTTTAAGGCTTAGACATCATTCAGGTAGCAGCACTAAGTTTGCTACCTGAATTTTCATCTCTATTTTCAAAATAACACTTGAATCGAAAAACGAGTCTACCTACTCCCATTCCAATTCCTACATGTTTGAATACATAAATTGGGCAAATATTTGCAACGCTAGCCTGAATGCATCTTGAATGTTAGCATTACTCCCATGATCCTAGAAAGCGCACTTGAATCACGAAAGTATGCGCAAGCTCTTGGCGCACCTAGAAAACCCGTGAAAGCTCGACTCACCAATAAGGTGAGCACGACTTCTACGAATTTCCTATGAACACCAATTGCTTACACATCTTTTTCGCGCTTTGCTATACCCTTTGGGTACAACTGCGCTTTCTAGGGCAAAAATAACAACGAACACGAAAGCTATGTCACCCTCAAACTGTCGACCACCTTTCATTACGTACACATATATTCAATTTTTCTAGAAGGCGTTTTCCATGTCACCGAGTATTAAGCCAAATAATCCAAATTTTTCATCTGGTCCTTGCAGCAAGAGACCTGGATACCAAGTATCTGAACTAGATTTAGAAACCCTTGGCCGCTCTCACCGAGCAGCCGTTGGAAAGAAAGCCCTTGAGAGTGTATGCGTCGATACAGCTCGACTACTCGGTTTACCTGAAGGCTACCGCGTAGGCGTGGTAGCTGGCTCAGATACCGGCGCAATGGAAATGGCAATGTGGTCAATGTTAGGCGCTAAGCCTGTCGATATTTTTGCTTGGGAATCTTTTGGCAGTGGCTGGGTGACCGACATAACCAAGCAACTTAAACTCGAAAACATCAACACCTATAAAGCAGACTATGGTCAGCTGCCAGACCTCAGCCAAGCCAACCCAGACAATGACGTGATTTTCACCTGGAACGGAACAACATCAGGCGTGAAAGTACCTGACGGAAACTGGATTTCAGACAACCGCACAGGTCTAACCATCTGTGACGCAACCTCGGCTGTTTTCGCCATGGAAATGCCTTGGGAAAAATTGGACGTTATCACGTTCAGCTGGCAGAAAGTTCTGGGTGGCGAAGGCGCTCACGGTATGCTCATACTGAGCCCTAAAGCAGTTGAGCGTTTGGAGTCTTATACCCCCGCTTGGCCTTTACCAAAAATATTCAGAATGACCAAAGCTGGCAAATTGATAGAAGGTATCTTCAAAGGCGCAACGATTAACACGCCATCGATGTTATGTGTTGCTGACTACCTAGACGCCTTAAGTTGGGTCGAAAGTATTGGCGGCACCCCCGCCTTGATCGCACGTTCCACGAAAAACCTGTCTGTTGTCGAAGCGTTTGTCGCCAACAATGATTGGATAAATTTTCTTGCAGAAGACAAGAGTACTCGCTCAAACACCAGCGTATGCTTAACGGTAGATTTACCCACAGACAAACTAAAAACCATGACCAAACTGTTGGAATCAGAAGGTGTTGCTTATGATATTGGCGCCTATCGCGATGCACCAGATGGCTTGCGTATATGGTGTGGAGGTACAGTAGAAGCAAGCGACCTAGAGGCGTTAATGCCTTGGTTAGCTTGGGCATTTGAACAAGTTAAAGGTTAATTGGTGACGGTCCATTTAGGCACTAATTAGAACTTACATCGTGCGCGAGATTTTAATCTAACGATCTCGCGGTGGTCACTTTGTTCCCAAATATTTTCAGGCCATCAGGTCTAAACAGTATTACAGAGGCACATATGTACAAGGTAAGAACTTACAACACGATTGCTACTCAAGGACTTGAAAAATTTCCGCGCGCAACGTACGAAGTAGCCAGCGAAATCCCACAACCCGACGCCTTCATTCTAAGAAGTCAGAAGTTACACGACGAAGTGTTTCCAGAAAGCCTGCAAGCTATCGCACGAGCAGGTGCGGGAACAAATAATGTTCCTCTTGACCGATGTACAGACAAGGGCATCGTGGTCTTCAATACCCCTGGCGCAAATGCCAACGCAGTAAAAGAGCTTGTATTGGCAGGGCTTTTACTAAGCAGTCGCGGCATATTAGAAGGTATTAACTATGCCAATGATATGGACAAAACCCAAGACGAAGCAGTGCTTTCCAAGCAAATGGAAGCGCAAAAAAAGCACTTTAAAGGCTCTGAATTAGCAGGTAAGACACTGGGCGTGATTGGCTTAGGTGCCATCGGTTCAATGGTCGCCAATATGGGTATTTCTTTGGGAATGAAAGTGGTCGGCTATGACCCTGCAATTTCTATTGAAGCGGCATGGAGGTTATCAAGTGATGTTGAAAAAATGGAAAACGTTGCCTCAATTATGGCACGCTCAGATTTCATATCACTTCACGTTCCGGCAATTCCAGCGACTCGACACCTGATTAATAAAGATAGCCTGGCAAATGCCAAACCTAACTTGAGCATTCTAAACTTTGCACGAGATCAAATTGTCGATGTAGATGCAGTGCATACTGCTCTAGAAACAGGCACGATAGGCCGCTATGTAGCAGACTTCCCTGTTCCGTCTCTTATCGGACACCCGAAGGCGATACTCATGCCTCACATCGGTGCTTCAACACGAGAAGCTGAAGAAAACTGCGCCGTGATGGCAGCTGACCAATTGATCGACTTTCTTGAGAACGGACATATCCTCAACTCAGTAAACTTTCCCGCTGCGAGCATGCAACGTACAACCGATTATCGCATGACGATTATCAACGAAAATGTTGCCGGCGTACTTGGGCATGTTTTGTCAGTGTTGGCTGATGAAGAAATTAACGTGGTTGATATGTTAAACAAGAGCCGAGACAACATTGCTTACAACATACTCGACCTTGAAGAACAACCTTCAGCTAATGTACTAGAAAAAATCAAGACCGTAGAACACGTTATTAACGTCAGATCGCTATAGCACGCACTTCGACTGAACATAAAAAGGGACTGGCAATATCGCAGTTCCTTTTTTATTACTTCGATTGTAGTCTAGAAAATCCACACGACTAAATACGGCAAAACGATAGACGTTAGCAGCCCCATCAGACCCATAGCCAATGCTGAAAATGCACCTTCCTTTGCGCCCATTTCAAAGGCCGCTGCCGTACCGACACCATGACCGACCAAGCCCATACTAAAGCCTTTGGTAATAGGGTCGTGAATAGAACACACCTTAAATACTATAGACGCTATCATCGCGACGAAAATCCCTGTGATGATCACAATAGCCGCGACCAACGGCGGATAACCGCCAATACTCTCAGCGACACTAATAGCAAAGGGTGTACTGATCGACTTAGGGGCCAAAGATAACAAGACACCTTTCTCTGCGCCGAAAAACCATGCTGACAGAACCGCGAGAGTGGGCGTCACGATCGCCATCAATACCAAGCTAAGTGTCAGCGGAATAGCATGCTCCCGAATTAAATGAATGTTATTACGAAGCGGAACAGCAAGAGCAACCGTCGCAGTACCGAGTAAGAAGTGAATAATTTTGACGCTATCGAAATAGACCTCGTATTGAATATCACTGATCAACAAGATTCCTATCATCAATGTTATTCCGCTCACTATCGGAAGCAAAAGAACATTGTTATTGCTTGCTTGATAAATGCGTAGAGAAACCCAGTACACGACAATCGCGATGGCAAGTAACAAAAAAGGATATTCCACTAATAACGATTGACTCACGACGCCTTCTCGCGAGGCTCGTCTGATTTGTCGTTTCGGTATTTTAGTAAGAACTGGGTCAAAAATGCCGCCAAGATAAGACATACGAGCGTCGAGCCGAAAACCGAAACAAACAAAGCCAGACTATCTTGCTTTAACACATCAACGTAGACCATAACGCCGACACCAGCCGGAATAAATAAAAGCGGTAGGTGGAAAATAAGTTTCTGTGCAGACTCAGTCATGTTCTTATTTGGGGGAATAATGAACAAGAAAATAAGCAACATCAACATTCCAATTGTCGGGCCAGGAATAGCCAAGGCCAATTCTTCTTTTAAAAAATCCCCCGTCAATTGAAATGCGATGAACAATGGAAAATATATAAGCGCTTTCATCAAATAACCTGATCGTGTTGATATATGCGGCGTATATTAACAGGATTATCAGGAGCCTGCTGCGGAGGGTGCTGCGGAGGGTGCTAACCAGACTCAGCGGCAATGAGCTTCATTCAATTGAAAATAGTCATCAACATTTGATCTTAATGCGATAGAATCTAGACCATACATTATTTAATTGGAACATGAAAAATGAGCACCGAAAACGCAGTAGAATTAGGCCAGGCGATCTATTCAAAAAAGGTACTATCGGTTTACGATCTCTGGGTTTTAGGTATATCTAACTCTTTTATCTGGAAGTGCCCTACCAAAACACTGCGACAAGAATTTAAACTTCACGCTACCCGTAATCACTTGGACGTAGGTGTGGGAACAGGTTACTACCTCGATAAATGTCTCAGCTCAGAAAACAGACGAGTTGCGCTACTCGATCTCAATCAGAATAGTCTAGACTCTGCCGCCGCAAGGGTTAGTCGATTTCAACCAGAAAAATATCGCGCAAACGTTTTAGAACAATTGAATTTAGAATGCGAAGCATTCGACTCTATTAGTATCAACTTTCTATTTCATTGCATGCCCGGGTCGCTCGAAGAAAAATCTGTTTTGTTTGAGAACCTAATGCCCTACCTCAACAACGACGGCGTATTGTTTGGCAGCACCATTCTTTCGGAAGGCGCAACGAGAAGCTTCGCTGCGAAAAAGCTGATGTCGATCTATCACAAGAAAGGTATATTCGGAAACCAAAACGACAGCCTTAGTGACCTGGAGCGTGGCTTGAATCGTTATTTCAAGCACGTAAATATAAAAACCATTGGCTGCGTCGCGGTATTCTCGGCTAAAGGCAAAAAATAATTATCTTGAGGAACACACATTGAGTAACATACCTGAAGGCTTCGAACCTATATTTCGCTCTAGCCCTTTTTTAGACTTGATTGGCCCACTCTTCAACAAAAAAACTAAGGAGGGCCTGGTCATTGGGTTTAGGGCCGAAGAAAAACACTGCAATGCGAGAGGCTTGGTTCATGGTGGAGTTCTTAGCAGCCTTGCAGACGTTGCTCTTGGCTATAATGCAGCATTTGCGACAACCCCTCCTACGCCAATAGTGACCGCGAGTTTGACAATTGACTACGCGGGAGCCGCACGACTCGGAGACTGGATAGAGATCAGCACAGACCTACAAAAAGTTGGCCGAAGTATGGCCTTTGCAAATTGTTATTTCGCCGTAGAGGATAAGCGCATAGCACGCGCTAGCGCAGTGTTTACCGTTCCACAAGGCTCGTCGTGATACCTAGTAAGAGCGAATTTCGTTCACTATACTCTGTACACGAACACTGCTACCTTTAGCTCACTAAATAACATCCAGGAACTCTCTGTGGACCCTCATTTTTCCAAAATTCTCGCGACCCTTCATGAGCGTTTCAATGCCAACGTAACTGAATGGGCAGAACTGCTCGATTTCTTTCACGTTCAAGCACTCAAAGAGGGTGATCACTGGGTAAAGGTTGGCGAAAAATGTGAAGAATTCTTCTATATTTCAGAAGGTATTGTCCGCATTTACTACATCGACCAAGAAGGCTGTGAAGTAAATGAGGGGTTCTACGAAGAAGGAAAATTACTGGGCCCAATTTCTAGTTTTGTTAGCGGAGCACCTTGCCAATATTTTATTCAAGCACTGGAACCCGCAACGCTAGTCGTCGCCAATTATCCACAATTTCACGCTTATGCCTACGACAAACCAGAGCTACTTCGTTTTGAAATCACATTTATGCAAAGCTTATTTATCAGCAATGCCAAACGAGATGCCAAACGCTTGCTAAGCAACGGAGAGCAGCGTTACCGTTGGTTTTGTCGAGAATACCCACACTTCTTAGAGCGCATTCCCCAGTATCATATTGCTTCGTTCTTGAGTATGACGCCGGTTAGTTTGTCTCGCTTACGAAAAAAATTTAATGAAAACGAAAAAAGCTGACTATCATTTCTGATACTCAGCTTTTTGTATTCGATCTTCAGTTGTAACTAGTAGGCAGTCTCGATTACATTGTCAACGCCAATCGAGTACCCTGATCAATCGCTCGCTTTGCATCTAGCTCTTTCGCTACATCAGCACCGCCAATTAGATGGAAAGGCTTGTTCAAACCTTCCGCTAGCTCTTTCAGTGGCTCTTGCCCAGCACATAAAATCACGTTATCAACTTCAAGTATTTTCTTCTCGCCTGCAATATCGACATGAAGACCTTGGTCGTCAATTTTTTCATATGAACAAGCAGGTATCATGTTAACGCCCTTATTTACAAGACCAGAGCGATGAATCCACCCTGTCGTCTTGCCAAGCTTACCGCCAACCTTAGACTTCTTACGTTGCAACAAATAAATTTCACGCGCAGATGGCGTAACTTCAGCTTCAACGCCCTCTATACCACCACGCGCTTGCATTGACATATCAACACCCCACTCTTTCATAAATGCAGGGATATTCTGACTCGTCGCTTCGCCTTTGTGAGCCAAGTATTCAGATACATCAAAACCAATACCGCCAGCACCAATCACAGCGACTTTCTTACCCACTTCTACTTTGTCACGCAGTACATCGATATAGCTCAATACCTTAGCGTGATCAACACCTTCGATTTCAGGCGTACGTGGCGCAATACCCGTTGCCAATATAACCTCATCAAAGTCGTCGTTATTTAGATCTTCAGCTGAAACCCGCTTACCTAGAGCCAAATTCACTCCTGTTTTCTCGATCATTTTTCCAAAGTAACGAATCGTTTCATAAAACTCTTCTTTACCAGGAATTTGCTTCGCAATATTAAACTGACCACCAATCTCTTTCGCTGAGTCAAACAAAGTTACTTGATGACCGCGCTCCGCTGCCGATGTCGCAAATGCAAGACCAGCAGGGCCCGCACCAATAACCGCAAGCTTCTTCACTGTTTCAGCAGGAGTTGTTTCAAACTCAGCTTCATGACATGCCTTAGGGTTGACCAAGCAACTTGTCATTTTTCCGCTAAAGACATGATCCAAACAAGCTTGGTTACAACCAATACAAGTATTAATCTCGTCTGACTTTCCTTGCTCCGCTTTTTCAACAAATAAAGGGTCGGCTAAGAAAGGACGCGCCATAGAAACCATGTCAGCATCACCTCTCGCTAAAACTTCCTCAGCGACTTCTGGCGTGTTAATACGATTTGACGTAATAAGTGGAATAGACAAGTCTTCTTTGAACTTCGCTGTCACCCAAGTAAACGCTGCACGCGGAACTTTAGTTGCGATAGTCGGAACACGTGCTTCGTGCCAACCGATGCCGGTATTAATGATCGTTGCGCCAGCTTTATCAATCGCGTGACCCAGCTGTACAACTTCTTCATAAGAGCTACCGCCTTCGACAAGATCCAACATAGACAAACGATAGATGATAATAAATTCTTCACCGACGGCTTCACGAACACGTCTAACAACCTCAACTGGCAAGCGCATTCTGTTTTCGTACTCGCCACCCCAGCGATCATCTCGATGATTGGTTCGTTTAGATAAAAACTGATTGAGGAAATACCCTTCCGACCCCATGATTTCAACACCATCATAGCCGCCGATTTGAGCATTTACCGCAAGTTGTACGATGTCGCTTATTTGCTTCTCAATACCCTCTTCATCTAATTCTTTAGGCTTGAAAGGGTTAATAGGTGCTTGAACCGCAGAAGGTGCGACAGATTTTGGGTTAAAAGCATATCGGCCAGTGTGGAGAATTTGCATACAGATTTTGCTGTCTTCAGCATGAACCGCATCAGTAATCTCTCTGTGCTTGAGAGCGTCTTCTTCAGTTACTATTAGATTAGTATGAGGATGTGTTGCGCCTTCAGCATTCGGCCCAAAACCACCGGTTACAATCAGAGCAACTCCGCCGCGTGCTCGCTCAGCAAAAAAAGCAGCCATTCGAGTCAAACCATCTGGCGCTTCTTCCAAACCGGTATGCATCGACCCCATAATCACTCGGTTACGAAGCGTTGTAAAACCTAGATCTAAGGGTTGTAACATGTTTGGGTACAAATCTGACATCTTTCTCTCCATTTTCAGTCTTAGCGACTGATTGGTCTCAATTTTCGAATATCTGAATTATGTAGTTGGTTTAAAATTTTCTGATATCCGACAGTTGCACCTATCATAGACAAACAGTTTCAATATCGCATTATCAATTGTTAATGAGTTCGGGATAAATCGACGTATGATAGTGATTCACTAGCAAACATTTAGTCTACCACTCAGGAATAGCGTGCTTATGTTCAATTACCAGCCACCTCTTACCGACATGAAATTTTTACTCCAGGCGATGAGCAATAACGACACGCAAGACTTGGCTATGGTTCTTGAAGAAGCATCACGTTTTGCCGAACAAGCACTAGTACCCGCAAATAATATCTGCGACACCATCGGGTGCGAGTTTCGAGATGGTGAGGTGTTGCTACCCGATCAAATGAAACAGATTATTTCGAATTATGTCGCATCGGGGTGGATGGGCATAACTATGCCAGAAGAATATGGAGGTCAATCACTACCGAACACAATAGGCTCAAAAGTTGGTGAAATGCTAACCAGTGCGAATCAGTCTTTTAGTATGTTTCCAGCGTTAACCATGTCTGCCTGTAAAGCACTTATGGCATTCGGTAGCGACTCGTTAAAGCAAACATACCTACCTAAGTTGGTCACGGGTGAATGGTTGGGCACAATGTGCATGACAGAGGCACACTGTGGTTCAGATCTAGGCTTAATAAAAACGTCTGCCCAATCCATCGATGGCGAGACTTTTGAAATATCCGGAAGCAAGATTTTCATATCAGCAGGCGAACATAACGGCAGTGACAACATCATCCATTTAGTGCTTGCTAGAATCAAAGATGCACCAAAAGGCACAAAAGGCTTATCGCTATTTTTGGTGCCTAAATTCTTTCCGGGCACCAAAGAACGTAATAGCGTCCACTGTATTGGTATCGAAGAAAAAATGGGCATACATGCCAACCCAACTTGCACCATGAGTTTCGAGTCAGCAAAAGGGTATATAGTTGGTAAAGAAAACGAAGGCATCAAGGCCATGTTTACCATGATGAATGAGATGCGTTTGGGCACCTCAATTCAGGGCGTTGGTATGAGCGAACAATCCTTCCAAATGAGCTATGCCTATGCGATTGACCGCACTCAAGGTAAAACTCTCAACAAAAACAAAAAAACTGACTCACCTGCCGATGCCTTGATCCAACACGCTGATATCCGCCGGATGCTCCTAACTCAAAAATCCTATGCTGAAGGTAGTCGAGCGCTTTGCCACTATTGTTCTGAACTGCTTGATATCGAAAAGTCACAAGGAGAAGGCTCAGCAGAAGCAACAAAATTGCTAGGGTTATTAACCCCTATCGCGAAAGCCTTTGTCACTGAAGCGGGTTTAGAGTCGGCAAACTTGGCGATTCAAGTCTATGGTGGTCACGGTTTCATAAAAGAAACCGGTGTCGAACAAATCTACCGAGACGGTCGAATTTCCACTCTCTACGAAGGAACAACCGGTATACAGGCCCTAGATTTACTTGGTCGAAAAGTTCTCGGAGACCAAGCCCAAGCGTTATTACTATTTACTAAACAAATACACCAGTTATGCAAAGAAATTGAACAGAGTGATGGAGTACCAACCAGCATTAAAAATCTGGCTAAAACACTCCAACCGTTCAGCAAAGAATGGCCTCAACTAGCACAACAAATAGGTATGAAAGCCATGCAGGACCATGAAGAAGTTGGGTCAGCAGCCTATGATTTCCTTATGTATTCCGGTTATGTCACCTTAGCCTTCTTTGCACTAAAAATGGCAACGCTAGCCTCTTCAGATACTGAAGATTTTTCTAACGATTTTGACCAATCATTCCTGAGCGCAAAGGTTAAGACTGCGACGTTTTATTTTGAGAAAATGCTACCAAGAACACAATATCATCAATCAGCCATGTTGGCAGGCAAGTCTGCGGTGTCTGAATTAGATGAAAAAGAGTGGATATTCTAAGCGCGAGATTATTAAGTCGGCTAAAAAAATTCTAATTATGGTCTAAACTAGACAGTGTACGAATAAGAATAAGGTAGGCAAGCGTCTTCTACGGCGCATGTTTGTATACTTTTTATAGATTACGGCTGAACAAAATGACTCAAATACTGGTTGTTGATGATTCAAATATAATGCGCTTGTTAGTAAGCCATAATCTCGCTGAACCTGGGCGTGAACTAGTTGAAGCAAGTAATGGTGTCGAAGCCTTAGAGTTGGCCAAGTCGACTCATTTTGACTTAATCGTAACAGATGTTCATATGCCTGAAATGAATGGCATTGAGCTGATAGCAAAATTACGCGCACTAGAAAATCATCATGCTACCCCCATTGTGGTGCTTACGACTGAATCGAATAGTGAGTTAAAGTCGTCAGCTAAAAAAGCCGGAGCAAATGCCTGGTTGGAAAAACCGTTCGAGAAGAATATTTTCTTAAATACCATGACTAAGCTTTTGGGCTAATACTTAAGCTGAATTTGGCTTAAGACGACCCCTTATTCAGGCTTTCGTAACCTAACAAGAGTAACTTCATCCCCTTAACAAACTCCTGCTCAAAATCCATCTTCATAAAAATCATGTCGGGCCGTTGTAACACTTCTTCCAAACAGGGAGTTGGTGTGGCGGCGTGAAAGCAACCTATCATCATTTCGTGTGATATCAATAACAGTTCAGTACCCTGCCCTTCGTTCAAAAATGGCAATAGTTTCTCAACTTGCGCGCCGGTATTAATTAAGCGGTCTCTCAATAATGTTTTGAACTCTAATGCACAATCGAGTTCAATATTCTGCTCAAGCACGCTATGTAACAGGGCATTGAGTCGCAAGAAGGTTTGGTAAGTCAACACGCTTTCAGTCATGATCGCCAAAAACGAATCGATGCCATTACCAATCTGCCCATTGGTTAATTCCTGCTCTACCTTTGAATCTATCGAATCAAATCGCAGGTTAAACTCCTCGGTATACAAGGCCAAGAAAACTTCTTCTTTGGTTTTGAAATAAAGATACAACGTACCCTTCGTAAGTTTGATGTTCTCTGCGATATGTTTCATCAACAACGCATCATAGTTAGAAGTCGCAGAAAACAAATCTCGCGCTGAATCAAGAATATCTTGTCGACGCCGCTCTTTCTGAGCAGCATTTACTGCACGACGCTTAATAGTGGCCATATTACAAATCTCTTTACTTCTATTGATAACTCACGCGATAAGTACCAAACCATTGGTACACCTATGGCCTTATCACAACAACACGTTAAAAAAACGCCGTATTCTACGCGGTAATGGTTATAAAATATGCATATTTTTTGCATCCGCCTGTAAGAGAACATTAACGACGTCAACAATATCGATCAGAACTAATAAATAGTAATTCAATAAAAAGGTTTGACAAGTGACCGCCGGTCATTATTAAATAACCCCAGGTTACTTAAGGCGTCATCAAACGCTAGCTCACACCAACAAATTTGGGTCATTATCAACATGAACAATAATATAACAGTATGTGTAACAGGCGCTTCCGGTTTTATTGCATCTCACGCAATTAGCCAATTATTAGAAAAAGGGTATACAGTCCGAGGTACGGTCAGAGGCGATACGAGCAGTTATTCATATTTATCATCGTTGCCCGGCGCGAAAGAGCGGTTAGAGCTAATTCAAGCAGACTTGCTAACTGAGGGTGCATTCGATAGCGCTGTCGCCGGATGTGAATATGTTCTACATACAGCGAGCCCCTATTTTGTAAACGTTAAAGACCCGCAACAAGAATTGGTTGATCCTGCGGTAAAGGGAACCACTAATGTGCTCAATTCATGTAAAAAAGCTGGAAGCGTTAAGCGTGTTGTACTTACCTCGTCGATGGCCGCCATTACAGACGAACCAAACAGCGACAAAGTATTCACCGAAAACGACTGGAATACGCTCTCATCTTTGAAGCGTAACCCTTATTATTACTCAAAGGTCGAAGCGGAAAAATCCGCATGGGACTTCGTTAAGTCAAACGAGACCGGCTTTGACCTCGTCGCTATCAACCCCTTCATGGTCATTGGCCCATCTTTGTCTCCTGGACTGAATGAGTCGAACAAAATATTCAAAGATATTCTGAGTGGCGCCTACCCTACCATCATGTCGGTTAACTGGGGAATAGTAGACGTACGCGACGTTGCTTCAGCGCATATCTTAGCCATGGAAACTGAATCAGCAAATGGTCGGTACTTAGTTTCGAATGAGATCATGAAAATGTCTGAAGTCATCGATTTTCTAAAAGCGTCTGGTTACAAGCAATACAAATTACCCAAGGTGAACCTGGCAAACAAAACGGGCGATCGAATTATGAAACTCCTTTCGTATACCCAACCAAAAGGGAGCGGCACATATATGCGCACGCACATAGGCCGAGAGATGAAATACGATAACTCCAAGGTTAAGCAAGATTTAGGTATTAACTTTGTCAGCGCAAAAGAAAGCATCGTCGATGCGATAGGTGATTTAATTCGCTGGAACCACTTAAAAGCCAAACACTAAAATAAAATAATCAAACTGGAAACATGAATATGAACTACACACTAATTACGGGCGCAAGCGCCGGAATCGGCGAAGTATTTGCCAAGCAGTTAGCTCTTCAAGGCAGTAACTTGATTCTTGTTGCTAGAAGAAAAGAAAAGCTTGATCAACTAGCAGCAGAGCTAAGCGCCGAATATAAGGTCAAGGTCGAGACAATATCAGCCGACCTAATAGAGCCACGTGCCAGTCTAGAGATCGCGAATCAAATTAGCACTTCCGGCTGGAATGTTAACGGCTTAATTAACAACGCAGGGTTTGGTGACAGAGGGCCGTTCTTAGAATTACCACTTGAACGACAACTTCAAATGATTCAGCTGAATGTAACGGCCTTAGTCGACTTAAGTTATCGACTTTTGCCTAGCATTAAGAAACAGACAAACCCCTATATTATTAACGTCGCATCAACAGCAGCTTTTCAGGCCGGCCCCAACATGGCTATTTACTACGCGACAAAAGCCTTCGTACTCTCTTTCTCAGAGGCTTTGCACGAAGAATTAAAACCAGATGGCGTATTGGTTAGCACATTGTGTCCAGGCGCAACAGATTCAGAATTCGCTTCTGAGGCAAACATGACAGACACCAAGCTATTTAAAGCTGGAGCAATGACACCAGAATCAGTCGTGAAGAAAGCTCTCCGTAAGAAAAACAGAGCCATTGTCATTACCGGGTGGCAAAACATATTTGGCGTTTGGTCAGGCAAATTTTCACCTAGGTCTGTCACTAGAAAGCTCGCGGGTTGGCTTCAAGCTTGATGTGTGAAATAAAGTTTCGGGCGAAAAATCCCCAGCAAAAAGCATTGAGAAAGCAACAAATTCTCAATGCTGCGCGAAAACGGATTGTTTCTCTATCTTATGAAGAAGTTAATCTAATTCATATTGCAGAAGATGTCGGTATTTCAAAAGCGGCGCTTTATCGTTACTTCAAGAACAAAGAGTCTTTGTTTCTCGCTTTATTTATCGAGACCTTGGCTGAGGTCATCACTACGGCTGAACAAGAATTCCTCGCCGAGAAACCGGCCACCGCCTTAACTAACACATTACTAAAAAACCCAATCTACTGTAAATTGAGCGCGATACTTCACACCATTCTTGAACGAAATTTAAGTACTGACGAGGCCTTTAAGTTCAAACAAACAATCTTAACTCAGATGCAATTGTACGTTGCACTTCTTAGTAAGAAAGCCAATATGGATGACAAGAAAGCGTTTCGCATACTACTTCAAACTCAACAGGCGCTGATCGGCGTTTGGCATATGTCTCATCCAACGGGAGCAGTCAAAGACGTGATAGAGTCAGCAACGCTAAGCGCCTTTAAGATGGATTTCGCTGAAGCCCTTCGAGCTCATATTGAACGAATCATCGAATAAGCCAACCCGCCCGCCAGAAAACTAAAGACAAATTTTGATACAAAAAAACGCCAACAAAACACGGTTCGTCTACTACACTATTAATTCAACGACTCCAACCTTTAGATAAGATACCTTATGGCTAAAATACTCATCGCAGATGACCAGCTCGTTATGCGAAATATGTTTAAAGTGATTCTTCAAGATGAAGACCACGAAGTGACGTTTGCCTGCGATGGCGCTGAAGCATATAAGTTAGCATCAGGCACTCAGTTTGATTTGGTACTAAGTGACCTTTATATGCCGGAACTAAATGGCATCGAACTGACGCGTAAGTTACGTGGTTTATCCAAATATAATGGCGTTCCGATTCTTATTATTAGCACTGAAAAAAGTGTCGGTAAAAAAACGGAAGGTCGTGAAGCCGGCGCCAACGGATGGATAGTCAAACCCATCACGAAAGATCGCTTACTCCCTACTATTCATAAATTAATCGGCTAGCGTCTGACATCTCTAGCCGCTAGCGAAGCTAATTTAGCAAACCCTCAATATCTGTAATTATTTCTTTCGGCTCAGTATTAGGCGCATACCGCTTTAATACCTTACCTTCTCGTGAGACAAGAAATTTTGTAAAGTTCCACTTCACTTTTTCAGAGCCTAATAGACCTTTTGCTTCAGACTTCAAATATTTGTATAACGGATGTGTGCCACCACCATTGACATCGATTTTTGAAAACATCGGAAAGGTCACACCGTAGTTTAGTGAACAAAATTCACCAATTTCGGCATCCGAACCAGGATCTTGCTTCATAAACTGATTACACGGAAACCCCAATATTTCTAAGCCCTTATCTTGGTAATCTTTATATACCTTTTCTAAGCCTTTAAATTGAGGCGTGAAACCGCACTTACTTGCCGTATTGACAATAAGAAGTACCTTATTTTGGTAGTCGCCCAAACTAACCTCTTCACCGGTTATTTTGTTAACACTAAAATCATAAATTGCGCTCATCACTTCATCTCCTGTCAGTATGGTCAGCCTTTAGATTGTGCACAATCAAACAATCAATTTCAAGCGCACACCAATAAAGACATTGGCCTTCTCGTATAACAGTATCTTGCGTCCTATCCGGTTGGCCAAAATGACCAGTTATTAAATCAAGTTCGATTTAGCAGCCGCCTCATTTGCACAATACCTTCACAATTTTGTGACTGGATAACACAAATAGAACAATTGTTTTAAATTTACTCTGGCTTAACTTGATTTATTAATGATAATGATTACTATTTAGATATAATTAATTGCAAGGCAACGACTTATGCATTCGAAACCTAGAACGACTAAGCCCCAGATAGTCGAGCACGACGATGGTATTACCACGGTATGCTTATTACAGTCTGGTATGCCATTGGACTTGGTAGGAGAAGAAACCGAATTGGTTGATGCTTCTCCACAAACAATAGAAAACCTTCTCGCCTACTTGATCAAACGCTATATTCAAAAGGCGTCAAAATTTCTAGCCAACCGTATCGTCCTGCAGCTGGAGTACTTGCTGCAGCATCCAGACTGCATTGGTTACCCAAATGAGCGGTGTGGTTATAAAAAAATGCTGCTGCAGTGGAAACTGATTGCTCGGGCGGTCTAAGAATATCTGTCGGGCTACCAAGAGTAGGCGCTTTAAACCAAGCCCGAACTACGAGCCGCTTCACTCAAACTACAAATACAATGAATTGCCATAGGCATCTCATGCTACGATGGACGCCCTAGCCCGCTAGTTCACACAATTATGTATATCGGAAAATTATCAAAACTCACCGGCGCCTCACCCAAAGCAATTCGGCATTATGAAGATATAGGTCTGCTTCCAAATGTTGAACGCTCAGGCAGTTACCGCATCTACAAAGACGAACATATCGTGTTTATCACCATGATCAAGCGCGCACAGACTTTGGGTTTCAAACTCGCAGATATCGTTCCTGTCGTGCAAGCAAAATACCAAAACTGGCGATTCCCCCTAAAACTAAGCACGCAACTCATTGATAAAAAAAGAAAAGAAATTCAAGATCAAATTGCGAAAGCACAAACCTTAGATGATGAGCTAACAAAACTGTCTAAGGAATTAAACTTAGTCTTTTCAGACGATACCTGAGACCTACAGAGATTCTATTTTGATTGCTTGACTCTTCCCCTAGGGTGAAGGTTTACCCTCTATTTCACTTACTTAGATAGGGAATAGATATGAGCAATATATGTTTAGTCACAGGCGCCAACGGACACCTTGGCAATAACCTCGTTAGAACGCTGCTTAGCAAGGGAGAAACCGTACTTGCAGGTGTTAGAAATACCGAGATGCATGAGCCGTTTCAAGGCCTAGATTGCAAATTGGTCTATACAGAAATGACCGACCAAGATGCCATGCTAACGGCCTTACACGGCGTCAACGTGCTTTACCATGTTGCAGCTGTATTTAAACACTGGGCCAAAAATCCTGAAACAGACATTGTCCAGAAAAACATCCAAGGAACGGAAACAGTTCTACGCGCTGCTGCGTTGACGGGTGTCAAAAAAGTTATCTATGTCAGCTCAGTCGCGGCGGTCGGCCATAACGGCCAAGCACTAAACGAGCAGCATTGGAACGCCGAATCCGACAATGCCTATTACCGTTCAAAAATCATGTCTGAAAGGCGAGCTTGGGAGCTGGCCGAGGAACTGAACCTTAACATGGTCTCGGTTTTGCCCTCTGCCATGATAGGCCCCAATGCAGAAAACTTAACCGATACCATGTCATTTCTTGAGTCGATTCGCCGCAAAGAGCTACCGTTTGATCCCAATTTCATATTCAATTTCGTCGATGTTAGAGATGTCGCCGAAGGCATGTTCCAGGCCTACAAAAAGGGTATTGCTGGTGAACGCTACATATTAGCAAATAGCGGTGCATCTTCTTTGCGAGAGATAGTGGATGCGGTAAACAAAGACAACAGAAGCTTGTCGGTCCCGAAGAAAGCCTCTCGTTGGATGCTTCATGTTATCGCATGGTTTGCTGAAATTGGCGCCAAGTTTACCGGAGTACCCGCAGCACTTATTAAGAGCCAAATCGACTTATTCTATGGCGTTCGACAGGAGTACGATATTTCAAAAGCAAGAACAGAATTAGCGTATGAGCCAAGATCGCCTGCTGACGCATTGAGCGATGCCTTAGAATATTTGGATTCAAGAGCTGCATGAGTAGAGGCCAAGGCAAACAAAGAAAGTTTGCCTTGGCCTCAGTTTGGATACCCGTTTACTGCTGCCAGCTACTACCCGACTTCAGCTCGTAGTTGTCATCTTCAGGGTCTGGAGTATCTCCACCCGCCGTGATTGAATAACGAATCTTGGTCGATTTGTAGTAGTTCATATTCGCGCGAATCTCTGCATCAGTAGAGCTTGCTGAAAAACCTGTCGATGGTGGCGCATAGGCGTACTGCCAAGGGTACCAGTAACGGCCATATACATGTCGGTGACCATAATAATTACGATCGCCTTCGTTGCCGGTAATCCAGCTCGCTTGCAGATATGCAATAGCTGAAATATCGCGCTGAGCGTTGTTCTTGTCACCAAAGCTTTGGCCGAAGAAGCTGCCATCGGTTGTTCGAGAGGTATCGTAGTGCGCAACTACGAAAGAAACTGCTGGGTCATTATCTGCAAACTCGATTAGATCCTTCACAATTTTAAAGGTCATCTCACCCGCAGAATCACCTGAATCACCTAAATCGACATACGCAGGGTGGTTTGTGGTCCAGCTGTCTTTTAATGTGCCACTTCTCCAATAAGGGTCAAGTAATGCTAAACGCTTAGGAAATTGATTCGCACTGATTCGGCCTTCAGCATATTCTTTCTTCATGATATAGCCGATGCCCGTAATGATCTGGTTACCCAGAGAGTTACCCGACATACGGAATTCACTGTTATTGGCATTCTGCGTCGCTGAAATAACGGCGTCAGCCAGAATAACGGTAACAGGCTTCATCGGCGCATGAGTTTCAACATGATCGGCAGACCAACTTGAGCCATTCCACTTGCGAACCGCGTAGCTCATGTCGTTCCGACCATCGGTACTCCAGATCTTAGCTTCGGCCATTTGAGGCTTCGACAAATTTGCATAATCATCATCAGCAAACTGATTCCAATATACGATGCCAAAGTTCCAAGCCTTGTTGTGGTAGTTCTTGCTTGGATCTTTCCACACTTCAACCAAGTCGACCGCTTCTTGAGACGGGTACATGGGGCCCGGTTTAACGGTGAAAGGCTCACGTCGGTAGTCTCTTAAGCCACCATCTTGAACATGCACAGACGTCTTTGCCCAACCGTGGCCATAAATATGCGTAGCCTTACTTGGGTTGTAGTAGTCAGAAGGAATGTCACGGCCTGGTACATACTTCATCGCAGTGGTGCCATCTTTGAACCAGTACAAACCGTAGTCATTATCGATCGTATCAAATACCCATTCCGACTGCGCATTACTATCTAGGTTTTCGTTGCTGGTATTCTTGATCGCGCTAGACAGCTGCACAGAGTACTGATAGTTCGGCTTCAAACCATTCCAGTTTGGGTTGTTCCAATCGAAAGTTCCGCCGTCATTAACGTAGTATTTCACATCAGGCCGGAAGATCGCTTTCTTGGAAGAAATCAGTTCAAACTCACCTGAAATTACGTTCTGGTTGTTTTCACTATTGTCATCCATGTGCAAACGTTTTACTTGAATGTTATTTGAATGGATCGTTGACGACTTTACGTTTTCATTGAAGTTGATCACGATATACGAGTGAATCTCGACATCATTGTCATCGAAACGATCACTAAACGCATTCTCATAGTTGCTGTAGTTGTAGTCGAAATCACCCTTATCATAGTAATGCGATGTTACGTTGAAGCCAGTACCCGCTGCGGAAATGCTCGCATTAGTTGAAACGCTATCACTGGCGCCTTCGTTGTCCGTCACAGTTAGCTGAACGGTATACGTACCCGCATTGCTGTAGGTGTGTGATGGGTTTGTAGACGTGCTTGTGCCACCATCTCCAAAGCTCCATTGGTAAGACGCAATAGATCCATCTGGGTCATTCGAGCCTGAGCTGCTCATAGAAATATTGCTGCCCGTTACGCCAGAAAAAGGACCGTTGCCTATCACAGCTTCAGGTGGCGTATTATTGCCTCCAGTACCACCATCAAAGGTACCTGTTAAGCTCAACCCAGAGTACGCGGCGTATGCTCTGATCATCACATGATAGGTACCTGTTTGAACATTGCTGATCGAACAAGTTTCACTGTTTCCACCGACATAGGGTCGACAATCGTAGCTTGACGTTGTGGGTTGACTACCAAAACGAACATATAGGTCTGCGTCTCCACTTCCACCTGAAATAGCGAAGACCAAGTTGGTCGCGCCCGCTGGTACGTCAAGGGAATAGTATGCTTGATTGTCCTTTGCGGCTGAGAGATTTGTTTCGTTGATGTCGCCACCACCGCCGGTTCCGGTAATTGTCGCAGACGTCGAAGTGCTGTTCGAGGAGCCGTCGTTATCGGTGACGGTCAAGGTAATATTGTACGATCCTGGTGATGAATAACTATGTGATGGGTTCGATGAGGAACTTGACGACCCATCACCAAAATTCCACTGATAGGACGAAATAGAACCATCCGGGTCGCTTGAGCCTGAACTACTCATAGAGATATTCGAGCCTTCTGACGCAGAATATGGCCCATTCGCAATCACCGCGTTGGGAGATTGATTAGCTGGGCTCGAAATCGTCGCGGTTGTCGTCGCGCTATCACTTGCACCATCATTGTCAGTAACCGACAAGGTGACGGTGTAAGTTCCGGCATTATCGTATTTGTGCGTCGGGTTTGCCGAGGTACTAATCGCGCCATCACCAAAATTCCAAGCATATGAAGATATCGAACCGTCAGAATCATTAGAGCCGCTACTGCTCATTGAGATATTGACGCCTTCGAGCGCAGTGTACGGACCATTCTGTATGACCGCGTTTGGCGCATTATTTCCACCAGTGTCTAAGTCATAAGTGCCACTCAAACTCAAACCAGAGTATGCAGAATAGGCATTGAGCATCACATGATAGGTACCTGTTTGAACATTGCTGATCGAGCAAGTTTCATTGTTCCCACCAACATACGGGCGACAATCATAAGTAGAGGACGTAGGCTGCGCGCCAAATCGAACGAACAAATCTGCGTCACCACTACCACCCGATGTTGCAAAAACCAAATTGCTTGAATTAGCAGGAACATCAAGTGTGAAATATTGATTCGTTCCCGCAGCACCTGAAAGGTTTGATAGATCCAATTCATCACCTCCACTTGGGGGATTACCACCTCCACCACCTTCGTCAAAGGCTGCCAGCAAACTGACACCTGAGAAGGCAGAGTACGGATTCAGCATCACATGATAGGTACCTGTCTGTACATCGGCGATCGGGCAGCTTTCACTGTTACCGCCAACATAAGGCCGGCAGTCATAACTGCTGCTGGTTGGTGCTGAACCATACTTAACGTACATGTCAGCATCACCGCTTCCGCCAGACATGGTAAATGCGAGGTTAGATGCTCCCGATGGTACGTCGATCGAGAACTGCAGCTGTGTAGTTGAACTTGATAAGTTGGTACTCGCGGTTCCGTTTTGAAGATCTGTCGCCGCTTGAGTAATGCCTGTCATAGTGAAACAACCAACTGCGAATAGATAGAGTTTGCTTTTTAAGCTGCCCCCATACTGAGATAGAGAGGGACGTAATGTGAATTCCATTTTTGTTATCCTTATTATTTCTAGGTTCAGAGCCTGAAGATAAAACCGTTAGATTCGTCAGACAGTCTGAGTGTAAAAAGTGGAATACAGTGATAACAGGTCAAAGATGGGCAAATAGCTTTGGAAAAAATAATCAAGACATTGAAACAATTTAATACATTGATTTAATTAAAGATAATTACTATTTTTCGGCATAAACTTTAAAGGTCAAAATAGGTCGATTTTGATCAAATAAGAAGCGGATAGAAATGCAAGAAATGGCACATTAACAAATGAATGATTATTCAGTTTATTAACGAATAAGCAGAAAATTATTGATCGCTCTGAATTTAATTCTTAATTTTTAAAATGTTTAAATGTATGAGTGGAACAAAAATATAATTGAGAAAATCTGAGAATGTAGCTATTTTTTTCCGGCAACTCGCAAGACATTAGACTCGTCATATAGGGCACTAGCAACGCAATTTCGGCCTTGATTTTTCGCTGTATAGAGCATGTCGTCTGTCATCGATAACAAGCCGTCTTCACTTGCTAAGGTCCCGGCTTCGACTGTCGCTATACCGAAACTTGCAGTGATTGAAATCGTCTTATTGTCTACAACTATTACATCTGTCTCAATACTAGCTCTCAACGATTCAACTTGCGACTTTGCTTCTTCATGAGTCAAACCATTTAAAATCGCGATAAACTCCTCACCGCCATAACGCGCTACTATATCCGTTTTACGTTGAAAGTGATTTCTGAAGCTCGCTGCAACTTGCCTGAGGCATTCATCTCCAACCAAGTGGCCGTATTCATCGTTAACCGTTTTAAAGTAGTCTATATCCATCATAACCAACGTTAGTGACGTATTATTTCGACTACTATTTGCTAAGAATACGGCAAGCGCATCATCGAAGTACTGTCGATTATATAACTGTGTTAATCCATCCGTTTGCCCTAGATGAACCAATTCTTTCTCACGCTCTTTAATACTTTTTCGCATGGTATTCATCGCATTTGCGACTGCTTGAAGTTCATCCACAGCATCGATGGCTATCGGTGTCTCATAATCTCCCTTGGCGACTCGGGTTGCAGACTTAAGCAACTGTCTTATCGTGTTTCCTACAGAATAATACAAACCAACATACAAATAGATAATCAAGATTAACATCAGCCCTACACTGAGATAAAACACATTAATACTTTGCTCTAGAGACTTATAGCGAGCTTCTAACAATTGATCGGCCAGCTCAAATAGTTTGTCATTATGCAGATATATTTCATCAAAAATATGTTCAACCTGTTGATAATAACCTACTGCATCCGCTTCGAGAGATAGTGGTTGTATCAAGTTTTCGTCTAGCATTTTATGAGCTTGAGACAGTTTATTTTTGATTTCAGTGGTTAATAGTTCTGGGTAAGCTAACAACAATTCAGCGTGTTCAACAGTGTGTACATCAACCTGCTGTATCATCCTTGATAGAGCCTGATAGTTTTGGTCTATTACTTGAATTCCATGTGAATCAATATACTGCCTATCTAAATACAAGCTTCCGAACGCTCGCGTTTTTCCCAACACATATAAATAGGTGCCGCTTTCATTGAGCATATTCAAAATGTCCAATATTTGGGTATTGCTTGCCGTTCTAGAGATAAGCTCGTGTGAAAGCTTTGTTCGCCAATCATAGCTCCGCTCAACCAAAATGCTCATACTTTCATAAATATTAAAAACTGCAGCGCCTTCACTATACGCACCAGTATTTTGGCTAGAAACCTGCTTGGATAATTTGTTCAAATAGGTCTGATGTTTGAGTGAGTTATATAATGACTGGATACTGCCAATGTGCCCTATTGTTTGTTGCACTGCGTGATCGTATTTAAGAGAAAACTCTTTGCTTTCTTGCGCAAGATTGATGACAGAAAGGTCGCGCACAGTTTCTAAACTTTTGATCAATTCTGTCGCCGCTTTTAAATACTTGAGACCCTCTCGAGTCTGCTTGGCCTGATTAGCATCGTAATGGTATCCGACCGCCAATTGAACGGCGAATATAACCAGCGGAATAGCGAATAACGAAGCGATCAGGCTAAGCTTGGCCCGATAACTTAAGCGATTCATTAAAAGAAAAACCGGTTTAATGAGGGGGTTCATTCTCTGTCACTTTGATACATTTTCATTAGACAAAGTGTAGCAGTGCTGTCAGTACTTGCTTGTAAAGAAATGTGACTAGTTATTTGAAATAAAATACGAAGGTAAATAGCCGCATCACACCCACACGGCTATTTAGTATATTGTTATTCAGGTTTATGCTCTGCGTTTTTTGAAGGCATAGCTACCCGCAGACGCCAATGTTTTTACGAACACACCCCATTCACCCAGATTCGGTTTGGGAGACTGTCCTTTTGCCATTCGGGCCAATTGAAATTCATACCAAACGATATCTAGCATGGCTATTTTATCTACACCCTTAACCCCTGTTGTTAAGATACGTAATTCCTGTTTATGAGAGCTGTCATCAATCAGCTTGTTAGGAAAGTCCGGATCTACTGCTGTAGTACGCGCTAAACCAATAAGGTCTGTCGCACCACTATCCAGCGCCGACTGCATAGCAGCTGAAGAACGGAAACCACCGGTTAACACCAAAGGTGTATCAACCAGGGCACGCACTTTTTCGATGTAATCGAGAAAATACGCTTCACGCTTGAGTGTCGACTCCTTCACTTTGTGTCCAACCATCGAAGGGCTCTCATAAGTTCCTCCAGAAATTTCAATCAAGTCAATACCCGCATTAGACAATGCTTTGACTACTTCCATTGAGTCTTCTTCAGTAAACCCACCTTTCATAAAGTCAGCTGAATTTAGTTTGATCCCAATCGGAAAGTCAGGGCCAACTTCTTCACGAATAGACTGATAGACTGACAATACAAAGCGCATACGATTTTCGAGAGAACCACCCCACTGATCTGTACGCTGGTTATGACGAGGCGACAAGAACTGGCTAACCAAATAGCCATGTGCACCATGAATTTGAACACCACTAAAACCGGCCTCTTTGGATAACCTCGCACTAACCGAGAACTTCTTGATGATCTCAAAAATTTCGAATTCAGTTAATGCTCTTGGCTTATTAAAGCCTTTTTCTAGGCCCGCACCCAAGCTTATAGCCGATGGAGAAACGGGCTCTTTGCACATAAAGTTAGGAATCTGTTTACCTGGATGGTTTAACTGAGGCCAAATTTGGGCACCATTTTCTAATCCGGCTTGAGCCCATTTTTTGAAAGACTCTAAATCAGACTTTTCATCTAACACGACATTTTTGGGTTCACCTAACGCCGTACGATCGATCATGATATTACCGGTAATAGCCAGACCAATACCACCCTGAGCCCAACGACTATAAAGCGTAGCCAATCCAGGAGTTGGGTTATGTTCAGCCGTACCAAGTTGCTCACTCATCGCTGATTTGAACAGTCGATTCTTAATAACCAGCCCCTTACTAAGGGTGAACGTTGAACCTATCTCGTTTGACTCTGATTGGGCCTTTGCTGCGGATTGTTGCATGGAATTTCTCCGTTTGTTTAAATTCAACAACCACATTAGACCGGTCGTCTTTTAATTGATTAAAAAAAAGCAAATTTGCTTGGTACCACTACTTATATAAATCTAATTAGTCTGGTGCTTTAAAAAAAGTTGTTAACATCATCGCCATAGTGTCGATAGCGGCTTGCGCATCTCCCGATACTTTCATTTTTAATAACGTGCCTTCCCAAGTAGACCAGTAAACCGATGACAATTGCTGGGCCGCCACATCTGATCGCAACTCACCTTTCAATTGCGCTTGTTCAAACAACCCGGTAAACACCTTCTGCCATTCTTCCATTGCTTTCATTAGCGCCCGTTGGCAAGTTTCGCTTTCAGCCCCAATATCTGCGGCCAAAGCACCAATCAAACACGACTTCTGAAAATTACTATTAACAAATTCTTGTACACCAAATTGGTAAATACCGGTTAACTGTTCAACCGGGCTTAAATTGGCACCCTGATTTTCTAGGAAGTCGTTTAACTGAGCCAACATGATTTGGCTGTATTCGTGTATCAGCTCTGCAACAAACGCTTCTTTGCTATCGAAAAAATTATAAAAAGAACCCTTTGGGACATTCACCATGTCTAGGATCTGTTTAATGCCCGTGCCGTGATAACCATGCATAGATATTTGATCTATACCTGCGGTTATCAATGCTTCTCGGGTCTGTTCACTTCGTCTTGGTCTCGCCATGGGGAGTATAATATGACCGGTCGTCTTTTAATGGAAGAGCTAGAGAGGGAAAATATCGAAAATGATTAATCCATATATGGAACCGACTAGCTAATTATAGCTAAATTATCCCAATTTTATTCTACCGAGCCGAGGAGTAATTAACCTAGCCCCAAGCCCTTCAGGCTTATTTGTCCCACTCCACCCTAACCTTTTTTAGAACTATTGACTGATCTCGTTCTCGATCATAAACCTGAATTCGATTGCCGCTGCCAACATTACAACAAATAGTAGACGGGCTGCTGTGAAGAGCTTCATCGTTCAAAAATGTTTGTTAGGTTTTCTTACCACGCATGATCAAATCATATGTTTCACTCATAAGGCCATGCCAACGTACATCAATGCCATCTAACAATACCCGCGGAAGTTGATGCAAATTAGACTCGAACTTGGTCGCGACGACTATCAGATTAGCGGCTATTTTATGTCTATTCGTTTCATCAAGTTGCTGTTCGTTGAATTGCTCAAGTAGCCATGATGAATGGCCATCACTCAGTTCGACCGGGTGCATACCCAATAATATCGATAAGCGGTCATCATCGACATCACTGGTTCGATAGATTTCGATCAACGCATCACGACTACTATCTGAGTTTCGTCGAATTAATGAACGAATCACTTCTTGTCTCAGCTCACTAGAAGTACTAGATTTTGCGATAAGCACTGCGTTTGACAACTGGCTATCATGCATCGAGTTAGTACGTAGCTGTACCAACAACGCGCCAGTCTGAGAGTCAACTAGAGAAGGATCCAATGAAACTAAACGCTCGTCTGGTGCTTCACTATTGGTACTAGACCATCCACGGTCAGCGAAAAACTGCCGCCTACGCTGTGCCGCCTTCGCCTCTTTGTCACGGGATACTCGTACCTCTTCGCGTATCAAAAAGGCATGATGACGCCCATCGGACACGTTCGCTGCATCAGAACCCTGACCTTGAGATGGCAACTCCATACGGGAACCTACTCCAACGTTTGAGAACAAAGATGTATCAGACAACGCGAAATAGGCCAGCACAGTAACCAAAACCGCAAATAAATATAAACAAATTATCACTAGCGCCTTACTCTCTAAAAACCGATTTAGCATTATCATTTAGTCCTAATATATTCGTCCATGAGATTGCCACACGACATCTTGAACACCGTAATCGTGCAACAATTTCTTAATTATTAATCGAAGTTATAAAAATAGGTATAGTTGGTCCATCCACTGCAAGCGTCACCGCACTCCCCTACTTTAGACCCATTCCTGGTTCTAAATCGCCATTTATAATTTTCACCGCCGTCAGGCACTTCAACTACGAATGGTTGGTAAGGTATGTTCGTACCATCGAGAGCCTCGGTGAACTCCGAAATGACATTTCCTACGTTACCACTCACGCTAGATACAAAATCGGCAATCAGTTTGAGAGCACTGTTTTCATAGTTGATTGTTTGTAGCGTTGGTTCAAAGGTGAAACCAACGCCTTCTGCATCCACCAACTTCGTACACACGTACGGAATACCAAAGAAATAACAAGTATCAGATACTCTTTCCTGATAATGAATCTCTACCTCATACTCTAAGGTCGGCTGCCATGTATGAAACTTGTCTTCGTCATACGCCAATAAAATTAGGCTGATGTACTCTTCTTGTGTCGGTGAATCAACTTTTTTAGCCAAATCAACCAAGCCTAACGGGCCAGCGTTACGTATTCTGTCGTTTGGCCTACCGGGTACTCCAGAAAAAGCCGTGGCCATCACCCGGTCTTGCGAGTCTGATTGATACCAACTAGACGTCATCAAACTGTCACTATTTTCTTTGAACAAACCAGTAAACGGACCAGATCCGTCAAACGCGTAGTAGTCATGATGATAGGGATAATTCGGATCACCACACAAACTGTACTGTCCCACTGTGGCCGGACATATAGAGGGAGAGACGTTGTCAGACCCTGCTGTGTATATCTCGCTGAAATTAATATCGTACACATTCAATAAGGCCGACAGAGGCGTCGCTGTCGAACTTTCATCTGTCGGAAAAGTCCATAGGCCCAAGAATGTTAGCCAATCCAAAGATCTAATATCTATAGGCATATCCTGACCTTGCGCGTTTTCAAGGAACTCGGTGTATTCGTCTTGCCACCCCATATAGCTATGGCCCATCTCATGCATTTTCGTATGATCGTCAGAACTAAACGATGTTCTCGACACACCCATAAGCTGTCCGTCTTTTCGGTTTGGTAGTGTTGCATTTGCACGACCGCTTTCGTTGAAAATAACAGCTATATTGGCTGGGTTAAAAAAAATGTGCTCACCTCGTATATCGTTGACCTTATCGAAGGCCTCTTTGTCATTCATCAACAACCTACCGATATTTTCACTGCCAATTTTGGATGAGAACAACGCGTCATCATCCCCGACTGGTGTACTCTCTATCCATACCGCAACATACATAAACTGATGTTTATATTTTTGAGTGAATATCAAATCGTTAAAGCTCCAATCCTCCGAAACACCTAAACGAAATTCCTCCGCTTCTTCAAAGAAAATATCTTTCTCGCTGGCAGCAAAACCCGTGGGAAAAATAACAACCTGAATCTGATCCTCAGGCGCGTTCTGCAATAGCGCGTCACAACGCTTATCTACATCAGGAATAGCCGAAGAAATACCAATGATCTTATTCCAGTTTTCATCCCATCCACTCAGATCACCTGGCGCACATCGCCATTCAACTGCATTCACCGCTGATGAAATACCTAGTGCTAGCAGAAATAATCCTGCCAACAAGCCCGCTCCAGGGCCCCTTTTTTCGTATACGTTCATAATCCCTCCACAATGCAAAAATTCCTAAATGGCAGAGAGTCCCTCTGCCTGAGAAAGCTAAATTAACAAGGAATTTCAGAGATTAACTCCATCGAAAGTATGAGACTTAGAGATTTTCTGTTTAAGATTAGCTGTGCAGAGAAAGGCCTACCTGTTCACAAAGGCTATTTGGGCTAATGGGTTTTTTCAGTAGTTTAATGTCTTTTTTTGATGCGCGAACACCTATGCTTGGACCTATGTCTCCTGTAATAAGAATGGCTGGAATCTGCTGCCCCACAAATGCTTGAATTTGATCAATCGCGTCAATTCCATTTCTTCCGGCTTCCAAGCGATAGTCACAAATAAGCAAGTCTGGTTCTCTATTGTTTATCTTCAATATATTCAATGCTTCACGTGCCGAATTAGCTTTGATAGCAACACAACCCCAACCTTGTAACAAAAGAGCCATGCCATCTAAAATTTGCTCTTCGTCATCAACGCACATAATAGTTCTGCCTAAGAAAGGTTGTGAATGAACATCGTGCAACAGAGCACGTTGTGCACAGCTCTTAGCGTTACCTTTATTCATGTCAAACCAAAATACGCTTCCCCGGCCAACCTCTGAACGCATCCCAAGGTCGTGATCAAGCGATTCGCACATACGTTTAATCAATGCCAAACCTAAACCCAGCCCTTTTTGGCGGTCACGATTGGTATTGTTTAACTGACTAAACTCTTCAAAAATCTTAGTTTGCTCTGATTTCGCTACCCCCCAACCTGAATCCCATATTTCGCACCTAATAACCCCACCTCTAGAGCGAAAGCCAACCAGTACCCGCCCCTTAGCTGAATGAGTCAGTGCATTCGCGACCAAGCCCCGCATAATTCGATGAACTAAAATAGGGTCCGACTCTACCATCACGCTTCGAGATCTCACTCTGAGGGGGCGTTCTGTTTTTTGGGATAACTCTCTGAACTCGAAATCAAGCCCTTCAACAACGTCCTTCAAGTCAATCGTTTTAATATCAACATCGATGACCTTTGCATCAAATCGCGAGATATCAAACAAGGCATTCAGAAGCTCTGCTAATTCACTAGCAGATTTTTCCATCTGGCAAAATATATGCTGCCGTTCAGACTCTGAACTCTGGTTCTGAAGAGCGCCAATATATAACTCCAAAGCATGCAATGGTTGCCGTAAATCATGACTTGCTGCTGCTAGAAAGTGGGTCTTGGATTCTGCCGCATTCTCAGCAATATTTTTTGCCTCTAACAGTTGCTTTTGTGCAGCTTCAAGTTCATCTGTCCTTTGTTTTATCACACTATTCTGTCGACTTAGGTGTACTTGGAAATTACCAAAATAAGCATTAACGACAGCAATAAACATGGCCGCAATCGTGTACGCGGTTAAAGTAATACTTTGCTCACTTGATAGGTCTAGCCTGGGGTGAAAATAATAAATTGCCGTAAATCCCAAAGAGATAAAAACAACTGAAATAAACAAAAGAGCGGAAGAAAGGCCAAACGCTACGAACACGAATGCAGCAAGCGAAAACATCATACTTACTTCAATCATCGTCGGCGTAAAATAAGCGAGTACCAACAGCCCAAACTGCCCCCACAACATGTGTGGAAAGACGAACCGGTCAACTTTTAGTTCTTCATTTTTATTTGAAAAAAACTGTACGGTAAAAGCTAAGTTACCAACCCAAAATGCCCCCAACATAACAGTCGTCATTGAAGCAGACAGGTCAAGATGACCTCCTTGCCATAATTTCACAACAATAAAGCTGATACACATGGTGCCAATAATAGCGAAAAATTGGTGGAATATACCCTGTCGCTGCGGCCCCCAAATACTATTAAAAGGAAACATGTTAACCAGCCCTAACACTCATCAAAATAAGACTCAGGAAGCAGTTTTGAATTATTCGCCGCAACCACACATGCTGTGCGGCTCTTCACGTTAAGAGCCTGAAATAGAACCTGGAGATGAGACTTTATCGTGGCTTGTTTTACACTTAGCCTATCAGCAATATCCTTGTTCGAAAGACCCTTGGATAAAAGCGTTAATACTTCATATTGGCGCACAGTGATACCTAGCTTGGCCGCCTCGCTTCCCACCATTTGTGTGTCACCTAGCTTTTTTCCCCGATTTAATTCAGTTAATTTTAGGTAACTGCTGGGAAGATATTGTTCACCCCCTAACATTGATGTCAGCGCTCGGGTCAACTCATTTCGATCAACCGACTTATTAATAAACCCAGCCGCCCCCGCACTTAAGGCACTCGTTATATCACTGGGATTCTCAGACGCAGAAATAATGGCTATGCGCACCCATATATCGCGTTTGATCAGCGTTTTTATGAATAATAAGCCATTCATTTCGGGAAGATTTAAGTCACATAGAATTAAATCATAATCTCTAACATGCTTTAACCAACTCAAGGCCTCAACAGAAGAAGATCGCGTTTCTACCTCAAAACAAGCCTCATTGAGACTTTCCAAGCCAAGCTTCATGCCTTCTAGAAAAAAAGGGTGGTCATCGATGACCAGAATCTTAGCCTTCGGCACAGTATAGAATTTACTTTCACTAACACCATCTAACCCAGTGTGATTCTCAGCGTCATTAATGGCATCGTTCAGGCAATTTGTGTCGTCTTCAGGCATATCAGTTTCTATCATTATGCAAGGAATATCTCATAGATTTCAGATGATACAAGTCATTGAATCTATACTAATCCCACCACTCAATCACATGAATAAACTGATGTTTCTACCTGAATTGATCACGAAAGAAGGTGATTGCGTATTACTGTAACTGTGCACACTGGTTTTTACGAAGCGTGGACACCTCCACCCTCCCTTCAAACGGGTGTCGACTCATGCTCTGACGTCTTACACTGAGCCCAATCAATACTAGGAGCCGTTAATCATTAGTTGGTAAAATATGAATCTCGGTATTGCTCGCTATGGTGAGGATATCCGAAGGCTTCGCGCCACCTATCTCTTTAAACGCACGTGAAAACTGTGCACAATCTGAGAAGCCCGCGTCGAGAGCGGCTTCTGTTTCCGAAAAGCCTGAAGCCATTTTAACTGCGGTGGCATATATACGGTGCCACAACCTGTAACGCCTAATAGATATTCCAACAATTTGTTTAAACAATTGCATTAATCGAGGCTCAGATAAATTCACCTGCTTCGCAATATCTGATACGGAGGTATTGTTAGCGTAGTGCTCCTTGATCAATAAAATCGCTTTTGTCACTCTGTCATCAGCTAAAATAACGGTACCAGGAAGAACAGGCCCTATCCAGGTATCGCCTAACTCAAATATTTCTTTTGCGGTCGGCCTTTTATTCCAAACATACTGTACTTGATTAATCACTGTGGATTCATTGAAAATACCGCTGTATAGCGTTGTGTTATTGTCGATGACAAAGGTTTCTTTCATTCTAGGTATAAGAGTCGCCACATCTGTTCCGTGAGCATCCAAAAAGCCATACGCAAATATTGAATTACGTGTATCAATACCTACTTTGGTTCCGACAGGAATTAAAAAACTCTTTCCGCGATATGATTTTCCGTTAAGGTGGTCAATTAATTCAAGCTCTGGGCCCGCCGACACCAGAAAAGACGATGCAGCACTATGCTGCAGTTGCAAAGGTTCTTGTAAGCGGCCTACAAACAAGGTGCGTTTATCTGACAAATAAAGAATATTCTTTAATTTGGGTCTAGGTTTATTCATACAGTTCAAGATTCAATAAATTCAATCGAAAATGAATATGGGCTTCGCAGATTAAATTTACTCATCTATGCTTCCACTCACCTGTATAAATAATAAAAACTAGCTATCACTATATCGAGGTAATATCGGTCAATTTAGGACAAATTTAGCTTCATTTTCAAAAATATGCGCCATAAGTCTTATTTATCATTCATTAAGTGAAGTAGCTTCGATCTCTACGTCATTGATGCTTCCCTCAATTTTCATTTCTTTCTCGATGTCAGCCATACGTTGATTCTCTTGCGGTGAGAATATTTCAGATCTAAATTCGTTGATTTTTTCTAGTCTCTCTTCGTTCGTCATATTCAAAAGAGCGTCACCATAGCTGGCAAGCTTTATATAGAATTGAGTGTTTTGTTGCTCTGACGCGGATTGTTCTCCTTCAGCCCAATATTCTGCATGCAGACCTGCCATAAGCTGATTTTTAATCTCCATACCAGCGCCATAGTTATCGTCTCGAATAATATTCATTGCACTCATTTTATACTCGAAATTTTTAAGCTCCTGCCCCCAGACTTTGTCTGCGATATCTTGCCCGAAAACGGTTCTTCGATATTGTTGTTTGGCCTGGTTTAAACGAATGGTTGCGTCGATAGTTTCAGGGTTCTCGAGCCACAATGGTTGCGGGTCATTGTTTTGCTCTAGAGTAAATTCAGTAAAGTCACGATAAAAACTTAAAAAGTCCACTATCTTCGCGCGATCTCCCATCAGTTCAGTGGTCAAATACTTTTCAACTTGTCGAAAGTGTAGATTTAAATTTTCAAGGCTATCACTGAATTTTGTCTGAAATATAGTTGAGATGTGAAGCGTATGCTGATTGATGGCGCTATCTTTAAAAAGTGCCCCTAATTCAACTCCCACAAACCAATCTTGTGGTTCATTTGTTTCATCATGCAGTAATGATGTTTGTGTACCCCCATAACGCTCATTAATGTTTGTCGTTTTACTTGATCTTGAGCTCAATTGTTTGATTGGCTGGAGCCGACTTTCATTGTTTATATCGTTCAGGTGTACCTGTGTTGAGGGAGGGGGATGAGGAATACCGCTCAGAATTTTTTGTGAAGCTACGCCAGTTTTTTCAAGACCGATGTCCTTATTGTTTACCATTAACGAATAAACAATAACGCAAACAACAATGATCATTCCGGTAGACCAGCGACCAAACAGAATGGGATAACCAAATACAGTCATTTAAAGACCTACAATCACATAATGAAACTTACACTAAAAACCAATAGATTCACCGTGAATCTCAAGGGCAGAAGAACCTTCTGCCCTTATTTAACACCCGTACAGCGCTTTCGGCTTAAGGTCTCACATAGTCTCTAGCTTTTGTAAACACACCCCAAGACCACGTACTTGCAATATGCTCCCAACATCCGATGTAGCTTGAATTACCAACCCTTGCACTTGAATTCGGAATAATTATTTCATCACATGATGACCACAAGTTTAATCCAGGATAATACCCATTGATTGAGTTAAGAACAGAAGAACCAGGGCGCATGTCTTTTCCGGCCTGAGAAAAGAAATCAACGTAAGCCCATGCAGTGCCTTTATGCGGACTTGCAACATTAACCAGTTGATCAACCTTACTGGAACCGCCTAATTTTTTCATGTAATAGCGAGACACGAGCCCCCCCATCGAATGCGCGATTATATCTACTTTGCTTTTGCCAGTGGATGCCAGAACTTGTGCGACTTTATTTTTAAGGGTTTGCGCTCCCGCTTTTACACCCTTAAACGAGTTGTAAGTATAGTAGTGCAGACGATTTGAAGGATAGCCCGCATTTTTGAAGCGCTGTATCATCGAGGTAAAGTTAACTATGGTACTACCGCTGTAACCATGAACAAAAATGATGGGGTCATAGTCTGCAGCAGACGATAATGTAGACATAGATGCTGTGATGACCAAGGTCAAACACATAGCCATCTTTGATAGATATTTCTGGATTGATTTCATCGTTAGTTAGTCCTGTTTTGTTTTTATAATGACAGAGCCTTTCGCATTTTAATCAGGTAATATGGGCCTTCCGTAGGTTCATCACATAAGGTATTTTGATTGATACCTTACCTTGAAAAACAAGCCGAACGTCTAAAATACCTAAGCCTCTATTTTTATTTTTGATCGTAGTGCTGAGCCCTTAAGGCATATAACACTAGAATTAACTCTATTTAATTTTGAGGGTATACGATTGAATTAATCGATGATAATTGCATCTCAAAGCACGACCAAAACACGTTTTTCCTAAGTATTCGTACTCAAATAAGAAAGTAAGCAACTCGATGTGCCATTATCTGTTTACTCATATTGTCTCGATAATTAGCATGTTCATTTATCACATTAACGCGAAGAGAGTTTGAATCTACAGCACAGAGCTAGCTACTTTGGTGATGTTAGTGTTCCCTATATACTCAACTTCATTTCCATGAGGCACGGTTCAAAGCCAGCCTTGCGGTATGCCTTGATGGCCGATTCGTTCTCACTATATACATCTAGGTAGAGGTCAGTAATACCTCTGCCTTTGCTCCACTCAATCAGGTGGTTCATAACCGTCTGGTTTATGCCCTGTCCCCTATGCTCTGGTGACACAATCATAAACCCCAGGTAAGCATGTTTATCGTGATTAAACGCGATTTTCGATTCTTGTATTTTCGCGTATCCAGTCGCAACGATATCACCAGAAACCTCCACAACAATGAGACAAGAGTCTTGGCTTGATATTAAATTTTCTAAATCATAGTAGTGAGTTTTCCCCGTCTTGATTGATGAATTGAAAGGCCGCTCTGCCTCAATTACGCGCTGCTCTAGTTCGAGCAAAGCTGACATATCTTCTGAATTTGCTTCACGGATTATCAAGTTTAAGCACTCGCTGTTAAGAGCTGAAAAACGTTTTGAAAAGGACTGTTACCCGAATGGCGCATACTTACGAGCGTTCATTTAATTTACCTGAGCCAAGCTTGCACGCCCAGAGAGTCAGAGAGTTTTTATTTTTTACCACCGAGGACCCCGAGACGCTCCGCTTCACAGAGAAGGTCTTTGTTTTTTTGTTCTTTTCTCGGTGCTTCTCTGCGCCCTCGGTGGTCAATGCTGTTTGTCTTAAGTAAGTACCATTCGACTGTTACCCCTTTAATGCTTACCAAGACCCGAATGGCACTTACTTAAGGCTGGTTTATTGAAAATAAGCTACCACCGAGATGTATGGACTCCCGCACCCATAGGTGTAACGTAATAAGCGTCAAAACTTTTACCAGGG
>Ga0105350_10000091_pt1 | contig 55141 bp, 55 predicted proteins | sample EN1Hudsemesocosm_FD_83506 | JGI IMG/M metagenome (GOLD analysis project Ga0105350, IMG submission 83506) | Methane-oxidizing microbial communities from mesocosms in the Hudson Canyon - EN1E Hudson Canyon | ecosystem: Environmental > Aquatic > Marine > Cold seeps | place: Hudson Canyon... | reverse complement strand
TCCACAGATTCCACAGATTCCACAGATTCCACAGATTCCACAGATTCCACAGATTCCACAGATTCCACAGATTCCACAGATTCCACAGATTCCGCAGATTCCACAGATTCCACAGATTCCACAGATTCCACAGATTCCACAGATTCCACAGATTCCACAGATTGCACAGTTTCCACAGATTCCACAGTTTCCACAGTTTCCACAGTTTCTTGTGAGTGGTGTGGTTTCTTATCGCCTTGACGAGCGTAATAGGCGAGGCCTTTTAAGACAATGTCAGGGTAATGTGCAATAAAGCTAGGAAGTAATAGTTTTAGCTGTTCTGCATCACCACCTGTAATAATGAAACGGATACGATTGCTAAATTGTTCTTTAAGATCATCGACAAGGCGTTCTAGTGTAGCGGTTACTGTATAAAGCGTACCTGCTTGAATAGCACTTTGGGTATTGACGGCCAGTGTTTTGAAGTCGCTGTCTTCAGCGGTGTCATTCAAATTATGTGTATTATTAGTTAAGGCATCACGCATTAATAATAGACCTGGAATGATCATGCCACCTTGGTGCGCACCATATTTAGTTACTATATCGACGGTTATTGCCGTGCCACAATCAATGACACAAGTGGCTTGGCGTGCGTGTTGGCGTGCTGCAATAAGAGCTAACCAGCGATCAACACCCAATAGATCTGCTTTAGAATAGGAATTGGTTACACCAAAACGCTTTTTCTCACTAGAAACAAATACAGGTGTAATATCCCATTGTTTTTCTACCCATTCAGTAAGTTGCTGGGCAATTTTATCACCCGCTACATTTGATACATGAACCGAGCTAATATTTTCTAATGCTTTCAAGTTAGCGTTAAGTGAGGCTTTGACGCCCGTTTTACTACGGTTGAATGTTTGGCTTTCAATCGTACCTGGTTTTAATACGGCCCACTTAATGCGTGTATTGCCGATATCAATTAATAATTTCATGATGAAAACCTAATGCTTGTATGGCTGTTGGATAGTATGAGAAGTGCGTCGTTAAATTGATATTGAAGTTCGCCTTGGTCATTAATACCGCGAGCAATAACATTACACTTATCCTCATCTGAGATTAAAGTGATAGCTTGATCTTTTAAGGCATCATAATCTGAAAATTGAGCAAGAAAGTCACGCAATCCGTGCTGTTGAAATTGTTCTAAAGTGTTGATCATATTTTGAATTATTTTTCCTGCCAGCTTATTACGACAGGGTACAATTGTACAAAGCTGTTGGAGGCTGGTGGTTGGTTGTTGAATTTTATTTATCGTGGCAGTTGGAAGCTTAAAATTAAGGCCAATGCCAACAACAGTGTTTAGTTGTTTACCGAACCGTGATTCTACTAGAATTCCTGCAAGCTTTTGTCTTTTATATAAGACATCATTTGGCCATTTAAGCTGTAAGTTATTGATTCCTTCGGACTTGAGAGCGTTTATTAGACCGACTCCAATAGCAATGCTTAAGCCATTTTGAGCTGTTTCTGCGGGAAATGACCATGACAGTGATAGATAGAGGTTACCTGATGCGGGGGAGTGCCATTGATCACCTCGTCGTCCTCGTCCTGCCGTTTGCGATTCACTAATGCATACAACTGGAGCCTGGCCACCTTCTGAAATATGAGTCCATAATTCATCATTGGTCGATGATACCGATGAATGAATAGCAATATTGCTTAGTTTTTCATTGGTATCATCGTCAAGGAAAAGACGGATGTTTTTAGCGGATAAAACTGGAATTTTTTTTGATAGCAAGATGAACTATTTATATGAGGAGGAGTAGAGTAAGTTCATATTATGAAATTAAGTTCTTATGCTGTCAAATCAATTGCGAAAGCGGTTTGCGATGATTCAGCTCAAAATGATGTGGTGTTATGTGATTTTTGCTTAGGTTCAACGCTTTGTTACTGCATAATTTCAGCACGTGCTTCGACAGCGGTTTTAGCTGCTACAGACCGATCTTGAGACGAAGGCTGTGCAGGCCCCAATGCAGCAGCTTGGGTTTGACTGGCTTTTTGTCATGCCGCTACAGGATTTCCAGAAACCTTAGATACATCAAGGCTGACTTCATCACCAACACCATCTGTCCCACGTTGAAAGCTAAAACGTGTTCCACCACGAAACAAACCACCACCTGCAGCAATATGAGCTGCTTCATGCGCTCTTACTTTTGATCTCGTGCTTTTAATGTTCGGATTTCTTGACGTTATTGTGCTAAAACTGCTGAGTTGGAATTATTAGTACGAACAGTAGAGTCCTTAAAGCGACTTCAACTTATGGTCGAACTTAAAGGAGATGCCGATATGGCGCTAACATTAATATCCGCTTTATACTTTTATATCTAAAATACTGCCTAATATTGAATCAGCTGCTTCAATGACTTTGGCGGAAGCCTTGACTTGTTGTTCATCACGTAGCAAATTGACGAGTGGTTCAGTAATATCATCATTTGATTCTGGTGAGCGGGCATTGGTTATTTTTGCGCTATTGTTATTTATGCTATGTAAACCTGATTGAACGCCAGCAAAGGCGGGCGGAAGTGCAGGTAGTGTACTCATGGTGTACCTCCAGACAAGGTTAACTCAGGTATGACTGCTGTTTTCTCTTTTCAGCTTATTAGCATTAAGTCGAATAAAAACAATAGATGAACTAAATGTCATACTACTGAATAATACCTCTAAACTTGCATATAAATCAAACCCTTGCGCACTATAGACTTCTCCAATGCCATGAGAAAAATAGAAAAACATCAAAAAGCCTGTCCACGCATGAGTGTATGGTTTACCGTGTAATAAGCCTCGCAGAGGAAATAGCAGTGGTACTAAGCCGATAATGAGCAATGCTGCAGTAGGATAATTCTCGCCGTGTTTAGCAAGGGTGATCCAGCAAAGAAGCGATAGCATTAATGAAAAGTAGCTTAGCAACGCTAGATTTTTGAAAAATTTAATCATGGGTTTAATACCTTGGCTGTGATTGCGATACGCTTGCCTAAGGCCTTACATAATTGTGCCTCTTCATCACTAATATTACGATCATTATTATGACCGGCTAGATGACTTGCGCCGTAGGGTGTTCCGCCATCTGTTGTTGTCATTAGTAAGCTCTCGCTATAGGGCAGTCCTAATATCATCATGCCGTGATGCATGAGCGGGAGCATCATAGATAATAAGGTTGATTCCTGCCCACCATGCAAGCTGCCAGTTGAAGTGAATACGCCTGCCGGTTTACCAATTAAAGAGCCTGACAACCAGATATCACTACTGCTATCGATAAAATATTTTAAGGGCGCGGCCATATTACCAAATCGTGTAGGACTACCTAAAGCTAGGCCATCACAGTGTTTTAGATCATCATGGCTAGCATAAAGGTGCCCATTTTCAGGAATGGTATCTTCAGTTGCTTCGCAGACAGCTGAAATCTCTGGAACGGTTCTAAGTTTAGCTGAACAGCCAGCAACTGTTTCAACACCACGGGCAATATGTTCAGCCATGCTTAGTACATGGCCAGACTGGCTATAATAAAGTACAAGTATTTCTATCATTATAAAATTTCAAGTGCGGATTCAGGGGGGCGACCAAGTTTTGCTTTGCCATTATAGATAACAATGGGTCTTTCTATCAATTTTGGATTATCGCACATTGCTTGAATAAGTTGTTGGTCAGAGAAGGACTCATCTTTCAGATTCAATACTTTATACATTGTTTCACCCTTGCGTAATAACGCTCGAGGGCTGATCCCCAATTGTTGGATAATAGTCGTTAGTGTTTCAATATCTGGTGGTGTTTTTAAATACTCAATTATATTGGCTTTAAAGCCCTTTTGTTTGAGTAAAGCCAACGTCTGCCGTGATTTACTACAGCGAGGATTGTGATAAATACTAATATCACTCATTTTGAGGACTCCAATAAAATTTCTAAACTTGATAAATCTATTTCTGTTGGTTTAACAGTTGTCCATTGTTTACATCCAGGACACTGCCAGTGCAAATTTTTTCCTGAAAAACCACAGTTCTTGCAGGTGTAACGATGCCCACGGATGTTTAATTTTTCACTAATCCCCTTTATTAGAGGTACTAAGGTTTGGTTTGATTGATCACCAAGGCTAATAAGGGCGTCAAGTCCTTCGAGTGAAGGATAAGTTTGTAATTCCGAATGTAAATACTGGTGCGCAGCTCGGTTGCCATACTGCTGTTGGATAATTGATGAGAGGATCAACCTTGCCTTCGTTATATAGGGGTGACGACGAAGTATTGCCCTAAGGTAGCTTTCAAATGTGGCTAGTTTATTCATGGCCTTATAACAGATGAGCATGAGAGGTAGTGCTTCAGGTAAATAATGATGATCTTGCTGTTCAATTCTTTCTAAACACTTTAATGCTTTACGAAATTGCGAATTACTAATGTAGATATTTGCTTCTAGTAACGCAGTTCGAACACAGTTGTGATCGTGTTTTTTTGCCTGTTTGATAAATGATTCAGCAACAGTTGAGGATGTATCTGTATTTTGTTGTGCAAGTTCGCAATAGAACTGTGCGATTAATGGGCCCATTTCATTTCGCTGTTGTTCGTATAGTTTTTTAGCCATGTCAATGGCTTTTGACCATTCTTTTTCTTGCTGATAAATCCGCAATAATTGTTCTATTGCTGGGGGTGGGGGGGGAGCGTTTTTTTCTACAAGTTCAAGAAATAACTGTTCGGCACGATCAAGTACGCCAGCATGCATATAATCCAAACCCAGTTCGATTAATATTTGGTCGCGTTGTGCAGTGCTTAATGTTGGCCGAGCAATCAGGTTTTGGTGAATGCGAATAGCCCGTTCAGACTCCCCTTTTCGGCGAAATAAATTGGCGAGAGCTATATGTGTGTCAACTGTTTCGCTGTTCACATCTAGTAAGCGTATAAATACATCAATGGCTTTGTCAGGCTGTTCATCAAGCAAATAATTCAAGCCTATAAAATAATCGGTGTTAACAGAACTAACCTCTGATACATATGGTTTTTTATAATGCGAGCATGCAGCGATCCAGCCAGATAAGGCTGCAATGGGTAAAAGCAAAAAAAGCCACTCCACAATTATAATAATTTAGGATTAATGTGAATCATTTAGGGGGCAATATTCGCAAGCTTTCTATTTCTTGGTCAACGACCTGTAATTTTTTATTAAGCCGACGATTTTCATTGCGTAAACCTAAGGATGATGCAGTGATTATTACAGCGCTTAATATTATGCCTACCACTATCGATAAAACAATTATTACAAAGATGGGAGCGGATACCGTTCCTAGATAATAGTTGATGTTAACAGCTGTAGTATTGATTGCTGAAAATGCGGAACCAGCAGCAAATACAATCATAAAAATGATAATAGTAATAATTCGACGCATAATCTTGTCCTCTCAATATAGCGCTGATCATACCTTAAAAATGATCATTGCCCAGAGTCGATTGAAATGATGTAAAATTGTCGCGAATTAATTTTAGCGATGTTCAATATAATATTAACATGAAGACTATTGAACGACGTAAGTTACTGGAGACTGGATAATGGCATTTGTTGTCACTGAGAATTGTATTAAATGTAAATATACTGATTGTGTTGATGTATGTCCTGTTGATTGTTTTCATGAAGGGCCTAACTTCTTAGTTATAGATCCTGACGAATGTATTGATTGCACATTATGTGAACCCGAATGCCCCGCAGAAGCTATTTTTTCTGAGGATGACCTTCCTGAAGAGCAAACTGAATTTATTCAGATCAATGAAGAATTATCTAAAGTATGGCCTGTTCTTGCTGAGCAAAAAGATCAATTAGAAGATGCCGAAGACTGGGATGGTAAAACAGGTAAAAAACTATTATTAGAACGATAAGGTTTTAAATAATATAAATATCACTTATAAAAAAGCCCGCGATTGCGGGCTTTTTTATAAGTGATATTTATATTATTTAAGCAATTAAGTGCTTTAACTTCTTCATGGCATTATTTTCAATTTGGCGAATACGCTCAGCAGACACTTGATATTGCTCTGCTAGAGTATGCAAAGTCGTTTTACCCTCTTCATTTAACCAGCGTTTGCTAACAATATCGCGACTTCGATCATCTAAGGTCGATAGTGCGTTTTCTAATCGCTGCGATTGGTGATTAGAATAATCATCGTGTTCTAAAGCCAAGGAAGGATCAGTATTTTCTGGGCTTGTTAAATAAGCAATGGGTGAAAAATTATTGTCTTCATCATCTGCATCTGATGGTAGATCAAATGAAGCATCAGGTGAGGCTAAACGACGCTCCATTTCCATAACATTTTCGGCAGTTACACCTAAATCTTCAGCCACAGCTTCGACTTCTTGCAGATTTAACCAACCAAGACGTTTTTTTGCACTGCGGAGGTTAAAGAATAATTTACGTTGTGCTTTTGTTGTTGCAATTTTTACAATACGCCAGTTACGAATGACATATTCGTGTATTTCTGCGCGGATCCAGTGAACAGCAAAAGACACCAGACGAACACCTTTGGTCGGATCGAAACGTTTAACCGCTTTCATCAAACCGATATTACCTTCTTGTACTAAGTCAGCAACAGGTAAGCCATAACCGCTATAGCCTTTTGCAATACGGTTTACAAAACGAAGATGAGATAAAATAAGGCGTTGCGCTGCATCACGATCGCCATTTTCTTGTAGGCGGGTGGCAAGATCATACTCTTCTTCCGCCGTTAATAATGGCGTGTTGTGAACGACATTACGATAAGCACTTAAGTCGGTAATTGGCGCTAAAGCTAAATTGTATTGGGCTACATTTGTTGCCATAGTAGTGTGGCCTTCCTAGAAGTCATTTCATCTATAGTAGCATTAACTATTGAATGCAAACACTAAGACTAACTTTTTAGGAAAAAGTTCCCATTATAAGTAGATATGATTATTTGGGTTCAACGGCACTAAGGTGTCTACTGACGGCAAGGGTTGCACCTAAAATACCTAAACATAAACTAATCATCGGAAGTGACAAAAATAAAGAGCCTGATAACCAATTTAAGGTAAACTGACTGCCATAAAGTCTAGCAAGTTCATTCACTGGGCCGTTTAACAAGCGCAAACTAGCCAAAAGAATGACCCAGGCCGCAACACCGCCAAGCAGACCAAACCAAAATCCAGTATACAAAAATGGGCGGCGAATAAAAGCATCGGTGCCACCGACCAGCTTTATAATGCGAATTTCACTTTGGCGACTTAATATAGCAAGCCGAATTGTATTGCCAATGATGAGTAAGACGCTTAGCGACAATAAACCTCCTAAAACACTAATGCCTCTTTTGGCTGTTTTATTAAGGCTTCTTAGGCGTTGTAACCAGGCCATATCATGCTGAGCCAGTTCGACCTCAGGTAATGCCCCTAATCTACTCAATAGGCTATCAATGGCATCGTCATCTAAATGTGTTTCAGAAGGGTGAACAATAATAACGGCAGGGAGTGGGTTGCTTGGTAAGCTGTCTAATAATGCGCCTAATCCTGATAAATCGCGGAACTCTTCGAGCGATTGATTTGAAGTTTGGTAAGCCGTCTCTTTAATTTTTGGCCATAATTGTAGCTTTGAATTTAATTTGAATGCTTGTTCATCAGTGATGTTCTTTTGTAAAAACAAGGATATCTGGGTGGCATCCTCCCATTGACCACTGACCTTTTCTACGTTGTGTAATAGAACGTACAAACCAGCGGGTAAAGCTAAGGCAATACCTATCACTACAATTGTCATTAAGGTGGAGATTGGCTGGCGCCATAATTGACCCAAGCTGAATAGCATCACCTGCAAATGACGTAGTAGGTGATTTCTGATATTAAGTTTGAGGAAACTCATTAAATGCCTCTCTCTGCTAATCGACCTGATTCCAGAATTATTTGACGGTAGAGCAAGGTTTTAATAAGGCCTAGATCATGCGTGGCAATAAATACAGTGGTTCCTACCTGATGGAATTGTTCAAATAATTGCATGATGTCACGAGATAGTTCTGGATCGAGATTACCCGTCGGTTCATCAGCTAATAGGATGGGAGGGCGGTTAACGACTGCGCGAGCTATACCTACCCGTTGTTGTTCACCACCTGATAAAGCAACCGGTAAACTACGCTCTTTACCTAGTAAGCCTACTTTGTCTAATGAAGCACGAACGCGACGGCCAACTTCACGATGGTTTTCGCCAGCAATAATTAGTGGTAGTGCCACATTATCGAATACGGTGCGGTCATGTAATAAATTGTGATCTTGGAAGACAATGCCAATCTGGCGGCGATAATAGGGGATTTTACGTTTTGGTAAGCGTGTTAGATTTTGGTCGTTCACCAGAACTTGTCCGTGTGAGGCTCGTTCAATTAAAGCAATAAGTTTTAATAAGGTACTTTTGCCCGCGCCAGAATGTCCAGTCAAAAATGCCATTTCACCTTTAGCAAGGTGGAAGCTTAAGCCCGATAGAGCTTCATAATTATTGGGATAACGTTTGTAAACTTCACTGAAGTTAATCATTTTTAGTTTTCACGGCCTAATAACGCATCAACAAATTCATCGGCTTGGAATGGGCGAAGATCATCAATACTCTCACCAACACCAATATATCGAATCGGCAAACCAGTCTTTTTAGCAATGGCGAAGATAATACCACCTTTCGCTGTACCATCTAATTTAGTCAAAGTGATGCCTGTTAAACCAACCGCTTGATTAAATTGAGTGGCTTGAGATAGCGCATTTTGCCCTGTACCCGCATCTAACACCAACATAACTTCATGTGGTGCGCTGTCATCCAATTTAGCCATAACACGGGTTACTTTTTTCAACTCTTCCATTAAGTTGGTTTGAGTGTGTAGGCGACCGGCAGTATCGGCGATTAGGATATCAATATTGCGTGCTTTGGCTGCTTGTAGTGCATCATAAATAACCGAAGCAGAATCGGCACCACTGTGCTGGGAAATTACAGGGACTTCGTTGCGTTCACCCCACACTTGTAGCTGCTCAACAGCCGCCGCTCGGAAGGTGTCTCCCGCGGCTAACATGACCGACTTACCTTGCTGTTGAAATTGTTTGGCTAATTTACCAATGGTGGTAGTTTTACCTACGCCATTAATGCCCACCATTAAAATAACGTAAGGGCCTTCCTTTTCAGGAATAACTAATGGTTGACAGCTTGGCTGGAGGATTTTCACCATATCATCACGTAAAGCAGTGAATAAGGCTTCGGCATCACCTAATTGTTTACGAGCCACTCTTTGCGTTAAATCGCTAATAATTGTCTGAGTCGCATCCACCCCTAGATCAGATGTTAATAGTTGAGTTTCGAGCTCTTCTAATAAGTCCTCATCAATAACTTTTTTGCCGAGAATTAGCGATGAAAAGCCATCGGTGAGTTTTGAGCTAGTACGACTTAAGCGTTCTTTTAGCCGTCCAAACAAACCATTTTTTTGTAGTTTAGGTTCTGTTTGTAAGGGGGGAGCTGTATCATCAATATCTTGATTCTGAGATTTTTGTTGCGTGACGATCTCTTCGATTTCGACGTTATCTGTAGATTGATTCTTTTTTCTTAGGAAACTAAACATATTTATTACGGGTCGGTTTATTGTAAGTTCAATATTAGATTTTATCATGTCAGTGAAATAGAGAGACAAATGGTTATTAAATTTAAACAAATAATAGGATTAACATTGTTATTGCCAAGTTTTGTAATGGCGAATGTAAGTGAATATCGGCTAGATAATGGTTTGAAGCTAATCGTTAAAGAAGATCACCGTGCGCCGGTCGTCGTCTCACAAATTTGGTATAAAGTCGGTTCTAGTTATGAACATAATGGTATTACTGGTGTGTCGCATATGCTGGAACATATGATGTTTAAGGGCACAGAGAACCTTGGCCCAAATGAGTTTTCTCAGATTATTGCTGCCAATGGTGGACGTGAAAATGCGTTTACAGGTCAGGACTATACCGCCTACTTTCAAACATTAGAAAAAGATCGATTAGCGATCAGTTTTAAGCTTGAAGCTGAGCGGATGCGAAAATTAATCATTGATGATGCCGAATTACGAAAAGAGCGTGATGTGGTGGTAGAAGAGAGGCGAATGCGCACGGAGGATAAACCACGCGCCTTACTGCGGGAGGCCTTTAATGCGACCGCGTTTGTAAATAGTCCCTATCATCACCCTGTTATCGGTTGGATGAGTGATATTAATAATTACCAAGCAATTGATCTTCAGCAATGGTATCAAAAATGGTATGCACCCAATAATGCGGCTGTAGTGGTGGTTGGAGATGTTGATGCCGATGAGGTTTATGCCTTAGCTAAACAGTATTTTGGTCCGCTACAACCGGAAATTACAGCGCAGCTGAAACCTCAAATTGAAGTTGAACAAAAGGGCAAAAGAACCATTGAGATTCATGCTCCAGCAAAATTACCATATATGATGATGGGTTGGAAAACACCTGTTGTAAATACACTTACAGATGAGCCTGTATGGGAGCCTTATGCCCTAGAAGTATTGGCAGGGATTTTAGATGGCGGCAATAGCGCTCGCTTTGCACGAGATTTAGTGCGGGGTAATGAAATCGCTGCTGGAGTGAGTGCTGGTTATGATTTGTTTTCACGTTTAGCAGGTTTGTTTTTAATTGCAGGCACACCTGTAAAAGGTAAAACGGCTGCTGATTTACAACAAGCCATTATAACGCAAATTGATTTACTCAAAACAGAACTGGTGACAGAACAAGAGTTGGAACGGGTAAAGGTCCAAGTAGCGACCAGCGCAGTTTATGAACGCGATAGCGTGTTTTATCAAGGGATGCAAATTGGAATGTTAGAGACGGTTGGACTGGATTGGCGTCTTAGTGATGCTTATGTTGAAAATATACAAGCGGTCACAATGCAACAAGTGCAAGCTGTAGCAAAGAAATATTTTATTGATCGAGGTTTAACAATTGCTGAATTGATTCCAATGCCATTTGGTGATCAAAAAATGACAATGCCAGTAGGAGAAAAACATGACTACTAATATTATTAGTTTTACTGTGGCACTATTAATATCGATATCAGCTTATGCTAGTCCTAATATTGCCCATTGGCAGACGAGTAATGGCGCACAGGTGTATTTTGTTGCTGCACCTGAATTAGCTATGATCGATATTGAAGTAATCTTTGATGCAGGATCAGCACGAGATGGGCAACTACCCGGTACAGCATTGCTGACAAATGCTATGTTAAATGAAGGTGCCAGTGGGATTAGTACGGATGATATTGCCGCTAAATTTGAAGATGTAGGAGCGCGATTTGGTAATTCATCTCAACGCGATATGGCGATGATAAGTTTGCGTAGTTTAACTGCAGAGGAGCAGTTGAAACCCGCTTTAAAGATGTTTAGCTCAGTATTGACTCAAGCTGATTTTCCTCAAACTTCATTTGAACGTCTTCAGAAACAAATGTTGATTGGCCTACAAGCTGAAAAACAGTCACCATCGGCTATTGCTGCACGTGCTTTTAACGCTAAGCTGTATGGTGATCATCCTTATGCTGCGATGCCTGCAGGTGAAGATAAATCGGTTAAGACGTTAAACATAGAGTCATTAAAATCATTTTATCTGCAGTATTATGTTGCTAAAAATGCAGTGGTAATTCTTGTTGGCGCTGTTACTAAGCAACAGGCTATAGCAATTGCCAATCAGATCGTAGCGAAATTGCCCGTTGGCAAAAAAGCACAAGCAATAACTAAAGTTGTTTCTATACAAACGGCTGAAAAAATTGTTATTGAACACCCATCAACTCAAACCCATATTTTGATGGGGCAACTAGGAATAAAACGTGGCGACGCTGATTATTTCCCCTTATATGTTGGTAATCATATACTCGGTGGAAGTGGTTTAGTATCGCAATTAAGTAATGAGATTCGTGAAAAACGAGGATTATCTTACAGTGTGTATAGTTACTTTCGACCGATGCGTGAATTAGGACCGTATCAATTTGGTTTGCAAACTGGTAATGATCAAGCTGACGAAGCATTAAGTGTGTTACAAAATACCTTAGTGTCTTTTATCAACAACGGTGTAACAGCTGAAGAGCTTATTGCTGCTAAGCAAAACATTACAGGTGGTTTTGCATTACGTCTGGATAGTAATAGTAAAATTGCTGGTTATTTAGCGATGATGGGCTTTTATGGTTTGCCGCTAGATTATTTTGAGACCTTTAAAGATCAGGTCAATTCGGTAACCGTTGAACAAATTAAAGAGGCGTATATACGTCGTGTACAGGCAGACAATATGATTACGGTGATGGTTGGTGGCAAAAAGTAAAAAAAAATCAAGTAATCAACTACGAATTATCGCAGGGACGTGGCGGGGGCGAAAGCTAACGTTTCCTGATGTTGATGGATTAAGGCCCACACCTGATCGAGTTCGTGAAACAGTGTTTAATTGGCTGCAACCATATTTGGCTTACGCGCATTGCTTAGATTTATTTGCGGGCAGCGGGGCGCTTGGCCTTGAGGCTGCTTCGCGTGGTGCTGAGCAAGTAGTGATGGTTGAGCAGAGTAGTTTAGCGAGCAAACATTTACAGGCCCATTGTAGCTTGCTGGCAACGGAATATTGTCAGGTTGAGGTCAAATCAGCACAGCAGTTTTTAGCGGGTAATACTAGACAATTCGGTATTATCTTCATTGATCCACCCTATCAAGCAGATTTATGGACAGAGATAGCTATGCAATTAGAACAAACTGACACTTTGGTAGACAATGCTATTATCTATTTAGAATGCCCGAGTAAAGGCGACTTACCCGACTTACCACGTCATTGGCTGATGATTAAAGATAAAAAAGCAGGTGACGTGCGTTATTGCTTGTTTAGAAATGCAAAAGGAGAGAAACTTTGACAACAACGGCTATTTACCCAGGAACATTTGATCCTATTACCAACGGGCATAGTGATTTAATCGTGCGAGCAGGTAAACTTTTTGACCGAATAATTGTTGCTGTTGCGGTTAACCCCAGTAAAAAACCCTTATTTTCCCTAGAGGAGCGTGTCGAATTAGCACAACACTCATTACTAGGCTTAGAAAATGTCGAAGTATGTGGGTTCGAAGGTTTATTAATTGATGTTGCTATGGAAAAAAAAGCGAATATTATTATTCGGGGTTTACGTGCCGTATCAGATTTTGAACATGAATTTCAATTGGCGAGCATGAATCGCAAAATGCAGCCAGAAATTGAAACACTTTTTCTAACGCCAGCAGAACAATTTACCTTTATTTCATCTAGCTTAATACGAGAGATCGCGACTCTAGGTGGCAATGTTTCTGACTTCGTATCCCCCGTGGTAATGTCTGCTTTAAAAGCTAGAGTGGTCTAAAGTGTTGAGAAGCGCTAAGATCGTAAAATAATTTTGTAGAGTTGGAGTTAGTCATGTCGTTATTTATCACTGATGAATGTATCAATTGTGATGTCTGTGAACCGGAATGCCCAAATAGCGCTATTACGCAAGGTGAAGAAATCTATGAAATTTCTCCCGCTTTATGTACAGAATGTGTCGGTCATTTTGATACACCTCAGTGCGTGGAAGTTTGCCCAGTTGATTGTATTCCTAAAGATCCTGATAACGAAGAAACGGAAGATCAGTTACAAGGAAAGTATGAATTATTAATGGCTGCTGGAAACTAAGAAGCTTTTATAACGGTGGTTTTTTGAAGCAAAAAACAAACTTTGTTACTCATCATCATGCATAAATAGCAAGATTGGCAGCGCAGTTGAACCTAACTGTTTTAGTATTTATCTTTATGGGAATTAGCGTCTAAGGTAAACTTATTTGTTTTTAATTCTCAGCATCATAGAATCATAGAGTAATCATGCAACAAGAATATAATCCAGCCAATATTGAAGCCACTGCCCAGAATTGGTGGCATGAACAAAAAAGCTTTCGTGCCACAGAAGATTCCACTAAAGAAAAGTACTATTGCTTAGCGATGTTCCCTTATCCTAGTGGTCAATTACACATGGGCCATGTGCGAAATTACACCATTGGTGATGTTATTTCGCGTTATCAGCGAATGCAAGGCAAGAATGTATTACAACCAATGGGTTGGGATGCTTTTGGTCTACCAGCAGAAAATGCAGCAATTAAGAATAAAGTTGCACCTGCAGCATGGACTTATGACAATATTGATTATATGCGTGATCAGTTGAAACGGCTAGGTTTAGGCTATGATTGGGAACGTGAATTAGCAACATGTACGCCGCAATATTATCGTTGGGAACAGTGGTTATTCACACGCCTATTTAAAAAAGGCCTAGTGTACAAGAAGACTGCAGCGGTTAACTGGTGTCCAGTTGATAGCACAGTATTGGCGAATGAGCAGGTTATTGATGGTTGCTGTTGGCGTTGTGATACTGCAGTTGAAAAACGTGAAATTCCACAATGGTTTATGAAAATCACTGACTATGCTGAGCAATTATTAACCGATTTAGATCAATTAGACGGTTGGCCTGAACAAGTTAAAACGATGCAAGCAAACTGGATCGGTCGTTCTGAGGGGTTACAGATTGAATTTGGAATTGCCGATAGTGGCGAGAAATTAGCCGTTTATACAACACGACCTGATACGTTAATGGGTGTTACGTATGTTGCGGTTGCAGCTGAGCATCCATTAGCGCTACAAGCTGCTGAATCTAATGCTGAATTGCAGTTATTTATTGATGAATGCCGCAAGATGGAAACCTCGGAAGAGGCGATGGAAACAGCTGAGAAGAAAGGAGTTGCAACGGGTTTAATGGCTATTCATCCAGTAACAGGCGAACAGGTTCCTGTTTGGGTAGCCAATTTTGTATTAATGGCTTACGGTACTGGTGCCGTGATGTCAGTTCCTGCTCATGATCAACGTGATTATGAGTTTGCCAAAAAATACAATCTTGCTATTAATCAGGTTATTGAACCAATTGATGGTGCTGACTGCGACATAACTCAAGCTGCCTTTACTGACAAAGGCCGTTTAATTAATTCTCAGCAGTTTGATGGCTTAAGCTCAGCGGATTCATTCAATGCGATTGCTGACTATTTAGTTGAGCAGAATAAAGGTGAAAAGCAGGTTAATTACCGATTACGCGACTGGGGTGTTTCCCGTCAGCGTTATTGGGGCACTCCGATTCCTATTATTAATTGCCCTGATTGTGGTGCGGTCCCCGTTCCTGAAACTGATTTACCGGTACGATTACCTGAAAATGTGATTGTTGATGGCAGTGGCTCACCGATTAAATCAATGCCTGAGTTTTATCAATGTGCTTGCCCACAATGTGGTGCTGATGCCGAACGTGAAACAGATACCTTTGATACTTTTTTTGAATCATCATGGTATTACGCTCGTTTTACCTGCCCTGACAATGAAGAAGCTATGTTAGATGAACGCGCTGATCATTGGTTACCTGTTGATCAATATATCGGTGGTATTGAGCATGCGGTATTACACCTTCTGTATGCGCGTTTTTTTCATAAATTAATGCGTGACGAAGGTTTAGTTTCCGGTGATGAACCATTTAAAAACTTGCTAACACAAGGAATGGTGTTGAAAGATGGCACTAAGATGTCAAAATCAAAAGGAAATACCGTTGATCCTCAGTCTTTGATTGATCAATATGGTGCTGATACATCACGGTTATTTATGATGTTTGCTGCACCGCCTGAACAGTCATTAGAATGGTCTGATAAAGCGGTTGAGGGTTCAAATCGCTTTCTGAAACGTTTATGGCGCAGTGTGCAGGATCATGTTGAACAAGGTGCTACTTCTGCATTAAATCTTGATGCTTTGAGCGATGAGTTGAAAGATTTTCGACGTCAAACCTATCGAGTGCTAGCGAAAGTAAGCGATGATCTCGGCCGCAGACATACATTCAATACGGCCATTGCAGCGATTATGGAATTGATGAATGCCTTGGCAAAAGTGAAGGATGACAGCGAGCAAGCGCGAGCAGTTGTTCAAGAAGCATTAGAAATAACAGTATTAATGTTGTCACCGATCACGCCGCATATCAGTCATCATTTATGGCAGGTATTAGGTCATGATGAAGGCATTGTTAATGTAGCGTGGCCTAAAGTCGATGAGAGGGCTTTAGTACAAGATAAAATGGAACTGATGGTTCAGGTCAATGGTAAGCTACGGTCTAAATTATCTGTTGCTGTTGATTTAGCCAAAGATGCTGTTGAAAAATTGGCATTGGAAGATGAAACTGTGCAGAAATTTACCGAAGGAAAAGAAGTGCGTAAGGTGATTGTAGTGCCGGGTCGCTTAGTTAATATTGTAGTTGCAGGTTAAGGAATTCGTTATGTCTCGTAGTCTTTCAAATGTAATATTAGGGTTGTTACTCGTTGTCATTGCTGGTTGTGGCTTCCATTTGCGTGGTTCAGAAAGTCTGCCTGATAGCTTGAAAATAATGTATATCCAGGGAGTGAATGTGCAACAAGGTTTGGGCTTAGAATTAAAGCGAAGCTTGGTGGCTAATGACGTTAGAATAATGTCTTACTATCAGACTGGACTTGCTGTTCTTACGGTGTTAGATACTAAGTTTGAACGTCGGGTATTATCGGTTGGTTCAGATACTAAAGTCAGTGAATATCAGTTGTATGGTTCATTGCGGTATAAGTTAACGGATAATACTAATTACGTTATTATTGAATCAGAGAGTCTTGAAGCAGTGCGTGATTACCGGTTTGATCAAAACCAAGTATTAGCAGCAGATCAAGAAGAGGCACAATTACGACAAGCCTTAAATGAGCAATTGGTACGTAGCTTATTGCGTCGATTATCTGTGCTAAATTAGATAATATTTCGTTGTGCGGTTGAGAGCTGAACAAGTAGCTGGGCATTGCCAACAGGGTTTATTGCCTATTTATTTGATATTTGGTGATGAATCTATGTTGGTTGAAGAAACCGCCGATGTACTTCGTCAGCATATTCGACAATCGGGAGCAGAAGATAGGCAAGTTTGGCATGTTGAAGGCCGGTTTAATTGGTCTGAAATAGAGTTTGAAGAGCAAACAATGTCTTTGTTTTCAAGTCAACGATTGCTGGAAATACGGTTGCCTTCTGGTTCGCCAGGTAAGGATGGCGGTGAAGCATTACGAACTTATGCAGCTAAGCCTCCTGTCGATACTACTTTGCTTATAATCAGTGGTAAAATTGATTCGCGCTCGCAAAAAAGTAAATGGTTTACAGAATTAGATAAAATTGGTGCCACCATTCCTATATGGTCGGTCGATGCTGCTAATCTACCTCGATGGATTATAAAACGCATGCAGCAACGGGATCTGCGTGCTAGCATAGCTACTGCGTCACTTATTGCTGATCGTGTTGAAGGTAATTTATTTGCTGCTGCTCAAGAAATTGATAAGTTACAATTACTTTGCCCCGATGGTGATGTCGATGAGCAGACTGTATTAGCATCTGTTGCAGATAATGCTCGCTTTGAATCATTTGGCTTGATAGATGCTGTGTTGTCGGGCCACACTGCTAAAATTCCGCGCATGTTAGGACGCTTACGTACGGAAGGCTTAGATATATTGTCACTATTTTCAGCTGTAGCATGGTCCTTACATCGATCCGTTGATATGGCTGCTCAGCTTGATAATGGAATGCGAATCGAACAAGTCTTTGCAGTACAAAAACCACCTATTTGGGAAAAAAATCGCCCAATGATGCAGACAGCATTGAGCCGACATAATTACGCTCAATGGCTAGAATTTTTACCATTGATGGCACACGTTGACCAAGCAGCTAAAGGTACTTTAAAAGCTGACCCATGGTTATTATTAGAGTCACTGTGTATGCAAGTGGCAGGTATAACTATTATTCGTTCACATTAGGAGAATGATATTGGATATTCAAAATTATATGCAAGTCTTAGGGCTGCAAGCGAAAGAAGCAGGTAGATCGCTATCACGCGCCGGCACTCATGTTAAAAATCACGCATTACAGTTGATAGCAAGTGAAATTAGAAAGTCTGCAGATAACTTAAAACGACAAAATAAATTAGATATGGATGCAGCCCAATCTAAAGGCTTAGATGCTGCATTACTAGATCGCTTAGAGTTAACGGACTCTCGTATTGAAGGAATGGCTGAAGGTTTAGAGCAAATTGCAGCCTTCCCCGATCCTGTTGGCGAGATCAGTAATATGAATTACCGCCCATCAGGTATTCAGCTTGGTCAGATGCGAGTCCCTTTGGGTGTGATTGGTATTATCTATGAGTCTCGCCCAAATGTAACAGCCGATGCAGCAGGCCTGTGTTTGAAATCTGGTAATGCCACTATATTGCGTGGTGGTAGCGAAGCAATCCATTCAAATAAAGCTGTTGCAGCATGCATTCAACGAGGCCTTGAGCAAGCTGGTTTGCCGACTACTGCTGTACAAGTTGTTGAAACAACAGATCGCGCAGCAGTTGGTGAACTGATTACGATGACTGAGTATGTTGATGTTATTGTGCCTCGCGGCGGTAAAAGTTTGACTGAACGAATCAGTAATAATGCCCGAGTGCCGGTGATTAAACATTTAGATGGTATTTGTCACGTTTATATTGACGCAGCAGCTGATTTGGATATGGCAGAAGATATTGCTTTTAATGCAAAATGTCACCGTTACGGAGTGTGCAATGCAATGGAAACCTTATTGGTTGATCGTGCCGTTGCAGTGGACATTTTACCTCGCTTGGCTAAACGTTATGCGACCGAAGCCGTTGAATTACGAGGTTGTGAGCAAACACGGACTATTTTGACTGACATTAATACTGCAAGCGATGAAGATTGGGATACAGAATATTTAGCACCTATATTAGCTATCCGTATTGTCGATGGTATTGACGAAGCAATGGATCATATTCATAAACACAGTTCAGGGCATACCGAAACGATTGTGACGGAAGATTATGCTTCATCACGTCGATTTTTAGCCGAAGTTGATTCAAGTTCAGTAATGGTTAATGCCTCAACACGCTTTGCCGATGGTTTTGAATATGGTTTGGGCGCTGAGATTGGTATATCTACCGATAAGATTCATGCACGTGGTCCTGTAGGTTTAGAAGGTCTCACTTCGCAAAAATGGATTGTATTAGGCAGCGGCCAAATTAGGCAGTAGCCTGTGACTAATGCAATAGGAATATTGGGTGGGACATTTGACCCTATTCATTATGGTCATTTACGACCGGCACTGGAGGTGGCAGATAAACTCGCTTTGTCCTATATTAGGCTTATTCCGAATGCTATTCCGCCGCATAGAGCTCAACCTTTAGCTGCGGCTGATCAACGATTAACAATGCTGCAATTAGCAATAGAAAATAATCTACAATTTAAAGTAGACGATCGTGAGCTGACGCGTGAAGGTATATCGTATACTTTTGATACATTAGCAAGTCTACGACAGGACTACCCTACAACCGCCCTATATTTATTGCTTGGTAGCGATGCTTTCTTGCACATTCAAACATGGCATCGTTGGCAAGAACTACTTGATCTTGTCCATATCGTCGTTATGCAGCGTCCAGGTGAATTACCTGAAATGAATCAAAATACTCGAATATGGTATCAACAGCATCTTGCTTGCTCTGAGGATATGAACTTACTTAGTGGAAAAATCTGGCTAGTCTCCGTTACTCAATTAATGATATCTTCTACGGCTATTAGGTCAATGATTGCTCAAAATCAAAGTACACAGTTTTTATTACCTGATCCTGTTGCTTGTTTTGTGAGACAAAACAAAATTTATAATACTGAATAAGCAATATGGATAATGCATTCTTTGTGGCATCTAAATTTACTTGGGCCTTCTTAAGCCCGATTAATTTAATTGTTATAGTGATGAGTCTTGGGACTATTGCATTAGTTTTTAATAAGATTACTTTTGCTAAATGGTTATTGTTTCCCACTATGCTGTTAAGTATTTTGTTACTGATATACCCTATCAGCGATAGTGTAATGTACCCCTTAGAGAGTCGCTTTCAAAAACCAGATGAATTACCTGGAAATATTGATGGCATTATTGTGTTAGGGGGTGGTGAAGAACTGAAATTATCGTTGGACTGGCATACAGCGGAAATGGGCAATGGTGGTGACCGTTTCCTTGCTGCAGCACTATTGGCAAAAGCCTATCCATTAGTCCCGGTTATTTTTTCTGGAGGTAGTGGATTGTTAAACTCGCCTGTTTTAGCAACTGAACTATCGATAGCTAAAGACCTATTGACTGCAATGGGTATTAATGAAAACCGCTTAATTATTGAATCATTATCACGCAATACCTATGAAAATTTTGTTTTTTTATCATCAGTATTACCGCAAAGAACTGGGCGCTATTTATTAGTCACCTCGGCATTTCATATGCCGCGCTCTGTTGGTATTGCTAGAAATGAGGGCATTAATGTGATTCCGTATCCTGTTGATTACCGCAGTCATTCAACTAAATTACGTCAATATGATTTTAGTTTGTTCGAGCATTTACAAGTTTTGGAGCCCGCATGGAAGGAGTGGATTGGCCTGACAGTTTATTATTGGTCGGGTAAAACAGCTTCTTGGTTTCCGGCAATGGAGCCTTAGAATTTAATACCAGACGTGGACGGCTGCATCAGGTAAAATGTCCAATAATCAATAGAATGGAGAGCCAAATGCAGGCTAAAGAACTACAGCTTCTAGTTATCGATGCACTAGAAGATATTAAAGCAGAAGATATTCAAGTATTAGATGTAATGGCAATGACGGATGTAACTGATTACATGGTTATCGCTACAGGTAAATCGACTCGTCAAGTTAAAGCCTTAGCCAATGAAGTATCTGTGCAAGCGAAAGCTGCAGGTGTGAATCCCCTAGGTATGGAAGGTGAAGATGTCGGTGAATGGGCTCTGGTCGATTTAGGTGATGTAATTGTTCATGTCATGACAGCTCAAGTGCGTGCGACTTATAATTTAGAAAAATTATGGAGTGTACCTGACAGCCCTGAAGACCCTGTAACAGAATAAGTTTAGGTTTTTTTAAGGATGAAGTTAAATCTGTTGGCTGTCGGAGTTAAAATGCCAACATGGGTCACTGATGGCTATCAAGAATATGCTAAGCGAATGCCTCGAGAGTGCAGTCTTCATTTACATGAAATTGCACCTGCAAAACGAGGTAAGAGTGGCAGTGCGGAACAGTGGATGCGGGAAGAAGGTGAGCGTATTCTTGCTGTTATCCCCAAAGATCATCATGTTGTTGCTTTAGACGTCAAAGGTAAATCATGGTCAACCGAGCAATTAGCTGAACAACTAAAAAGTTGGCAAGCAGATGGCCGTGATGTCTCGCTTATTGTGGGCGGACCAGATGGTTTAACCAATAACTGTTTAGAGCGTGCTAATCAACGCTGGTCTCTATCAGCTTTAACATTGCCTCATCCCTTAGTTCGAATCGTATTGTCTGAGCAGTTATACCGTGCTTGGACTGTGTTACAAAATCACCCCTATCACCGCGCATGAATTTTCCAGCTATATATCTAGCGTCGAGTTCGCCTCGTCGGCGTGAACTTCTAAGTCAAATAGAAGTCAACTTTTCAGTACTATCGTTAGAGGTGGATGAGAGTTCACTAGACAATGAAGCGCCAATTGATTATGTTTTGCGTGTTGCTATTGCTAAGGCACAAGCTGGTTGGAATAGTTTGGACTACAATGAACAAAAACCTGTTTTAGGTTCTGATACTTGTGTTGTCTTAGAAGGTGAGGTATTGGGGAAACCGAAAAATAATGACGATGCTAGGCGCATGTTGCAGCGTTTATCGGGCAATGCTCACCAAGTAATGACAGCAGTGGCGATTGTTAATGGCGATCGTATTTTGTCTGAGGTTACTATTAGTAATGTTCAGTTTGCTGAATTAAACGAATCAGATATCGCTTGGTATTTAGCCACTAAAGAGGGGGTTGATAAAGCAGGCGGCTATGCAGTTCAGGGTCTTGCTGCATTATTTATTGACAATATTGAAGGTAGTTATTCCGCTATTATGGGACTACCATTAAGAGAAACTGGTCTGCTGTTGACCCAATTATCGGAACAAGTAGAATGAGTAGTGAACTGCTGATCAATGTCACGCCAAGTGAAACTCGTGCCGCTGTTGTGAATAATGGCGTGTTGCAAGAAGTCTTTATTGAGCGTTCTGAGTCTCGAGGTATATTTGGCAATATCTATAAAGGTAAGGTGTGCCGTGTCTTGCCTGGCATGCAGGCTGCCTTTGTTGAAATTGGTTTAGCGCGGGCAGCATTTTTACATGCATCAGACATTACTATTCCTAAAGGCCAAACTGGCGATCTTCAAACAGCAGGGGTGCCGCCGATCGCTTCTTTATTGCGAGAAGGACAAGAGGTACTTGTTCAGGTGATCAAAGATCCTCTCGGGAGTAAAGGTGCACGATTAACAACTCAGCTATCAGTGTCATCACGCTATTTAGTTTATATGCCCGATACGCAAGGTGTAGGGGTTTCCTTAAAGATTGAGGATGATGAAGAACGTAGTCGTCTTAAAGACTGTTTAGCGACACAGGTTGTTGAAGGTGAAGGCGCTTATATCTTACGTACTGCCGCAGAGGGAGTGAACGAAGAAGAGTTAGTTGCGGACCTTAATTATTTACACCGTTTGTGGGCTAGGCTAGTGGAGCTTAAACCTACTGTGAAGTGTGGAGAGCCACTACATGAAGACTTACCTTTAACATTACGAGCACTTCGTGATAGTTATACTCCTGATATAGACCGGATTCGAATTGATTCTAGCGAGACCTATCAAAAAGCGGTTAAATTTTCTGAAGGCTTTATGCCTGAGTGTGCATCCCGTTTAGAGCATTATAAGGGTGACCATCCCTTATTTGATTTGTTCGGTGTAGAAGAGGATATTACAAAAGCCTTAGAGCGAAAGGTTATGTTGAAATCCGGTGGTTATTTGATCTTTGATCAAACTGAAGCAATGACAACAGTTGATGTAAATACTGGTGGTTTTGTTGGGCATAAGAATTTAGAAGAAACGATTTTTAAAACAAATCTAGAAGCAGCCCAAGCAATTGCACGCCAATTACGAGTTCGTAATCTTGGCGGTATTATTATTCTTGATTTTATTGATATGGATGAAGTCGAGCACCGTGAACAAGTATTACGTACTTTAGAAAAAGCGATGGAAGGCGACAGAGCTCGTCATAATATTTGTGGCGTATCTGAACTAGGTCTAGTTGAGATGACGCGTAAACGTACTCGAGAAAGTCTTGAACATATCTTATGTGAACCTTGCCCTTGTTGTGCTGGTAAAGGCTATGCAAAAAGTGCTGAAACACTGTGTTATGAAATTTTCCGTGAAATAATTCGTGAAGCAAAGCAATACGAAACAACACAGTTTTTGATCTTGGCATCACAGGATGTTATTGATCGCCTGAATGATCAAGATTCGACCAATGTAGCTGAGTTAGAGCAGTTTATTGGCAAACCTATTTTGTTCCAGCATGACTCACAGTACCGTCGCGAACAATTTAATGTGGTGTTAATGTAGCTATGTCGCATCTCTTGCGTGGGGTTCATATTGCGAGTAAACAGTTAGCATATTTGCTGATTATAATTTCAGTTGTATCACTATTACTGCTAGGCTCTTTATACTGGTTATCGCATGCAATTGAGCAACGACAAGATGAAATTGCTATCTGGTTAAGTAATAAAGTCGATTACCCCGTTACCTTAGGGGCGGCAAGCCTACAGCAGCTAGGTTTTATGCCTAAATTGCATATTGAACAACTTAAATTGTTAAGTAAAAATAGTGATACTGAACTACTTAGTTTAGGTTCATTATATTTAGGTATTGATATTGTAAGTAGTATTCAATACGGCGAGCCAATTTTAAATGATATTACTGTAAAAAATATAACGGCCTCTGTGATTAAGGATGAAAGTGGCATTTTGTCTTTAAAAGGTTTTAATTTCTCTGATAACAGGCCTTCAGGAAAAAAAATAGATTGGCTTAGCTGGCTTCAGAGTTTAAATAGTTTTAATTTAGACTCTATTGCTATTGATTACACTGACCATCAAATACCTGTTTTATCAGGGCAATATAAGCTGAAGAGTACGGCACTTAATCATGATGACTCTGACTGGTCAACGATAGGTTCTCTGCAACTCCCTTCTAGTCTTGGGAAAACTATACAATTTAAGGCTCAAGCTATAATAGATGATAGCCTAAAAAATAGTATATGGGAGGTTACATTCAAAACAGAAGGTGCCAAAATAGCATCATTTTCTCAAGCTATCGAGAGCCAAAATATTGCTATCAAGCAAGGTTTAGCTGATGCAATTTTGTCAATTACTGGTGTCGGCAATACCATCAATAAGGTAGTGAATTCATTACAATTATCACAGCTGAAATTATCACCACTTCGAACAGAAGAATCGGCTGACTTATCATCAAGTTTGGTTAATAAACTTGATGGTGAATTTGAATGGCAACTTATCAATGATGGCTGGCAACTACAAGGTCAAAAAATTGTAATTGATATGAATGGTGAAGTGTGGCCTGAAACGGACATTACGGTTAAAAAAGTCGCTGGTGAGTGGTTAATCAATAGTAATTATTTAAAGCTGAGTGATGTGTCAGATCTTGCATTACTAACAGCTTCTTCACCCGAAATGATTCGCGCGCAGCAGCCAGCAGGTGAGATTGATGCCTTCATGGTGCGTTTATCAGCTAAAGAAGGTCTAAAAGGTTTAGCCTTTAATCTGAAAGAAGGGGCTTTTTTACCATGGCAAGAATATCCAGGAGTTTCTGGTTTAACTGTTGCAGTCAATTGGAATGATGGCTTAGCAAATATAGAAATGAATAGTCACAAACTTCACCTCTATGCTGAACAATGGTTAGATAAGGCTGTTTTCTTTGATTCGGTGACGGGTAATCTTAGAGTGCAGCATAATGATAAGGCATTAGCATTACAAAGCGAAGCATTAAGGATATGGAATGATGATTTAACAGTGCAACTGGATGGCAATATTGAACACTTTTCATCAGGAAACACGCAGACAGATCTACAGATTGTATTAGAAGATATGAAGCTAAACAGCTGGAAACGCTATATACCACAAAAAATATTACAAAAAAACTTTCAAGATTGGGCTAATCTTGCTTTTGTGCAAGGAATAATAAGCGATGGAAAAATTGAATTAGTAGGTGATTTATCTAATTTTCCTTTTGATAAACCAATGGATAAAGGTCATTTTAAGCTGGCATTAAATGTGGAAGATGCCCAGTTACATTACGCGTCTGACTGGCCCGATATTATAGGTATGAATGCGACGATAAATGGCTTAGGAAATGATTTAGTCATTAAAAGTAATCATGGTTTAATTGCTGGTTTTCAGTTTTTAAACGTGACCACAACTATAAATAGGCTAATGATTAGCACACCTGTTTTAGTAACGAATGGAACCCTAAAAGGAACCACGCAACAGGCATTAGAGTTTGTAAAGAATAGTCCGTTAAAAGAACGCTTCTCACGCGCTATACAAGGCGTTGTTGCAAAAGGTGCAAGTGATATTAAGCTAAACTTGTTAGTCCCCTTATCGGATGTGAATTCAGCACAAGCAGATGGAAATGTAAGCTTCAAAAATAGTAGCTTAAACTATCAAAGTCTTGCTGGAGTTACCATTAATAATATCAATGGTATATTAAATTTTAATGGCAATGGCGTTGACACGACGAATGAAATAAAAGCTGTTCTATTGAATGAAAAAGTGGCTATAACGGTTAAACCGAGTAAAGACAAAACAGTTGTTACAATGAACGGTAATTTGGCTACTCAAGAAATAAATGAAATGTGGCCAAAATTGATACCTGGATACATTAGTGGAAGAACAAGTTACAGTGCGACATTAAATATAAAAGAAAAGCAGTTAGGAGACTTTTATATTGAGGGTGATCTGTCTTCAAATTTGCAGGGCTTAGACATTTTACTACCACAGCCATTGGGGAAAGAGAAGCAGGAACGGCTTAATATAGATGCTTCAGTTACAGTAGTTGATGATAAATTGAATTATTCATTGAGCTACGGTGAGACCCTTAATGCCCTTGCTACTGAGAAAGAAGGTAAATGGCGTGCAGGAGTAATGATGGGCGGTGCTATGCCAAAGCTACCTACTCACGGTGTAGATGTGCAAGGAAAAATACAACAGTTATCTGTAGATGAGTGGTTAGCATGGGCAAATATTCATTCAGAAGGAAGTAATGGCTCATTTTTGTCACAATTAGATAAAGTCTCGATGACAATTGCTTCGTTAACAGCCTATGAGCATCAGTTTACAAACTTAGATTATGTAATGAACAATCAAGATCTGGGGTGGCTTATAAAATTATCTAGCGATCAAACTAACGGTAGTATTTTTTGGCCACATGATTTGAACGGCGCTAAAAAGTTAGTTGTAAATTTAGATAAGCTGGCAATCTCACTGACTAAAGAAGAGAAAAATGCAGAATCTAAATCTCAGCTATGGCCGGCAATTGATCTATTTATAGGCGATTTAAGTATTGATGAAGTTAACGTGGGCAGGTTTGAGCTTTCGGCTGAGAGAAATAATAAATGGATTCTAAATTCAACAACATTACAATCTGACCATTACACTGCCACATTGCGGTCAGGAGAGTGGTCGCAAACGGAGGCTGGTGATTTAACCCAGTTTACATTGACGTTAAATAGTGACGATTTCGGTAGCGTGTTAACGCAGTTTGGCTACCAAAAAGCTATCGAGGCTAAACAGGTTGAAGTGATTGCCAGTCTCCAATGGGCTGGAACTCCTCTAGATTTCTCTAGTTATCTGCTGAATGGTGAGCTTGAGTTAGAGGTCGGTCAAGGTAATTTAAATGATATAGAGCCGGGTGCAGCTGGCCGCGTATTTGGTTTAATGAGCGTTGCAGCTTTGCCACGTCGTTTAGCGCTCGATTTTAGTGATCTCTTTTCGAAAGGGTTCAACTTCGATGCAATAACAAGTTCATTTCAGATAGAAAAAGGAATTGTGACTACAGATGATTTTGTTTTAAAAGGGCCATCAGCGAAAGTTGAAATAACAGGTTCAGCTAATTTAATTTTCCAAGAATATGATCAGCAGGTCAAAATTACACCTAATTTATCATCAACCTTACCATTGGCCGGCGCAGTGGCTGGAGGACCAATAGGTTTGGGCGTAGGCGCTGCGCTATTTGTAGCAGATAAATTATCAGGGACACTTTTCGGTAAAAATATTGTTAATTTAATCAGCTATAGCTATACGTTAACAGGCCCATGGGATAACCCCGAATTTCACGTGCTTCAAACGACACAGCGCTAAGAGATTACCACTAATATCTGCTATTATATCCGCTATGACAATATCCATATTTGAACAAGTTAATCAGCAACTATTAGTGCCAGCAGGCTTAAGTGAAACAAATTTAGAGCAAGCTCTTGCTCTAACAATGGGGAGAGGCATCGACTATGCTGATCTCTATTTCCAACAATCACGACAAGAAAACTGGATGCTGGAAGATGGCATTATAAAAAATGGTGGCTACCATATAGAACAAGGCGTAGGCGTTCGGGCTTGTAGTGGTGAAAAAACAGGCTTTGCATATTCTGATGACTTAATTTTACCTGCCTTGCAAGGTGCCGCTAAAGCAGCGCGGGCTATTTCAAGACAAGGAAAAGAAGGTAGCGTCAAAGCTTGGCAGACAACGAAGGCGCCACAATATTATTCTGAAGCCGATCCTTTAGCTATTTTAACCGTTGAACAAAAGCTAGATTTATTAAAACAAGCTGACGCTATTGCTCGGGCTGCAGATCCTCGCGTTACCCAAGTCAGTGTCAGCTTAGCGGGCGGTTTAGATACGGTTTTGGTCGCTGCAAGTGATGGCACATTTGCTGCTGATATTCGACCTTTAATCCGTATGAGTGTCAGCGTGATTGTCGAGGCTGCCGGACGTAGAGAACAAGGGAGTGCTGGTGGTGGACGTCGATTAGACTATTGTTATTTTCAAGATAATGATATGCCGAGTACCTATGCGAAAGAAGCCGTCAGACAAGCGCTAGTAAACCTTGAGGCTGTTGATGCACCTGCGGGCACAATGACCGTAGTACTTGCGTCTGGCTGGCCTGGCGTTTTATTGCATGAAGCGGTTGGTCATGGCTTAGAAGGTGACTTTAACCGCCGTGCGAGTTCAGCTTTTTCTGGGAAAATGGGTGAAATGGTGGCTTCGCCATTATGTACAGTTGTTGATGATGGCACCTTGCAAGACCGTCGTGGCTCTTTGACTGTTGATGATGAAGGGGTGCCAACAGAAAATACAACACTGATTGAAAATGGCAAACTAACAGGTTATATGCAAGATAAGCATAATGCACGCTTAATGGGCACACGAAGTACAGGTAATGGTCGTCGAGAATCATATGCTCATTTACCAATGCCGAGAATGACGAATACATACATGTTACCGGGCAAGCATGAACCAGAGGAAGTGATTGCATCGGTTGATAAAGGTTTGTATGCAGTAAATTTTGGTGGCGGACAAGTTGATATCACTTCAGGTAAATTTGTATTTTCTACCAGCGAAGTTTATATGATTGAGAATGGCAAAATTGCTTATCCTGTTAAAGGTGCCACACTAATTGGTAATGGCCCCGAAGTAATGCGACGTATTAGTATGGTTGCCAATGATTTAGAGTTAGATTCGGGCGTTGGTAATTGTGGTAAAGAAGGACAGAGTGTTCCTGTTGGTGTTGGTCAGCCAACACTTAAAATAGATGGTTTAACAGTAGGCGGAACAGCGTGACGAAAAAACATAAGGCGATAGCCTTAATTTCGGGTGGCTTAGATTCATTACTTGCAGTACGGGTACTACAAGAACAAGGAATCGAAGTTGAAGGTATTAATTTTTATACAGGCTTTTGTGTAGAAGGCCATACTCATGCTATTCGCAATAGTGATAAAGATAAACAAAAGCGAAATAATGCCTTATGGGCCGCAGAACAATTGGGTATTAAGTTACATATTGTGGATGTGATTGAAGAATATAAAGATGTGTTATTGAATCCAAAACATGGTTATGGCGCCAATATGAATCCTTGTTTAGATTGCAAAGTGTTCATGGTGAGCAAAGCGGTTGAATGGGTGAAGGAAAACCGTAAAGATGGTTTTGATTTCATTATTACGGGCGAAGTCATTGGCCAGAGACCGATGTCACAACGCAAAAAAACCATGCCGATTATTGCTGCAGAGTCAGGCGCGGATGACATTTTATTGCGACCTTTATGTGCGAAGAATCTACCAGCAACAAAGCCTGAGCTTGAAGGTTGGGTCGATCGCGAAAAACTGTATGATTTTAGTGGTCGTAACCGTAAGCCACAAATAGCCTTGGCGGAGGAGTTTGGCTTTAAAGATTACGCTTCACCTGCTGGCGGCTGCTGTTTCTTGACAGATAAGAGCTACTCAGCCAAATTAGTTGATATGTGGCAACGTCGTGGTACGCGTGAATATGAGATGGACGACATTATGCTCCTGAAAGTAGGGCGGCACCTACGACCAAAGCCAGAGTTTAAAATCATTATTGCTCGCGATGCCGGTGAAAGTAAGTATTTAGCAGGATACCGCAAGCAATTTTTGACTATTCAAGTTGTTAGTCATAATGGGCCACTAAGCATCGTTGATGGTGATATTAAGCCAGAAGATATTGAATTGGCTGCAGGTGTGGTTGCACGATATGGTCAAGGCCGTGATGCCGAACAAGTAGAAGTTGAAGTATCAGTTCCTGGAGAAGAGAAGCAGACTATAAAAATTACACCGCTTTTGATTGAACAGGTTCCTGAGGACTGGCATGTATGAGTCACTATGAATTAGACGCAAGAAGAATGTTGTGCCCGATGCCTGTTATCAAGACACAGAATAAAATAAAAGAATTAGCTGATGGTGATATATTGGAAGTATTTTGCACCGATCCAGGTGCTTTAAGTGATATTCCAGCCTGGGCACGAATTAATGGACATGAAGTGATAGGTCATCGTGAAAAGGATGATGAGATAATTATTTCTGTTCGAGTTTCAGTTTAGCACTATAATAGTGCGCACAATTATGGTGCGCACTATTTTTAGTGCGTTGTTTTGGTGCGAAGCAAGCAGGAGTCTTACTTTTAACTCCTTGATTTATAAGTAATTATAGTATGGCTTATTTCGTGCATATCTACCATGAATTTTATAATAACAAACGTAGTAATTAATTGGAGAAAGCTAAATGTCAGTTGAAAATGTACTTCAAATGATCAAAGATGAGGAAGTTCTATTTGTAGATTTCCGTTTCACAGATACTCGCGGTAAAGAACAGCATGTTACTTTCCCTGCGCACTCTATCGATGAAGATACCTTTACAGAAGGTAATATGTTTGATGGTTCATCAGTTGCTGGCTGGAAAGGTATTAACGAATCAGACATGATTTTGATGCCTGATCCTGAAACTGCAGTCTTAGATCCATTTATGGATGACACAACACTCATTATTAGCTGTGACGTTATTGAGCCAGCAACAATGCAAGGTTACGAACGTGACCCGCGCTCTGTTGCTCACCGTGCTGAAGCACATATGCAAGCAACAGGTTTAGCTGATACTGCCTATTTCGGCCCTGAAAATGAATTCTTCATCTTTGATGATGTTCGTTGGGCAAGTGATATTTCTGGTTCATTCTATAAAATTGATTCTGATGAGTCTTCTTGGAATACAGCAAAAGTTTATGCTGACGGTAACAAAGGTCATCGTCCAGGCGTTAAAGGTGGTTACTTTCCAGTGCCTCCAGTCGATTCACTACAAGATATCCGTTCTGCAATGTGTTTAACACTTGAAGAAATGGGCCAAGTCACAGAAGTACATCATCATGAAGTTGCGACTGCTGGGCAATGTGAAATCGGTACTAAGTTTAATACATTAGTTAAAAAGGCAGACGAAGTTCAACAGCTTAAATATGTCATTCATAATGTTGCTCATGCTTATGGAAAAACAGCTACATTCATGCCTAAACCAATCGTAGGAGATAACGGTAACGGTATGCATGTCCACATGTCTTTATTTAAAGATGGTGAGAACTTATTTTCTGGTAATAAATATGGTGGACTGTCTGAAACTGCATTGTTCTACATTGGTGGTGTAATCAAACATGCTAAAGCATTGAATGCATTTACAAACTCAAGTACCAACAGCTACAAACGTTTAGTACCTGGCTTTGAAGCACCTATTATGTTGGCTTATTCTGCACGTAACCGTAGTGCATCAATTCGTATTCCTTTTGTTAATAACCCAAAAGGTCGTCGTGTAGAAGTACGTTTTGGTGATTCAACAGCTAACCCTTACTTAGCGTTTGCTGCTTTATTAATGGCCGGTCTTGATGGGATTAAAAACAAGATCCACCCTGGCGATGCAATGGATAAAGATTTGTATGACTTGCCTCCAGAAGAAGAAGCTGCAATTCCACAAGTATGTTATTCATTAGATCAAGCTCTAGATGCATTGAGTGAAGATCGCGCTTTCTTAACAGATGGCGGTGTATTTACTGACGATATGATCGATGCTTTCATTGAACTTAAAATGGAAGAAGTAACACGCTTACGCATGGAAACTCATCCAGCTGAGTTTGACCTGTACTACAGCGTTTAATTTAACGTTTAGATCTGTACTTAGAAACGCCTTCATTTTTATGGAGGCGTTTTTTTTATGTCTGCTTGTTGCGAGTAAGAGGTTTGTAGAATATTATTATGACTATGAAGTATTATTTATTTATTCTGCTATTCGTAGTATTCGTTGCTCAGGCAGAGGTTTATCGTTCTGTTGGCGCTGATGGCAGTGTTGTTTTTTCTGATATTGAAGAAGATAATTCTGAAAAAGTTAGTATTGATATTGCTCCCAGCTATACTGCGCCAGAGATTCTTCTTGGGGTGATTGAAGAAAACCTAGAAGCAGAAAAAGCAATCGTAGCAATCCCAAAATACAAGCTTAGTATCTCTAGCCCCCGGCAGAATGGGACATTTCAAAATCCTGAAAATATTGCTGTGAAGGTAACTATATCTCCTGAATTAAACGCCGCAAGAGATGATAAATTGATTTTTAAATTAGATGGAAAACAGATTGGTTCCGCACAGATACCACTTAATACTGTTTTAACGGGGGTGGAGCGAGGTAGTCACATACTGCTTGTTTCGGTTATTGATAAGTCAGGAAAAGTCTTAAAAAGTAGCCAATCTATTTTATTCCATGTCCAGCGAGGTTCCATCACCAGATAGTTTATTTTGCACTATAATGGTGCGTATTTAAACTTCATTGTCTGTATTAAAGCTTGTACAGGCTCTAAGTATTCTTCGGCAGAAATTTTTAGATAGTTAATATTCATTGTTATCAGTTGCTTACTAAGTTTTTTCCTTGAGAATAAAAAGTTGGAGTAATACTTGCTCAGTTCTTACCTATATAAGTAAACCTAAGCTGAAAGCACTAATATGACAAAGTTACTGTCTGACCAAGATATTATTGACAATTTAACGACGGCTATTATCGTAATGGATAATACACTACGGGTGAATAAAATTAACTCGGCAGCCGAAGTGTTGTTTGGAATGAGTCAACGTCAAGTCTACTTAATCACTATACACACTCTTTTGCTCAGAGAGTCGCCATTAATTGCTAGTTTAGAACGTGTTAAAGAAACAGGGCAAGACTTAATTGAGCGTGAAATTAAACTCTATTTACCAAGTCAGGGTGAAATCGTTGTAGATTGTTCTATTAAGGCAGTAAATACAGCGTTAAGTGAGCCATATATAATCTTGGAATTAGCCCAGTTGGACTTTCAGCAACGGATGAGTCGTGATGAAAGCCTAAATACGCAACAGCAAGTTCTACGTGGCCTGGCTCATGAGATTAAGAATCCTTTAGGCGGCCTGCGAGGTGCAGCACAATTATTAGAGCGACAACTTGATTCGGATGAGTTAAAAGAATATACCGCTATTATTATTAGTGAAGCTGATCGACTACAAAATTTAATGACTAAAATGTTAGGCTCACATCATAAGCCAGAATATTCTAATATTAATATTCATCAGGTTTTACAGAGAGTTAGACAGTTGATTTCTTCAGAGGTTGATAGTCGACTGACAATAATTGGCGATTATGACCCTAGTATTCCTGATTTATATTTGGACTTTGATCAGCTAGTACAAGTGTTTTTGAATATAGTGTTGAATGCTGTTCAGGCACTTCATGGTGCAGGAAGAATTATATTAAGGACTCGGATCCAACGAAATATAACCATTGAACAAAAATCTTACCGTCTTGGTGTTTGTATCGAAATTGAAGATAATGGCCCTGGAATACCAGAAAACTTGCAAGAAAGTCTATTCTTTCCTTTAGTTACTGACCGTGCTGAGGGGACAGGCTTAGGCTTATATTTAGTTCAAAATTTAATACATAGAAATAAAGGCATGATTTCATGTGCAAGCCTAGGGGGCCGTACAATATTTTCAGTTGTCTTCCCATTAGATCAGGCGAGTGAGTAAAGGAGCGGTCGAATGAGCAAAGTATCAAATGTATGGGTTGTCGATGATGACCGCTCAATCAGATGGGTTCTGCAAAAAGCATTAGAATCTGTCGATATCAATGTACGTGTATTTGAAAATTCACCAGAGGTTATTGAGCAGCTAGAAAAAAGTGTTCCGGATGTTTTAGTAAGCGATATTAGAATGCCGGGTATGAATGGATTAGAGCTTCTATCTAAAATTAAAGAAACTCATCCAGATTTGCCTGTCATCATAATGACAGCCTACTCAGATTTCGATAGTGCGGTATCAGTATATGAAGGCGGCGCATTCGAGTATTTACCGAAACCATTTGATGTTGATGAAGCTGTTGACTTAGTTCAACGAGGGATAGCGCACCGGAAAGAAAATAATGAGATCAATAAGGACGAGAAAGCACCTATCGCCATGGAGATTATTGGTGAAGCACCAGCAATGCAAGAAGTTTTTCGGGCAATAGGACGTTTAGCCCGATCAAATATTACCGTTCTCATTAATGGTGAGTCTGGGACAGGTAAGGAGTTAGTTGCTAATGCCTTGCACAAACATAGTCCGCGAAAAAATGCACCGTTTATTGCACTCAATATGGCCGCTATCCCAAAAGAGTTAATGGAGTCAGAACTGTTTGGTCATGAAAAGGGTGCGTTTACAGGTGCTTATGCTTTAAGAAAAGGCCGGTTTGAGCAAGCTGATGGAGGTACACTTTTCTTAGATGAAATTGGTGATATGCCCTTAGATCTTCAAACACGATTATTAAGAGTGTTATCCGATGGTGAGTTTTTCCGTGTTGGTGGACATAGTGCTGTTAGTGCAGATGTACGAATTGTTGCTGCGACACATCAGGACTTAGAACAACGCGTCGAACGCGGTGAGTTCAGAGAGGATTTATTTCATCGTCTCAATGTAATTCGAATACAAATTCCAGCACTACGGGAAAGACAAGAAGATGTGCCTGTACTCGCCAAGTACTTTTTGAATAAGGCAGCAGTTGAATTACTTGTTCCTGCTAAAACTTTATCACCAGAGGTTGAACAATATCTAAGCCAATTATTGTGGCCAGGAAATGTCAGGCAGTTAGAAAACACCTGTCGATGGTTGACTGTCATGTCACCAGCAAAAGTGGTACAAATTGATGATTTATCCAGTGAGTTAATGACGAGTACTTCGCCAGACCAGTCTAGTGCAGGGAGTTGGCAGCTACTCTTTAAACAATGGGCAGCAACGAAAGCATTAACAGGCCAAGAAGGGATATTATCTGAAGTGATCCCATTAATTGAGCAGCTGTTAATGGAAGTCGCTTTAGAGAAGACAGCAGGTAAACGACAAGAAGCAGCTAAGTTATTAGGCTGGGGTAGAAACACTTTAACGAGGAAACTAAAAGATAGTTAAATACTTCTTGCAACAAGAAGTTCTAGGTCGTATAATAGCTAGCTTAATCAGGTGCGGGGTGGAGCAGTCTGGTAGCTCGTCGGGCTCATAACCCGAAGGTCGTTGGTTCGAATCCAGCCCCCGCTACCAATTTAAAATAGGACCCCTTTTATGGGGTTTTTGTTTATCTGGAGATTTTAAATTGGGCCGTGTGGCCCTTTTTTTTTACGCGTATGGCAATAAGTGATCAGATCGAACAATTAATAGAGCTACCAATTGAGTCTTTGGGCTATGAATTGGTGGGCATTGAATATATAAAAAATGGTCAACATACCGTTTTGCGGATCTATATTGATGCCGAACAAGGCATAGGGATTGAAGATTGCGAACGGGTTAGTCACCAAGTTAGTGGTGTACTGGAAGTAGAAGATCCTATTAGTAGCGCGTACTCCTTAGAAGTATCGTCTCCTGGCTTCGATAGACCTTTATTTAAAGCAAGAGATTTCGAACGATTCGTTGGCAGTGAAGTTAAAATCGCAATGAAATTGCCTATTCAAGGACGACGTAATTTCAAAGGTATTTTGCAAGGTTTTGATGATGGTGAGATAGTGATATTAGTGGATGGCGAAGAGTATGGCCTTCCCCTAACTAAACTGGCAAAAGCAAGACTGGTTGCCTAAAGAAGTGTATTATTAACAGTTAATCTGAACAGGTTGAGTTGGTTTTTTAAGACAAAAATCCATCGAGGGGCATAATGAATAATAAAGAAATATTACTAGTTGTAGATGCAGTTTCAAATGAGAAAGGGGTGACTAAAGAAGTCATCTTTAAGGCAATTGAAGCAGCTTTGGCAATGGCGACGCGAAAAGGACACGATGATGTGCTGGACGCGCGAGTTGTTATTGAGCGTGAGACTGGTGAATATGAAACCTTCCGACAATGGCTTGTCGTAGAAGATTTTGAGGAAGAGTTAGAGTCCCCTGAAACTCAAATAAAATTAACTGATGCACAAGTAAAGCAGTCAGACATTGAAGTCGGTGACTATGTTACTGAAGCAATGGATTCAGTAGAATTTGGTCGTATTGCAGCTCAAACAGCAAAACAAGTAATTGTACAGAAGGTACGTGAAGCTGAGCGTGCACAAGTAGTTGAACAATACCAAGATAAATTGGGCCAACTGGTTCACGGAACAGTAAAACGTGCCGAACGCGGTAATATCACTTTAGATTTAGGTGGTAATGCCGAAGCAATTATTCCTCGTGAAGAAATGATTCCTCGTGAAAGCTTCAGAACGGGTGATCGAGTACGTGGTTATTTAAAAGAAATTCGACCAGAAGGACGCGGTCCACAGCTACTTATAAGTCGAATAGCACCTGAATTACTTATTGAGCTATTTAAGTTAGAAGTTCCTGAAATTAGTGACGGTATGATTGAAGTGAAAGGTGCAGCTCGTGATGCTGGACTTCGCGCTAAAATTGCTGTTGAAGCAAAAGAAGCTCGTATCGATCCTGTAGGTGCTTGTGTCGGTATGCGCGGTTCACGGGTTCAAGCGGTTACTAATGAATTAGCTGGTGAGCGAGTTGATATCATTGTTTGGGATGAAGAGCCTGCTCGTTTTGCAATTAATGCCATGGCACCTGCCGAAGTATTATCTATTGTTGTTGATGAAGATGCTCACAGCATGGATATTGCCGTTGAAGATGAGCAATTATCACAAGCGATTGGTCGCGGTGGTCAAAATGTTCGCCTAGCGAGTCAACTTACCGGTTGGACTCTGAATGTTATGTCAGCTACGGATGCAGATGAAAAGTCAGAGTCTGAAATTGGTGACTTAGTACAAACATTTATGAAAGATTTAGATGTAGATGAAGACGTTGCTTTGATTCTTGCACAAGAAGGATTTTCGAGCTTAGATGAGGTGGCCTATGTGCCTGAAGAAGAAATGCTAAATATCGAAGAGTTCGATGCAGGTATTGTGGCCGAGCTTCGCTCTCGTGCTCGTGATGTCTTGTTGACCAAAGCAATTGCAAGTGAAGAAAAAATAGAAACAGCTGAACCAGAAGCTACATTACTAGCGTTAGAAGGTATGACTGAATCATTGGCTCAACTTCTTGCTAGTAATAGCATTGCAACAATTGATGATTTAGGTGACCAGTCTGTTGATGAACTGACTGATATCGATGGTATCGAACCAGCTGTAGCGTCAGCATTAATTATGGCAGCACGTGAAACATGGTTTGCCGATGGACAAGATGAAGGGGAGGAGTAACCAGATGAGTGATATTAAGGTTAAAGACCTAGCGGAAGGGGTTGGAATCTCTGGTGAACGACTTGTTGAGCAATTAGGTGAAGCAGGTGTTGCTGTATCGAGTCCTGATGATTTGATTACTGAAGATCAAAAACAGACATTATTAACGTTTTTACAGCACCGTCATGGAAAAGATGATGTTGCTGAAGCACAGGCAAAAAAAATAACATTAAAGCGCAAGTCTACCAGTGAAATTAAACTGGGAAGTGGTGCGGCTCGACGCGGTGCTAAAAGTGTTAGTGTTGAAGTTCGTAAAAAGCGTACTTTCGTAAAACTTAGTCCTGCTGAAGAAGCTAAAGCTGCATTGGAATTACAAAAGCAGAAACAAGCTGAACAAAAATCTATTGACGATGCCAAACAAGAAGAACTTCGCATAGCTGTAGAAGCTCAAAAGAAAATTGATGACGAAGAAGCTTTGAGCATTAAGCAAGAAGAAGAACAAGCTAAGCGTGAGGCTGATGTTGTTGCAGCGGCTGTTGAAGCCGAGAATAAAGCGGCAGAAGAAGCAAGAATTGCAGCAGAGGAAGAGCAAAAAGCCTTAGCTCAAGAAGCGAAAGAAAAAGCTGAGAATGACAGTAAGCCTAAGCCCGTAAAAGTTAAAGCTGAAGTAAAAAAAGCGGCGAAATCAGCAGAGCCGCAATTAACTGCTTCACAAATAGCGCATAAGAAATTAGAGGAAGCTGATGCGAGACGTCGAGCTGCTAACTTAGCGCGACTAGAAGCTGAAAAGGCGTTGAAACTGCGTAAAAAAGCACGCGAAGAAGAGGCTATTTTAGAAAAAGAGCGTGCTGCAGCCAAAAAAGTTGCTGAAGCAGAAGCTAAAAAACAAAAAGAAATTAAAAAAACACGAGAAGCAGAAGCTAAGAAAAAAGAAACGGATACTGCTGCTGCTAACCCAAGCTCTAAAGAGAGCCCTGGTCGCCGAACTGGTCGCCATGATAAGAAAGATAATTTCGAACGTAAAGAGTTGCATGTTTCAAATGGTAAAGGACGTCGTAAGAAGAAAAAAGGCCGTGCCGCTGAACAATCTACTTCTGTAATTGAAGCATCGTCAGAGCATGGGTTTACTCTACCGACAGAACCTGTTGTGCATGAAGTGAGCGTACCTGAAACAATAAGTGTGTCAGAGTTAGCAGTGAGAATGTCTGTGAAAGCTGGCGAAGTGATTAAAGCTTTGATGGGGCTAGGTACGATGGCGACCATTAATCAAGTGCTTGATCAAGATACAGCTGTTATCGTTATTGAAGAAATGGGGCATATTGCTAAACCTGCTCAAGAAAATGAGCTTGAATTGGCATTATTCACCACTGAAGAGAATGTTGGGGAAAGTGAAACACGTGCACCTGTTGTAACAGTAATGGGCCATGTAGATCACGGTAAAACATCCTTGCTTGATTATATCCGTAGTACTAAAGTTACTTCGGCTGAAGCTGGTGGTATTACTCAACATATCGGCGCATATCGAGTTGAAACGAGCCGTGGTGAGGTTGCATTTTTAGATACACCAGGACATGCTGCATTTACTGAAATGCGTCAACGTGGTGCTAAAGTAACTGATATTGTAGTACTCGTTGTTGCAGCGGATGACGGTGTTATGCCGCAAACAATTGAAGCTGTTAAACATGCAAAAGAAGCTAAATCATTATTAATCATTGCGGTTAATAAAATGGATAAAGAAACAGCCAATCCTGATCGCGTTAAAACTGAACTTGGTAATCATGATGTTATCCCTGAAGATTGGGGTGGTGATGTACCCTTTGTGCCCGTTTCAGCATTAACAGGTCAAGGCATTGATGAGTTACTTGATACCATTTCACTACAGGCTGAAATGCTAGAACTTAAAGCACCTATAACGGGACCTGCTAAAGGAACTGTTATTGAGGCTCGCTTAGATAAAGGTCGCGGTACAATCGTTACTGTACTTGTTCAAAGTGGTACATTGAATAGAGGCGACATTGTTGTCGTAGGGCAAGAATACGGTCGTGTTCGTGCTATGTTCAATGAACGAGCTGAAGCACTATCAACAGCGGGGCCTTCTACTCCAGTTGAAATCTTAGGATTGTCAGGTACGCCAGCATCAGGTGATGAGCTACAAGTTGCACCAGATGAGCGTAAGGCTCGAGAGATCGCAAACTTCCGTGCAACTAAATCACGTGAAATGAAGATGGCTAAACAGCAAGCAGCTAAACTAGATGAAATGTTCAATAAAATGGAATCTGGGGATGTCAAGACGTTAAACGTGGTTGTTAAAGCGGATGTTCATGGTAGTGCAGAAGCGGTAAGTCAAGGCCTGTTGAAACTATCCACAGACTTGGTTAAAGTACGTATTGTTGCCTCCGGTGTGGGTGGTATTAATGAAACAGATGCACAACTAGCTGCTTCCGCAGATGCTATCTTAATTGGCTTTAATGTTCGTGCTGATAATACTGCACGTAGAATCATTGCTGAGAAAGGCCTTGATGTCCAATACTTCAGTATTATTTATGACTTAATTGATGTTGTGACTAATGCAATGACCGGTATGTTAGAGCCTGTTTATAAAGACGAAATTATTGGTCTAGCACGTGTTGATGACGTGTTTAGCTCACCAAAATTTGGTGATATTGCCGGTTGCTTGGTACTTGAAGGTTTGGTCAGACGCACTAATCCAATTCGTGTTCTTCGCGATAACATCGTGGTCTACGAAGGTGAGCTTGAGTCGTTACGTCGTTTCAAAGACGATGTTAATGAAGTTCAATCTGGTGTTGAGTGTGGTATTGGTGTTAAAAATTACACAGATGTTAAGCCTGGTGACCAAATTGAAGTATTTGAACGCGTATTAATGAAAGCACAACTCTAATGGCTAGAGAGTTTAGCCGTACTAACCGAATTGGCCAGCTGGTAATGCGCGAGCTGGCTCAGATGATTCAACATGATGTAGCTGATCCCCGAGTTGGTTTGGTGACAGTCTCGCACGTTGAAGTTACTGCTGATATGAAATACGCAAAAGTGTACGTAACTCGTTTGAATGGCGCAGACTCTGAACAGGAGATTGAAGATTGCTTGCATGGCTTAAAACGTGCCGCTGGTTTTTTACGTCGCAATTTAGCAGGACGAGTTGAATTACGTAATATTCCTGAGCTGCGCTTTCACTATGACAAATCCCTTGAATATGGCTTTAATATGGATGAGTTAATTGCGAAGGCTACTAAAGATCTTCCTGACGAACAAGAGTGATCCTGACAGATGGGGCGTCGAAATAAAAAAGGTCGGAATATCACAGGAATTGTGATTGTTGATAAACCTACTGGCCGAAGTTCAAACCATGTTTTACAGCAGGTAAAGCGTTTATTTGATGCTAAAAAAGCAGGCCATACAGGGGCTTTAGATCCTTTAGCTACAGGCGTTTTACCTATCTGCTTAGGCGAAGCAACTAAAGTGTCATCTTATTTGCTTGATGCAGATAAATCTTATCAGGTAATCTGCACATTAGGTATTGTTACAGATAGTGGTGACTCTGATGGCAAGGTGCTTACTACAACTGAAATTCCTGAGTTTGACGAACAAACATTACTTAATATCCTGCCTAAATTTACGGGCGAACAAGATCAAGTTCCTCCTATGTTTTCAGCTTTAAAATATCAAGGTCAGCCTCTGTATAAATTGGCTAGACAAGGAATAGAAGTAGAACGTAAATCTCGACGTATTACTATCTATGATATTCAGTTACTAGGAATAACGAATGATAGTTTCTCTCTAGAAGTAAAATGTAGCAAAGGTACGTACATACGCACTCTCGTTGAAGATATCAGCCATGACATGGGCTGTGGTGGACATGTTTCAATGTTGCGCCGCACTAATGCTGCCGGTTATTCACTTGACCAAGCACTGACTGTCGAACAATTAGTGGCGATTTCTGAACAAGGCCAACTAGCCTTAGGTGACGCTTTATTAGCTACCGAAGACGCTTTAGCCGATTGGCCATCGATACATGCAAGCGATGAGATGCTTACCGCATTGAGATTTGGTCAAACAATTAAAGTAGAACAAGCATTTCAATCCGCAAATGTAAGGTTATTTGGCCCGGACTCAGAGTTTATAGGTTTAGGTGAAATGACTGAACAAGGCACGGTTGCACCAAAACGAGTCTTTGTTGATTATTCTATTCAGTAAAGGCTTGTTTGAGATAAAAAAAGTAGGTAAAATTACCGCTCTTTGAATAGTTGGATATTTTGGTCTTAGCGTTAAAACGCGTGGCTGGGGTAATCCAGAATTTAACTCGTCAGTCCTAAAATGGACTAAGTAATAAAAGTTGGAGCTTTTAATGTCATTATCACTAGCACAAACACAAGAAATTATCGGAAAATACCAGCGCTCAGAAGGCGACACCGGTTCAGCAGAAGTACAAGTTGCTTTATTAACAGCCCGTATTACTGATCTTGCCGAACATTTTAAAACAAATATCCACGATCATCACTCTCGCCAAGGTCTATTAAAAATGGTCAGCAGTCGTCGTAAAATGTTGGATTATTTGAAAAAGAAAGAAATCACACGTTACCGTGAATTAATTGCAAACCTAGGCTTACGTCGTTAAGCGTTGCTGTTAGCAATAACAAATAAGTATAAAGCCATGTTCTCTGGATCCATCGATTACCGGCTTATAGGTTAATCTATGCCCCTGAAACTTTTATAGTGTCAGGGGCATATTTGTTTTTGAATGTGAATTTTATCTGCGGAATACGCCGTAGTAAAAGATAAGGAAAAGAAATAGTGAATTCAGTAATTAAGGCCGTTCAATATGGCGACCATCTATTAAGTCTTGAAACCGGTAAAATTGCACGCCAAGCAGGCGGTGCCGTTATTGCTAGTCTTGGCGAAACATCAGTTATGGTTACTGTTGTTGGTAAAAAGAATGTTCAACCAGGACAAGGTTTTTTTCCTTTAACGGTTAATTATCAAGAGCGTACATACTCTGCTGGTAAAATCCCAGGTGGTTTCTTTAAACGTGAAGGACGTCCTTCTGAAAAGGAAACACTAACATCGCGTTTAATCGATCGTCCTTTACGTCCATTGTTTCCAAAAGGCTTCTTAAACGAAGTTCAGGTTATTGCAACTGTAATTGCTTTAGATCCTGCAATCGACCCTGATATTCCAGCAATGATTGGTGCTTCAGCAGCCTTAGCTATTTCAGGTATCCCATTCAGTGGTCCTATTGCCGGTGCACGTGTTGGTTATATCGATGGTAGCTACGTGTTGAACCCAAGCAAAGAGCAATTGAAAGTAAGTGAACTAGACCTAGTCGTTGCCGGTACTGATAGTGCTGTATTGATGGTTGAATCAGAAGCATCAGAATTACCTGAAGAAGTAATGCTTGGCTCAGTAATGTTCGGTCATGAGCAATTACAAACTGCTATTAAATTAGTTAAAGAACTAAAAGAAGAAGCAGGTAAAGAAGCGTGGGATTGGACTGCTGAAGTAAAAGATCCTGCCATCTACAATGCCGTTAAAGCTAATGCATTTGCAGGTATTGAAAATGCTTACACAATGAGTGATAAATTAGTTCGTCAAGATGCCTTAGCTTCTATTCGTGATGCGGCTGTTGACGCATTAGTTAATGATGAATCAGAACTATCTGCTGATGATGTGAAAGGTGCTTTTTCTAAATTAGAAAAAGAACTTGTACGTGGACGTATTATTGCGGGTGAACCTCGTATTGATGGTCGTGATACTTCAACGGTACGTAAAGTAACAGTAGAAACAACGGTATTACCACGTGTTCATGGTTCAGCTTTATTCACACGTGGTGAAACACAAGCAGTTGTTGTGGCTACATTAGGTGCAGAACGTGATGCACAAACAATTGATGCAGTTGAAGGTGAATACCGTGATCGTTTCATGTTGCATTATAATTTCCCTCCATTTTGTGTCGGTGAAACCGGTTTTGTTGGCTCTCCTAAGCGTCGTGAAATCGGCCATGGTAAATTAGCAAAACGTGGTATCCAAGCAGTAATGCCTTCAGCTGAAGAATTCCCATACGTTGTACGTGTTGTATCGGAAATTACAGAATCTAATGGTTCAAGCTCAATGGCTTCTGTATGTGGTACGAGTTTAGCGTTAATGGATGCCGGTGTGCCAATTAAAGCCCCCGTTGCTGGTATTGCAATGGGCTTGATCAAAGAAGAAAATGGTTACGCTGTATTGACTGATATTTTAGGTGATGAAGATCACTTAGGTGATATGGACTTTAAAGTGGCAGGTACAGATAAAGGTATTACTGCACTTCAAATGGATATCAAGATTGAAGGTATCGACGAAGAAATAATGCGTACAGCATTATCACAAGCACGTGATGGCCGTTTGACTATTCTTGAAACAATGAATGCTAACCTTGCTACACACCGTGAAGAAATGTCTGAATTTGCTCCACGTATCATTACTATCAAAATCAATTCTGATAAGATTCGTGACGTTATCGGTAAGGGTGGTGCAACAATCCGTGCTCTAACGGAAGAAACAGGCGCAACTATCGATATTCAAGACGATGGTACTGTGATGATTTTCTCTTCTGACTTTAATGCGGGTCAAGATGCCTTGAAACGTATTGAGCAAATTACTGCTGAAGTTGAAGTGGGTGTTATTTATGAAGGTCGTGTTGCTAAATTAATGGACTTCGGTGCATTTGTAACAATTCTGCCAGGTAAAGATGGTTTAGTACATATTTCTCAAATCTCAGAAGAACGTGTTGAAAATGTGAGCGACAAACTGTCTGAAGGCGATATTATTCGAGTTAAAGTACTTGAAGTAGACCGCCAAGGCCGTATCCGTTTGAGTATGAAAGAAGTAAATGAAGAAAAGTCAGAAACTAAGGACTAATCCTTCACTTTTGATATAAACTTAAAAGCCCCGTTATCGGGGTTTTTTTGTATCTTCCAGAGATAAAACTGAATGCGTTTAATGTTACTATTTTTGTTACAAAGTATATTAATCCCTGCATATGCCAGTGATATAAAGCTTGCTGCTGCAACAAATTTACGCTTTGTATTGCCTGAACTGGTTGGTCAGTTTGAACAACACTATCCTCAGCATAAGGTAAATACGAGCTTTGCTGCATCCGGCACTTTGACAAGTCAAATTCAACATGGCGCACCATTTGATGTATTTTTATCTGCAAGTCCTGAGTATATTATTCGGCTACAACAGACAGGTTTTATTAAAGGTAATATAGTTAATTTTTGTCGAGCACAGTTGGCCCTTTTTTCTCGAAATGGCTCAGGTATAATACTAACAAAAAATCTATCAGGGCTTAAAACAGCCCTAGATAATAACAGTTTAAATAAGCTCGTTATAGCTAATCCTAATCATGCACCTTACGGTCAATTAGCCAAGAAAGAACTGGAACTACATGGCCTTTGGGATGATGTTCAGCCCCATTTATTAATCGCTGAAAGTGCCTCACAAGCATTACAGTTTTCTTTGTCACCACAAACTTCTGCAGGGTTTATCCCTTATAGCTATGTGTTACAGGATAAGATTGCAAAGCGAGGTAATGGCATCAAACTTAATTCTATCTTGCAGCAACAGGCAGTGATGATTAAAGGAGGTGACTCCACAGCCAGCCTGTTTTTAGTATTCCTAGAGTCAGAACAAGCGAAAGTTATTTTTCTGAAACATGGTTTTGAGGTGGTTAACTAATGGATTGGCAGGCTCTGGAAATATCGTTAAAACTTGCCTTGTTAACCTGTGCGAGTTTATTACCCATTGGGCTGCTTCTAAGTTATATATTATCTCGTACCCAATTTATAGGCCGAGGATTATGTGAAGCGATTATTACGCTACCACTTGTTCTACCGCCTACCGTATTAGGCTTCTTCTTATTAGTGAGCTTGGATCAAGATAGTTTTATCGGTGGTGCTTTTGTTTCTCTAACAGGTGAGAACCTCGCCTTTTCATTTACGGGTTTATGGCTGGCCTCAATCATTTATAGTTTACCTTTTGCGGTGCAGCCCATGCTTCGTAGTTTTGAACAGATCGCACCAGAGCTTCGAGAGATGGCATGGTGTAGTGGCCTATCTAAATGGAAAACTTTTTTTAAAATTGAATTGCCGCTAGCGTGGCCGGGAATTATTACCGCGATGGTATTGACGTTCTCGCATACCCTTGGCGAATTTGGTGTTGTGTTAATGATTGGCGGTAATATTGCTGGTGAAACCCGCACATTATCAATTGCAATTTATGATAGTGTATTGGCATTCGAGCATGAGCAAGCACAGATGATGTCTTTGACTTTATTAGCTATTGCCTTGGTGACAATAAGTATTGTTTATACTTTTAATCGTCGCCAACGACATTTAATGAGGCTATAGATGTTAGAAGTTTCTTTACTGGATGAACGGCAGCCAGCACTCAGTGTTGAATTCAACTGTGCTTCGGGTGAGTTACTCGCTTTAGTAGGCCCATCTGGCGCGGGGAAATCAACGGTATTACGTTGTATAGCAGGCTTGCATAAGCCGGAACGAGGCCATATTCGAATCAATCAATCAGATTGGTTTAATAGCGATGACAAAATAAACCGAATACCTCAGCAGCGAAGAGTTGGGTTTGTATTTCAAAACTACGCCTTATTTCCGCATCTTACGGTGGCTGAAAATATTAAATTAGCTCAATCAAATACACAAGAAGACAAACTGACAGCGAGTCTATTAAGCAAAGTACGTTTAACGGGACTAGAGAAACGCTACCCCCACCAACTTTCTGGTGGTCAACAACAACGTGTTGCTATTGCTCGTGCATTGGCTAGAAATCCTGATGTGTTATTGCTTGACGAACCCTTTTCAGCAGTTGATAAAGTCACGCGGCGTAAGCTTTATTTAGAATTAAATAGTTTGCGTCACGACCTAGCCATGCCAATTGTCTTAGTCACCCACGATCTTGATGAAGCTGCGATGTTAGCGGATACAATGGTGGTGATTTATCGCGGCAAAACCCTCCAGCAAGGCACACCATCCCAATTATTGCACCAGCCTGATACGGTTTCGGTAGCTAAATTGGTTGATGTAAGAAACCTATTTAAGGGTAAAGTTGTTAAAGAGGGCAAAGAGTTACAGCTGCATTGGGAAAATAAGCAGTTAACATTATCTGATAGGATAGATTATCACCAGCAAACCGTTAATTGGACAATATCGCCTAGCAAAGTCATTCTACATCAACGTGTTCGGCCTTCACGTGGAGAACAAGAAAACCCTGTGTCGGGACAAATTGTCGAATTAATGACACTGCGAGGCATTACGACTGTATTACTGTCGGTGAATGATGCCAAAAATGTGATCATTCAAATGGATGTATCAGAACATGTTGCCATTAGAAATGATTTAAAAAAAGGTGATGCAATCACTGTCTCGTTGATTGCAGATTCAATACATTTAATGCCAAGTTAACTTCTTCTGACTAATATGTATTGATTATGACTTACACAGCTAACCCTCTATATAAATTGAGAGACGTTACTATTATTTAGCTTAAAAAAACTGCCACAATTCAGTCGTATAAATTTTAATTATTAGAAGTAACTATTATTAATAGGGCAGTTATTTCTAACCATAAAGTGATGGGATAAGCCTTAGGCTTATAGCGCTGTAAATAAACGAATAGCGATTGAGCAAGGTCGAGTTAATTTGCATTGTGATATTTTATGTTTTGAAGAACATCTGATGAAGCAAGCTACCCAGATTGGCCAAAGTAAGAAAATTATTAATATTCGCCAACGCTAGTTTGTTATTAAGGTTTTTAACTCGAAGATTTTGCCGATGCAATGAAATTTTCTTTGATACTCTAGCTCACCCTTTGGGCTGTCATAAGCTGCACCAGATTCATAGCATGATACGATCTTGTTGAGCTCATAATCCAACTATTTTGAGTTTAAATCCACGTCCATTATTTAGCCTTTGACATATATCTCGTTATTAAGAGATATAAAATCCTCTCTATTTTTTATACTTATACAGACTATCATTTCCTGTAAGTAAACAATCAAGCTAAAAGCAGAAATTGCACCGGCAATTAATAGCGTTGCACTAAAAAACGAAGCGAGATGCCAGATACGATACAAGCTAGCATAATCGCTGCCATGGGAAAGGGTGTGCCATCAGCCAGTAAGCCGACTACTGTGCCAGCTAATGCCCCTGTTGCAAACCCAGTTGCACCAAGTAGGGCGCTGGCAGTACCACTATTGTGGGGAAAAAACTCAATGGTGCTGGAGTTTGCATTAGACACGATGAAGCTCTGGGCACCGACAAATAGCATGATCAAGCCCACTAAGATAGGTAACGATAAGTCTGGTGACAGGGTGATATAAGTCAGTAACATCGTTGCCGTGGAGAGTTGAATTACTTGGCCAAGTGACAGCAACTGTTCGGGGCTATAGTGTTTTAGTAGCATAACATTAAGACGATTAGCGAAAATCATGCTGACAATATTGGCGCCAAACAAAAAGGGGTACACCGCTTCACTAATGCCAAAGTAACCCATATAAAGCGATGGACTGGCGGTGATAAAGGTGAACATGCCGCCATAGGCGAAACATAAAGAGAAAATATAACCCAGTGCTTGCCGATGTTTGAGTACTAATAAATAACGTTGAAAGGCTGATATTTTATGTGGGTGGGCTCTTCTCGTTTCAGGAATATTTCGGTAAATAAACACTGTGATGATCAGTGTGTAACTCAGTAAAAATATAAAGATACTGTGCCAATTGCTAAAGTGAAGAATGGTGCTACCAATCATGGGAGCGAGTAGTGGGGCTAACATCATAATTAATGCCATGTGCGATAGATTGCGAGCGCTGTCTTTACCACTGCTGATATCGCGAATAATTGCACCTGAATTTACAATGGTCATGCCACCGCCAAAGGCTTCTATCACTCTAAATATTAATAGTTGCGTTAAGGTTGTGCTTAGAATGATACCCAGTGTACCTAATGCAAAAATAAGTAAGCCGATAAATATGGTGCGGCGTCGACCAAAGTGATCGGAAATAGGGCCGCCGAGTAATTGACCGGCACTGAAACCAGCTAAAAAGAGGCTGAGCGATAGCTCAACATTATGAATTGAAGTTGCAAAGCTAATTGCCATGGTAGGAATGGCTGGCAGGTAGGCATCAATCGCCAGTGGTGCTAATGCAGTGAGTGCAGCAAGCAATATTAATAGCTTCGCTAATGGCAGTTGTGAAGATTTCATGGCTGAGCTTTATATAATTTAAGCGCGAGAAAAGGTAAGTTATTCTACGCCATTATGATCTAATAATTTATATTTATAGGGGTATGAGGTTTATTGCATTTTGCTTATGAACTTAAATGTGTTTGCTGATATTATTGAGTGTCAATGTGATGCCGCAATGACAATAAGGAAATTGGATTATGGCAAGAAGAGGTGAATGACCAGCAGATTTACTTATGGTGTTACCGTGGTGAGTAAGTGTACTGGTGTCAATGTCAGTCTATATTGGCCTGAAACTTATCGTTCTAGCGCTTTCTCTAAAAAACATCTTTCTGCAGGGGCCAGACCGCGCTCCCTCACCTAGCACATATTCTTGCATTGGCATTACTCATTCCAGCCGCTATTTCAGCCTTTAATGCATGGTGCAAACCTAAGCTACTAGATAAGCAAAACAATATTCAAACAATACGTAATTTGAATTGGCGTGCATTTGAAGAACTAGTTGCTGAAGTATTCCATCGCCAAGGGTATATGCTGATCGAAAATAAAACTGTTGGTGCTGATGGCGGTATTGATATGCGATTAAAGAAAGATGGGGTTCTACACCTTGTACAGTGTAAAAGCTCGAAGAGTCATAAGGTTGGAGTCAAAGGTGTACGCTAAATGTATGCAGCTATGGTTGCTAAACATGCGTCTAGTATGAAAATTATTATTTCAGGAATGCTTACTCAAGAAGCTAAAAACTTTGCCAACGATAAATTAATAGATTGAGTTGATGGCCCCCAATTAGCAATGTGAATTGCAAATGTTCTGACTATACCTTTTAATTCGGACTCAGGTCCTGCGGCAGTAGAAAGAGTCAGTGCTACACAAAACACATAATGCTCCAGATGTGGTGAGTCTCTTACATTACGTACTGCGAAGAAAGGTACAAATGCTGGTGGTCAATTTTGGGAATGCCCTACCTACCCTACATGTCGATATATTCAGGCTGCTTCATTGCAATGAATCAATAGGGTCAGAGTTTGACCCTATTGATTGCTTTATTTCATTTACCTTGATTCATAAGTTGGAATAGAATTTGCTGTCATTTTTAATGAGCATTAATGCTTTATTTTGGTCATCAGATCATTATTTAAAGGAATATTAAGAAAGATAAGGAGTATCTGGATGTTTAATTACACTAAAGACCGTTCTTATAGTCAAGTGGAGGAGTCACATTTATTAGAAAGGGGGCAATTTCAAAATCAGGGCGCTATGATGTTAAAAGATGGCGCGTATTGGGAAACATCCCTATTAGCGAAGCCTAAAGTGGAGCTAGATCGATCACAGCAAGCGATGTTCGCGGGATGTTTGTTTGTAGATCTTCCTAAAAATGTCTTAGTGGCAAGCCATGATGCTGATATTTTTGCAAGGTATTTTTCTGAACACTTTATGGCAATACAAGGAAGTGCTGTTGGCTTACCATATTCAAAAAATGAATCGTTGCAATTATCTTCGAAATTCGCAGATGTGAATGAGAGCAATTGGACGTTTACAGATGCACCGATAACTACATTTGTTACAAAAAATCTGACCTCATATGATTTAATTATTTTGGATATTTTAGAAAATGGGGCCATGCCTGATTGGCTTTTAAATAATAATTTTATAGAACATGTAAAGTTTTTATTGTCACTGCAAGGTCATATTGTTTTTAATCTCAGGCTTAAGGACCAAAATCAAGTAATGGCATGTGTCTCAAGTATTAGGAAAGCATTTTCAGGGGCTAGTTTTATTTTGGTTGATGAGAAGCAATCAAATGTTGTTGTTTTTGCCTATCAACAATTTCCACGTATTTCTCTGAGACAAGCAAAAAGAAAAATAAGAGTGCACAGTCAGCAGTGGGATATTGATTTTCAATCACTTTATTATCAATTGTTGACTGACAATATTAAAGGGCATGGTATTTTTTAACTAAAAAAATCAATAAAAACGGTACAGATTATAAAAATATCGACTTTGGTAGACAGTTTAGACTGCACTTTCAAAGCATAGGAGTCGAGAACTATGAATCAACAAGCCTGACGTGATATCTAAAAAAGTGCAGGTTTTAAATTACGCAAAAAAATTGGCAACATATCAAAAGCCTGTCATTATTTTGGGGAGCTGCCGTGAAACGTTTATACATGGAACAGAGCCTATTCATATGCAGGAGAAAGCGGTTTGAGTGATAGCTGACCTTGTCCTGAAAACCATAAGCTTCGAAGACCAAAAGAAATTGAAGAAAAAATAAATTACCTAAGAGCAAGCTACTATTTTAGCCCTGACATGATTGTATGGCACTTACAGTATTATCACGATAATAAAATATCTCGTAATGATTGCCAGCAGGTATTACTTAGAAATAAGCTTAATAGACTCCCTGGAAACAGTAAAAAACGCTCAAAAAATCGGTTTAAACGATATAAAAGAAAGTGGCTGGGCACCATGTCCAGATTGCTGTTAAGTTTCTATTTTTTATAGATAAACAAGGTGCTCGTATCAAAAAGACCTAATATACTGCTATTGATGATTGTACGCGTATTCGAGCACTGAATGTTTATGAGAAGCACACAAGTAAGTTCAATTGATTTTGTTAACTATGTGGAAGAAAAGTTTCCTTTTAGGATAAAAATGATCCGAACAGATAATCGGCATGAATTTCAAACCCAGTTTCATTGGCATATTAAAGATTTAGGAATGGAGCATGTTTACATTAAAACGGATAAACGTGAGTTTTATCAGATATTGGACTATAGCGACAATGGCGATCTTCATAAGAAATTAGCTCAGTGGGAAGACTATTACAACTTTTTAAGATCGCAGGCAGCACACATGGGGAAAGCACCTGATGAACAATTAAAACAGTGTATGTTAGGATAAAATTTTCTGTCAGCCAAAGTCAGATTTATTGTTTAGTAAATCCATGTTTTCCTTTAATTTAACTATCATTCCATTTTCCTTGTTGTCGTTACTCGAGTTTATCCCAATATAGGCCTTCGAGCCAACTCAACCAACGCTTGCCTAGCTTCCAAAGTAGTACCAATAGACGCATCAAATTGAAGTCGCTCTAATCGACCACCAATACGAAGCTCAAAACCTTCACTATCAATACCGACTAATTTGGGTAAGTGTTCAGCATCGTAAGCAAGATCAAATAAGTCACAATAATGATTCATCGCTTCTTGATGATCGGCATTCATATGTTCAACGATGCCGGTTTCTTCTTCAAAACCAAATGGGTTAGCTTTAAGAAAATCCTCTTTCTCAATCCAATAAATCTCACCAAAACCACCGATATAACGTACGCGGACAAAGTCGAGGGTATAGAAATTGAAATCGTGGGTTTTATGAAAATTACGTGAATTAGGGTAGAAACGGTAATAGCGTTCGGCCATCTCTTCGTCATCAATTTTTACGGCATTGGCGATGTAAGTGATGCGTCCAGCCGCTTGCGTATCATCAGTTTGTGGATCGTATGCGATCAACGACACTTTATTATCCGCTAGGATATTGCGCGTATGTTGTGCGATGGTACTGATTAAAATAACGGGCTGGCCATCACGGTTAATACAGTAAGGCGTAATAGAGCCAAAAGGGTAGCCGGGTAGGTCGATAGAATGGGTGCTTAATACGCCATCACAACGGGTGTTAAATAAAGTTCTTGCTTTAAGTGAAGCTTGTTCAGTCTGATTCATATCCTGTCCTTAGTGGCGATGCCTGCAATATTTAAGAAATATTAATTTTTACCATTTTCACATATTCGAATTTTATGCCAGCGATAGTTTATGTGTCCAGATAATAAATTATGGGGCTGGTTGAAGCTGCTACATTTTACCCGATACATTAAATAGAGGGTACATTAGTCCTAGGAGTATCCAAATAACCAGCAATAGAGAACCATACAATAAAAGGGGGAGGCCTTAGACTTACATTGCAAGTGCAACATATTTGTGGACAATATCTTGATGACTACTTATTGCCATTTAAGCCCAGAAGAGTAAGCATTTATTATGATTGAGCGAAATAACAACTCATCCCTCCGAACCATTGGTCGGCAATCTCTTGAATTGAATGGTCGGTATAAAGTAAATCAAAGAGAACGATTCTGTCTGCTGATTTAAGAGCTGAGTAGTTTGTTCCCATGATAATGCCTAATTAACGAACTACTATATAGCGTTCATTTTAATTAAAAGTTGTACCTCATTGTTGGATGTACCTGACTAAGTATTACACTTAGGAATTGCATTCACCATGTGATTGCAAAGCGTTATGAGTCAGCCAGTTTAATATTAAGCAGTAATTTACCTTTCACACAATGGGCGACGGCATTTTCTAATGATCAAACATTAACCGCTGCGATGTTAGACAGACTATTACATCATGCTCAGATTGTTCAGAACACAGGTGAGAATTATCGCCTAAAAGATAAACGTAAGAGAGGGAGCGCGCCTAGCGGTTCTTAAGCTTATTTTTTGTGCCCAGAGGGGGCACTTTTAAAGTGATGGTTTAACGGCTAAAGGGGCCGTTTTCAGGTGCTGTTGACAATTGTTTATCTCTTCACAGGGATCGAGAATTAAATGCAGATGATTAGTTATTAAATAATATCCAAACACTTTCACGCCCAATTCTATCTTCCATTCCTTTCGCGTCGCTAGGTAATACGGATAATCAGTATTTCCTAGAAATACTACTTCTCGATTATTACCACGCTGCGCACTATGATGTGCTGTGCTTACCAATAAAATCTTTGCCTGTCTTGGCATAATTACAACACCCTAAGTGATGATTCATCACTCAAATAACTCAGTCCACTTTTTCTATCAAGATGCTACCAAACATAATGAAGATAGGAATGATTTGTTATTGTATAGCTATATGACAGGCTCAATATACGCTGTCCAGAGTCAATTTTTACGCGATCTTAGCGCAAAAGTAAATCCCGAGATGATGAGGTGTAACAAATCAAGGTATAAATTAATTTTACTATTATACTGAAAAAATCGTTAATTTTCAGTGTTTTATCTATTTTGTAGTTTGTTTGCGGAAAAGCGCATGAAAATATTATTATTAAAAATCAGGTAGATACTTGACAGTTAAATCGTTTTCGTATATAGATCTACCACACATGCTTCTGCATGTCAATGTGAACATGCATGCTCTGGTTGGCAAGGCTTTTGAACTAAGGGCGACACCCATTAGGTCAGTATACCTCTAGCGTTTACAAAGATTAAACGCCATGAAAATTCGATCACTCAATCAATTCAGCTAAATGACACAATACTTATCACTCAGAGGGCTCATATTCATGAAAAAAAGAAGACACCCACGAAAAATTATTCTAGTGTTATCCGCTATTTTAGTCTTCCCTAATGCTGGCTATGCCGCTGCCGCTGCCTGTGTAGACGGAGCTAATATTGCTGGTTGCACCATCGGCACGTCCAGTAGTGCCTACACGCTGACGGGGAATATCACTACGACTGCGGATAGTGACCACGCTCTGTATTTTAAGTCAGGAAGTAGTGACAACACCACCACGCTGACGGGGGATATCACTACCGCTGGGGATGGTGCACGCGGTCTGTATCTTAATGATAGTAAGGAGAACACCACCACGCTGACGGGGGATATCACTGCCGCTGGGGTTGGTGCTCACGGTCTGTTTCTTAAGGATAGTAACGACAACAGCACCACGGTGACGGGGGATATCACTACCATTGGAAACCTATTGTATCTAATAGGCAGTGACAACAACACCACCACGCTGATGGGTAATCTCACTACCACTGGGACTAATGGGTACGGTATACTTCTTACCGACAGTAAGGAGAACACCACCACGCTGACGGGGGATATTACTACCGCTGGGGATGGTGCACACGGTCTGGAACTTTATAATAACAGTAACAATAACACCACCACGCTGACGGGGGATATCACTGCCACTGGGGATGGTGCTCACGGTCTGTATCTTAATGGTAGTAACGACAACACCACCACGCTGACGGGGGATATCACTGCCGCCCACACCCCATTGTATCTAATAGACAGTGACAACAACACCACCACGCTGATGGGTAATCTCACTGCCACTGGGATTAATGGATACGGTATACTTTTTACCCGCAGTAATGAGAACACCACCACGCTGACGGGGGATATCACTACCGCTGGGGGTAATGCACGCGGTCTGTATCTTTATAATAACAGTAACAACAACACCACCACGCTGACGGGAGATATCACTACCGCTGGGGATGGCGCTCACGGTCTGTTTCTTTATAGTAACGTTAACAACAACACCACCACGCTGACGGGGGATATCACTACCGCTGGGGATGATGCAGACGGTCTGAATCTTTATAGTAACAGTAAGGAGAACACCACCACGCTGACGGGGGATATCACTACCGCTGGGGATGGTGCACGCGGTCTGTATCTTTATAATAACAGTAACAACAACACCACCACGCTGACGGGGGATATCACTACCGCTGGGGTTGGTGCTCACGGTCTGTATCTTCATAGTAACAGTAACAACAACAGCACCACGCTGACGGGGGATATCACTGCCACTGGGGATGGTGCTCACGGTCTGTATCTTAATGAAAGTGAGGAGAACACCACCACGCTGACGGGGGATATCACTGCCGCTGGGGATG
>Ga0105350_10000089_pt1 | contig 55616 bp, 50 predicted proteins | sample EN1Hudsemesocosm_FD_83506 | JGI IMG/M metagenome (GOLD analysis project Ga0105350, IMG submission 83506) | Methane-oxidizing microbial communities from mesocosms in the Hudson Canyon - EN1E Hudson Canyon | ecosystem: Environmental > Aquatic > Marine > Cold seeps | place: Hudson Canyon... | reverse complement strand
TCAAAACTGTAAATTTGAAGAAAAATGAAACGTTTCAGCGAACCTGCCCCCGCAGGTTGCTTTGCATATGCTTACAAATTAGCGTTTGAACAAACATTGTAATAGCAGACAACTTTTTAATATTATGGCCCTCGGAATATTTTTAGGAACCGGATGGGCATAGTTTTAGTTGCCCATCTAAAAGGAAATATATGAAATTATCGGTAATTACATGGCTGTTATTTATTGGGTCAATGACATCATTCACCTTCGCCACAGCATCATCCATTGAAGACAATGTTGATAAAAAACTAAATGATGAAGACAAAATAAAGATTGAACAAATAATTAATCATTACGTTTCAAGTCCTGCGTTCGAAGGTACCGTCTTAATTGCAAAATCTGGTAAACCGTTTTTCCAAAAAGCTTATGGCTTCGCTGATCGCAAAGAGAGCCGGCCCCTCGATAACAATAGCGCGTTTCAAATAGCCTCGTTAAGTAAACCTATTGCTGCAACCTTAGTACTAATGCTTGAGGAACAAGGCAAATTAACCCTCGAAGATACACTGGCAGATTATTTCCCTGAATATGATAGCGCTATAGGTAAACAGATAACGATTGATAACCTGCTTAGCCATACATCCGGGATCCCTAATCATTTTGTTATTGACGGATGGTTTAACCCGGACTTTCACCGCAACACCTCAGAACAGTAGTTTGTAAAAATAATCGCTAAGTTGCCACCTGCATTTCCGCCGGGCAGTGCTTACCTTTACTCCAATCCGGCTTATTTCCTGTTGGGAAAAATCGTCGAATTAGTAACCGAAGAGTCCTATGCAACGACCATCAAGAAAAGCATATTTGATCGATTGAACATGAAACAATCTGGCGTCGCGACGGGTATCGAAACTATTGTGCCATATGTCCAGGCGTATCAATGGGATGGTCAGGGTGCTTACAGAACACAAACAACAAAAAATATGGCACTGTTTGGAGCAGGTGCGGCTATTTACACTACCGCTGAAGATCTCTATCGCTTTGATACGGCTTTATACAGTGACAAATTGCTCAGTGATACAAACAAAAAGCGCATTTTCAACCCTTAACATGCTTACGCCTGGCAGATTGGTCTTGTGCCCTTTTCACCCGAATTACAGGTAAGTGTGCAAATAGCAGATGGTAAGTTCGATGGCTATAGCTCGATGATGACCCGTTTTGTTGATGAGCAACACAGCATTATTTTACTGAGTAACATTGGGATAAGTTATGATTTAAAACAACAACTTACTTTTGATATTGCAGCAATATTATACAACCAAGTTCCGCCAAACCGTAAAAACGACGCCACTCTTTATTTGATCAAAAGCCTATTTTCGGCAAACTTCAGTCAAACACTACAAAGTTTAACTGCTGACAATACTCAATTTCAGATAAGTGAAGAGAGTCTTGCATCCCTTGCTTTTGAGCTACTTTGGTCCAGCCTTGCCGATCAATCACTGCAATTGTTTTCGTTTATTGTTAGCGAATTTCCTAACTCATCAACCGCCAATCAGAATCTACAAAAAGCATGTCATCACCACTTAGCCAGGGGTGCAAAGAGCTTCGCTGAGCAATGCACCTGAATCGATATAGACCCAAGCTCCAAAGCAGTGGTGGCCCAGCAAAGTACAAACGAGCAAGGTCATTTGAGAATTGTGCGCCAACCTAACTTGATGCAAATCAATGCTAAGTCTAGCTAATCACTTAAAATGAGTGATGTTTGAGTCAGTTCACATTGGAGAGACCGTATGCATAATAACAAACAGCAACTACTCGTTTTACAAAAAGAGTTCAGCAATCGTATCGCTAAAATTGATAAGGATTTACATAGTCGCCTAAGCAGCGCGAAATTCTCTGAACAGGTGGTTGATCACCAAAATGATGATGTACTTTTGAATTTAAAAAATGAAGCACAGCAAGAATTAGAACAAATAAACCATGCGTTGTTGAAAATAGAACGGGACGTCTACGGCACCTGTGAAAAATGCCATAGTGTCATCAGTACTGAACGTTTGGATGCCATTCCATTTACTGCATACTGTAAAAACTGTGCGCTTTGAGTGACCTCCCCAAGTTATTCTTGGAAGAAAAGGGTCAGTGCCAAATGGCGCTAACCCCTAAATCAAAGACCTAACCCCTATGGGTTTTTCAGCGAATCTTTGCCACTTGGTAGAAAAAGTCAACGTAGGCCATCGCGGCGTCAACCACACCAGCCACATTGGGATTGCTCGACTCGACCACAAAATACTCATCTGGCGCGTGCGCACCCGATCCGTGTCCCAGACCGAACTGGCCCGCAGGTAGTGACAGCGGAGGCGCGGTAAACATGGCGCCTGGCCATGAACCTGCCAGTCGCGGATTCAGCGTTGCTGCAACGCCAGCGCGACGATACGTTTCAAGCTCGGCTTGGATAATTCGACTATTTTCGGCCGTTTCGGTTGGGTCGTAACCCCCACCTATTTTCATCTCAACATCGGTAAAACCGCGCTTATCAAGATGCGCCCGCAACTTCGCTTCAGCCTCGGCGCGAGTCTGGTTCGGTACCAGTCTAAGATCCAGTTTGGCAACAGCCCTGCCCGGCAAGATGGTCTTGCCTCCAGGCCCAGTATAACCGGCTACCAAGCCCTCGATGTTAACCGTAGGCTGCGAAGCGAGACGCTCGAGTGCATCCTTGTGCGGCAAGTCATCAATCCAATGTTTAACACCTAAGAGTTTCTTGCTCGTCGCTTCGTCACTGCTGGCGGCTGCCTGTGCGATCAATTCTTTTTCTCGCGCGCTCAGTGGGCGCACATTCTCAAACCAGCCGTCGATAAGGGGCGTATTACCGTCAGGCGTGACAAGGGTCTGCAAGGCTTGCACAAGGCGCCACGCAGGCGAATCAACCATCGCCTTTAAACTCGAATGAATGTCTTTTTCAGGACCACGCCCCCAACTTTTACCACTGGCAATGAGTTCAAGTTCAACTATGCCTTTGGCGCCCAAATTTACCCCTACATTGCCCTTCATGTTCTGCCAGCCAATAGGAATAAAAATACCTTCGGACTGTTTAAGCCTTGCCATGATGTCAGGGCGGCTGACGATCTGTTGAAAGTGCGGCGAACCTATCTCTTCTTCGCCTTCAACCACCAGCACAAGATTGACCGGCGGTTTCACACCCGCTGCTCGCATGGCGTGTAAAGCTGCAAGCACGGTTGCCTCAGGACCTTTCTGGTTGACTGCACCGCGACCCATAATGGCCTTACCGAATCCCGGTTTGTCGACGATGCGCCCCTCCAAAGGCGGTGACGACCACTCGTCTGCGTCGTATTGCTTAACGTCATACATAAAGTATATCGCCAGAGTACGCTCAGCGCCGTTATCCATGGTGGCCCAAACCCCGGGGTGACCATCAGTCGGCACGATTTCAGCGTGGTCAAAACCAGCATCACGAGCAAGTTTTGCCATGTATTCGGCACCTTCCATCATATTTAGATTTTCAGCAGCGATAGACGGCAGCGCAATCCAATCTTGGATGCGTTTGATCGATTCAGCACGACCAGCTTCGGCCGCTTTACGTATGGCCGGGTAATCATCATTACCAAGCGCCAACGCCGAAGACGAGCCACCAAACATCAAGATCATGCCCGTGAGTAAGGCTGTTTTCACAACATTGCTTCGCACCAGAAGGTTTAAGGAGGAATTGTATTTGCTAATGAGTAGGCCCTTATTTTTAGATATTATTAGGTTAGTAATACCTGTATCGGTTTCAAACTTCAATAGAGAATAGGATATAGATAATCGGGGGCAGATCCAGAAAATAGGTAACAGATAAAAATTAGCTCCTTCCGGGATTCTTGGGCGGTCTCCCTACAATGATTTGCATCGTAAATCATCTACTATTGCTAATTTATTAGCCATACTAAAGAATCAGCACATCCATATTTACGGTTGAAAACACAAGCTTCCCAGTGACTTTTCTCTGTGTCCTCTGAGGTGAAATGATTTTTGTTTTTTGCTTAGTTTTAATTTCGAACGAGACCGCTAAAATCGATGCTCATAAATGCTGAACATCAATTTACCCCATGCTTATCAAGGCGATACAAAAACGCTTTGTAACTCATTCCTAAAAACTGTGAGGCCTTGGTGCGATTTCCTTGGTGCCTAGTGAGCGCTTGCCTTAAACAGTTTTGTTCAAAGGCTTCCCAGTCTAAGCCTTGTTCGGGAAGCACAAATTCTGTTTGACCTATTGGTTGGGTGCTTGCGACGTCGGCGATGTTTAGTAGCTCTTGCTCATCACCCAACAACACAAAACGTTCAATTTTATTGGCGAGCTCCCGCACGTTGCCGGGCCACTCGAAGTCCATTAGCCGTTTTAAGGTGGCTTTACTGAGTATGGGTTTGGGAATGTTGTAACGTTGGCAGCTTTTATGAATAAAAAAGTCCACTAGCCTAGGGATGTCTTCTTGCCTTGATCGCAACGGCGGCATTACCAAGGGCACGATATTTAAGCGATAAAATAAGTCTTCTCTAAACTCGCCATCTTGCACCATTTGCGCCAAGTTACGATGGGTGGCGGCGATAACCCGCACGTTTAATTGGATTTCGTGTTGAGCTCCTAGTGGGGTGACTGTGCCTTCTTGTAAAAAACGTAGCAGTTTTGCCTGCATGGATAACGGCAACTCGCCAATTTCGTCTAGGAACAAGGTGCCCTTGTCAGCACTTTGTAACTTACCTGGCTTATCCTGTATGGCACCTGTAAACGCCCCTTTTAACGCTCCAAAAAGTTCTGCTTCGGCCAACGATTCGGGGATCGCACCACAATTTACAGCAATAAAATTATTGGTTTTTCGTGGTGAAAGTTGATGTAAAGCTCGGGCTGCGAGTTCCTTACCGGTTCCACTTTCACCGGTAATGAGCACCATGGCGTCAGTGTTGGATACCCGTTTGATACGTTCGTACACGGCTTGCATGCAAGGTGCGTTACCCACCAAATCGACCAGTTGCTGTTGCTCAGACAAGGCTTGTGTGAGTTGTTGATTTTGGCTTCGTAGTTGTTTGGCTTTGTAAATTTTATCAATACACAGCAGTAACTCTTGACGCTGGAAGGGTTTGGCAAGGTAGTCATCGGCACCGGCGTCTACCGCTTCAACCGCATGGGCTATGGTGCCGTAAGCCGTGGCAATAGCAAAACCCAATTCTGGCTGATTGCGGCGCACATAATTGAGCAAATCTAGGCCGCTTAAGTCACCCAACTTCCAATCGGAAAACACACAGTCATAAGTATTTTTCTTTACCTCTAGTATGGCTTCTTCGACGTTTTCACAGGCCTTAACCTGATAGTGTTCAGCTTGCAAAATACTTTGGATCAATGCTCTTTGCTGGGGGTCGTCTTCTACCAACAAGATATGAATTTGCTCACTCATTCGGCTTCACTTCTTTATTACAGTTGCTTAGCGTGAGGGTGGCGATACAACCGTGGGGGCTGTTGTTACTTAGCTGCACATCCCCCTGATAATAAGATTGGCTAATTCGCTTGGCGATATACAAGCCCATGCCCGCCCCTTCTGGTTTGCTACTTACGTGGGGCTTAAATAGCTCAGTCTTAATTTTTTCACTTAGGCCTTTGCCCTGATCCACAATTTTAATGCTCAGTTGCTCAACTTCTTGGGCTACAAAAACACTAATACTTTGCTGCTCTGTGCTGGCTTCAATCGCATTCACAAGCAAAGTATGGATCATCGCCCTAATTTCGACCTGTGCGCCATAAATCTGCAAATCTTGCATAGGCGCAAACTCAATTTTATGTTTGCCCGTCATGCTTAGTTCCAACAATATGTCGTTGATAACTTGATTAATGCTAACCTGTTGGTCGCGCTGTAAGTCATTGGTGGTGAGTGTTAGCAAGGCCTTGATAGTATTGTCTAAATGCATGATTTTTTGTCTTGCTTGCTGAGCAAGTTCACAGCGCTGCTGTTGAGATAAGTCTGTTTGACCTATTTGTTCAATGGCTAAACCAATAGTATTAATGGGGTTGCGCAAGGTATGCGCCAAACCACGGGCCACTTCACCAAGTTCAACTAATTGTTGTTGCTGATGAAAGCGTATTTCAACTTGGTTTAACTGCTCTAGTCGAGTGCTCATTTGATTAAAACTCTGCAGGGTTTCGCGCACCTCAAGTATGCCACTAGGTTTAACCTGACTACCCAAATCACCTTGTTGTAAGCGGTTAAAACCGTTTGAGAGTTCACCTAGAGGGCGACTGATATGTTTTGCCAACAAATAGGCAAGCATTAAACCAAGGGCTGTCAGTATGATTGTGCCAATTGCCAACCAGCGAAAATATTGGCTGATAGCCGAATTTTCTTTATCAAACTGAACAATATGTTGAACTTGCTGCTCCTTTACTATGAAGGCATTTGAGCCACCGATAGGTTTAAAACTCATTTCTTGCAAACGACCTTCAAGTGCTTCACGAACAACTATATTCGAGCCTATACCCATTTCACCAACAGTAACAGTTTGCGTCTGATCACCACTGATAAAGCGGTTGCCATTACCCAGTTCAACAGATTTATTTGGGGTGTTTTCGATACGCACAACAATTGACTGATTATCTGGAGTCGCTGCTAGGTTATTTTCGCGCACAACGACTTGCTGCTGAGAGTGCGGCAGAGAATTCACCAACAATTTCAAGGCTTGTTTTGACAGCGTTTGGCTTTTATCCTCTACCTCAGCACCAATTTGTTGCTGAATATAATTGATAAAAAACAGCTGAGTGCTCGCCAACCCTAAAACAAAGAGCGCGATTAATAGGAACAGATAACGCTTTAACGACATAGAGACTAGTGAATTAATGAATTTAGTTTGCATAAAGTAAACAAGTATCACGCCATAGTGGTTCAACATTTAACTGTTTGATATTAATGGGATTAAATAAATCAGCCAATCAGTAAAATTTAGAAATATCCTTATATGAGGAAATCATATCCTCATTTGCAGACTTTTGTTAGCGCTGAGCTTCAGTTTATTTTGGATGTTTTAGGTTAAGCTATTGAAAGTTATGTTTTATTTTTTGTTGGTACAAGACTTGTAATAGACTCATGGAATGCTTCAGCAATGGGTATGCTAGCTGAACAACAAGATAACTGATGACAACGGAGAAGTAATATGAATATGCTCACTAAAAATTTACTGGCTGGTGCGGTTGTGGCAAGTTTTGCGCTAACAGGTGCCGTTATAGCTGAAGAAGAAGTAAAGCACAAAACCATCGAAATTAAGGTGATCAAAGATCAGGATGTCAGTGTTTGGGTGGATGCAGACGGCAACTCCCAAACCTTGGTATTTAGTCCAAGTGAAATATTGGATACACAAGTACTAGCAGCCAAACTAGAAAGCCTTGATCCAGAAACTCGTCAAACAGTGATGGATGCCTTACAAGGAGTTCCACATGTAGATACTGGCGAACATGAAGTTAAAAAAGTCTATGTGTTGAACAAGGGAGAAGGTCAACGAGTAGAATTTATTGACGACGATGGCGATATTGAGATGGAAATTGTTGCAGGTGGGCAACATAAAATCATTCGAAAACACTTTATCCATGGGGATGGAGGCGAAGGTATTTTGAAAGGCCACACATCCGTCATAGCAAGTTTAATTGAAAGGGGAGAGTTTAGTCAGGACGATCTTGACAAAATTCAGGCTGCATTAGATGCAAAGCGGTAAGGCTGTTAGCTGGGTTATTTAATTCATCGCGTTTACCCAGATAACTATAAAGCGGCAAATGGCCGCTTTTTCAATTAATCTTTCCAAATAATTCAACCAATTACACGGTTTAGCAATGAGTGAATGAAGGGTGCTTTATGCTGCATCCACCAAAGATATAGTCGGCAGAATCGGGGCTTTTTCTTTTAATTTATCGTCGATTCAAGGCTCGCCAACTATTAGCTCTTTATAAAAACTAAAAGCACGCTGCGCGCCATCATCCACGATGGTTTTTGACTTTAATCCTTTCAAGCCAGTTACTCTTTTTTATTAAGTGCGTCCATACACTTAACCTTACAGGCTAGCTAAAGCTGTTCTATATTTATCCCGTAAATATGGTCAACAGCAAAAAAAGACTTGATTTTTGGGCGCCAACCGCATTCTCGTTACGAATGTATCCCTTCAAGCTCCACTCAAATGACTTCCCCGCTCGGCGTCCGCTGTCATTTACCCCAAAAATAAGCCATTTTTAGCTGAAACTTAAAAGGCGGAAGAGCAGTGGCTGAGCCACCAAAGATTATTCTACAGCGCTGGCGACTATGATTCTGTTTTGTTAATTTCTATTCTCAACATCATGAAGCTTGTTAATACATTGATTTAGTTTGTTTTTTACCGATTTATTGCATTGGGTTTCTTTGTTCTAATGTTCCAAGTTTGAGAACTCACCTCAAATAGTACGCTTCTTTTCTAGCCAACCTAATTCCTTTTCACTTTATGAAAAAATTGTTATCAGAATATTTAAGCAGTTTTATAGCTGCTAACCTACAATTCTTTTCTTAAGAACAATTGAATTATCATCCATCGCAACAACCCTTCACTTCTAAAAGGGTTTACTTATTTACCTTAGTGAGTAAGTGTTATTGCGGGCATCTGAGTGTATGTTGCGCTTAAGTTTGTGCTTCCTAATTTGGAAATTAGCAATTTAAAACCTGTGGCGTCAGGTTCGTTGAAAAGTAAAAGTCATTTAATTTTTGACAATTACATGAACTACCCAAAAAATAAAATCCAATAACCCGCTATTAATCGAGCATTGATCATAAGTCGCAACTCCCTTCAATTATTAAAGTGTTTGCTTATTTAATTAGCTGAGTAAGTGTTATTACAGGCCCTGTTGTTTAAGTGAAAAGTGAAAGGGTTAGTTCCTAGACTTGGCAGAAACTGGAGGATTTTTTTGAGTGTATGTCAACGGAATGCGTTGAAGTGCGTTTTAGTAATAGAAGCATTCAACAATCTAAAGGAAAATAACATGCTCAAAATAAATAAAAATCTTATGACCATTGGCATAATAGGCGCTATTTCTGCCTCCTTGTTACTCACTGCAATGGAGTCTCAGGCAAAAGGCAACAGGAAGGGCGCAAAGAGTACCCCAGCCGCTGCGTTTAATCGCCTGGATGCAGATGGCAATGGTTTGCTCAGTTTGGACGAACTGCTCACCACTGCCTTAATAGAGCCGAAAATCGGTTTATCAAAAAAGACAGTGATGCAGATGGCTTTTTAACATTCGACGAAAAGACTGGCGACAACGAACCAGTTGATCTCGCTGTCATCGCCGATGAAATAGTGCAATGTGTCGCTGATATCAAGGCAGAAACCGGCAACGATAATATTGTTGTCCCAGACCCAGGCCTATTTATATCGCCACAAGAGAAGTTTGATAATGCCGATACTTCAGGTGATGGCGTGCTTGATTTAGCAGAAGTTCAGGCCACGGTCACGAGCAAGGTAGAGGCTAAATTCAGCCATATGGATACGGATCTTAGTGCTGATGTGTCCTTGGATGAGTTTACGGCCCATAAAAAGCGCTATCATTCCAGTCGCCGAGCAGTAAAAAGCTGTATTGATGAGCTCAGTGAAGAGGAACTTTTTTAGACATCTCAAATTTAATTGGTTTGAGTATATCAATAGGATCTGCCATCGCAGATCCTATTTTTTGTTTATCAGGTGTTATCTTGATTGCGGAACTACCTTGGTAATGGTGGGTGGCAGGCTCAAATTGCTTGCTCAACGTCGCTACCTTGGATAGATTAGCTGGCATAGTTGCTTAATATAAGTGTTCAGATGCTCCGTGTCATTCCCACCTTATTTATTTTGTCACCATGGGCGTTTTCCAATGCTCAAGCGGGCTCTGTGTATCTTGGTTATTCCCAAACGGAACAATTATCAGTCGCCGGAAATCGCAGCCTAAACTTCGAGCCAAACGGCAATGTGGCCCTTTTTTCATTTGATCTTAACGACCATTTGAGCCTGACTTTTGACTATGCTGCTCTTGCTGACAGCGTATCCATCACCAATAATATCAGTGGTAAATTGGACATAAAAAGCTGGGGAATTGGAGCAAGCTATTATTGGGCAGCATGGTCGTTTTCGGCGAATTATTCATCCTGGCAAGATGACCTGATTATACCCTCACCTAATACCGAACAGACGCTTTTTACTCAGCGTTCAGAATCACCATCGTCGACTATATCCTTGGCCTACAATTGGGATTTGACAGCTTGGCAGTTAGGCTTCATGGCAGGCATTCATTACGGCGACTGGCGACAGTATCAAGAGGTCATAAACCGCGAAACACAAGCTGAGCAATCTTCCCTGAATGGGGGGAATTCAAGCTTTGTGAGTGTGCAAATATTGATGGCCCGTTTAATCACAGTAGGTGGACGGGAGGATTTGATGTTAGGCGCAAGCCTGGGTTGGAATCAACTTACCAGTAGTGGGTCTGCCGCTATTGCCCGCAATGGCCGCAATGTGAGTCAGATAAAAAACAGAAGCGCTGCCAACCGTTTGTCAGCGTCGGTGGTGACGGGCACCGAAAGTTATGGACAGTTAAATTTATACGCTTCTTATAATTTGAATGATGATTGGCTGGTGGATCTTGATCTGAACTTCGATCTTGGTAGTGAAGACGACACTCAGGCATGGTCAGTGAATATCGGCTATTTATTTTAAATAACCAGAGCTTTGGAAAAGCCATAGCGTTCAGTACTACCATTATCACGCCTATCCGCGTTGAACTTGCTCACAATAGCTGGATTTCCCTCATCTCTGATGTTTGGGTCGCTTTGTCTGTTTTTGTTTGTTGCGTTTAAATTTTTCTCGTAATCTCAGTTTTTGTTCTCTAGATAGCTTTCTAAAACGCTTATATTTGGCCCTTAGTTTGGCCTGTCTTTCGGGAGACAACTGTTGGAAATTTTTAAATTTCCCGCGTAAGTTTTCCCTTTGTTGAGGCGATAAGGCTTTCCATTGCTCAAACTTTTGGGTGAGTTTAGTACGCTCCTCACTATCGAGACCTATCCATCGCTGGGCGCCCAAGGCCATCTTGGCTTGGCGCTGCTCATCAAAGGAACTCCAATTCTTTTCGAACTCACCTAATACTTGTTTTTGCTGCTTACTCAGGGATTGCCATTCAAGGGCTTGTGCATTAAATGTCAAACACAAGATAAACATCAGAAAACTAATTATACCCAGCTTCAAAGTTTTTTCTCCTGGGTCTTGATAGGAGCAGGTTTATCAACAACGTTGCTGGTAGCGTCTTTTTTCAGAGGCTGACCAGCTGTTGTTGCAACGCTAGGGGGTAAGGCAAGATCAATGTTTTTATCTAACAAGTCGACAGGGCTCACCCATTCACCCTCAATCTTTTGCATGTCGGCTAAATATTCAAAAAAATTCACAGCAGGCAAGGCCTTAACAGGCTCGTCAGCGAATATAGGTGTAGTTAAACAAGCGGCGGCTAACATACTAAAGCAGTACCTCTTGTTGTTCTGCCAACCAGTCTGCAAATTCCAAATCCTCTAACAAGGCTAGATCTTTCAGAGGAACATCTAGCGTTAACAGCTCCGCGGGTAATACGGGAATGAGCGGTGTCTGCTTATAGCTTACTAACACAACCACCGCTAAAGCAACTCCTACCGACGTAAAGGTAGCCGGCAAGGTAAAGTGCCAATTGCGCACTGTTGTCCTTTTTTGGGTGAGTGCAAGGGCTTTGGCCTGAGCATTGAGTCGCGCGGCCCCAATGTCTTGTTTAACCGATTCAGGCAAGGCTGCATTGGCCTGATCGAGTCGTGCATTTATCTGTTGCTCCACCGTGCCTGATTTAGATTGTAATGTCATGGGCATCCTCCAACACACTTCGTAATTTATGCACCGCTCTAAAGTAATGGGTTTTTACACTGCCTTGTGAGCAGCCCATAATGTCAGCGGTGTCTGCAACAGACATACCTTCCCAGCTTCTCAGCAGAAAACATTGCCGTTGTTTCTCTGATAATTCAGCCAATCCTTTCAATGCCGTGTCTTGCTGCTGGCTGGCGTCTAAGCGATTGTCAGGTAATTCTTTTGCATCCCCAACATAGCTGGACCATTCTTCAGTTGCATCATCTGGATGATTATTCGCTTTCCAGAAAAAAAGTAACTGTTTTACTTTTTGTTGCCTGTGCCAATCCCGGATCCTATTTTGCAAAATTCGATAAAACAAAGGCTTCCATTCCTGGGGTGGCTTGTGGGCATAATTTACAACTAGTTTTAACATACTGTCCTGCAGTAAATCTATGGCGTCAGCATGCTGATTCACTGACATCAGAGCCATACGGTATGCTTTTTGTTCTATCTGCAACAAAAAGCTATCCATATCTTGTGGCTCGTCGGTGCTGTGCTCAACAATCAGCATTTATATTAATAAACCATCGGTTCTTGCCACCTACTGCACATAAGTATTACTCGATTATTCTGCTTTCAATTAATCAACACAACGACACTGAACGATTACGCTCTTATTTGCGCTTCGATGGTCTTATACTGATTAATGGTATTACTACACACTAAACTAATCGCTTGTAATTAAATACTGTCTTTATGTTAACGACTCAAACTCATTTTGGTTGACAAGCATGGCAATATTAAGGTCAAAAAAAAAATTTAACTATGACCCAAGCAGCCCTACAAAAATCCCATATTGGTAAAGCTCTGTATTTCCTGTGATGGTTGCCATTGCATCCAATCTGCCAAAGTTCGATAGTAGTCTCGAAAATCTTCAGTAAATATCAGATCGCCATTATCCAACTCTGTAAGTGATGGAGCCAAGCCATACAGCCCTCCCTTAACATCACCACCCAATACGAAATGGCTCGCAGCGGTACCGTGATCAGTTCCATTACTGGCATTTACCGCTACTCGCCGGCCAAACTCCGAATAGCTCGCGATGCTTACTTGCTGCCACAGACCAAGTGCCTGTAACTCAGCGCGCAGTGCTGATAGTCCCTTGCTCAGTTGATTAAGCAAATTATCATGGGGCGTACGTTGATTACTATGTGTGTCAAAACTTCCCAGACTCAAATGTATCACATGGGGTCTTATTCCCGCTGCGATTAGCTCTGCAACCAATTTACAATCTTGAGAAAAGTCATCACCCGCAAATTCATTTGATAAGCTTATGTCTTGTTCAAATGCAGCGTTTAATAGGCTTACTGCGTTGTTATAGCTGTGGCGCTGATCAAGTACGTGCTGCACTGCCGTGGTAGTTGCGAGCCCTTCGGGTATATAGACTTGGCTTTGATCGTCATCTGAGGACGTCAGCGAAAACTGGTTTGTCTCACCCGACAAAGCTGCCGGACTGCCGCTTATCATCACACCTTGTAAGGAAAAGTCAGACTCAGGTAGTAGTTGATTTAACCAACCCTGGTGGCTAAATTCGTCAGCATCGGAAGCCGTTTGCCATATCTCAATTGAGCGGAAATGGGATCTGTTGGGCTCAGGATAGCCCAGCCCTTGCACCACCGCCATATCGCCTTCTTCCCAGGCGTTAAGCAAGTCGCTCATTACCGGGTTCATGCCTATATTGGCACTCAAAGGCATAACTTCCTGAGCAGATATGGCCAGATCTTCCCGTGCCTCATAGTAGGCTTGATCGGCATAGGGAACAAACATATTCAAGCTGTCGTTGCCACCACCAAATTGGACCAGTATTAACAGTTTTTGATCCTCAGCTTGTTGTGCTGCAGCGACTGTCGGAAAATAAGCCACAACAGGCAGTGAGCCCAGGGTCTTTAAGAATGTACGTCTTTGCATAATAGTCTCCTATACAACCTGAAAAGCTGGATCGCTCAGCACGGCAACTAAATAATCGCTATCGTCTGTTGCGGGTAAATTACCAACGGCATCTGTGGCTAATAATTGGGCTATGTCTGGAGTGAAACTTGCGCGTTTGGCAAAAAAACTAGCGGCACGTTCTCGCATCGCCAGATTACCGCTGGAATACCATGCCTTGCCTCCAGGCCAACCTTTAACATGTGGTGGACTAAATAGATCCTGCCCCATATTTCCGGATATTTTGAGTACCTGTTGCTGACTTAACATCGCGGTGTCAAACAACTGCATACTCCCCACGACCAGCTCCATGGGGGATTTGATTTGTCCGCCCTGAGCCGACCAAAAGGCATCTTGTAGAAATATTGCCTTTAATAACTCGGCCAGATCATAGTCGCTTTGAACAAAGCTATTGCTCAGTGTGGCAATGACAGCCATATCAGGCTGCTCATCAACAAAAAAGCACCAAAGTTTATCGGTGATAAAAGAGGCGACTTGTGGCTGCCGTAAAATCAGATCGGCCACGTCATCGGGACCAAAGTTTGCACTTTCACCGAAGATTGTCTTGGATCCATTATCATGAATACCCCGCCTGAAAACATACTTGCCGGTTTGTCTGTCAACGGATGCGCCGGTCAATGCGCGGGCCAATTCTTTAACATCCTGCTCTGAATAATGACCTTCGCCCATAGTGAACAATTCCAGTAGTTCCCGGGATAAATTTTCATTTGGCGATTGTTTTTTGCTATTAGCATTATCGAGATATTTGAGCATAGCGGGATCTCTAAGCATGGCTTTGAGCATATCTCTGAAGCTGCCCAAGGCGTGTTCTCGTAAACTGAGATTCTGTTGCAGCATGGCCGGCGCCCATTTGACTTTCTCCAATGAAGAGGTGAAATGATTCGCCCAAAATAGTGTGGCTTTTTCCTGCAGTGACGAGGTGTTGCTCACCATCTGTTGAAACCACCAGAACTTTAACTCTTTGCCCATGTTGCGCCTTTGGCGGGCTAACTGTTGGCGAAGTGTCGCATCCTCAACCCGGCCAGTGGGCGTTTCATTGTGCCATTGTGGCAGTGCCAGCAAGCTAGGTGACTGTGTGAGTAATTGTTCTATTGCCTCTTCCAGAGAATTCGCCGAAGCGAGTCGTTCTAACTGATTATTGTTCGCTGAAAATCCTGCACGCCTGGCCAGATGACTAGCTTGTTGGGTCGAGAGTTTGCTCATAATGTGCCTCGTGTACGTTGTTAACCTACTAAGTTAAAACGCACCAAAGGGATTTTGGTTGACAGGCAGGTGCAACATTTTTGTAAATAAATGGGTCGCAAGCAAACTTCCTATCTATCAGACGTTTGGTTAAAGGAGATAATGTTGCGACAAAAGGCCTTAATCTTGTGCTGTCGATGTCAATTTTGGCGGCTCGTAGCTGTATTGTGCTGGCAATAGGCAAATCAAAATAGATAAAGGGAATGTTAAACAACGGAATCAGAAGCTGGAGGTTGGAACCAAATCATCGCTCTGTGCCAAATACAAAAGAACCCGCAACATGTGCGGGTTCTTTTGTATTTGGCGGAGAGCGAGAGATTCGAACTCTCGTTAGGTTTAACCCTAAACACACTTTCCAGGCGTGCGCCTTAAGCCACTCAGCCAGCTCTCCAAAACTTTTAAAATCTTTGCCTATTTATTTAAGTTGGTTTTATTCAACTAGGCGCTTGGCCTGCGCTTTGGTTTTTACTCTTTTGCAGTCTGTTGGCTATTCGCGACTATAGTCGCTGCTACGAAAGAGGCGCGTATGTTAGGGAAAACCGCATGGCTGCGCAAGTAATAACTGCAGTCATGGGAGTGATGTGGTTGTTTTTTATTCACATCACCGCCAATAGCATACAAAAATGACCTTACTGGCGACAGTTAGCCTGAATATCATGGTAAAACTATCTTACCCTTGATGACCATGATGCAATCCATACCAGCATTTTGGGCTGCTTGGCGGCCTATTTCGGTGTCTTCGAATACTACGCACTCTTCTGCTGCTAAGCCCATGTTTTTAGCTACAGTTAAAAAGGTTTCGCCATGGGGTTTGCCTTGTTTTACATCGGTAGCGGTAACAACGGTTTCTACGCGGTCGAGTAAACCTGTTGCTGTAAGTATTTTAATGGCGTTATTTCGATCTGAGCCGGTACCAATCCCCATCTTAAGTTTGCCTTGGTAACGTTGCATCACTTGGAAGGTATCCTCGATAATACTTGGGCTATCTTTAAGGTCGAGAAAGGCTAAGCGTTTTGTTTCGGTAACGTCATCTATATCATGGCTAAGCCCATATTTTTCATTCATTAACTCAACAGTTTCTCGGGTAGGCACGCCACCAAGGTTATGCATGTATTCACTGTCGTAGGGGTAATCATATAATTCGCAGATTTGTTGCCACGCTTTACCATGTGCACCCATTGAATCTATCAATGTACCGTCCATATCGAACACTATGCCTTTGTAGCGGCTTAAATCGGGCATTGCACACATTCCTTATAATTAAAACACTACAGAGGTTATGAGGGTTATAAATCAAAAAGCCAGCGTTGCTGGCTTTTAAGTTGTTGATTGAACGGCAAAACAAACTTACTAGGCGTTGCCCGTTACTTTCATTTTTAATTCGGCTGAAAAATCGAGCATACGATTCAACGGTACTAATGCTCGTTGGCGCAACGCTTCGTCTACAAAAATTTCGTGGCCACTGGTATCTGTTAGTGATTGGTGAATCGCTTTAAGGCCGTTCATGGCCATCCAAGGACAATGAGCACAACTTTTACAGGTTGCACCGTTACCAGCGGTAGGTGCTTCTAACAATATTTTACCGGGTGCCGCTTGCTGCATTTTGTAAAAAATACCGCGATCGGTGGCCACGATAAAATGACTATTGGGTAGAGTTTTAGCTGCATTGATTAGCTGAGTGGTAGAACCTACCGCATCAGCCAAAGCGACTACACTGGCAGGTGATTCTGGATGTACCAAAATAGCGGCTTCAGGGTAGAGGTGTTTCATGTCTAACAGCGCTTTTGCTGAAAACTCGTCATGAACAATACATTCGCCTTGCCACATCAACATATCAGCGCCGGTTTGATTGGCAATATACGCGCCTAAATGGCGATCCGGTGCCCAGATAATTTTCTCACCTAGTGAGTCTAAATGTTCCACGATTTCTAAGGCAATACTTGAGGTAACCACCCAATCAGCTCGAGCTTTTACCGCCGCTGAGGTATTGGCATACACTACCACTGTATGATCGGGGTGAGCATCACAAAAAGCTGAAAATTGCTCATCAGGGCAACCAATATCAAGTGAACAGGTGGCCTCTAAGGTTGGCATCAATACGGTTTTTTCAGGGCTGAGAATTTTAGCGGTTTCCCCCATAAATTTAACACCAGCCACAATCAAAGTATCGGCTTCGCAGTCACGGCCAAAACGGGCCATTTCGAGTGAGTCAGAAATACATCCGCCGGTTTCTTCGGCTAAGGCTTGGATTTCAGGATCGGTGTAATAGTGGGCAACCAACACTGCATTTTTTTGTTTTAGCAGTGTTTTTATGCCATACACGTATTGTTGCTGTTGTTCTTTACTTAGCGCAACAGGCTTAGCAGGAAACGGATATTCAATGGTTTCAATGGGAAATAACTGGGACATAATCTGAATATAATACTAACGGGAGCAAATAACGTCCGAGTATTATACCCTTGGTGATAGGGCCTTGTCACATAAATGGCATTTTCATTTGTTATAGATTATTAATGTTTTTGCTGTTTGCGTTTAAGTATTGCTGATACCTAGCTCGCCAAAATTTACTTTCTGATAGGTTATTAGACTGTTCGTACAGTTGTGCAAAGTTTATATGCGCTGAAGGTTGATTAGGGGCTTTTTGCAGCTGCCTTTGCCACGCGGTTAAGTACAGCGCTGGAATAAAGCCAGTATCGTGATATTCCATAAAGGTTAACTGGTTAGACGCTTTAAACGCTTGGGTGGCGTGATTATCACAGGTGCGAGCGGTAAATAGGTCGGTGTGTTTTTGCACACCAATTGATTGCCAATATTGTTGGTCTGGCTCTGTTTGTTCTGCTTGTTTAAATACCATATTAGGTGCATCAACGCCTGCACATACACGTTGTGCGAGTCCTTGACTGAGAGGGTATTCATCTATAAAGCCAGAGAAGTGGGCTAGTTCATGGATAAACACATCGTAGGTGTCTTGGCGGTCAAGAAACATAATACCGTTATGTACGTTAGCTTTACCTTGGTTGGCAAACATCACTAAATGGGTAAAAGGTAAAGGTTTTAGCTTTTCGGCTAAGGACAATAGTTGGCAACCTAACCTACCGCTTTGTTGCCAATTTTTATCACACGTAATGTCTACAGGATCAAACCAAGTCACATCATGGATACAAATCGATAAGTCTTTGAGGCGCGCGTCTTGGGCGAAACGTGATCTAAAATGTTCGGCCTGTGCCAATGACTCGATGTCTGGCGTCACGAACAACAGTGTTTGTTTACAGCTTTTAGGCAAAGAGGATAACTGCTGGATAAAGTCAGCATTGCGGTTTTGCGTGAAGGCGGCAGCGTGATATTGGTACAACCCAGTTAATGATTGTAAATCTAAGCTCAGATTTTGTGAGCCAAGTACTGAAAATTCCTGAGATGCTTGCTGGTACTTTTTATCTCGCCATAATGCTAAGCCATAGGCAAGTTGTTGTTCAGCCACTTTATTCGGTACCTGTTTGGCAACAGGCACATATTCTTGTTGGTGTGAGGGAGCTAAATTGCAATGTTCAACCATGAGCCAAACAGGGGTTAATATACAAGCTAAGGCTATTCCCCATTTGGTCATTGCAAACATGGTTATTGGGTTTGTAGCTCGTTTGTAGCGGTTTTATTGGCAGAGTCACGCAATAAGTTAAGCTCTAAACGCGCGTAGCGGTGTTCAACATACTCGAACACATTAGTACTTAACGCTAACTTAAAGTAGTTTGATGCGATACCCGTGTTGCCGCGTGCAGAGTGGTATTTACCTAGGTAAAAGTAGGCTTCACATAACCTGTCGGTTAATTGTTGTTGGCTAGTCACACCGCTTATTAAGGTATTGAGTAGTTCACTTTCAGTGGTTTTATCAAGATATAAATCGACCAACTGAGTTGCCCAGTTAGTATCGTCTAAATTTTTACGTTGCTGAGCAAGTTCAATCAGCGCCTTCGGTTTGTCTATTTCGCTAGACGCAAGATAACTCCAAAGGGCGCGATAGGGATCTGAAGCATTTTTATTATAGAAAGTACCAAAATCACGTACTGCTAAATCAGGACGACCTCCGTAATACAAAGCAATACCACGGTTTAAAAAGGCAAACTCCATTTCAGGATTAATATCTAAGGTAGCGTCAAAGGCTTCGTACGCTTGGATGAAATCCATTTGCTGAGTGTAATGTACACCCATAGAATTATAAGCTTCAGCCAAATCAGGCTTTAAACGAATAGCTTGATTAAAATCGTATTGTGCGAGTCCAGACAACCCCACACTGTCGTATAACGTGCCGCGCTGATGTAGCAGTTGTGCTCGTTGTTCGTCTTCTAATTCAGTGTTTACCAAAATATGGCTATAACGGGCAATGGCTAGTTGTGAACGCGGATTCATCGGTGCAGGTTCGGCCAATAACAAATTGCCCATTTGCCTGTTGCCCTGGGTAGAGCCATTATTATTTGCACAGCCAAAAAAGAGTGCGCTAAGTACAATGATGATGCTGAGATGTTTATGCATATTAGTTGAGAAGTTTTACCTGAAAATAGACTATTTATATGACTCTCATTTTGAGCCTAGGTTTCAATACAAGCCTTTAAAATAGTCAGAAAACATGAAGAAGTTATGTTTGTAGAGTCGCTTATTTCCCTGTAAAAGTAAAGTTGCCGGAGCATCTGTCCAGTTAAAATATCAATTAAACTTGAATCCAAAGCCCAAAATAAAGCAAACTACGCGGCCGAGTTAAATTTAAAGTCTAATTTTTTATGGCACTTGAACTAACAGCCGAACACAAAATGCTTATGGCCCTTGCCAATAAAGCACAAAAAAATGCCCATGCGCCCTATTCAAACTTTCATGTAGGTGCGGCCATTCTTGATGAAAACGCCCAACTACATGCCAGCTGTAATGTGGAAAATGCCGCCTATCCTTTGGGGCAATGTGCCGAAGCTGGTGCTATTTCAGCCATGGTGGCCTCTGGTAGTAAGAAAATAAAACAAATATTGATCGCCAGTCCCAACGACGATTTTTGCCCCCCCTGTGGCGGTTGTCGTCAAAAGATTGCTGAGTTTGCTGATACTCAAACAGAAGTGCATATGGCAACGAAAACCGGTGAAATCAAAACCGTTAAGTTTACCGAGTTACTGCCGTTGGCATTTGGTTTTGATAAAAACTAGGTCGTAACACACAAAAATGCCGCTATATTTAGCGGCATTTCATCAGTCTACATTCCAAACTACATCGACATAGGCTTAAACGGTAGATCTCGATAACGTTTACCTGAGGCGGCAAACACTGCATTGGCTAATGCCGGCGCAAATGGACCTAGGCCTGGTTCACCTAAACCTGTGGGTTTAAAGTCATTTTCAACAAAATGTACATTGACCTGTGGCATTTCGTTAATGCGTAGTACTGGGTAGTTGTGAAAATTTGAATTCACTACTGCCCCTTCTCTAAACACCACTTCGGTGCGTAACGACAACGACATGCCCATGACCACTGCGCCTTCCATTTGTGCAGTTGCACTATCGGTGTTTAACACTTGACCACAATCAACCACAGCGTCAACTTCAAGCACTTTGATGTCATCGCCGTTAACTTCCACTCGCACAGCCATGGCCACATAGGTGTTGAAACTAAAATGCACAGCTATGCCTAAACCTTGGTTACTGGGTAGCTTATCTCGGTTAGCCCAGTTGGACTTTTTAGCCGCGATAGCTAATGCACCTTTTGAACGTGCGACTTTCTCGGCTTGTTCGGCATTTTTGTTGTTATCGTAAATGCTGTTTAATAAACTAAGGGTGTCTGTTTTAGCTTTGTGAGCCAATTCATCGGCCGCACTACCAAAGGCAAAACCGTAAAATATGGCATATACCGCTCGGTACCAACCAATACGAGTATGAGCTTTTGCCTCACCGGTTTCACTGCGATAGTTGGCTATACCAAAAGGGTGATTATCCACATCACCTAAATTATTGGCCGGGGCTCTATCAAGTGAAGGGTCAAACAATGATGCAATTGCCGGGAAGGCAGCGCGGTGTAACCAACCTGTGACGTTACCATCTTTGTCTATCGCCGCTTCAATATGTTGAGCACTAATCGAATGGTAATAGCCGGTGCGCATGTCTTCTTCTCGCGACCAAGTTAGTTGTACGGGTGCATTCACTGCCTGCGATAAAACCGCAGCTTCGTGTACGTAGTCACATTTAAACTTACGACCAAACGCGCCACCCGCCATAGTCACATTGACCATGATGTCTTTAGGTTCACGTTTTAAATATTGCGCCAATACTTTTTGGATATCTGCTGGGCTTTGTGTGGCGGCCCATACTTCACAGCTGTCTTTTTGCACCCAAACCACTGAAGCATTTGGCTCCATAGGTGAGTGAGATAAATGGCCGCCCGTGTAGGTGGCTTTCACTATGTGTTCTGCTTCGGTAAACGCTTTGGTGATATCACCACGTTCAGCGGCTAACTGCGCGGGTTTTTCTACATTTTTAACTAGCTGGGCTTTATAGGCCTTAGTGTCGTAACTTTGGTGTTCGCCTAAGTCCCATTCAATCTTTAATTTTTTTAGAGCTTGTTGGGCAGTCCAGGTATTGTCTGCCACTACAGCTACGCCGCCAAGTGTTCCAAAAGGCACTTCAAATATTGGAATTTCAATCACATCCAGCACGCCTTTGACTTGCATGGCTGCGGTTTTATCGACACTTTTTAACTTACCACCCATAACTGGGCAGTGGGTCATAGCGGCATATTTTAAGCCTGGCATTTTGGTATCCACGCCGTAGGTTAACTTACCCACCACAATGTCACCTTGATTGTGCCTAGCGATGTCTTTGCCGATATATTTGTAATCTTTTTTCTCTTTTAAGGTAACACTGTCAGGCACTGCTTGGTCAGCTGCAAGACTAGCTAACTCACCATAACCCAACTTTTGTTGATTATTTTTGTTAATCACAAAGTGGTTATCAGCCATACACTCAGATGCGGGTACTCCCCAGACTTTAGCTGCGGCGGCCACTAACATAACTTTTGCAGCGGCCCCTGCTTCACGCATGGGAATATACATAGTGCGAATACTGGCCGAGCCGCCAGTGGCTTGAGAGCCGTATTTTTCTTCGTTACCTTCACCTTGTTTAATACTCACTCGGGTCCAATCGGCATCAAGTTCATCGGCGACTGCTGCTGGTAATGCGGTGCTAATACCTTGCCCCATTTCACAGCGGCCGCAGTAGATTAAAGTGTCGCCGTTGTCAGCAATATGAATAAACGCATTCGGATTAAAGGTGTTATCTTCGCCCATTTTAAAACCGGCAATAGTGGTTTGCGGTAAACTAATACCCAACACTAAACCACCTGTAGCTAAACCCGATTGTTTAAGAAATTTACGACGACTTTGATTAGAAACTGTATTTTGCTTTGCTATAGTCATTTTAAGCCTCCTTATACATTTCTTCAGCTGCATCAGAAACCGCTTGTTTGATGCGTTGATAGGTACCACAGCGGCAAATATTCCCTTGCATGGCATTGTCGATATCGTCACTACTAGGGGTTTTATTGGTCGCTAAAAAACTGGCGGCATTCATGATTTGACCAGCTTGGCAGTAGCCACATTGTGGAACCTTGTTGGCTAACCATGCTTTTTGCAATGGGTGATCACCATTTTCAGATAAACCTTCAATGGCAGTGATAGATTTGCCCGCAACAGCCGATACCGGCATCACACATGAACGTGTTGCCTGCCCATCGATGTGAATAGTACAAGCTCCACATAAACCCATACCACAACCAAATTTGGTGCCTGTTAGTTCAAGTTTATCTCGTAGAAACCATAATAAAGGCATGTCACCTTCAACATCGATAGGATAACTTTTACCGTTAATCTTAATACTTTGACTCATCACTCTCTCCGCTTAACTTATCTGTAGGCTGAATCGATGGTCTGAATCTGCCTAATTGTTTTGTTTACGCTGCTAGATAAACATAAGTTTAATCTTGAATCGCTGGCGTAGAATATTTAGGTGGTTTTACTTGTTTATTTTTAGTCTTTTTCAACTGTTTCATCAATTCCTGCAAACCTCTGAGTAATTGTGGATCATTACCTTTAGCCAGAGATTTAGCATCTTGGTATACCTCAATGTCAGGGGCAATACCGACATTCTCTCCGACCCATTTATTGTTCAGAGGGTCAAACACAGCATTATCTGGGGCGGTGAGTGCGCCACCGTCAAGTAAGGCGTAATGCACCGATGATTTGACTAAACCACCCCAAGTACGTGCGCCAATTAACTTACCTATTTTTTGTTGACGGAAGGCCCAAGGAAAATAATCCCCTCCCGAACCAGCCAACTCATTAATAAGCAGCACTTTAGGCCCTTTTATCCCTGCTGGTAGCAACAAGGGTTTACCATTAGGTACTTCGTTGGTAAGAGCAGAGCGGAGTTTTCGACTCATCAAATCCACCATGTAATCATCTAAATAACCACCGCCGTTAAAACGTTCATCAATTACCGCCCCTAACTTATCTTGTTGGGCAAAGAAATATCGATTAAACGACACAAAGCCCGGTGTACTCGTATTAGGTACCCAAACATAAGCTAATTTTCCGTTCGATAACTTGTCGACCAATCTACGATTATCTTCGACCCAAGCACGTTGTCTTAAAGATCTTTCTTTACCTATAGGTTTGACTGTTATTTGCCATGCTTCGCTGAAATTAGGTTTATCGTTAATATGCAATACGGTTTGCTGACCGACTGTACCGTCTAAAAATTCATAAGGGTTATCTGCGCTAGTTAATTCTTTGCCATTTACACCCACCAAATATTGCCCTTGCGCAACCTTCAAACCTGGCTGATCCAATGGGCCTTTTAGTTTAGGGTTCCAACTTTCGGCGGTAAATATTCGGCTAAGCTGCCAACGCCCTTGATTAATGCGTAAATCGGCACCTAATAAACCTGCACTGGCCTTTTCTGTTTTTGGATAATCGCCACCAAACACAAAGCTATGGCCTACCGATAATTCACCGTTCACCCGATCCAATAAGTAGGTCAAATCAACACGATGTTTGATATGTTTCACTAAGGGTTCGTAGCGACTAAACACTTCATTCCAATCGCGCCCGTGCATGTTTTTATCATAAAAATAATCACGTTGATAACGCCAGGCCTCTACAAACATTTGTCGCCATTCTTGTTGGCGATCAAGGTTCATCATCAACTTGGCATTTAAAGGATCTTCGGTTTTGGCTTTTGCTTTATCGGCATCCACTACAAACCATTCAGGGCCTTTTTTGACCAACATTTTTTTATGATTTGCCGAAATACTGGCTGATTGAATACCGCTTATAAAGGGTTTTGCTTTTCGTGTTTTCAAGTCAAATTTTAGCAATTCGACATCTCTGTCTTCGCCTTGTCTTTTGGCAAAAAACACTGTTCCTTCTGGCGCTGTCAGAGTAAAAGCATAATTTCCCGCTGGCATGGGTAGCGGTAAAATACGTCTTTCAATATTTTCGAAGTCTATCTTTATTAATTCTATCGGCTGTTCTTCTGAGTCTTTGCTCTCAGTGTCATTTTTTACCGATTCATCGTCCTCGGTAGACTCTTCGTCCTCATTTTTAGGTTCATCCTCGGCAATGTCTTCCTCATCACTGCGCGGCGCAAAAGGCGAGGTTTCATCGGCCAATAAACTCACTACATAAGGCGCATACTCTGAGTCAGCTCCCATTGAACTGGTATTTGCCCACCCACTATTTAAGCCATAATCGGTGCTAGCCAAGAAATACAAATATTGACTGTTTTGATCCCACGCAGGTGACAATGAATTGGCAAATTTATTGGTTAAAAAATGCGTTTTTTGACTGTCTACTGAGTAGATTTTTATTTGCTGAAAACTGTTATCAGCGGTTTTGACGTAAGCTAAATTATTCGAATCTGGAGACCAGACTAAATCATTTCTACCTCGTTCTAAATTGTTGCCGCCCACATCAACGGTAATGATATTTTTAGTCGCTAACTCTATTAACCGAATACGCACATCATCGTCTACAAACGCAATATACTTGCCATCAGGCGACCATGTAGGCTCCCAGGCCATTTTTGACTCTCCGATTGCAATAGACTGTAGTTCAGATAAACCATCTTGAGATTGCAACATCAACTGATAACCTTGTTCGCCTTTATCAGAAAACCAAGCAATCTGATCGCCCTTAGGTGACCAAATAGGCGCTCTGTCAGCCGCATCAGATGATTGCGTGAGATTACGAACACTGCCATGTTCAACTGGAACAGTGAAAATTTCACCGCGAGAAGCCATGACCGCACGTTTACCAGAGGGTGACAGTGATGCAGAATTTGCTTTTTTCCCCACATCTTGCCATTTGGTTTCAGCCCAAGGGAAATCGCCGGTAAGGCTAATAGACAATTTTTGCTGCTGTTTACTGGCTAAGTCAAAAGTAAATAAATCACCATTTTGTTCAAATACTAACTGTTTGCCATTGCTGTCTAATTGTTTGATATCAGCATTTTTAAATTCTGTAATTTGTTTGAGTCTTTTACGTTTTACAGAATATGACCAGATATTCGAAACCCAATCTCTGTCTGATAAGAAATAGACAGTGTCACCTACCCAAACAGGTTCGATGTCGATAGTTGAGTCACTATCGATCATAGTTTCTTTTAAGTTATCTAAATCAATCACCACTAATGGGGTATTTTGCCCACCTCGATAATTACGCCATTCACCATCCCAACGAGACATACGGTCAATCACGATTTGTTTGCCATCAGCTGAATACGCGCCATTATATGCCCATTGATTAAGCACTAACTCGGCTGAGCCGCCATTGGCTGATATTGTCCATAAACGATTAATCGGCCCTGGCGCGGTGTCTCGTCCTGAAGCAAACAATATTTTTTTACCGTCAGGAGTCCATCCTCGAACACTTCCACCAACTGCATGCCATGATAATCTCTTAGCTTCGCCACCATTAGTCGGCATAACGTAAACTGAATCAGTTCCTGAGCGATTAGATGAAAACGCTAAGCGTTGACCATCGGGAGAAAAATGGGGATGGCTTTCTACTGCTGCGGTACTGGTCAGTCTTTTACTATTTTGCCCTGACAAGTCGGTTATCCAAATATCACCGGCGTAGACAAACGCGATATGATTATCGCTCATACTAGGCTGTCGCAACAGTCGTGTTTCTTGGGCAAAAGACTTGGGTAATAAAAATAAACTGGTCAAAACCAGTAACCAAGGTAAACACTTATTCATTCTCAGTTCCTTTTCGTGATGGTAGTCGTGAAATAAAATAGACAGCAAAACCACTGTACATTTTTTGTACCAGCCAATTCTTATCAATTTTTGCAAAGCAATAATATTTCTAGTCCAAATTAATCACTGTGCAATGCATCAATAGGATTAAGTTGCGAAGCCTTGATAGCCGGATACACACCAAAACCAATGCCTACTGCCATACAAATCGTCAGCGACAACACTATAGCAGTGATTGACCAACTGACCGCCCAACCAGAATAAAAACCTATAACTTCGGATAAGATCAAACCAAAGGCGACCCCCAATAAACCGCCCAATACTGAAATCGTAAAGCTTTCAGCGATAAACTGCATTTTGATATTTTTTTGTGTGGCACCCACAGCCCTCAGCAAACCAATTTCTTTGGTTCTCTCAAGCACGTTGGCTAACATAATATTCATTATGCCAATGCCACCCACCAATAATGAAATACCTGCCACACAAGCCATAACAATGTTGAATATTTGCTGAGTTTGTTTTTGTTGCGCCAACAAAGCAGCGGGGATAACCAGCTGATAATCCTCAGCCTCTCCATGCCGTAACTTGAATAAATGCGCCACCGCTTTTGCTGCGACTATGGGATCGATTCCCTCTGCAATTTTTAGCTTAACCAAATCTAATTCGCTGGCTAAAGCCGGACTACTGAGCTTTTTCATGCTGGTACTAAGAGGCACAAAAATACGCGCACTGTCTCCGCCGATTTTCACACCTTGAAATTCATCTTTATCAAAAAATGGATTGTTTAAAACTCCTACAACCTCTAACCATAAGTGATTAACTTTTAAATACTGCCCTACTGCTTGATTGTCTTGAAACAACTGTTTGGCAGCATTAGCACCTATCACTGCGACTTGAGCCACATTTTTATTATCTTGCTGTGTTAACAGTCGCCCTGTTTTTACTTGCATATTGGACAACCTAAAATGACTATCACTGACGCCTACCACCTTTAAATCTGCTGCGCCTAAATCACTGTATACAGATTGGGTTTTGATATGCCTTTCTGCACTGTAATCTTCAACAAAGGGCAGGGTTTGCCTGGCTGATTCAACATCTGCCATGGTCAATCCTAAAGATTCTTGGCGTATTTCGATAAGCTCATCATCAGCAAATTGTTTGGCTTCTATGATTAAGTTTCGAAGTCCCATGGAATCAATCATTTTTAACGCCTGACGCTCAGCACCTTCACCAATATTAAGCATCGCAATCACCGCACCTACACCAAAAATCATGCCTAGCAAGGTCAACAATGTCCGCAATTTGTGAGAGGCCATTTCAGCCAGCGCATCTAACACTAAGGGCAAAAAACTATTATTCATAGGAAGAACTCCGCGCTACGTCATCGGGGATACTCAAAGCAATCGTGTCTCCAGCAGTCAAACCTTGCACAATCTCCACAAAATATAGATTTTTCTCAGCGGTTTTAACTGGTCGACGAGTGAAACTTCGCCCTTCTTTTATATACACGTAGTTTTCGCTTCTTTCGTTAAATATGGCCTGTAAAGGAATGATGATTTTAGCTTGAGCAGCAGCAACACTGATGCTGGCAGTTACTTTAGCGCCAGGCTGTAAAGTTGATGGTTGTTCATCCAAGGAGACCACCAACTCAAAATATTTAGTCGGATTACCACGCTTAGTGGTGCGCGAAAACCCAGAAACAGACAGCACATTGCCGGTTAAGTTTTCATCTGGATGCGCGTCTAAGGTCAGGTTTACTTTTTGGCCCACTTCCAAATTTATGGCGTTCTTGTCTAATACAAACAACTTGGCTTGCATCTTTTCTAAGTTAGGAATTTTGGCAATCGTACTACCTGGAAAAACAGTTTGACCAACACTGGCTTTTTCGCCACGCCAGTTTTGTTCGTATACCAACATACCGTCGTACGGGGCTAACACCTCTAATTGAGCAAGTGCCGATTGATGTTGCTGAAATTTGGCTTGATGGCCGCCTTTACGAATATCTAATACTTCTAATGCGCTTTGATTTCTCTCACCAATACTGCTTTCTTTCCATTCGATAAACTCCTCCTTGGCCCCAAGATAATCACGGTTTGACAAGGTATCGATAATTTCAATTTTGGAGTAAAGCCTAAGGTCATCTATAGCAAAGGTATCAACAAACTTAAATTCTTTACCAACTAACACTTTTTCAGAATTCAACTCGTTTTGCTGCTGACTTTCTTGCGCATTTTGTTGACGCATATCCATATCTAACAGCATCATTTCCAATTCTTCTTCGCGGCTGTCTAGCAGGAGTTGTTCCGCGTCAAAACGTGCGACTACTTGCCCTTTAGTGACCCAACTATTTTCCTCTGCTAACCATTCAATCGTCATGGGACTGCGACCTGGGGTGTTTATTCGTTCAGCTTGGGCTGCTTCCAATTCACCCACAGCTGGAATAAGCACTGCAAACTCTTTTTGTTCGACTTGATACAAAGGCATGGTAGATTGTGGTGATTCACTACAGGCCACTAAAAACAATATAGAGCAGCACAATAAAATTCCGTTTTTCATGAACCTATCACCTCAATTTTAGCTTTCATGCCTGGTCGCATGAAGTCGGGTCTTGATTCACCTAGTTCAATTTGAGCATCAAATATCACCTTAGGGTTATTAGCTGACTTGGGATAAAATGCCTGGCCTAATTTAGAAATTGTGCCCATATAGGACATTTCAGGATAAGCCTCAAAGATCACTCTTACCGCTTGACCTTGTTTGATTTTAGCTTTGTCAGGTTCGGCAAATTCAGCTTTTAAAGCAATAGAGTCTAGAGAGGGCAATTGCAATAAGCTTCGCCCCATAAAAACCGTTTCACCCACAGCCGGTTTTTCACCATCGCCGTTTTCTCGGTACATTACCAATCCGTCTTTTGGTGCTTTTACACTTAGTTTGGCAATTTCCCGTTCAATGCTATTCACCCTACTTTGCATGCTCCTTATTTTGCCTTCGGACACTTTGACATTAATCAACATGGCCTTTTTATGATGAGCCAATTTTTGTTGAGCTTGAGCGAAATTTTCTGTTTGATAGCGAAAATCAGCCTGTTGTTTTAAACGTTCAATTTTAGACCGAGATTCATCCACTATTTCAGCTTTGCGTTTAGCTTTTTCGTATTCCATTTCTGCTTCAGCTAGCTGTAAAATTAAATTTTGGGTGACTGCATCATCTTTTAACTTGTCGCTTTCAGCTTTTTTTACCGCTGCTTTAAGCTTACTTTTCCTATCAATTAAATTATTGTTTAATCTATCTCCATCGAACACTAAAATGACTTCGCCTTTTTTAACGAGTTTATTTTCAGCAGCCATTTTTTGAATTTTGTATTGCCACATACGTGACACATTAGGTGGGCCAATAGTGGCATTTTCAAGTGAAATGAGTTCTGCAGAAGCTGTGACCTTAGCGGCTACCACTTCCTGCTTAATTGGCTCTTGTTCCGATTGACATGCCACTAACCACATACTACTGAGGGCCAAAATAGCTGTGCGAACATAAGAAACGGAATTCATAGTGACTCCTCATCATTTGGCGTATTTTGCAAAGCAACATCTGTTTGTTTTAGCGTGACCCGTACACTCATGCCCGGGAATATTGCTTGCTTAAGTGGCTCAACAAAACCTATTTCAACGCGATAGTAAGCACTATCACTCCATTGGCTTTTTTGCTCTGCCTGACTAGATATTGACAATACCTTTCCAGAGTAGGTTTGATGAGGATAAGCATCGAGGGCTAATTCAAATGTGCTTTGCTGCAAATCAATACGGGCGGCATCAATTTCATGCAACCATGCCGTGACTTGATAGGTTGCGGCGGCTTGCACAGTCAAGACTTCTGAACTGGATTGAATGTTCATGCCAGTCGCCACTTTTTGCGGCATCCATCGATGCATTGCGTGGGTGACTGGCCCAGTGACTTTGGCTTTAACACTAAGCTTTTCTAGCTGGTTACGTTGATAAACAATTTGTTCTTTTAATTTCAGTATTTCGATATTTTTTTTATTTAACTCAACTTGCTGTTCTTCTAATTTAAGTTTGTAGTTTTCTTCGGCCTTAATTTTGGCGGTTAGGGCTTTTTCATAATCAATCACACTTTTGCCTTTTTCATAGGCGCTGATTTCACCGTCTGGCACTGACGCTTCGATACGAGTTTTTTCAAGCATAATGTTAGCTAACTTTAATGCACCTTCAGCCTCTAACACTGCTTGGCCTTTGTCCATTTCTAATTTCAATAACTCTAAGGCATCCGTCTCAAGCTTTTCCTCGTTAACTTCTAGTTGTGATTCAATTCCCCCTGAATCAAATACAACCACTAGATCACCTTCATTAACAATACTGCCTTCATCGGCCATCCATTGAATCTGTACTTGCCAGCGATTCGTTTTAGGCGCTGTGACTAAATGGTATTCTGATGAGGTAATAATACCGGTCAGCAAGGTAACTTGATCATTCGCTTTTGCTTGATTAACAAGTAGAAAGCCACACACAAAAAGTAGATTTTTAACAAACATAGTTCTTTTAACCTTGCGCCGTTAATGGCGATGTCTGACTGGCACCTGTGTCATTTAAAACTTGCCCATCTCGCATAGTGATCACTCGTTGCGCATAAGAAGCAATCTCGTCTTCGTGGGTCACCATGACTATGGTTTGCCCTTGTTGATGTAAATCGGTCAATAAGGCCATGATTTCAACTGAGGTTTTACTGTCTAAATTGCCTGTTGGCTCATCGGCTAATACAACTGTTGGTCGATTGATTAAGGCACGAGCGATAGCCACTCGTTGTCGCTGGCCACCAGACATTTCAAAAGGTTTGTGAGTTTTGCGGTGGCCTAAGCCAACTTTATCCAGAAGTTCATGAGCGCGCTCATTCGCCTCTTCTTCCGACACGTCGCTAAAACGCAATGGCAACTTCACATTACCTATGGCATCCAATTTGGGTAACAAATGAAAAGTTTGAAAGATAAAACCTATGTGTTGATTACGAATAGCTGAAAGGGTGTCATCGTCTAAGGTCGCCACATCTTTGTTATCTAAAAAATACTGACCGCTATTAGGCGTGTCTAAGCAGCCCAAAATATTCATTAGTGTAGACTTACCTGAGCCTGAGCTGCCCATAAAAGCGACAAATTCATTTTGCTCAATGGTTAATGAGATATCAGTAAGCGCATGGACTATTTCAGATCCATTGGCAAAAGATTTGGCAATATTACGAAGTTCGAGCATGATAATTTGACTAAAATGGCGTTAGTCTTACCATATACAGATGGCAATCAACTATCAATGCAACTAAGGCTAAACCCTAGTGTTATCGCTTAGCTTAACTGTTTCAAAATATTTCCTTATCTAATCAAGCTAGTAGCTGTTTTTCATAGTTTGCTTGACGGTTTAAATGGTTATTGCAAATGTAAACTCTAAGAGTATAAACGCAGCTGGCAAAATGCCGGTACGGTTAGTCATCTGTTAAAAAGTATTCATAATCCATGACCTTGCCAGTTTTATGTTTTACATTCGAAATCAGAAAAAGGAAATATTCATGTCGTATGATAAAACTGTATCAAATCATTATTCACATGGTGATTTACTCAATGCCATTGAATCCGCACTTCCAGCTCTGAGTAAAACGACTGAGAATGTAACAATTGAAGATCTTGCCCCAGTAGATGAATTCCATATTGGCGGGAGCCAAGCAACTGATCATCTACTCGGTCAACTTAACCTTACACAACAGAGCCACGTTTTAGATCTGGGTTGTGGTTTAGGTGGTGCCAGTAGGTATGTAGCGACTAAATATAAAAGCCATGTTACCGGCATTGATTTAACCCATGAGTATATTCAAACAGGCAAAACATTGTGCAGATGGTTAGGTCTTGAACAACAGGTCAGCCTTGAACAAGGTAGTGCGCTTGCAATGCATTTTAAAAACAATATGTTTGATACAGGATTTATGCTGCATGTAGGCATGAACATTGATGATAAAATCGCATTATTCTCAGAAATATATCGGGTCCTAAAGCCCGGCGCATATTTTGGCGTTTATGACATAATGCGTGAAAAACACGGTGAGACAATCTACCCCGTTCCGTGGGCGGCTAACCAGAATACCAGCAAACTAGCAACGCCAGAGCAATACCAACAAGCTTTAAAGGATGCGGGTTTTACCGTGTCAAAAGTAGCAAGTCGCCGTGACTTTGCTGTTAGCTTTTTTCAACAACTAGCAATTAAAGCTGCTGCGAAAAAAGGCGCTCCTCCTTTAGGCCTACATGTTTTGATGAAGGACAGTACTGCAGATAAAATAACAAATATGATTACTAATATACTAAATGGTCATATTGCACCAATTGAAATAATTGCTAATAAACCGGCAGAAATTTAACTAAAGGAGCTGCAAAAACTAGTCTATTAAGATGATAAAGTAGCCTTGCATGTTAGATCTTTTGTGATTATCGCACTGTTGTTCGCAATGACATGTAAAGTATAAAATTCAAAGCCACTGCGAATCCAACTCAAAAATAGATTAGCTAGAGCCTTTACGGGTGGCTTCTCTCGCTTCAAAAGCCAAAAATTTTTCTGGTGTGCTAGGCAATTGATGATTGGCTTTCCATTCACTATAAGGCATACCGTACACCGCTTCTCTGGCTTGGTCGTAATCTACCTCAACTCCTTGTTCTTTTGCCCCTGCCATATACCATTTTGATAAACAATTGCGGCAAAAATCAGCCAATATCATCAGGTCAATATTTTGCACGTCTTTGTTTTCATCTAAGTGTTTGAGTAGGCGTCTAAAAGCGGCGGCTTCGGTGGCGATTTTTTGTTGTTCGTTCATTTGGGATTACCTTTTTATTTGCGCGGGTCGGTGGCGGTGACTTCAATTCGTTCGGCGTTTTCATCGTGAAAGGTTAATAGATGATTTAAGCCCTGCATATTGTGCAACTGCCTAAATTCAATCCAGTCGATTAAGCAATACAAACAAACTGAAGGGTAATGCCAACTGCTAAATTGTTTATCACCTACCAAGTCGTTAAGTTGCAATAAAACGGCATTAACCCGTTCTTTTTGTAATTTAAAAAACAATTTATCTTCGTCAGCTTTAACATCTGAATTCGACAAGATAAACATTTGTACCAAGGAATCATTTGCCGAATCAATCAGAGTCAGTTGGTTTTCTTGTTCCCAGGTTAAGTTTGGATCCGCAAATTTAGCGGTGAGGTAACGATAAATCACCCTAGAGTCGAATATAACTTCGGCTTTTTCATCGACACCATCTTCGAGCATAGGAATTTTCATGGTTGGATTTTTAGCGGCAAGAGCTAACCTGTCCTGCTCTTCAAAAATCTGTAAATTTACAAATGTGTGTTCGGTATTAGCTAACCAGATACGTAATCTACGAACGTAGGGGGAGGTAGTTGAACCATAAAGTGTCAGCATAAATAAATACATCCTTTCAATCACTGTTTGCACTAATTAACTTAATCCAAATAAAAAAAAGGGCAAGATTTATTATCTTGCCCTAACTGTTAATCACCATAAATCAGTGGTGTTAGCTCACATAAACTTAGCAAAATTGTTGTCGTAACAAGCATTAACAGTTGGTTTATCAGGTGTAATAACTTGAATATGATCATAATCAACATTATCTAAATCAGCTTTGATACTGCTTTCAAATACATTAGCATATTCAACAATCACTTGTCCGTGCTGACCAACCGCATCGAATTTAGCTTGATGGTCAGACATAAAGTCAGTGAACTCCCTGGCGATTGCATCATGTTCTGCCAGCAAGGTTTTATCTATATACAAACTGTCTTCATTATCCACAATGGCAAGTTTTACTAGCGACTCAATTTGCTCCGAGTATTGTTGAATTTCCACTTCAATATCTTGAATGGGTAATTCCAACTCATGCATTTTTTGTTCTTGTTGCTTTAGGGATAGATAGGCTTCACGCTGCTCGGGTGTCATCTCTTTTTGCATGACGACTTGGCAGTCTTTCATGACTACGAACTCGAAGTTGCTATCTGTATCCGTTCCCGCCCAAACTAAAGCGGTGTAGATCGATGCAATCAAAGTGGCAGTCAAAATAAACTTTTTGTTGAATGATTTCATTTGGCTCGTCTCGTTCTTAGTAAATTCATTATCTAAGTCGAAGGCCAGGCTCAAAAAGTTTATTTTGATTTAGATTAAAGTGAAACCGCCTCTGTTTGTTGGTTATTGGTTGACTTAGATGCCACTAAGGCTTTTCGATCATCACGCTTTGCTTTAAGTGCCAACATACAAGGGGTTAACACTAAGGTTAAAACCGTAGCAAAAGCTAAGCCCCCCGCCACTGCAGTGGCGAGTTGTGACCACCACCCTGTTGAAGGGCCGCCAATATCCACATTACGGTCTATAAAATCGATATTGACCTCTGCCACCATAGGTAACAAACCTAAAATAGTAGTGACTGTGGTCATCAATACGGGGCGCAGACGTTGAGCTCCCGTGCGCAAAATGGCTTCCATAGCAGCCACACCTTCTTTACGTAAAATGTTGTAGGTGTCGATAAGTACAATATTGTTATTCACCACTATGCCTGCCAAAGCAATCACGCCAATACCAGACATAACAATACCGAAGGGTTTTTGAAAAATTAACAGTCCAAGAAATACTCCTACTGTAGAAAACAGCACTGCACTTAAAATCAAAAATGCCTGATAGAAGCTATTGAACTGGGTCACCAAAATAATCGCCATCACAAATAGAGCGACTAAAAATGCGTTCTGAAGAAATGCTGTTGACTCATCTTGTTGCTCATTTTGCCCTTTGACTGTGAGACTCACTCGAGGATCTAAACCTAAACTAGGTAACAGTTTTTGCAATTTAGGTAGCTCAATACTCAACAATTCTCCTGGGACCATGTTCGCTTGCACCGTGATCACTCTTTGACTATCAATGTGTCTAATCAAGTCCGTTTTCGGTTTAGCCGTGCGCTCAACAAAATTGGAGATGGGCACCATGCCACCAGCCGTTTTCATTCTAAGCTGATCAAGTTTACCAATATATCTAGACTCCACCGGATAACGCACACGAATATCAAGTTCATCATCTACATCATCGGGGCGATACTCGCCAATTTTTAAACCATTAGTCAGAAATTGTACTGTGCTGCCCACCAGTGTGGCGTCCGCACCAAAGCGGGCAGCGTCGGCGCGATTCACTTTAAGTTGCCATTCAATACCGGCTTGAGAAGCGGTGTCACTGACCGAAGTAAACTTATCGTTATTATCTAAAACTGAGCGTATTTGTAACGCTGCTTCATCTAACAATTCAGGAAAACGAGAGGACAACTGAATTTGTAAATCTTTGCCCGATTGAGGGCCATTTTGGTCTGGTGTAATTTCGATATCCATACCGGCCATGTCTTTTAACCGAGACTGGACATCTTTAAGTACATCGTCAGAATGTGCACGTAAATGCCAGTCGACTAAGTTCAATCTCATGTAACCTATTTGGTCGCGGCCACCAGTGCGCACATATAAAGATTCAATTTCTGGCATATCAAGCAAACGATTTTCCACTTTGCGCACAACAGTATCTTTTTCATAAATCGACATATCACCCGCACTGCGCACTGTTACATTAATTCCCTTAGTGTCTACATGTGGAAAAAACTCCGTGCCTAAACCAGATAGTCCATAAGCAGTAAAAGATAAGAAAGCGACGACTATGGCGCCAAGTAAAATTTTCCATGGGTGTTGAATAGCGGTAGCGAGAACACGAATATACTTGCCGGTAAACCCCTGTAAATTTCTGATATCACCATTTTCTGCTTCATGTATTTGTTGTTTATCAAACTCAGAAACATGCCTAGGTTTACCAAATACACCGCCCAATACAGGCACAAAAATTAATGCCATTAACAATGATGCTGATAACACAGCAATCAGAGTAAAAGGCAAATACTTCATAAATTCACCCATCATACCCGGCCAAAACATCAAGGGTGCAAATGCGGCCAAGGTGGTAGCAGTAGAGGCGATAATAGGCCAAGCCATACGTTGTGCCGCCTTACTGTATGCCAGTTTTTTATCCATGCCTTCACTCATGCAGCGGTCAGCATATTCGGTTACGACTATTGCTCCATCCACCAGCATACCAACCGCCATGATGAGTGAAAAAAGCACCACTGTATTTAAGGTGTAACCAAACAAAGAAATAATCAAAATGCCGGTTAAAAATGAGCCGGGAATAGACACGCCGACCAAAAAAGCTGTGCGCAGACCTAAAATAGCCACAATTACAATGGCTACCAAAATTACCGCACTGGATACATTATTTTGCAGGTCGTTAAGCATCATATTAACTTCGACGGTTTGGTCGCCCGTATAGGTCACGTTAATACTAGCTGGCCAGATAGTTGACTCTTGCGCTGCTGTGACTAGGGCTTTCACGTTAGCAACGGTTTCCAACATATTTTCACCGGGCCGTTTTTTCACTTCTAGAGAGACAGATGACTCGCCATTTAAGCGGGCAAAACTACTAGGGTCTTTATAAGAACGTCGCACTTGTGCTACGTCCTGAAAGGTAATAACACTGTCGCCTTGTACCTTAACAGGCTGTTCCATCACATCTTTTACTGATTCAAACACAGAGGGTACTTTAACCGCAAAACTGCCCTTGCCATTATCCATAGTCCCCGCTGGAACAAGCCGATTGTTGCGAGACAATAAATTCAAGATGTCAGTTTGATCCAGTCCATAAGACTCCATCAACAATGGATCAACCACAATCTCAACGATATCTTCACGATCACCGCCAATATCCACTTCTAAAACTTCGCTAATGCCTTCAAGTCTGTTTTTTAACTCCCGGGCCACGGTTACTAGTGCCCTTTCTGAAACAGGCCCGGATAACACCACAGTCACCGCCGCTTGTTGCCCAGCCATAGTGACTTCGTGAATAGTTGGTTCTTCGGTTTCTGAGGGTAATTTTGCTCTGGCTACTGTGACCTTATCTCGCACATCCGCTAGTGCGGCATCAGAATCAAGACCAGCAATAAATTCCAATGTAATACTGGCAAAACCTTCGCCAGCGGTAGCTCTCATTTCTTTTACCCCATCAATTGAACGTAACTCGCGCTCCATGGGTTTAACCAGCATACGTTCAGCATCTTCAGGGGAGATACCATCATGGGTGATAGACACATAAATCACCGGAATAGGTACGTCTGGATTAGACTCTTTAGGGATATTCGAATAGGTCACCACACCAGATACAAGTAACAAAACAAATATCATCAACACTGTTCGGCTGTGGCTTAAGGCCCCATAAATTATATTATTCATTAGTTAGCCTTTGCGGAAATACTGCTTGAGGCGTTACTGCTTTCGTCAGTGCGGACTACTTCTACCTTGTCACCGTCTCGCACAAATCCATGGCCAAGGGTAATGATATCTGCTCTTTCACCCATACCAGTTAGCCACACACCTTGACTATCACTTTTTACAATATCGATAGGCACAAATTTAACGTGTTCATCGACCACGGTTTTAACACCCAAATTTCCTTGTTCATCTAAAGCCATCACCGCAGGCGAGATGCGCATAGCCCAAGTTTTTTCGAGGGGTAAAGCTAACTCAGTGCTCATGCCAGCCATTTGAGTGAAATCTGGATTAGGCACTTCAACTTCAATTTTAAAGGTATTGGTTCCGAGCTCTGAAATACTCGAAATGTAACGGATTTTGCCTTGTAACAAATCGCCTTTCACCATGCGCCCAGTAGCTTGCTGGTGCGTTTTCAATCCATGTAAATTGTTCTCTGTGACATTGGCAGTGATCACTAAGGGATCTAAATCAACTAACATAGCGATTTTGTCGCCATCCTTTAGAAAGTCACCCAGTTCAACAAAACGTTCGTTTATGATGCCATCAAAAGGCGCAATAATTTGTGATTTATAAACCGCTAATTGGTAGGACACCACATCGGCTTTGGCCATTTCTACATTAGCTTCTGCTTGAGCCAATGCGGTTTGCGATTGAAAACCTTGATTTTTAAGGGACTGTACCCCTTTCAATTCCACTTCCCGTTGTTTTAACGTTGCATTGGCGGATTGCAAACGGCTCACTTTGTCACTGTTTTCAAGGCTAATAATTTTCTGACCTTTACTGACACGATCCCCTTCTTTTACATATACTTCTTCGACTAAACCTTTTACTTCTGAGCGCAGCGTAGCAACTCTGTCTGGTTCAGTCCTTCCGTACAGACTTATTTCACGGGTCACTTCATCAGCGGTAATATGCTCTACCGTGACTTTGACTAAGGGAATTTCGGTGCTTTTGCTTTTTGCCAAGCCATTATCATCTTGCGCTTTCAGCATACCTGAGGCGACCCATAAACAAAGAGCGATAAAAAGTATCAATGCAATCCATGCTGGTTGTTGCCTAAGTTTGTTGAGTGTAAACGCCATGACTGTTCCGCGGTAAGTTAAGAACGCATAATTTACCCTTTTTTGACGGCAATATCATGGCGAAAATCATCAATTTACCGGTGAAAGTGTTACTAAATGCTTAGATTGTTACAACCACGTTATGGGTTGAGAATAATTGTTAGACTTCAAGTGAAAAATTAAAATATACATTTTGAAAACGGTTTTACTGTTCTAGCTGATAAATAGCATCGTTAAGTGACTCCATTCTATCTGCCAGCACCGCTTGTGCGTCATAAAGGCCTTGATTGTAAAAGTGACTGCCCATTTCTTTAGAAATAAAATCAAGCAGAAAATCAGCATCAAATTGGCCGAGTTCAATCTCTAATTCTAGACTCATATAGTTTTGTAGCTTTTGAATCACTTGTTCTTTTAATTGTGCTGGAAACGCAATTTTGGACATCTGCTATCTCGCTTAAAATAAAAAGCCGAGTATGACCCATACTCGGCTTACATGCTCCTTACTTATGCTAAGACAACATTTCAGAAATAGAACCACCACTAGAAAAGTGTTGTTTGCTTACCCGCATACATGTTTGCAAATATAAGTCATCAATCTCAGGTGCCGACATAAATTGCTCACTAAACCCAGGAATAACCGGATCAATATGCAATATGGCACTGTTGATAAAATGCGCGACTAATTCACGTACATTGTCTGTACCCATTGCCACGCGCATGGTTGTCAGATAAATTCCACTTTTAGCTTGTGCCGTTTTGTCTAGCTCACTGTGAGAAGTTAAGGCAGGACACAAAATAATAGTGTTGTGCTGACCAATGCTAACTTGATGACTAAAAGCTGGCTCAAGGGCATCAAAGAAACGCACAAACGTATCGCGACTAATATCTGTTCCATGCATATCCACAGTAAATAATGCACATGGCCAACCGTGGCGCATTTGACCTTCTCGCAATTCTGCATTGGGATGTCCATCTATGGCATGGCAATTAACATTAAAACTTGAATGAGATGCGAGAAACTGACTAAACACAAAAGTATTAATCACCTTCTGCATAATACGCATCTCAAGGGTTTTCATACCAGTTAAGACATCAAAGGCTTTTTCAGAGTCTAAAAATGCACCTTTGATGTAATACACATCCCAAAACATGGTTTTTGACCATTCGTAACCATTCACACAATCGCCTTTTCCTTGGAACATACGATAGGCTTCACCAATCACCACTCCTGCTGTAGTGGCCCCACTGCCGCAAATATCTTTGGTATAACTATGCACTACATAATCGGGGCGTTCTTCTTTGTCGAGTCGTTGCAGTGGCTGATGCAATATGGGGGTGGCGAGTGTGGCGTCCAACATCACAACATGGCCAGATGCATGGGCTAATTTACTGATCCCCGCAACATCGAGAACATAACCATGTGGGTTACAAGGTGATTCCATATATACATGCAACGCGCTGCCTTCGGCAAGGCGTTTAGCGTGTTTAACTTTAGTCTGTTGCATAAAACTAGCGAACTCTTCTGCCGTGTAACCATCAAACCACTCCAATTGAACATTCAAACGGTTTTCGCGAGCAAAATAGTCGTGCAATAATTGATACACACCACCGTATACATTGCGCGATACAATCAACACATCTCCATGAGTCAGAACATTAGATAACAGGGCATCGATAGCCGCCATACCCGAGTTAAAGTTCCACGCTAAATAATCAGCCGAATAAGGCCCAGCTTCTAAGTCGACTATGGCGTTGGCCAATGAAATATTAGTGGGATTCAGTAAACGTGAATAAATTTGATGAGTTGATTCTTTGCCTTGAAACGCATCGTCGACCCATTCAGTGCAGGCATACACATATGTTGCTGTTCTGACAACCACAGGTGTTGCCGAAAACAGAGCGGTCACATTATCAAACAACGGATAATGACTTTTACTGACTTGTGAACCAGATTGTTTACTTAAACTTTGATAGGTTGCGCGAAACGGGTTTTGCAAGGTATCGAGAATTTTGGCAATCTGGAAAGACAAAAACTTTTTTGCATTAAAATAGGCGACTTTATTTTCTTTACTTAAACCTTCGAGAGTATCGCTGGTGATCAGCCAAAGTTGCTGCATATTAGCTTGTGTGTAATACAAATGCTGGGCAGTATTAAACAAAGCTTGACCATATTCGCTGTTTTTATCGATACCAAAATGCGCCAATTGTTCGTTTGTTAACTCTTCAATTGTATTGGCTTGTGTGGTGTTTCTTTTAGGCGATAAAATTTTTGCGTTATTAACTATATTGGTAGTGGTGTTATTTGTTTCACTCATTTGGCGTCTCTGGGTAAGATAAATATGACATACACCAGAATAAACCGAATTTAATTCACACATAACAATAAATTAACAAATATAATTTCACAATTTAATGAATTAGTAATTTAATCTTTACAAAGGACAGATCTAATCCATGCATAACCTAGCCATTTTGAGTCGTGATTCAGCGCTCTACAACAGACTTCTCGAGGACGCGCATTTACCAGATCTAAAGCTTATTTTGGTTGATAATAAAGTGACTGAGGACTTTGATTACTCGCAAGTACACATTTTATTTGGCGATCCCGATTTGACTTCGCAAGTTGTTAGCCAATGTACTGAGTTAAAATGGCTACAATCAACTTGGGCCGGAAACGCTGCGCTGTTTGCGCTGGATAAAACCAACTATCAACTGACTGGAGTGAAAAATGTATTTCAGCAAGCCATGCAAGAATACGTATTTGCTTATCTTCTGTATTTTTCCCGCAATCTGACTGGATTCAATCAAGCACAGAAAAATAAAACTTGGGCAGCACCCACTTATCAATCATTAGCCGGTAAAACTCTAGGCATAATGGGCGTGGGGAATATTGGTAAAGCCGTGGCTAAAATGGCTAAACAGTTTTCAATGAAAACACGTGGCTATACCCGAACCAGCCGTGACTGCGAATATATTGATCAATATTACACCTATAACGACGAACAAGGCTTTGCCACAGGATTGGATTATTTGGTATGTCTATTACCTCAAAGTAACCCAACTACCGGACTAATCGACAGCACATTTTTATCTTATCTACCTAAACAATGTGTGTTGATCAACGCGGGGCGAGGCTCAACAGTAGTCGATAGCGCTTTAATCAATGCGCTACAAAACGATAGACTTCAAGCGGCGGTATTAGATGTATTTGAAAAAGAGCCATTACCTGAAGAGCACCCATATTGGCAGTTAAACAATACCTACGTTACCCAGCACACGGCAGCTGAATCATTGCCAGAAGATATATTCCCACTATTTAGTGATAACTATCTTAGATATATGGCTGGTTCCGCTCTTCAACACGTTTTGGATTTTAAGCAAGGTTATTGATGGTCATTTTGGACTTAGAAGCCTTTAACCAACGCCCGAAAATGTATCAATAATGGGCCACTTTCAAATTCATGCAGTGCAGAGTAAGCTTATTTAAGCTGGGATTGTCTAAGAGAGCAATTCTTTATGCGCAAGGGTACTAATTATGAAGAGAGAGAGAACCACCGAAGAATACATCATATTGTCCATTAGCGGCACGTCAGCCTTGTGCATTGCACCATTCTTTTTTATCAGAGCATTTTACGCTGACTGGTCAATTGCATTACTTGATTTATTTGTTGTTTTATCAACCGCATCGCTATTTTTTTATGTGTATAGCACAAGCAAAATTCTTTTGGCACGCTGGGTTTTGGCTATGCTGTGTATTGGTATCGTACTCAGCACTATTGCTTTGAAAGGCGCACAACAAATTGTCTGGTTATACCCGGGTATCATCTGCATATTTTTCCTACTTAAACCCAATCAATCTCTTATCATTACTACAACAATGATTGGCCTACTTGGTGTGTTTTTGTGGGAGCAACTCAGTTACATTTCGATTGTCCAATACGTTTTTTCAACCCTCATTACTCTGCTATTTAGCTACGCGTTCGCTGATCGAATGATACGTCAACAAACACTGCTCAAAGAACTTTCTATTAAAGATCCCCTAACAGGAGCCGGAAATAGACGGGCGATGGAAGAAAAGTTACTAGAAACCACAGGACAAAACAACCCACAAAACCCATCAATTATCTTAATTGATTTGGATGAGTTTAAAAAAGTAAATGACCAATATGGGCAAAGTATCGGCGATACTATTTTACGAGATTTTGTAGAGGTGGTAATCCAAATATTGACACCGGAAGACCATCTATATCGTTTTGGTGGCGAAGAATTTGTCATAATTTCACATATACGAAACCAAGAAAACACCGCAAAATTGGCAGAACAACTACGTAGATCCATAGAAAAACACAGTTTTGAACAGAATCTACGTATTACGATTTCACTGGTTATTGCCGAATACAAGCCTGATGAAACAGGGTTTGAATGGTTAGGTAGAGCCGACAAAGCCATGTACCAAGCAAAAGGAGCTGGGCGTAATCTCTGTTGTATTGCTGCCTAATGGCGGTTAATTTTATTATGCTAATCGGCAAATATAACTAATCCAATAACGCACCAGAAAAATGACTCATGTTAGTCGGCAATACTGGGTTGCTTAAGGTAAATATTTCTCTATTTCGCAAATTTAGGCGCTGAGCCACATCACCATGATGATGAGTAAAAAGTGCTTCGAATTGACCATTTGCCATTATCTCATTTAGCCCTTTTTCTAGCCGATTAGCCAAATTAGGTTTATTAGGAGTGACATAAAAAACTAAGGGGAAAGGGTAATAAAGCATCAGGGATGGCTCAATACTAATACCGCCGATTGACGCAACTCGATGAGTAAAAACATCTTCGATTTCATTCACACCTAAAGCAACATAATCAAAGGTACCATTTTTCAGTAACAGAAATAAATCGTCCAAGGACCCTCGCTCAATCACCTTGAATTGATTATGTCTAAATAGATTAGCATCAGCCCACGTTTGTGGAATGCCAATAGACAAAGATTGCAGTTGTTGGATTTTTTTAAGCTGGGCAAACGATGCTAAAGATTCATCTCTAACCAATAACAAGCGGTAACCCAATAACCCTTTAGTCAGTGCTTGAGGTATGACTAATTTTTGCTTGTCGTTAAATTTTACATTTCCGGCAACGGTAACCAAAATATCTGCGTCTCGAGTAAAAATATTAGCTTCGTCATCGGCGTTAGGATAATCAGTATTATCAACTTGGACGTCCACTGCCCCACATTCTTGTTCAGTCTGATTTAAGCATGCTTGGAGCAGCGCTGTTTCATAACTCTGCCTTGCTGACGATTTGTTACCATTCCAAAAATTGACTTTTTGCATCCGCTTAATCCTAACAATGAACCGCATCGCCGCATTGTGCCTTTTTTTTTTACTGAATGGTCAAAATATGCCTTACAATTTATTTTGCTTTGTAATTTAGTCATTTATGGACACAATATGAAATCTACTTTTGTTATGACCTCTCGTTTGTTTTCCTCAATATTATTTCTGGCCCTTAGCAGCTTACTAGTTGCATGTAACGATTCGGCTCAAACCCCGTCAGTAGTAAAAGTACTCAAAAAGGATAATCAATATTCTCTTAGCGTTAATGGCCAACCTTATGATGTTAGGGGGGTGGGTTTAGGTTACAAAAACGATGAAAGAGTCATTGCTTTAAAAGAAGCAGGTGGTAATACCTTTAGAACCTGGGAATTAACGAATATCGAACAAGAGCTAGCCATAGCTGAAAAACAAGGGTTGATGATTGCTGTAGGTATCAAAACAGGTAAAGAATTATTAGGCTTTGATTACAATGATGAAGAAGCCGTGGCAAAACAGTTTAAACGTGTCATCGCAGACATCGAAAAATATAAAAATCATCCTAATGTACTGATGTGGGTGATAAACAATGAACCTAATTTATTATTTGATGAAGAAGGAAAGTTGAAAGAAGTTAACCCCAAGGTGTATGCCGCTATGGGCGACATCATTGATACTATCCATCAAATTGATCCTAACCATCCTGTCACCTTTAGCCTTGCAGGTGCCAATCCGAAAGATATCGCGAATGTTCTAAAATATGCACCCAATATCGATATTTTATCTGTGCAGAACTACGGTGATTTAGTGGCATTACCCGATAGCATTGCCAAAAGTAACGTAGACAAACCTTATATGGTGACCGAGTTTGGTCCGATGGGACATTGGGAATTACCCACCACAGAATGGCAAAGAGAAATAGAAGAACCAAGTGCAGTCAAAGCTGCTGGCATGGCCAAACGCATGCAAGACGTCATTCTTGACGATAAAACAGGTAAAATAATCGGTTCATTTGCCTTTTTCTGGGGACAAAAACAAGAACGAACACCGACTTGGTATGGCATGTTTAACGAATCAGGTGAACAAACGGCGCGCATAGACGAACTAACTCGTTTGTGGACAGGACAATACCCGGCCAACCGTGCGCCACTGTCTAAAGTCATCAGCATTAATAATACTCAAGCGGTTGAAAACATTCGTTTAAAACCAGGACAACTAGCTACGGTCAAGGTTCAAGTATCGGATCCGGATGGTGACCCATTAACTCACGATTGGGTATTGATGCAGGAAGTGGAAACTCGCAGCCAAGGGGGTCACTTTGAGGCAAAACCAGCGGCATTGACATTAAAAACTCTTAACTCTAACGTGCAAGCAGATTTTGTTGAAATGACATTTAATGCGCCTGATAAGGTAGGAGAGTATCGATTATTTAACTATGCTCACGACGGAAAAAACAAAGTGGGAAATGCAAATATCCCGTTTATGGTTGAGAATTGATTCAATCCAAGCGTCCCTTGACGTTTTTTACAATCAAGGGACTTGCGACTCAATTATTGCCAATTTTTTTCGTTTGAAAACAGGTCATACACCATCTCAGCTTTGTTGACTAACACCTTTGCATAATCCTTACGTAACTGATCCTTAGTATCACTTTGCAATATATTTTCTGCTTGTAACTGCCAGCGCATTGAAAATGCTCTTAGGCTTTCTTGTGCATTCTTTGCAGCGGTATAAGGAATGGCGTCTGCAGGCACATCACCACTAATCACCCAATAATACTTACCTTCTGTGGATTTTATTTTCCATACAGCAACAACGGGGGCTAAGTATCGGCATTCTTCTGTCGCGACGCTCTCGAAAAGTACACCTTGTTCCGCTAGATGTTTGTTAGCTCTTTGATATTGCTCTCTAACCCATTCAGATAATTGTGCTTCGCTGAATTCTTCCGACGCCATAAATGCTAAACCTTTGATGATAAAAAATGTGATTTTATCATATACTCAATCGTCGGGTTAACAAGTTGCAAAATTGAAAAAAGATTCATTGTAAACTTTTTATTATCCTCCTAACCTACAACACAACTTTACTATTTTTGGATCATTTATGTCAGATACTCAAGGGAACACCACCCCAATCAATACAGCTCAATTCACACCAGAACAACGCCTCTCTTATCTACTCAAAGAATGTATCTCAAACAAACAAGTATGGATCCTCACAGACCAAGACGGCTGCGTAATGCTCAATACTGAAGATGAAGATTGTACACCTGTATGGCCAAGTGAAGCCTTTGCTAAGGCTTGGGCTACAGGAGATTGGTCTGAATGTGAGCCCAAAGCGATTGATTTGAAAACATGGCATAGCCGCTGGACTCAAGGTTTAGAAGATGACGATGTCGCCATCGCTGTTTTCCCTAGCGAAGATGAAGAAGGATTGGTTATTTCCGCCCAAGAGTTTGATTTTGAATTGAAGACAAAAGCCAAGAAATAAAAGGTGACCAAACTAACTCGTCACTCTATTTTTGTTCAAACGTCTCAAATTGATTAGGTAAGAAGTCGACCAATCTGCCAGACAATCCAACATAGGTTTTTAAGGTTTGTGGGAAAGATAAAAAGATTTTTGGCAATATATTCAGTAATTGGTCGTTACCTCTGTTTTCGGCCTGTTTAACTGCCAGAGGAATATCCGCAAAGGTAGTGAACATATACAAACAATGACTTAAGTCTTTTTGAAGTTGTTGCATCTGAGTCAATTCACTCACTTGCATTTTACCCCAAGCATTTTGCCAAACTGGCTCAAGTTGACTATGTCCAAACAACATACCTTGGCACCACATTGCAACTGAGCTTTGATTGTGCTCTTCCTGACTAAATGTAATACCTAACGGTAAATGTATTTTTTCTTCACTCATGCTTTTTAACTGTTCTTGCAACATCTTCATCAAAATATCGGTGAGATTATCTGCTTGTTCAGTACTAGTGAGTTGATTACTGGTTTTGATAACCCAGGGTAACCATTTTTCAGGCATCGGGATTTCAGGGGCTGCTGCCACAGCAAAAACAACACCTTGAATAAAAGCATAAGGATGTAACACACCTGACAGCTCATCTGACTCACATAATGAGTTTAATGAAGCGTGAGTGTTTGATTCAAATTTGTGCATTGCCTAACACTGCCTTTTTGCCTTGTTAGCTTAAGGCATATTTATTTTTATTACGTCCCCTAGATTAACCAGTTGAGACAATTTATTCAAAAAGTGATTGCACAAATTCAACAATGTTATAATATAACATCACCTTATCATTTAATTTCTAGTGTCTTATGCCTTTTAATTTATCAAAAATAACCTTATTAATATTGGCAGTTATTGCCACTCGACCTGCTTTATCACAAGAGAAACCTACTCAAAAAGATGAAAATGATATTGAAAAACTCATTATCACAGCTTCGCCGTTAGGGCGTTCAATTTTGCAGTCCGCTACTCCGGTTTCTATTTTGAGTGGTGAGGAACTAGAAAAGAACCAAAGCGCTACATTAGGAGAAACACTAAAATCAGTACCAGGAGTAAACAGTACTTATTTTGGTCCTGTTTCTAGCAGCCCTATTATTCGAGGCTTAGATGGCCCAAGAGTCAAGGTCATACAAAATGGATTAGATAGTTCTGATGCATCTCGCGTGGGCCCTGATCACGTAACAACCAATGAAACTAGCACTGCGACTCAAATCGAAGTGTTACGTGGACCATCAACATTGTTATACGGAAGTGGGGCAATTGGTGGTGTGGTAAACGTAGTTGATAATCGCTTACCTAAAACCCGCCAAGATGAAACATCTGGCCGAGTCAGTGCACTTTACGATTCAGTTTCAAACGAACGTTCCCTATCTACTGATCTTAATGGCGGTTCTGGGGAAGTAGCATGGCATCTTGATGCGTTTAAACGTAAAACTGATGATTATGATGTGCCTGAGTTTGCCCTTGAAGATGGTGACATAGTAGACACCATTGATAATTCAGATATAGATTCCCAAGGTTTTACTTTTGGAGCAGGTTGGATTGGTGACGATGTGTCAGTTGCTTTATCTTATGGCCGATTAGAAACGGAATATGGTGTTCCTGGTCATTCTCATGACGAGCATGAAGAGGAGGAGGAAGACCACGATGAAGAAGAGCATAATGAAGAGGAGCACGAAGAAACAGAAGAAGTATTTGCACTCATGAAGCAAGATCGTGTTCAATCAATGGTTGATTGGAAGAACCTCTCAGGTTTATTCACCGAAGTCCATTGGCACAGTGCTTATACCGATTATCAACATAGTGAAATAGAAGAAGGCGAAGTAGGCACCACTTTCGCCAATGACTCTCTTGAATCAAGACTTTGGGCTAAACATAAAGCTGCATTAGGTTGGGAAGGCGTCGTAGGATTACATTATACAAATTCTGAATTTTCAGCTGATGGTGAAGAAGCCTTTACGCCATCTACCGATTCAATCAATACAGCTTTATTTGTATTAGAAGAAAAATCAATTGGCGATTTTTTATGGCAGCTTGGCGCTAGAGTTGAGCATGTATCTCATAAACCAGACAACGAATTTTTTATCGATAGCGAAGTCGATGCAGATTTTAAAGACTTAACGTATACAGCAGCTAGTGCATCAGCAGGATTTGTTTATAACGTGAACGAAAACCAGTCGCTTGCATTAAATTATGCATTCTCTGAACGGGCACCCTCTTCATCTGAAATTTTTTCAAATGGACTCCATATTAGTACGTCTACCTATGAAGTTGGAGCAGGTTTTGATTTAATGATTGATGACAGTGATCCACTCGATATTGAGTTTACTGTGGTGCAGTCTAATCAATCAGTGGATAAAGAAATCTCTAATAATTTAGATTTTACTTATAGGATCCAAGCTAATAACCTGCAAGCGAACTTCAGTGTATTTTACAATCAAATCGATAACTATTTGTTCCAACAAAACACCGGCTTAGAATTCCACGACCATGAAGAAGAAGGTCATGAGGAGGGAGAGGAAGAAGGCACACCTGTGTATTTATTCGCTCAACAAGACGCGGTGCTTTATGGTTTTGAAGTTGATGTTGATTGGCATTTAAATGAGAATTTACGAGTTAGCGCATTTACTGACTTTACCCGCGCAAGGCTAGCCCATAGTGAAGATAGCAACACCAATTTGCCTAGAATTCCGCCAATGAGATTTGGTGCAGAATTACACTGGGAACAAGATAATTGGCACGCAGAATTAGGCGCAATCCACTATTCAAAACAAGACAACATTGCTGACTATGAAACCCAAACCGATGGATATACCTTAGTTTCTGCGTCGTTTAATTATTATGTTCCTTTGGGCGATAATGATTTTACCATTTACGTGAAAGGTAATAACTTAACCAATAAGTTAGCCAAGGTTCATAGCTCTTTTATAAAAAATGTTGCTCCTTTGCCAGCCCGTTCTTTCGTAGTTGGGGCTAAGTACAACTTTTAGTTAACGTATTTCTAGATGGGATACTTCATAAAAAAGGGCCTAACTTCACAGTTAAGCCCTTTTTTAATCTGATATAACGACACTAGGCCTTTAACAATTTAATCGCTTGTTCTAGTTGCGAACGAGGGCAGCCAAAGTTAATACGTACAAAATTCTTATCACCAAAATCAATCCCAGGTGAAGGGCCAATACCCTTATCTTCAAAGTATTTTTGAGGGTTATCACTCCCTAAACCACTGGCATCAATCCACGCCAAAAATGTTGCTTGTGGTGTCAGTAATTTTAAGCCATCTATACTGGCTATTTCTGCCGCCAAATAATCTCTGTTGCCACGTAAATAGGTTAATAATTCCTGATGCCAATCATCACACTGAGTAAAAGCGGCTTCGGTGGCAGTTAAACCTAAAACCGTTACCCAGGGCACAATACCCTTGGCTGCGGCATTGAATTTACGTCTTACATTAGGGTCTTCAATAATTGCGAAAGACGTGCCTAATCCTGCAACATTGAAGGTCTTACTTGCAGCCATAAGTGTAATGGCCTGCCCTTTAAAGCCTACCAATTTTCCCGCCGGAATATGTTTTGCAGTTTCATCCAAGATAATGTCGCAATGAATTTCGTCAGAGCACAACATAACGTTATGACTTAAACAAATATCAGCTATACGTTGCAGTTCATCAGATGTAAGTACTGTGCCAACAGGGTTCATCGGATTACATACAATAAACAACTTACATGCAGGATCAGCTGCTTGTTTCTCAAGTTCATCTAAGTCGATTGTCCAACGACCGTTAACTTCCACAGTACCTATATCAACCTTAATCAAGTCATTTAGTTTAGGAGCGGCGATAAGTGGTGGGTAGTTGGGCGTTTGGATCAATACTTTGTCGCCAGGTTGACAAACAGCTTTGCAAGCAACGTTAAACGCAGGCACTACTCCAGGTGTCCAAACGATCCAATCGGATGAAATTTGCCAGTCATATTGACGAGCCAACCAATCAACAACCGCTTTATTTGCTGTTACATGATCTGCCGGCAAGGTATAACCCATCAAACCGTGCTCAGTTCGCTCTTTGAGGGCATCTAAAATAGGCTCAGCGCATCTAAAATCGGTATCCGCGATCCACATTGGCAAGATATCGCGGCCTTTATATTTTTCCCATTTGAGAGCGTAACTGGGGGTTCTATCGATAATTTTGTCAAACTGCATGAAATGTATCACTTCAATTGAAAAGGTTTAAAGGAATAAGCTTAACAAGGTTACTCACCATCCGCATCGCGGATAAGTCGTTCGACTTTATTGAGCAGATCATTTGAATGAATAGGTTTCACTATAAAGTCTGTTGCGCCCATTCGCATAGAATCAACCACTAACTTTTTAGTAGCATTCGCGGTTACCATCAAAAATGGGCAATTAGGTTTGCATATTCGAAGTGCTGCGAGTATGTCTAAACCACTCACATCTGGCATTATCCAGTCACAGATCACCAAAGAAATTTGGTCCATACTGTCACTTTGTACATAATCGAGTGCTTTTTTGCTGTCAGAAAACACAGTAATTTGACCCGAAGTCACCTCTTCAAGAATGATTTGCACCAATTCAAGCGTAATGTTGTCATCATCAATTACTACAATATTACAGTCGTACATCAATTTCCCTCCATGAAATAGTTTCAAAAGTATAACAAAACAAACATTCTACTGGTTAATATAGTACTCAATAGAAAGTTAATGTAAAACTTTCTAAACTATCGCCCAGTAGGGACTGGGCGGCAAGAAGTTTATAGCAGTCTTCAGTCTAGTTTATCAGACGCAATATGGTATCGCGGATCTTCATTTAAATTCATTTCTACATATTCTTGGGCTTTAGTCATTAACTGACGGCATTCTGGACTGATGTGCCTAATATGTAATTTTTTGCCCTGTTCTTTATATTTGTCAGCCAAACCGTCAATCGCATCGATACCTGATGAGTCCCATACGCGAGATTCGTTAAAATCGATCACCACATCTTGCGGATCATTTTGTGGATCGAACAAATCTTTAAAATGCAAAACGGAACCAAAAAACAACGGCCCTTCTAGTTCATAGACTTTCCAGCCATCATCATCTGTGTGAGTACGTGTGTGAATATGGGCCGCATGTTTCCATGCAAACACTAGTGCCGAGACGATAACCCCAACCACAACAGCTACAGCTAAATCAGAAATAACAGTCACAGCCGTTACCAAAAACAGTACAAAAGCATCTTCTTTATTGATACCACGGATAATTCTGAATGAAGCCCATTCAAATGTACCAATCACCACAATAAACATCACCCCAACCAAAGCAGCTAAAGGGATCATTTCGAGTAAAGGTGCGGCAAATAAGATAAAACCAAGTAATACCAACGCAGCAGTAATACCAGACAAACGACCACGACCACCAGAGTTAATATTGATCATACTTTGACCAATCATGGCACAACCACCCATGCCACCGAAGAATCCGTTAACTGTATTAGCAAATCCCTGACCTAGACATTCTCTGTTACCGTGTCCACGTGTGTCGGTCATTTCATCAATTAACGATAAGGTTAAAAGAGATTCAATCAAACCGACTAAAGCTAGAATAATAGACGTAGGTAAAATGATATAAAGTGTTTCAAAATTGAAAGGCACCATCGGAATAGAAAAGCTGGGCAATTCGCCAGCCAAAGTAGCGCTTTCTTTTTGATCCGCAGGCAACATATCGCGGACAAAATCAATAACGGTTCTGGCCTCTAAATCTAAACCATGAACGAGTGCAGTCACCCCGACAATTGCTACTAATGAAGCTGGTACGGCGGTGGTGAGTTTAGGTAAAAAGAAGATAATAGCCATAGTCAATAAGACCAAACCTAACATCATATAAAGCATGTCGCCTTGCATCCATCCTAAATTACCTAAATCATCCAAAACTTTAAACTGGCCCAGTTGTGCAAGAAAAATCACAATGGCAAGACCATTTACAAAGCCCAGCATCACTGGATAAGGTACTAGTCTGATAAACTTACCCAACTTAAAAATGCCGAATAGCAGTTGTAACAAACCTGCCAAAATAACCGCTGCAAATAAATACTGTACGCCATGCTGAGCAACAAGGGCGACCATGACAACAGCCATAGCACCAGTGGCACCAGAAATCATGCCTGGCCTGCCACCTAAGGCTGAAGTTATCAAACCCATCATAAAGGCCGCATATAAACCAACCATAGGTTCAACACCCGCAACAAAGGCAAAGGCAACAGCTTCCGGCACAAGGGCCAAAGCAACTGTGATCCCAGACAACACATCATTTTTGACGTTACTGTCTTTATTGGTGATCAAATCAAACATTTAAATTCCTCATTAATGCTGATGTTCAAAAATTAGGCGCGGATTCTATCAGAATTCGCAAGGTATTTCTTTTAACAGATTGTTAATTTTTAAGGTTCACAGGTTAATTTAAGGCATAAAAAAAGCCGGAAAACCGGCTTTTTACTAAATTGACTGCAACTAGGCAAGTATATCAAGCAATTCAACATCAAATACTAGTGTGCTATGAGGACCGATAGCCCCGCCTGCACCTTGCTCACCATAGGCAAGTTCGGCTGGAACATGCAGTTTCAACTTAGTACCTACTTTCATAAACTGCAACGCTTCAGTCCAACCTTTAATCACACCGTTTACTGGGAATTCAGCTGGCTGGCCGCGTTCGTAAGAACTATCAAATACGCTACCGTCTAACAAAGTACCGTGATAATGGGTTCTTACAGTTGAGTTTAAAGTGGGTATTTCACCGTCGCCTTGAGTAACGACTTCATATTGAAGACCACTCTCTGTCACTGTGATCTCTTCACGTTTAGCATTTTCAGCTAAATACGCTTCGCCTTGAGCAATCACTTCGGCAAATTCGGCTGATTTAGCCGCTTGCATACGTTCATGAATTTCATTGAACGCAACACGCAACTTATCGTTATCAACCTGAGCAGGAAGATTATTAAATGCGTCTGCAAGACCGGCTTGCACTGCTTCAACATCCAAACCTTCAAAAGGATTAGCGCGCAATTGCTCACCCATTTGTAGACCAATACCGTAACTTGCTTGTTTTTCTATGCTGGAAAATTTATCTGACACTTTGGCTCCTAACCGCCCGCCTCTTTTTTAATTAAAAAAGATTTCGGCACTGTTGCTTTAAAAGCGCGCAAGTATATAGATAAACGTAAGAAAAAAACACATTTAGGCATGATTAATAGCTCTATGACTTAGACAAATAGCATACATATAAGTATCGTACCTGCAGATTTTTAATCATTTTGGAGATAATTGTGACACAAGTATTAGATTCTCAATTGACAGGAACAGTCCGTAATCTCGGCGCTGTATTGGGCGACACAATATGTAGCCAACTGGGTGAAGAATGGTTAGAAAGAATTGAAGCGATCAGAAAGGATGGGCGAAAAGCTCACCAAGGTGATGAAGATTCTACAAAACATGTTAAACAACTTTTCTCTGAATTAAAAAATGACGAATTACTCACTGTGGGTAGAGCCTTTTCGCAGTTTTTAAATTTGGCCAATATAGCCGAACAAGAATTTAACAGTAATAACGAACAAAATGACCCACTCGATACGTTATTTAGTCATTTAGATAAAAAAAATATTCAAGCCGATACCTTTGAAAAGGCGCTAGATAATTTAAATATTGAACTTGTATTGACCGCTCACCCAACAGAAGTGACGCGCAGGACACTTATACATAAACACAGCGAACTTGCTAAGTGCCTCAGTAGAGAACATGCATCGGATATCAACGAATCCGATAGAGACAAAATTGAAACCCGCATTGCTGAACTCATCAGCCAAGCTTGGCACACAGAAGAAATTCGTACTATACGCCCTACCCCTGTTGACGAGGCTCGCTGGGGATTCTCAGTAATTGAAAACTCACTATGGGAAGCTGTTCCCGAGTTTATTCGTGAATTAGATAAACGTTTTGTCGATAAATTTGGTTTGGCTATCCCTTTAGATATGTCTCCTGTGAAATTTGGCTCTTGGATGGGTGGTGATAGAGACGGTAACCCTTTCGTTACGTCAAAAGTAACCGAGCAAGTTTTACTTCTAGCACGCAAACGCGCCGCTAAACTTTTTGCAAAAGATATCGATATTTTGCAAACCGAATTATCTATGAGCGATTGCGACAAAGTGCTTAGAGAGCAAGTAGGCGATGTACTTGAACCTTATCGCGCTGTGCTCAGACCTCTTTTTGATAAATTAGTTAAAACTCAAGAAGGCATAGTAGAAAAGCTCAAAGGTACACCTGTTGATATGACAGATTGGGTAGATGACAAAGAGCAGTTGTTAGTGCCTTTGATGGCCTGTTATCACTCGTTGCAAGCCTGTGGCATGTCTGTTATCGCCCATGGCCACTTACAAGATACTATTCGCAGGATCCACTGTTTTGGCGTGCATTTACTTAAGCTAGACGTACGTCAAGACTCAGAAAGGCATGCTGATGTATTTTCTGAACTGACCCGTTATTTAGGTTTAGGTGATTATGGCCAGTGGAGTGAAGAAGACAAACAAGCATTTTTACTGAAAGAGTTAGGTTCAAAACGCCCATTGTTTCCGCCAGCTTGGCAACCCAGTGCAGATGTTCAAGAAGTAATAGACACCTGTAAAGTGATTGCTCAAAACGGTAAAGATGGATTTGGTATTTATATTATCTCTATGGCTAGCCTGCCTTCTGACGTATTAAGCGTGAATTTATTGCTTAAAGAACTAGGTGTAACTTGGCCTATGCCAGTGGCACCTTTGTTTGAAACATTAGACGACTTAAACGCTGCAGCTAGCGTGACCAAAAAATTGTTTTCCATCGATTGGTATCGTGGTTATATCCAAGGTCATCAATACGTGATGATTGGGTATTCTGACTCGGCCAAAGATGCAGGGGCAATGGCAGCTGGTTGGGC